>RCNC010001806.1_pt1 | contig 14433 bp, 16 predicted proteins | sample 2041301 | NCBI WGS metagenome assembly RCNC01 (sample SAMN09708231, study PRJNA481090) | Marine sediment metagenome, whole genome shotgun sequencing project. | biome: marine sediment; feature: ocean; material: sediment; isolation source: Sewage treatment plant 13A marine sediment (STP13A) ... | reverse complement strand
GGACATCAGATCCGGTGTTGTCAAGGGTTCGCGGTAAACAACTACAGCTTCACCCTCGACGCCTTGGCTCTGAAGCCCTCCGGCTTTTGAAACGTTGGGGTAAAGAGATGATTCCGGTGACATTTTTAACGGCTTTCATGGGAGATCGACCCACATGTCGGCTTCATTTCCACAGTGACTGCATGTGGCGGAACCCTTGACCCGGTGTGCATGTTCCTGGTTTTTGGCATCAGAATCGGCCGGGCCGGCATCTGATTCCACCTCTGTCAAGGTGCAGGTAACCACCATTTCAGCCTCATTGCCACAATTTTTGCATTCACAGATCTTCTTGATTGTCTTTGCTTTCTGGACCATGTGTTTCCCCTTTGAAAAACCTTATTAGATGTTTCGGTAAGATGGGTGTCATGATATCAAAATAAATATCATTTGAAAATAAAAGATCGACAGAAACCCTTTAAAAGGTTATAAAAGGCGTTCAGGTGTATGATAGGAAATTGAAGAACCTCGCAGAATGCGAAGCACTGCCGAACGGCAGAACCTACAGGGAATGCGCTCGCTATTGCGGTTCACCACGGGATGTTCGTTCTCTCATTCAGAACAGTATTTATCAACTGCACCAATACCTATGAAATCCATACGAATCCAAAAGGGATATGATCTGCCGATATACGGAGAGCCTTCCAGGGAGTTGGTTCGGATAGCGACACCCGAATGCGTGGCATCTCTGCCGGAACGGATACCCTTTGTGAAACCGAGACTGCTCGTAAAAGAGGGCAATACGGTTAAAATCGGATCCATTCTTTTCGAAGACAAACGAAACCCCGATGTAAAATTCCTCTCCCCGGGCGGAGGCAGTATTCAGCAGATCAACTATGGGAAACGGCGTGTTGTCAAGGAAATCATCATCAAACTTGATGGGGAAGAAAAACGGGAACTATTCGAGACATACGCTGAAACAGACTTCGACAATATCAAACGCCCGGACCTTGTCAGTGCAATCATGAGGGGTGGTTGCTGGGGGCTGTTTCGGGTATTGCCTTTTGGTGATATTCCAGATCAGGGGATGGAACCCCCTTCCATTATCGTGAGCATCGATTCCAAAGAGCCTTTTCAGCCTTCCCCGGAAGTGTATCTCAAACATAACGCTGATCTGTTTCAATTTGGTGTCAATATTCTGAAAAAACTGTCAAAAAAAGTTCATCTGACTATTACGGATACGCATGTTGATAATTCGCCATTGAACGGATTGCCGACCCATGTGATGAAGGGCCCATACCCTGCTGGAGATCCAGGTGTGTTGCTTTACCATACCAAACAACATCCGGAGGAAAATAACGCCTGGACAATTACCGGCCAGAACCTGCTGCTCCTGGCAGGTTTGCTGAAAAATGGACATTATCCCATTGAACGGACAATGGTTGTTGCCGGGGGCGGGGCAAATGTTCAACGGCATCTGGCAACGCGGATGGGTGTCCCATTGCGTCTTGTGGCGGGAGAATCACCGGAGGTGCCTGGTCGGTCTCGGTTTATCACCGGAGGCCTTTTCAGCGGTTATCCATCAGAAAAGGAATCTTTTCTGGGCCTTTTTGAAACTGCCTTGATTATTCTGCCGGAAGGTGACGAAAAGGAACTGTTTGGATTTGCAAGACCGGGTTTTTCTAAACCCAGTTATTCCAGGGCGTTTTTATCCTCTTTAAACAGGGATCCTCTTTTGATGGATTGCGGCATGCACGGAGAGGTGCGGGCCTGTATCAATTGCGGGTATTGCTCAGAGGTCTGCGCGGTGGATATCCTGCCGCAGTTCACCCTCAAGAGTATCCTGGCCGGGGAGGTGGAAGAGTCCCTGGCCCACGGGCTGCTTGACTGCGTTTCATGCGGATTGTGTACCTATGTGTGCCCTTCCAAAATAGATCTGTGTGAAAGCCTGCAACAGGCCAGAGATGCTTATTACAAGGAGATATCGTAAGGAAGGGTTCGAGGGTGGCTGATAGCTCATAGATGAGAGCAGCATCCCAGCCTCCAAGCATCCTCGCTTCCCAGCAGATAGGGGCCAGGTGAGATGCTTAACGTCTACAAGCTATAGATATAAATAAGAAAAACAAATTTAACGTCATGAAATTCATACAAACCCTGTTTGATAAAAATCGGAAGCACTTTGAAAAGGACGGTAAGCTGTCATTTCTGTATCCTTTTTATGATGCGACAGAGACATTTTTCTTTATCCCGGGGCATTCCACCCGGATGGATTCTCCTGTCCGTGACAGCCTCGATCTGAAACGATACATGAGCTTTGTTCTTTTGGCGCTCATGCCACCATTTTTGTTCGGTATTTATAATGCAGGTTTCCAGTCGAATCTATTTTCAGGTAAAAGTCTTGATTTTATACCCGTTGTTTTATGCGGAATTGGCCTGGTGCTTCCCATTGTGCTGGTCTCTTACCTGGTGGGATTTTTCTGGGAAACAACCTTTGCTTCCATACGAAATCATCCCATCAGTGAAGGGTTTCTCGTTACCGGTCTCTTATTTCCCATGACACTGCCACCCACCATTCCGCTCTGGCAGGTGGCCATTGGTATTTCTTTTGGTGTGGTTATCGGTAAAGAGATTTTTGGGGGAACCGGTCGAAACATTCTAAATCCGGCATTGACCGGAAGGGCTTTCCTGTTTTTTGCATATCCCGGAAACATGTCGGGCGATCCCGTATGGACAGCAGTGAGCAAAGCCAAAGAAGCGGTCGTTGATACGGTTAGCAGCGCCACCCCTCTGGCCGTCTCCAAACTGGTGGAATCCGGCGACAGGATTGAATCGGCCCTGTCGAATGCAGACTACACATTTTTTACATTGCTTGCCGGACGCTATCCTGGAAGTATCGGCGCCACGTCTGCGCTGCTCTGTTTTATGGGCGCCTGTTTGCTGATCTTTGTGGGTATTGCTAGTTTCAGGATTGTTGTCGGTGGTGTCGTTGGCGTTCTGTCAATGGGGCTGCTTTTGAACCTGTTGGCCGGTGACGCCACTACCGCGTGGTTTTCATTGAATCCCCTTTACCATCTGGTCATGGGAGGGGTTGCTTTTGGACTTGCATACATGGCCACAGATCCGGTCTCCGCCCCGGGCATGAACGGTGCCAGGTGGGTCTATGGGTTTTGTATCGGTGCGCTGACTGTTTTGATCCGTGTTTTTAATCCAGCTTTTCCGGAAGGCGTCATGCTGGCAATACTTTTCATGAATCTGTTTTCCCCGTTGTTCGACTATTTTACCATCAAGGTCAGACTGAAGAAAAGGATCGTCAATGTCTAGCTATGTCAAATCCATTCTTTTTGCTTTGACAACCGCTGTTACCTGCAGTTTGCTGCTTACGGCGGCTTCGGCCGGGTTGAAAGGGCTCCAGATGGAGAACATTGACGTCGACAAGAAAAAAAATATTCTGATGGCGGTGGGTCTGATGGATAGCGAGGGGTCGTATCAAAAAAAGGACATTCTGGACATCTACGGAGAGAAGATTCAGAGTTTGAGGGTGTCACCGGACGGTGAGATCATAGGCCAGGACCAGACGTCGGTGACGGAGACGTCATTACCCATTTATGTCTATTTAAAGGACAAAGAAATTGTTTCCTACATCATACCTGTCAATACCAGGGGGCTATGGGGGAAAATACACGGGTACCTGGCATTGAAAAGTGATGGATCGACCGTTACAGGATTTACGGTATATAAACACTCAGAAACACCCGGTCTGGGTGGAGAGATCGAAAAGCGATGGTTTCAGAAAAATTTCGAAGGGAAAAAAATATTGGATAAGGCCGGTGGTTTCGCCTCGATTTCGATTGCCAAAGGCTTCCTGCCGGAATCGTTTCCGAAGGACAAACTCCCTAATTATGTTGACGGCATCAGCGGTGCCACGCTGACCGGCAAGTACCTTACCGCCGGTCTGAAAAATGTTCTGCAGGTGTATGAACCTGTATCCATAAAATTCAGGACCCGACAATCCATAAAGATCAGGGAAAAATGAAACTGACAAAATCAAGACATTACAAGGCATTTTCAGTACCACTGCTGCAGGAGAATCCCATATCCATGCAGATGCTGGGTATTTGTTCTGCCTTGGCGGTAACCGTCCAGATGAAAACGGCAATTGTCATGGGGCTCTCTCTGACCTTTGTGTTGTCCTTTTCAAACCTGACCATTTCTCTGATGCGTAATGTCATACCCCGGAATATACGGATGATTGTGGAGTTGAGTGTCATCGCATCTCTGGTGATTGTAGCCGACGAGATATTGCGGGCTTTTTTTTACGATATCAGCAAGCAGTTATCTGTTTTCGTGGGCTTGATCATTACCAATTGTATTGTGATGGGACGGGCAGAAACATACGCCCTGGGGCATCCACCGGGGCTTTCATTTATGGACGGTCTTGGGAATGGTGCGGGATATAGCTCGGTTTTAATTTCCGTTGCCTTTATCCGGGAGTTACTCGGCTCCGGGAAGCTCCTGGGATATCAGGTCATTCCGAGCATGGCCTATGATCTGGGTTATGAAAACATGGGATTTATGCTGCTGGCACCGGCTGCCTTCATTATCATCGGACTTCTGGTATGGCTTCAAAACTGGCTCACGAGCGATAGGTGATCATGGAAAATTATATCGGCATATTTCTAAACTCTGTTTTTGTCGGTAATATTCTGCTGGCCTACTTCCTGGGCATGTGCTCGTTCGTTGCCATATCCAAGAATATGGAGACATCCATCGGTTTGGGGTTTGCCGTTGTTTTCGTGCTTTCCATCACCGCACCCGTGAATTGGCTAATTTACACCTACTTGTTGTCACCGGGCGCACTTGCCTGGGCGGGACTGCCGAAAGTGGATCTCGGTTATCTGAAATTTATTACCTTTATTGCCGTCATCGCTGCCATGGTGCAGGCAGTTGAGATGGTTATCGACAGGTTTTCGCCGACCCTCTACAATGCACTGGGTGTCTTTCTGCCATTGATAACGGTCAACTGTGCCATCTTGGGGACGTCCCTCTTCATGGTGGAGCGGGAGTACACGTTTATGGAATCGCTCGTCTTTGGTATTGGATCGGGAACAGGATGGCTTCTCGCCATCGTCTCCATGGCGGCAATCCGGATTAAACTGCGATATGCCGATGTTCCAGAGGACCTCCAGGGGTTTGGTATCACCATGATCGTCACGGGGCTGATGGCCATGGGGTTTATGCTGTTTTCGGGAATAACACTTTGAACCGATTCAAATCCAAAGCACGAAATTCTAAATTCTAAACAATACTCAATGACACAAACAAGACCTCAAATATGCAAAACATGGGCTATCTTTTGATCATTTGTGCATTCGGCATTTGGATTTTTTCGTATTTCGATATTCGTATTCGGAGTTTATAACAACAAAAGACAATTTTAAATCCATGATCTATTTCGTCGGCACACTTGTATTTTCATCGGTCATTATGTTGTTGGTCGGCTTGCTTTTGCTGGTTGAAGCCAAGGTCGTCCTGAAAGGGGACCGGTCCGTCATGATTAATGACGATGCGGACAACGTTCTTCAGGTTGATACTGGTACCAGTCTTTTGAAGGCATTGTCGAACAACAATATATTTATCCCATCCGCCTGCGGTGGCGGTGGATCCTGCGGCATGTGCAAATGTAGAATAGAAGAAGGCGTTCAGAGCTTTCTTCCCACGGAACTGGTTCATCTCAATCGCAAGGAAAAGCAGGAGAATATACATCTGGCATGTCAACTCAAGGTAAAAGAGGATTTGAAGATCCGGATCCCTGAAGATATTCTGGAGGTAAAAAAATATCATGCAACGGTGGTGTCCAACGATAACGTGGCCACCTTCATCAAGGATCTTATTCTCGAGTTGGCGCCTGATGAATCCCTTGATTTCGACGCCGGTGCCTATGTCCAGATCGATGTTCCGGAATATCAGCTTTCCTTTTCTGAGTTTAGAAAACGTGTGGGCAAGAGGTTTCAGCCTGCCTGGGACCGCTTCAACCTCTGGGGACTGCGCTCCAAGTCTGAGGAGGCCATTTTCAGGGCCTACTCCCTGGCAAACCCACCTTCCGAAAACAGGCACCTCCGATTTACCATCCGGATTGCCACGCCGCCACCTGGTGCTAACGAGGCACCCCCGGGCAAAGGTTCATCCTATATTTTTAACTTAAATCCAGGGGACAAGCTCACGTTAAGCGGTCCTTACGGCAATTTTTTTGTTAAAAAGACGGACAGAGAAATGTGTTTCGTGGGAGGCGGGGCAGGCATGGCTCCGTTGAGAAGTCAGGTTTTACATTATCTGGAGACCCTCAAAACCAGAAGAACCCTGTCTTTCTGGTACGGGGCGCGATCGAAACAGGAATTGTTTTTTGATACAGAGTTCAGAGCGCTCGAGCAGAAATATGACAATTTTTCGTTCCATGTGGCACTGTCGGATCCACAACCGGAGGATAACTGGGATAGTATGACAGGCTATATTCATCAAAATCTAAAGGATCAATATCTGGCACAACACGAAGATCCCACTGAAATCGAATATTATCTCTGCGGGCCTCCCATGATGATCGATGCTATCGAACAGATGCTGGATGATCTGGGGGTGGATCCGGAGATGATCGCCTTTGACAAATTCAGCTAGTTTCACGAAGCGAGGTTGCCGCATCTGCTGTGTTGCGGACCATTCGCAATAGCCGACTATGACTTCATGGTCCGGCGCCTTGCATCTGTGGCAACCTTGCTTCGTGAAACAGGCCGGCACCTTTCAAGTCAGAGCGACATAGTCGCGTCATATATAGGGGTTGTCAGAAAAACGTTCCGATTGAGGACCGTTTTTCTGCTACAAACCCTTATGCCGCGATCCTATTTCCGGAACATTATTATGACAAGCGGTATAAAATCGTGCTGCGATTTTATTTTCCGCTCTAAAAACCCATTTTTTCGGGTGGTCGGCGTTCGGGAACATATTCCACTTCCACCTTGCCTTCGGTCCATTCCTTTGAACCGTAGAGACCGCAGTAACAACAGCCATATTCCTTAACGTCGGGCTCTCGGTAAACACAGGGGCAGAAAATATCTTTATCGGCCTCTCTGTCCCCGGATGCCAGTCTGCAGGGGCACACCATATACCCATAGCGGTTCTTGTTCTGGATGAGAGCGGACAACAGTTCCAGGACATAGGGCCGGTCTTTGTTGAAGTAGTATCCTTTGGGTTCCTGTACCTTCTGGAGATTCTCGAAAAGTTTATCGATATCCATCAGAGCCCTAGCGCCTCCTTTATTTTTTTCTCCTTGAACCCTACGATCACCTCATCACCGATGATGAGGGTAGGAAATGAACAACGCGGGTTTAATTTCTTAATATCTTCTAAGATGGCTTTTCGTTCCTCGCCCTCCAGTAGATCGACCTCTACAAATTCATACTGAACAGTGCACTCATTCAAGAATTTTTTTGTTGATTTACAATGACTACAGGTACTTAGAGTATAGAGCTTTACCGGTTTATCAGTCATGTTCCATTCCTTTCCAACATTATAAGTTGCTTGTATCCCGCATAGTTCACTATAGCGGAACAGCATCTTTCTTGTAGCTACGGCAACCTCGACAGTCGCTCAGCTTAGGTCCCGCTATTTTTGGAACGGGTTAAGTTCAAATACACGATTTCAATATCCCTTGACAAGGATTTTATTCTGGTTTATTACTATCAGTAATCATTATTGTTAGCAAGCAAACTTTCAAACATCCTATATCGGCAAGAATTCTACGAAGGGAGAAAAAATGGAAAAGAAAAAAGTAACACCTCCGAAAAAAGAGATGAACATAAGTGATGTCACAATTTGTGAGGCCACAGCCCAAATGTTGCGGAAAGCCAAACGTGACGGTGTCGAAACAGCGTTTGACCGTGCATTGAACATGAAAGCCTGCCCAATTGGTGCTGAATCCGCCTGCTGTAAACATTGTTCCATGGGGCCCTGCCGACTCAATTCCAAAAACCCGTATGGCAAGGTGGGTGTCTGTGGTGCAACCATCGATACGATCCAGGCCCGTAATTTTGCCCGCATGGTCGCTTCGGGAAGTGCTGCCCATACCGACCACGGTATGGCTATGGTAGATCTGTTCCGCGAGGTGGTCAATGGCAATATCAAAGAGTACCGGATCAAGGATGTGGGAAAACTGGAAAAAGTCGCCCAGTCCATTGGGATCGAAACCGAGGGGCGTACCGTCAAAGAGATTGCCACGGACCTATACACAGAATTGGAGCGTACCTACACCCAGGTTGAAGGTGAAATCCCCTTTGCCAAGCGAGTTCCGAAAAAAACCCTTGAAACCTGGCGCAAGTTGGGTATTGTGCCTCGCGGGGCCATGCGTGAAATCATGGAGCTGATGCATCGCACCCACATGGGCGTGGATCAGCATTATGAAAACATTACCAAACAGAGCAGCCGAACAGCGTTGGCGGACGGATGGGGCGGCTCCATGGTGGCCACCGAGATTTCCGATATTCTTTTCGGTACCCCCACACCGGTGGCGGTGGAGGTGAACATGGGTGTTCTCAAAGAAGATCATGTCAACATCATCATTCACGGTCATGAGCCCAACATGTTTGAATCCATGCTGGTATCGGTCAGCGAACCCACATTGGTTCAGGCAGCCAAGGATGCCGGTGCTGAAGGTATCAACCTGGTGGGCATGTGCTGCTCCGGTGCTGAAATGATGTCCCGGCATGGTGTTCCCCATGCCGGTAACTTCATGTCCACGGAGGCTATTCTTGTTACCAATGCCGTAGACGTCATGTGTGTGGATATTCAGTGCATCAAGCAAGGGCTGGTGGCAGTAGCCGATTGCTACAAGACCCCTCTGATTACCACCAATCCGAGGGCCCATATCGAAGGCGCCACCCATGTCGAGTTCAATGATCACGATCCCCAGGCGTGTACCGATGAAGTGGTGATCAAAGCCATCAGTCGTTTTAAACACCGCACCGGAGAAATAGAGATCCCCAACATCCGCAATACCGGTATTCACGGTTTTTCCCATGAGTACATCAACTACATGCTGGGTGGTTCTTTCCGGGGTTCCTATACCCCGCTGAACGACAATATTATCAACGGTCGCATTCGTGGTGTCGCCGGTGTTGTGGGCTGCACCAATCCGAGAGTCAAGCAGGACTGGGTTCATGTGGAACTGGTCAAAGAACTGATTAAAAACGATGTGCTCGTATTGCAGACCGGGTGCTCGCAGGTTGCGCTGGCCAAAGCGGGGTTATACACACCGGAAGCCGCGCACCTGGCCGGGCCCGGACTTCAGGAGGTTTGTGAAACTGTGGGAATGCCACCCTGTCTGGGAATCGGTTCCTGCGTGGACAACAGCCGAATTCTGATTGCCGCTTCTGAAATGGTGCGTGTCGGCGGTCTTGGGGACTGCATCGCCGATCTGCCGGCGGCCGGCGCCGCACCGGAATGGATGAGTGAAAAGGCTATCAGCATTGGCCAGTACTTTGTGGCCTCCGGCGTGTTTACGGTCTTTGGCGTGACCTTCCCCATCGTAAAAGAAACCAAGTTCCACAAGCACCTCTTTCAGGGATTGGAAGAACAGGGTTTGGGAAAATGGGGATTTACCGCTGATCCATATGAAATGGCACATATGATGATCGCACACATCGATAAAAAGCGACAGGCGCTCGGTTTGGACAAGGGCAAAGAGCGGGTTCTTGTGGACATGGCAGATCGTCGCGCCCTTGACGCTGCATAACAAGAGCATTTCATAACAGATCTGGGCTGTTTTCCCGGATAATTTCTTTCCTTCTTCTCAGGGCAAAGGGTTCCTTCTTGGAGCCCTTTGCTGCTTTAATAAAACCTATCCATTGAAAAATCCTGTCAATTGTGTATTGAATAAAGGCATAAAAAGTGCTTCTTCTTCGCATGAGAATCCTTAAATCAGCACGAGGTAGGGAAAATGGGGAAAGATGTGGTAACATTTGTCTGTCCCCGGTGCAGTAAAGCTGTATCGGTGGACATACCCGAGTATTTCCATCAGAACAACTCCATGGAAATAGAATGCCAGTGTGAATGTGGTTACCATTTCAAGCGGGATGTGGAAAGACGCCGACACATTCGAAAACCCGTCAAATTTACAGGCTGGTATAACTACAGCAACGAGATCCAACTGGAGCCGGGTGTTGTGGCAGGAAAATTTGTTGGCAAAGGCAAAATGACCGTTGTGAACCTGTCGGTCAGTGGTTTTAAAGTAAAGTTGAAGAAAAAAGAAGATCTAAAAATCAATGACCGGTTTCAGGTGGAGTTTTATCTCAAGGACTACAAACGGACATTGATACGCGAAACCGCCACGATTAAAAACATTCACCAAAAGTATGTCGGCGGAGTATTTCATTCGACCGGGTCGAAGAGCCGGGATCTGGGGTTCTACCTGCTAGGATAGCACCGTTATTTAAATTTGAATTCCCCGCTTGTCGAAAAGGATCAGTCGGGAAAACGACGCGAGTCTGCTAAAAAACTTTTCGCTATTCAGAGCCTGCCAGTTTGCCTCCAAATTGGACACGAATCCGGGCACGAACACCAAGTCAATAGGACCTTCACCTATCACCTGATAGGCGATGTGAACGTCACCGCTCTTAGCATAGCGCGTTTCGGGTTGCCTTGTGATCATTTCAGCCACCAATCTGCATTTCTTGGTTAAGTACTCGATCAATGACGATGTTTTATGGCCTCTTTTACCCGAGTGAAAGTTGCTTCGGCAATGTGTTGTGGCGCTGTTTCCGGAAACGGTGCTATGCTGCTGACATTGATCTCGCAAAGCACATAGGTGTCTTCACCCGATGCCTTCTTAAGCCCTAAGAGAAAGTCGCAGTCCCAGAGTATCGGCAGGTTTTTAGTGCTAATGTCAAGTAGCCGCTGCATTTCGGGCACCCACTCTTGTTCAACTTTCTGCTTTAATGCTTGAAATTCTGGTATAGTCGGAGGGTGGTATAAGCGGGGTCCGGGCTTAGGAGCTTCAGACGGCGGTGAGCCTGGAGGAGCCGGGAAGAGTGCGTTGACAGCTTGATGTCCAAACCCGACTATTTGATCGTGTACCAGATAGCAGCGCACAATGCCTTCAGGAAGGCGCTCCTGATAGGCCTGGTCGATCATCTTGCCATGCTTGAAATATTGACGCAAACCGATTGTTCTCGGATGTTGCGTTTTGCCTCGCCTCATAATCTCCAGGGTAGAGAATAGCAACTTTGCCACGGTGACGTTTCGTCATACAATATGCTCCATCCATGATGTCCGAATATCTTGGGGTTCTAATAAATTAAACCGACATTGTACCTTTCATTAAATACACTCTCAAAATTAGCTGGATCATTCATATACAATGCTACGATTTGTTTAAGAGCAGACAAATCCTTTTCTGTCAACTCATCTTGAAGTTCAGGTAGTCTTCCTAACTCTTGGACCAATAATGGAATAGTTTGTTCCAATTCACTTAGTACAGTCGGATAAGAATTGCCTGAATAAGGGAGATTCGGTTTAGTGGTATCAAGGGAAGCGCATCCTAAGATTAGAAATGGAAAAAAGGCAATGATAACGAACCTTGAGATGAGCAAAAAAGTATTTGAGTTCAACACACTCCTCCCACAAAGTTATCTCAATAACTATCAGGATAAATTGAACCTGGGTCTTTAATCCATTTAAACATATTTATGGTCCCTGCCGCAGGAAATCTAAAGATAATTTATTGAACGCCTCAGCACATTCATAGTTTGGGACATGCCCTGCGTTATCAAGTATTTCAAAGTGAGAACCTTTCAGAATCTTATGCATTTCCTCGCCTTTCTGCCAGGGAATCGCTTCGTCCTCCCTACCCCATACAATTAAAATCGGCACATCCAGCTGGGATAGCTGTTGCAATTGATCGCTTAGTGTATGGAAGAATTGCTTACGAAAGATTGTTAACGCGCGCTCTGTTGTATCTTTTATCTTATGAAAGCGCGTCACGTTTTCGAAGTAGTTATCCGTAATAAGGTTCTTATTATGAATAAAAACATCCGCCAGATTTTTACGCCGGATGAGGTTGTTGTTAAGTCCCAAAAAAAACTCACCAACTCCAGGAAGGTTAAAGAATTTTCCAGTTAACGGCAGATCGTGGGGTATTCCTGCAGCGTCTACCAATATAAGCTTATTTACTCTCTGTTTGTGCTGAACGCAAAACCAAATGGCAGTACCCCCTCCCATAGACTGGCCCGCTAAAGACGCTTGTTGAATATCGAGAGCATCCATAAACATCAATACTTGATCCGAGTATAGCTGATAACCATAATCAAGAGGTTCTCGCGTACTGTATCCAAAACCCCAAAGATCAACGGCATAGACCTTAAAATGTTTTGATAGCACCTCTATATTGCTATCCCAGAGGTATGAGTCATAAAAGAAACCATGTAAGAGTATAATTACTTCTCCCTCACCTTTTTCGATATAGTGCGTGCTGCGACCATCCAAATCAATGAATTTTCCCTTGCATTTTTCTGGGCCCAAGTCTCAAGGGGTTGACTGTTCCAGCTAATAAAATCGGCCATATCTTAACTTCTTTCAACCTAACTCGTAGTTTAATATTTTTGGTAAATGCAGGTATCGCAATTTTATATATCACAAGCTATTAAGGGTGGTTAATTCTTCATAGATGTTGGAGTGAACACACGTTTTGGACGGTCCAAAATTCTTAAGATATATGCCAGAGATCACACGTTTACCGTGATTCAATGTATGTAGGAGTGAGGTGGCTCAACGATGAGGAATAATTTATTAGGATAACCAGAATAAGACGAATATTACAATCGTCTGCCATGCTTGAATTTGATCAATATGTGCTAATTCAATATAACAACCGAAAACATGAGTTCAATATTTCCCGGATTACATTTTTACATCGAGGCATAATACTCTAACGGTTACTGTAACAGTATCAAATATTGTAGTATTTGCCACATGAGCGGCCCAACCCCTTGGTCCATGCATACTGTATGTAGGGTATGATTTCATTATAGAAATAAGATACCTAACGGTTGTACTATTTATATCTTCAATAAAATAACCCCCTGTCCACATGATATCATTTTCATCACACGCACATGACACAGTTTCTATTTTGGTCGGTTGTAGCAGTATTGTCTTATGTTTTTCATAAAATGTCATATTTCCTATTTGGCTGGATGGAATTTCGGAACCTGAAAGTGTCTTTATTCCCTTGGCGTCCCTTTCAACTTCTGGTAAGCTTTGAATTTCTTGAGGTTCTCTTGCGCTAATATATATATCTAAGATATCTGTCTTCCCAGTATAATTAAAATACTTAAAATAATAATAAAATCCATAAAAATCTTTGGCCACTACAAGATGGTGTACTCCCGGTTTAAGAGCGATATCCCCTGGAAGTAACGCTTGAATATAATTTCCATTTGATATTTCGATATCTAAAAGCTTCCCATCTACTACAGCGATAGGAAAATCGCCAAAATTAAGGCCGTAAATGTAAATTATTCCATTTTGCATATCGGTTGTTGCGCTTTTAATCTCTATCCGGCTTGATGTATTGGCATAACCACACCCGATCGATAAAATAAATACTGAGAAAAACACCATCCAGCAAAGAACTTTTCTATTCATAGTGCGCCTCCTTTCTGGAATCCAATTTTTAAAGAGATATTCCCTGAACAGGAAAAACATATTAAACACATGACATCGGTAGAGAGAATTGCTCTGAGTTTACGTGTGACTTTATCTTTGTCTGTGAGCATGTGGATCACCTTCTGGTTTGTGGGTTGAAAGAAGATGATGCGTGTTGGAAAGATGCTGTTCGATCCAGAAGGAGACCAGGACAGGCTCAAATAGTGTAATTCAGTATCAGATCAATTGTGATTTAAGCGTATTATAAAAAGAATACATGACTTCGGGAAATGGGTCAAGTGAATTGCCATATCCATAGTGGATGCTTGGGATATGCTCTCAGAAACCCAAATATCATCCCGGTACAGATAAATTGAGAATATTACCCGTTTGACCTAAGTGCAGATATCACCAATATCACAACTTTTTAGGGGCGGGCAAATTTACTGATGTGTTGGAGAAATCACGGAAAAGAACAGGGCCAAATGACCCTGCCTTTTCTGTGAAACCTAACTGGGAGTTTATTGTTGTTCACCCCAATACCTTTAGAGAATTTGGAACAGTCATCAACGGTTCAAGTTTCCATGAAGTCCCTTCTATTTGTGTTAATGGAAACATCGTTTTCGCTATCTCCAATAGTGCCTCGTCCTCTTGCCCCTTCTCCGTAAATATTAGGTTGTAACCTTTGTACCCAAACTCATCAGAACACGAAAATGTCTGCCACTTCTTTATGCCTACCGTGGGTGGGTTCGCTGCTAAATCTAACATGCA
>RCNC010001805.1_pt1 | contig 14434 bp, 9 predicted proteins | sample 2041301 | NCBI WGS metagenome assembly RCNC01 (sample SAMN09708231, study PRJNA481090) | Marine sediment metagenome, whole genome shotgun sequencing project. | biome: marine sediment; feature: ocean; material: sediment; isolation source: Sewage treatment plant 13A marine sediment (STP13A) ... | reverse complement strand
TATGGCCTGGCTGGCTCTTGCCGGGCCCGAGCAGTTCCTGGTGGAGTTTTTCAGGGCCAAGGACGATCGGTTCTTTGGATTTCTCACACTTGCCCAGGTGATTAGCTTGGTTCTGGTGCTGGTAGGTTTGGCGGGCATGGCGAAACTCAGGGGGCCACCCAGGCCCTCCGAGACCGCTCCGGTGAAGGTTTAGAGGTGAGGTTCCCATGCTGACGATTCTTCATGGCTCTGACTTGCATTTCGGCAAACCATTCAATTCCCGGGTGGCTGAAATCTTCAAAGCCACGATCCGGGAAGTTTCGCCGGATCTCCTGGTCCTGTCCGGGGACTTCACCCAGAGAGCGAAGGTGGAAGAGTACCGGGCCGCCCGGGAATTCCTGGACGAATTTTCAGACCTCCCGGTGGTGGTGACCCCGGGCAATCATGACGTTCCCCTCTATAGGATCTGGGAGCGGATTCTGTCGCCCCACAAAAACTACCGGAAATTCATCTCCCCCGACCTGGACTCCGTCACCACCGTAGGGAACGCCACGGTGGTATCCTTGGACACCTCGGCCCCTCATACGGCCATCGTGAACGGGAGCCTCAGGGACCGCCAACTTCTATTCGCCGCAGAGGCATTCGAAAAAGCTCCGGAGGGTGGTTTGAGGGTGGTTGTGGTCCACCATCACCTGGCCTCAGCACCGGACTACGAATCGGATCAGGCACTTCCGGGCTTCCGGCGATGTCTGGAAGCATTCGACAAAATGGGGGTGGAGTTGATTCTGGGGGGGCACCTCCACAGGGCCTACGTGGCCAACTCCCGGGACGTCGTTCCGTCGGAAGGCGAAGGCCCCGGAATCATTCTCGCACATTCGGGCACCACTACCTCCAGAAGGGGCCGTGCTCGGGAACGGAACAAGAACAGCCTCAACCTGATAGGAATAACAGGGGAGCAGATCGCCATCACCCACTATTTGCACGCTGGGGGAGAGGGTGCTTTCGTCCCCGTCGTGACCCACGCGTTCCCTCGAAGACACCGGACCTCTTTGGACCCGGATCCGGTTCGCTATTTGTCCCGGGTCGGGGATGACACGTTCCTGGAAGAGGGGAAGGAATGAGCAGATACTATCGGATGAAGGAACCAGGCCGGAGGGAAAACCTCAGGGCCGGACTGGTGGCCGGGGGGGTTGCGGCTGCTGTGGCTGCCGTGTCCTTCTACCTGACGCGCTTATTCGTGTCCCGGGAGCCGTTGGAGCCATTGGATTCCTCCGGTTCGGAGGACACGGTGAAAGAAGGAAACCCGGGAGGCGGGATCTAGATGAACGGCAGGCTCTCCTTTTCGAAACTGGCGGGCATCCTTTGCCTGTCACTTTTGGTTTGGGAGCCTGCTTCGGCTCAGGTGAGCGCACCTGAGGTCAGCCATCTGCGTTTCGAAGGGAACCAAACCTATTCCGACGAAGCCTTGGCGAACGCCATCCTGACCAGGGAGACCGAGTGCAGGTCCTTCATCGTCTTTCCCTTCTGTCTCGCCGGATCAGATTTTTCCCTGGACCCTCATATCCTGAATGAACGGGAGTTCAAAAGAGACTTCGACCGGGTCCGCCTCTTCTACTACCTCCGGGGCTTTCGGGAAACGGTGGTGGACACGGTTGTGGACCGATCCATGGAAGGTGAGGTCAGGATAGACTTCCAGGTCCAGGAAGGGGAACCCATCCTGGTCGATGAGGTGAGCTTCCCGGGGTTGGAGGAATTTTCCGACTCTTCTGTGGTGAGCGGAATTCCCCTGCAGGTTGGCCAGCCACTGAGCTTGATCGGTCTGGAGTCCTCCCGTGACAGTATCTTGGCTCGTTTGAGGAACCGAGGGTATGCCCGAGCTGAGGTCCTCCTGGGGTACGACAAACCTTCGGAAACGCCCTATAGTGCCCAGGTTTCCCTTGAAGTCTACCCTGGCGCCCTGACCCGGTTCGGGCCTGTGACGGTGGAGATCACCGGCACAAAGGGAAGAGTGCCGACCATGGAGGAGGACGTCGTCAAACGAATGCTCCCCTTCCGGGAGGGCGATGTCTACCAGGAAGATCTTCAGATTGCCGGCCAGAGAAATCTCTACAACCTGGAGATTTTCCGTTTCGTGAGATTTGATCCGGATCCGGATACCCTCTCTGTAGTGGATTCCATCCTCCCCATCAGGATTAGGCTCGAAGAAGACGACGTCCACCGGGTCCGGACGGGGGGAGGACTGAACACCGCCGAGTGTGTCAGCTTCGAAGCAAGCTGGCATAGCCGGAACTTTATGGGGGGAGCTCGACGTTTGCAGGTTACGGGGAGGCTTTCAAACGTCTTCGCCCGCTCCCTCCAGGGCACCATTCTCTGTGGGGAGGAAGTGGAGGAGGAGGAGTTCACCGACCTCACAGGATCCATCTCCGTGGAATTCACCCAGCCCTGGTTCTTTTCTCCCCGAAACTCGGTTTCTGCCGGGGTTTTTGCCGAGCGGCAGTCCGTGGCCCCTGTTTATGTTCGGGCGGCTGTGGGTTTGACCCTTGGATTCAACCGGTCCCTGGGGATAGGGACCCTCATGGGGCTCTCCTACAGGCCGGAGTTGACCCGCCTCAGTGCGGCGGAGGTCTTTTTCTGTTCCGCTTATCTGATTTGCTCCCCGGAGGAAATCGCCCTCATGCAGGGGAATAATCTCCTTGCCCCGGTGGCGGCCACCCTGTCCCGGGACCGCCGGAATCAGGCTCTGAGTCCCTCGAGTGGCTATACCGTTGCCGGTGACTTCGAGTACGCAGCGGGTTGGACGGGCTCCGATTTCCTCTACACCCGGGTCCTGGCCGATGCCACCTGGTACGTTGAACCCCGGCCGAAATGGGTTCTGGCCACCCGCTTCAGGGGAGGCTGGGTTGGCCCTGGAGGATTCCAGGGTTTTGTAGGAGACGACGAGTCCGGCAAGATCGTCCACCCGGAAAAGCGACTGTATGGGGGTGGATCGAACAGTGTTCGAGGGTTCGCTCAGAACCGGCTCGGACCCAGTGTCCTCTACCTCGACGACGTGGAAAAGCTCATTGAACCATCGTTGGACCCCCTCCCTTGCACGCCGATTCAAATGGCCGATCTCTCCTGTGACGCCGGGGCCCTTCCAGATGACGATTTTTTTCCGAGTCCGACTGGAGGAACCCGGCTCGTGGAAGGGAGCCTGGAGCTTCGGTTCCCGGTCGCAGGTCCTAGGTGGCAGGGAGCCACTTTCGTGGATTTCGGCCAGGTCTGGGACGAAGACACCTCCCCCCGGCTTGCTGATCTGGAACTCACTCCCGGCTTTGGGATCCGGTATTTCAGCCCCATCGGACCGATACGAGTCGACGTAGGCTACCGGTTCGGCTCCGGGGAGGAACTTTCGGTGGTAACCCAGCGCATCGAACTGAATGCCACGAGCTCCAAGGGTTATGATGTCCAGCCGGACGATCTGGTGGTGTTGGATACCCCGGTCCTTTATGGAGAGGGCCTGAGTGTCTGGAGTCCTCGTCGGTTCCAGCTGCACCTATCCATCGGGCAGGCTTTCTGATGAGGATCCGGGGTCGAGGCATCCGACGGACGGGCCTCCGGATCCTGCTGGGTCTCGCAGTCCTTCTGATTCTGTTTTTGGTAGCGGTGACCCAAACGCCCATCGGAAAGGAGTTGGTCCTTCGGGAGGTTCTGGCTCAGGTGGAAGGGGGGATCAACGGTCGACTCGAGATTTCAGGAGTATCCTCCCCGGGGCTTTTGAACGGGTTCACCTTCAGGGATGTGACCATTCGGGGTGACGACGGAAGACCGTTCCTGATCGCTGATTCCGTGAGAGCAGGGGTGTCGGCTCCCGCCCTCCTCCGGGGAGATCTGGTTCTGACCGGGGTCCGAGTCTGGAATCCCCAGGTCACACTGGAGCGGCTTCCGGACCGGGATCGGATGAATGCCGTCGCCATCTTCCTGGGCCTGCCGGAGCCGGACTCGGTGGTGGCTCATGGCGACAGTGTCCCTCCGCATGTTGAGGGAGAGGAGTCTCCCCAGGGCATGGAGGAGGAACCTGATGCCCGGAGCCGGACCATCCTCCTTCGGGGTGCGGAGCTTTATGGAGGGACCCTGACGATTCTCCTCCCGCTGACCCCCGAGCAACGTAGGTCCGATAGGATTCTCAAAGAGCCCGGGCCCGATGGTCGACTCCAATTCCGTAGGATGACCTTTCGAGATATCGAGCTTCACCTGGGCCAGGCCACGATCCGGTCCCCGAACCAGACGGGTGAGCGCTTCGAGGTCGAACATCTGGCCTTTTCCGGAGAAGTTTGGCCGGAGAGCTTTCGGGTAACGGGAGCCCGAGGTGAAGTCCGAAGGGACGTGGGGCGTTTGGTTGCCGCCCTCGAGTCCATCTCCTTGCCGAATTCCGAGGCCGGCGGACTGCTGGATGTTCGATGGGGCGGGGATCTGGGGCTCCGCGTGGAGGTGGACGATGCAGAAGCTCGCCCCCTGGCTCTCGGTGACATCTCCTTCATCGAACCCAGGCTGCCCGAAGGCCTCGTTCGAGGTCCTTTCGGTTTCGTCCTGAACCGGGATGGCTTCCTTCTCGATTTCCAGGATACGGATCTGGATTCGGAATACGGAACGATCAGGGCTCAGGGCAAGCTTCTCCTCGGGCAGAGAATGGCCTTTGAAGGGCTGGACCTGGACCTCCAGGGGCTGGACATGGCTGTGACCGACTCCTGGGTAGCCGATACTCTCCCCCTTCGGGGCTGGCTGGACGGGAACCTCAGCTTGGCTGGCTCGCTGGAAGAGTTGGCTGTTGAAGGGAACCTCGATCTCACCGACCCTGATTCCGCCGGAAGGGCCACGGCGGGTATTTATGGGCGTATGGGGTTCGATGGAGGGTTCTCGGCGTCATCTCTCGAGCTGACGCTGGCGCCCCTTGAATGGGCTGCACTGGCCAGCCTTTCCCCGGCTATGACCCTCACCGGTCCGGGAGCCGTCCGCCTGGTTCTTACTGGATCTCTGTGGGGGGACGGCCTCGGGATCGACGGAGAAGTCACCCATGTTCCGACTGGAGGTCCAGTCTCTTCGTCGGGACCGCCCGGGTCAGGCCAGATGGCCAGTTTTGGATCGGCGGGTGGCGCCAGCCGGGTGACCATCATGGGGAGTATAAGGCGGGATTCCTCCGCCGTGTACCTCGACCTCACAGGTGGGTTGAGCCCCCTTTCTTTGACCGCCCTGAAGGGGAGCATGCCCTCCATTCCGATTCAGGGTGAATACCGGGGAAGTGTGGAGGCTTTCGGTACCCTTTCTGATCTGGGGGTGGTCGCTGAGCTGGAAACCACCGGCGGCCCGGTGGTTCTGAGAACCAGGTTCGATGCAGGGCGTTTGGGCGAATCGTACGACATCGAGGCCGAAGCCAAGGAGGATTTCGTCCTGTCGGCTCTCCTGCCCAGTCTTCCTGATCCGACCCGACTCCGTGGCACGGTTGAGGTGTCCGGGCGGGGGTTCAGTTTGGAGTCTGTGGAGGGTGAAGGAAGGGCCATGGTGACCCGGGGGAGCATCGGGCCCCTGAGGGTAGATTCCGCTTTCGTCGCCTTCGCCATCAGGGATGGGGTACTCCAGCTCGACGAGTTCCTTGGGGAAACCGAGGCTGGAACCGTCACGGCAAGCGGGTCTTTCGGGGTTGCCTCCTCCGCTTCACCAGGTGAACTCACCTTTGAAATTCGAAGTGAGTCCTTGGAGCCCCTTCGACCCTTCCTGATGGAAGAGCCTGAGTTGATCTTTGACGAACTGAGCGAACTCGAGAAGGACATCTTGCCTGAGTTGGGTGTGGACCTGAAAACCCTACCCACATCGGCTGAAGTAGCAGTGGGAGGATCCCTGGTAGCAAGGGGTTCGCTGAGGGGTGGCTTGAAGGATTTCCGAGGTGAAGGGATGCTGGATTTCCAAGGTCTCCGGCTGAGAAGGGATTTTGTGGAGTCCGGAACGATTTCCTTCTCGGGAGAGGGCTTTCCGAATGAGGGAGCCATCGTTCGCGCCCAAATCGACACCGACTCGGTGAGCGTTCGGACTCTGGGGTATCAAAGGGTTTCGGGAGAGTTGGAAATCCGGCGCAGGGAAGGCCGGGTGCGTGTCGCGGCCCAAAAGAGTCCGGTGGAAAGCTATACCGTTCAGGGCACATATGCGCTGGACTCCCTCGGTGGCGGTGTTGCCAACGTTGATGAATTGAATTTCCAGTTCGACAGCGTCAGGTGGAACCTCGGGGGGCCTGCAGCCTTCACCTGGGGAAAAGAAGGGTATCGTTTCAGGGATTTCCAGATCATCAGGCCCGGCACCGAGACCATGCGGGTTCGGGCTGACGGGTTCTTGCCCGTACCTGGCGGTGGGGAGACGGACTTTGTCCTGGAGATCGACCGGCTGAATCTCGGTCGCCTGGCCCGGGTTTTTCAGGTCGAGACCCCCATGGAGGGAGTTCTTAATCTCAGATCCCACATGACCGGCCCCCCTTCGAATCCAAGCCTCGATGGGGATCTTGATGGGAGCCGCCTCCACTTTTCTGATTTTTCTCTGGACGAGGTGGAATCCGCCTTCAGCTATTCTGGGGAGCGGTTCACACTGGACCTGAATGCCCACAACGGCGGCCGGCAGGTTTTGGTGGCGAAGGGTTTCTTTCCTGCCGACCTGAGGTTGGAAGCTGAGACCGGGAGGCTCCCCGAAGCGCCCGTAGATCTCTCTATCGCAATGGATTCCTTTCCTGCCGCGGTTGCCCTGGCCTTCATGGAATCCATGGAGGAAGTCCAGGGATCTTTGACGGGGGAGGTCCAGTTCGGCGGGACTTCTCGGAACCTGGAACCCGCTGGCGAACTCCGACTGACCCGGGGCGGAGCAGTGTACCCGGCCCTTGGGGTGCGGCATGAAGAGGTGAACGCCCTCCTGACCGTGTCACCAGATGGGACGGTAACGGTGGAAGCCGATGCCCAGGCAGACGGGACGGCCCGGGTGACCGGAACCGTAGCTCTGGCTGATCCCCTTTCCGACCCCGATCTGAACCTCACCGTGGAAGCGGAGAACTTCCTTGCGGTGAACCGACGAGACGTTGAGGCCCACCTTTCGGGATCCGTGAATATCAGGGGCAGCTACCAGAGGCCAAAGATTGGGGGAGAGCTTACGGTGGACGAGGGCGTGTTGAGGGTGGAGGAGGTTGCCAGGAGTGTGGAAGTGGTGGATCTCTCCAATCCGGCCTTCTTCGACGTGGTGGACACGACACTGGCCACCCTCCGACCCACGTTTCAGGGGATTCCGAACCCCTTCCTCCGGAACCTTCGCCTTGATAGTCTCACCTTGACCATGGCCCAGGATGGTTGGCTCAGGGGGAGGGAACTGAATGTGGAGATGGCCGGGACCCTGGACGTTTTCTGGGACCGGACTGAGCGGAATCTGGCTTTCTTCGGGGTCCTCGATGCGGTCCGTGGTGTCTATTCCGTATTCGGCAGGCAGTTCCAGGTCCAAGAGGGGACGGTGAGCTTCCCGGGGACTCCGGGCATTAACCCCGACCTCAATATCAGGGCTATGAACCGGGTACGAATTTCGGGGAGCACCCAGCTGGATGTTTTTGCCACGGTGGTGGGGCCCCTCCTGGAGCCCAGGGTGGCCCTTTCCAGCAATGCGGCTTTTTCCATCGCCGAATCCGATCTGGTGAGCTATCTGGTCTTCGGAAGACCCAGCTATGCCACGGCTACAGCCCAGAGTGCCTTTGCCAGGGATGCGGCGGGGGTTTTCGCAGGGGCTGCCTCCAGCCTCGCGGTGGGGCTCTTCTCCAGCGAGTTGGGGGCGATTTTGGCGGAGGACGTGGGTCTGGATTATCTGGCCATCACCCAGGGCTCCGGCGAGGCCCTGGGTATGCGAGCCCTCCGTGGAACGATGGCCACCACCCAGGTTGAGATCGGCCAGTATCTGACGGAGGATGTGTTCGCGGCCCTTCATTGGAGGCCTTTTTCCGCCGGGACCAACCAGCGCCAGCTTGCCGCGCTCCGAATCGAGACCAGGCTATCGGATCGTTGGACACTTGAGGGGTATTGGGAGGATCGGTTTTTCCGGGATCCCATCTATCAGGTTGGAAGTGTGGGATTGGATCTACCTTCAGTCTTTGGGTTCTTCGTTTATCGACAATGGGGTTATTGAGATGCAGCATATGAAGGGTGTTGTCATGAGCCTCTTTCGTACCCATCCAGCCACGGAGGATCGGGTAGCCAGACTCCGGGAGCAGGCGTCTCGGGGAGATTATTGATATGGCCAAGATTGTTGGAATTCTGGGGGGCATGGGACCCATGTCCACCGCGGATCTCATGCGGAAAATCACTGAGAAAACTCCGGTCAAGAGTGAGGACGAACACCTGAGAATGCTCGTGGACAGCCGCCCCCAGATTCCGGATCGACCGGCCGGCCTCCTTGGAACGGGGCCTTCTCCCGTGCCCATGCTCCAGGAGTCTGCCCGACTGCTCGAAGGATGGGGGGCCGACCTCATTGCCATCCCCTGCAATACCGCCCACGGATTCCACTCGGACGTCCAGGCGGCAGTGGAGATCGAGGTCCTGGATATGATTGGAATCGTTGGCCGGGAGATCGGAAAGGAATTCCCGGAGGGATCGCCCATCGGGCTTCTTTCCACAACGGCTGCTCAACAACTCCGGATATTCCATGATCGGATCCCGGGCTTCCATCTGGTAACCCCTGAGGCATCCATTCAGGAGGACCTGGTGGCGGGAGCCATACTCCAGGTCAAACTCGAGGATTCCTTCGATGAACCTCGGCGGAAGCTCCTTCAGGTTGTGGAGTCCCTGGATCCTTCGCCCGTGGCGGTCATTGCGGGATGCACCGAGGTGGAGCTGGCCTTCCAGGATCACGGAGCCCCCGTTCCGGTCTTCCGGCCTATGGACCTGTTGGCTGAAGAGATCGTGACTCAGGCCTGGCGGGAGGCTTAGGAGCCTTCATGGCCCGAGAATTCCTCATCGTCCGTGGCGCCCGGGAGCACAATCTCCGGAACATCGATCTCGAGCTGCCTCGGGAATCCCTCATCGTCATCACCGGGCTCTCGGGGTCGGGGAAATCCTCCCTGGCCTTCGACACCATCTATGCCGAGGGCCAGCGAAGGTATGTGGAATCCCTCTCCGCCTATGCCCGGCAATTCATCGGTCTCATGGAAAAGCCGGATGTCGACGCCATCGAGGGCCTCTCCCCGGCCATCTCCATCGAGCAGAAGACGGTTGGTCGAAATCCTCGATCCACCGTGGGGACTGTCACGGAGGTGTACGACTATCTCCGTCTCCTCTGGGCCCGGGTGGGGATTCCCCATTGCCCCGACTGCAGGGAACCGGTTCTCCGGCAGTCCTCCTCACAAATCGTATCACGACTCCTTGAGTTCGAGGAAGGGACCCGGCTCGAGGTCTACGCACCCCTGGTGAGGGGCAGGAAAGGGGAGTTCAAAGATCTCTTCGAGCGAGCCAAGAAGGAGGGATTCGTTCGGGTAAGGGTCGATGGGGAAATCCACGACCTGGCCGATCCCCCGGGGCTGAACCGCTACGAGAACCACGACATAGCCGTGGTGGTGGATCGGCTGGTGGTCAAAGCCGACGAGCGGGATCGGCTGGCGGACTCGGTCGAGACGGCTCTCAGAACGGCAGGTGGGGTCGTAGAAGTGGTTCAACACGAGGGAAAGAAGCGCCACCCCCATGTGTTCAGCGAGCGGTATGCCTGTGGGAACTGCGGGGTCAGCCTTCCGGAGCTCGAACCCCGGCAGTTCTCCTTCAACTCTCCATACGGGGCCTGTGAGGAGTGCGGTGGACTCGGCACCCGGAAAGAGGTGAATCCGAACCTGCTGGTTTCGGATCCAAGCATCTCAATCCTGGAGGGGGTAATTCTGCCCTGGGGCGAGCCCAGCGGACATGTCCGGAACTCGGTCCTCGCCGGCCTTTCCCGAGCCTACGAGTTCGACCCGAAAAAGCCATGGGGTTCCCTTTCTCCGGAAGCTCAGCATGCCGTTCTCCACGGGTCGGGGAAGATGAAGATTCGTTTTCCCTATCACTCCAAACGATTCGAAGGACATTACGAGGACATCTGGGAAGGTGTCGTCGGAAACGTGGAACGCCGGTACAAGGAGACCAAATCCGAGGCGGTACGGAATCAGCTGGATGAATACCTCTCCACGCTCCCCTGTACCGCGTGCCATGGGACTCGGTTGAACCCCCAGTCCCTGGCCGTGACGGTCGGAGGAAAATCCCTCGGGGAGGTCGTAGACCTTTCCATCGACAGAAGCCTGCAGTTCCTTCTATCCGTTCCCGTTGAAGGAGAACGGCGTCCGAAGGGTGTGAAGAAAGCGCCCGGGCCAAAGCTCCCGTCGGAGATCGCCGGCCCGATCCTGAAGGAAGTCCGGGAACGGCTCGGATTCCTTGTGAACGTGGGACTGGAGTACCTGGCCCTCGGCCGGTCTGCGGACACTCTCTCCGGAGGTGAGGCCCAACGGATTCGCCTCGCCACCCAGATCGGAAGTCGATTGGTCGGGGTCCTGTACATCCTCGATGAGCCCTCCATAGGCCTGCATCAAAGGGACAATCACAGGCTTCTGGAAACCCTGAAGCGTCTCAGGGATCTGGGGAACACCGTCATCGTTGTGGAGCACGACGAGGATACCATCCGGGAAGCGGACTATATCGTGGACCTGGGCCCCGGGGCGGGCCGGGCCGGCGGGGAGGTTGTGGTCCAGGGCGATCTCCAGGCTGTTATCTCGGAGGAGAAGTCTCTTACCGGAGCGTTTTTGACCGGCAAAAGAGAGATAGCCGTTCCGGAGAACCGGAGGCCCATGGACCCAGAGCGGGTCCTTACGGTCCGAGGCGCCCGTGAGCACAACCTCAAGGGGATCGATGTCCACTTTCCCCTGGGTACGTTCATCACCGTGACGGGAGTGAGCGGATCGGGGAAATCGACTCTCGTCACGGAGACGCTCTATCACTCCCTTGCCAGGCATTTCTACCGTAGCCGGGTCGTGGCGGGGGCCCATGACGCGGTGGATGGCCTCGAGCATGTGGACAAGGTCATCCAGGTGGACCAGTCTCCTATCGGGAGAACGCCCCGCTCGAACCCCGCCACCTACACGGGCCTGTTCACACCCATCCGGGAACTGTTCTCGTCTCTGCCCGAATCTCAGATGCGAGGCTATCTCCCCGGCCGGTTCTCCTTCAACGTGAAGGGGGGGCGTTGCGAGGCATGCCAGGGGGACGGCCTGGTGAAGATCGAGATGCACTTCCTTCCCGACGTCTACGTACCCTGCGACGTATGCCGCGGCCGGCGGTACAACCGGGAGACGCTTGATGTCTACTACAAAGGCCGGAACATCGCCGATGTCCTGGACATGACCGTCAACGAGGCCCTCGAGTTCTTCGACGCGGTCCCTCGTATCAAGGTGAAGCTCCAGACACTCAAGGACGTGGGGCTCGGCTACGTCCACCTGGGCCAGTCGGCCACGACCCTCTCCGGAGGTGAGGCTCAAAGGGTAAAGCTGGCTTCAGAGCTCTCAAAAAGGGCCACGGGGAACACCTTCTACATCCTGGACGAGCCGACCACGGGCCTCCACTTCGAGGACGTCCGGGTTTTGCTGGAGGTCCTCCACCGGTTGGTGACCTTGGGGAACACCGTGGTGGTCATCGAGCACAACCTACACGTGGTCAAAACCGCTGACTGGGTTATCGATCTGGGACCCGAGGGCGGAGATGACGGGGGGGGAATCGTGGCAGAAGGGACGCCCGAAGAAGTGGCCCGGCATTCCAGCAGCTATACCGGGCAGTACCTCCAGGCCCTTCTCAACGGCCGGTAAAGGCGGCTACCCGCTCCGGGTCCGTTTCGGCCCGGGACCTTCCCTCCGGACCCTCTTTTTGCTTCATTTATGAAAACATTCAAGCTCTGAGCTGTGCCCGGCTGAGGCCGGCATGGGGAGCTTTCTTTATTAACTGGAGGATATCCCATGTCGGCATGTGGAATCTCATCCCTTACCAGGGGTGCAAGCCCGTTCCAGAGAGTGTCCTCGCGTTTCATGAGCGTCGGTCTGCTGGTCCTTCTCTCCCTGTTCACCGGGAGCCTTGGAGCTCAGGAGGTCGGGGTTTTCATGCGGGTGGCAGATCTCCCCGACGGCTCTGTCCCCGAGGTCAGTTCAATGGTCGAGGGAGCGGTGGAAGAGGCTGGTTGGAAGCTTCTCGCGGCCTATGACGCTGGCGTGGACGGAGAGGCTTGCTCTTATCAGGCCAGGGTCCTGGTGGTGGACTGGCCGGAACACACCCGCGTTGTCATGTCGAAAGGCTCCCACGGGGCCTACTCCGCCCCCTTTAAGGTCTCGGTTTATGAAGACGAGCTCGGGGTCCACGTGTCCGCAGTAAACCCTCGCTCCATCTACAGGACCGTCGTCGCCGAGGAAGGGATGGATGGGGAGTGGATTCGCCTCTCAGCCATCCTCCGGAGAACCCTGGCTGAGGGAGTAGGGGCGGAGTCGGTGGTTGGGGACTTCGGGCAATTCCGGGACAAGGGTCGCATCGGCCGGACCATGGGGGTCATGGCCGGCGGACCGTTCCTCGAGAAGTTCAAGCTCATTGAAGATGTGGAAGGGCCCATGGGTGGGGCTCAGGGGGTGGCCCAGGCCGTTTTTGACGCAATGACGGAGGCTGGACCGGGATCAAAATGGGGTGTCCGGCCCATTTACGTCATGGCTCCCGCTCCGGGTGTGGCTGTTTTGGGTATTACCGGGGAACGACTGGAATCCCAATCCTTTTCCATCGTGGGCCGGGGATCCGACAAGAGTCGCTCCGACTTCGCCTGCCCGGGACTCGACCACGCGGCGGCCTATCCCATCGAGATCGTCTTCACTGAAGCGGACGGAACGGTCCAGATCCATCTGGTGGAGTCCATGTTCCGGATGAAGATGTTCTTTGAGGATGCCGGGAAGATGAAATTCGCCACAAATATGGGTATGCCCGGATCCATCGAGGACGAAATAAAGGACCTCATTCGGGCGGCCCTCTTTTAGTTTTTCTCTTCGGGTATTACTCATAACCAGTGGCTCGTCGGGCCCCGGGCCGGAGGGGAGCGCGAAACCGGGCTGAAAGAGGGGCCGTAGTGCGGGGTGAGACTACAGTCGGACTACTTTCCAGGGAGAAGGGTTCATGGTTACCCGAGAAGATCTTGAAAGCTATCTGATCCGAATGGATCTGGAATTTGAAGAGGTGGACGAAGGCATGTTCCTCGTTCAGCCTCGAAGCGACGGACCACCGGTGGTGGTTCACCATTCTCCGCCCCTTCTGCTGGTACGGCTGAAAGTCATGGAGATGCCGGAGGGCCAGGATCTCGGGGAACTCTTCAAAACCCTCCTGACTTGGAATGCCACGGATGTGGTCCATGGCGCCTACGGAATCGATGAGGAAGATCTGGTCCTCATCGACACTCTGGAACTGGAATCCCTGGACTTCCCAGAGCTGCAGGCCTCCTTGGAGAGCATGCAGATGGCATCAGCCAGCCACATGAACGAAATCAAGACGCTTGCCGGCGCCGGCAAGGAGGGCTGAGGCAAATGGGGATATTTCAAAAGTTTTCGACTTTACTCAAATCAAATATGAACGATCTGATTGCCCGGGCGGAGGATCCGGAAAAGATGTTGAATCAGATCATTCTCGATATGCGGGACCAGCTGGCCAAAGCCAAACGTGAAGTGGCGGCAGCCATTGCAGATGAACGGAAGTTGAGAGCCCAGCTGGACGACGAAATCAAGCAGACCCGGGATTGGGAACATCGGGCCATGCTTGCGGTGAAAGAGGGCCGGGACGACCTGGCCAAGCAGGCTCTGATTCGCCAGCAGGAGCATGCCCAGCGGGCGGCAGCCATCGACCAGACCTGGTCCGCACAGGCACAAGAGACCGAAAAGCTCAAGGGATCCCTCCGCCAGCTCAATGACAAGATCGAAGAGGCTAAGCGGAAGCGGAATCTCCTTATCGCCAAGCAGAAGCGTGCTCAGGCCCAAAAACGTATTCACGAGACCATGTCCGGTCTCTCCGACACTTCCGCGTTCGAAGCCTTCAACCGAATGGCTGAGAAGATCGAGGAATCGGAGCGGCAGAATCTGGCCCAGGCCGAGGTTACCGAGGCTCTTACCGGTGACACCCTGGAACAGGATTTCCTGCGCTTGGAAGCTGGGGGCGGAGATACGAATGTGGATGACAAGCTTCTGGCCCTTAAGCATGAGATGGGTCTGATTGCGGCTCCAGAGGCAGAGGCGCCAAAGGCCATCACTTCCGGCGAGGATGAGGAGGCCGACGGGGTCGACGCTGAAGCGAAACCTCAGGAGGAGCAGGCTCCCGTTGCGGACGCGGTTCTTCTGGAGGAGTTCGAGCAGTTGGAAAAACTGGACAAGAAAGAGGCCGGGGAGTAG
>RCNC010001804.1_pt1 | contig 14434 bp, 6 predicted proteins | sample 2041301 | NCBI WGS metagenome assembly RCNC01 (sample SAMN09708231, study PRJNA481090) | Marine sediment metagenome, whole genome shotgun sequencing project. | biome: marine sediment; feature: ocean; material: sediment; isolation source: Sewage treatment plant 13A marine sediment (STP13A) ... | reverse complement strand
GTTCATAAGCAGGCTTCTGGAGGTCTTGCGATCCTTTACTGCTATGGTGGCAATGGCGCCACTCTTAATATGAGAATCATACAGTTTCCTTAAGTCAATATTGCTCATAATATCCACATTGTGAACGAGAAAGGGTTTCTGATCGAAAAACCCGGATGCAAATGCAACTCCGCCTCCCGTATCAAGAGGTTCCTCCACCTCATGGGAGAACTCAATCTGAATTCCAAACTGCTCCTTCTGGTTCACATAATCTATAATCATCTGTGCAAAATGGTGCACATTTATCACAAGCTGATCAAATCCCTGGCTCTTCAACTTAAGAATAATGTGCTCCAGCATGGGCACACCTTCCCACTCCACAAGTGCCTTGGGTTTATCATTGGTTAGCGGTTGCATCCTGGTGCCTAATCCGGCAGCAAGGATCATCGCTTTATTTCCACTGGTTTGCAACACCATTTCTCTTTAGGGGATCTCCTGTCACATTTCGCGCAAAGATAACGATTCTTTCTGCCCTTTAACTTTGGTTTCAGAACCTCATCATCCGTACATAACTTCTTACTCATTCATCCGTATTTGCACAGAATAACAAGAAAGGTCTAGTTTTGTTTAGGAAATCAGGCTATGGTTCAGGAGCGCCTTTGGAGAACAATAATCAGGTTGGCAGCTTTCTTAATTGAAATGTTCGTGATTCTCTATGAATTTTCAATTTTCATGTATTTGTGATAAATCTCTCTGGTGCGTTCCAGATGGTCTTTCATGATCGTGTATGCCTTGTCCCCATCCTTGTTCTGAAGGGCCCCAAAGAGTGCCTGGTGTGATTTCATCGTATTTATCTTCTCACCATCAATATTGCCATAGATAAAATTTCGCATCCGAGGCAAAAGCGAATATATGGGTTCCATAGTGATCTGCATAATTGGATTGAGGGTCGATTTGGTAATAATGAGGTGAAACTTATTGTCAAGATCTGCCTCTTTCTGCGTATTATCAGGATCGCTCAGTTCAAACTCAACCAGGTTCTCCTGAAGTTCAGCCAGGTTTACTTCTGTTCTGTTTACTGCTGCCAGCCTGGCAATTTCCGGCTCAAATATTCGCCTAACTTCAATAATCTGTGAAAGCAGATTCTTGTCAAATCTGAGATCATAATAGAGATCCAGAGTTTTAATAGCATCTTCAATGTTGATCTCAGTAACATACATACCACTACCTTTCTGGATTGAAATTAATCCTCTTGCACTCAAACGTCTAAGGGCTTCTCTCAGAGCTGTTCGGCTTACCCCAAAAGATTCACACATTTCCCTTTCAGTGGGTAGTTTAGATCCCACAGCAAGTTTCTTCTCCCTGATTGCGTTTTCAATTGTTCGTTCAATCCGAAGGCTCAGTGTTAGTTTGTTTCCAATATTCTGAAATATATCATCCATTTGCATGAGCTTAATAGCGTGTCAAAGTTAATCTTTTACTTAATAATCAAGGGATCACTAAGCTGGCTCTCGTTATTCATTCTGTCCAGGGCCGAAACCCTATATACTCCGGTCTCAATTCCCTCACCGAATACCAAATAGGGATCATCACATACCAACACAATATTTTCGGCACTCTTCAATTTACTGTTCTCGCCCGACTCATACCTGTAGAGTACATAAAAGCGGGAACGGTCCATTTCATTCACCGGTTCGTATATATCCCAGTGCAAGATATCACCCTCTACAGACAGGTTGAAAGGAGCCCGGGGAGCAATGGCATCGATCCAGGGCATCTCCGGAACCAGTGCAGGATGGGAACAATAACTCTTCCTTAATTTTTTATTTAGCCTGGCCAGGTCGCTTCTGAAAAAGTGTTTGCTACTGAAGTACCCAAAACCATCTATTCCCTCCAGATCGCGAAGCAGATCGATTTGCTTCAGCAGGTATTTATCCTTTCGCCACATCTTGTACTTAGAATCCTTGCCAATTCGGTAGGGTGCAAGTCCCACATACATGGCCCTGCCATAGCCATAGTCATTCCACCAGTAGGCCAGGGTTGAAAATCCAGCTACAGGGTGGTCATCTCTCCAGTAGATCTGAGGCATCAGGTAGTCGATCCAGCCCTTCCGCTGCCAGAGGAGCACATCAGCATACAGGCCATCAAAATTAGATATGCCGGCGGCCGTCTCCGATCCAGCAGGGTCCACCGAGCGATTACGCCAGACACCAAAGGGACTGATTCCAAACTTTACCCATGGCTTTTCTGATTTGATGGCCAGGTGCAGCATCTCTATGATGGTATCCACGTTCTGCCTCCGCCATTGATCGAGATGATCTGGAAACAAGGTATCCCCCTGCAGACTGAACTCAAGGCTATCGGGAATGTCCTGGCCGGCGATGGCATAGGGATAGAAATAATCATCAAAATGGACCGCATCAATGTCGTAGCGCCTCACCACATCCAGTACTACAGAGCTCACAAACTCCCAAACCCACGAATTTGCGGGAGAGAAATAACTCCTCCCTCCATAATCGAAACACCACTCGGGATGCTGCAGTGCAATGTGACTGGCGGCCAGAGAGTCCTTCGTCGACATATTGATCCTGTAGGGATTGAACCAGGCATGCAGTTCCATCCCCCTGCGATGCGCCTCATCGATCCAGAATTCCAAGGGGTCATACCACGGTTCCGGGGCCTCTCCCTGCTCGCCCATAAGGAAACGTGTCCAGGGCTCAAAGTCTGAAGGATAAATTGCATCGGCACTTGGCCTCACCTGTAAAATAATGGCGTTCACTCCGTTTTGCTGGTGTAAGTTAAGAATTGAAAGGATCTCATCCTGCTGCTCCACAGTGCTTAAACCAGGCTTTGAGGGCCAGTCTATGTTAGCAACCGTGGCCACCCAGACAGCCCTGAACTCACGCTTGGGCGACTGTGCACCTAAAGGTTGTATGACCAATTCCAGGAGGATAAATATCACAAGGAATAGCATCCTTCGTTTCACACGGAGTAATTGATTCATAGGGTTTTTAACAAAAAATAGAAGATTGAGACTTGCAATTTACATATTTATGTTTGTATATTTGTCATACATCATTCATCATATAATTCTATGTTGCATAACACATCGATTCATTAAGAGGTTTAAGCATACCATAAAATATTTTATCTGAACTTGTACTACATCATACAAAGCGAATATATCACTAAAATCAAGCATTATGAAAAAAACCTTACTCTTGATGATTATCACCCTGGCCATAAACCTGAATATCAGGGCTGAAGGGGACACAACTATTGTGGAAGTCTGGGCCCATTACGGTGACACTGCGCCAGCCTGGTTTACCGACGGCAGTGAAGCCGAGGCAGACGGGGGTGACAACTCATTCTCCGGAGTGGAACGCGGAATCGTCTACAGCGATTACTCTGGACACCTCTATGTATCGAGCCGGCGTGCCGAAGATACAGACGGTGACGAGATCCCGGACCAGGGAGAGCCACATGTTTATATACTGGATCCCATGACCGGTCAGGCTCCCCCTTTTGGACTGGCAAGCCTGCTTACTACAGGAATCAGTTCTGCAGATGAGATGTTCGGAGGCGGTTACCCGCTGAACAGTGTTTGCACCACAGAAGACGGTAGCATCTTTGCATCCAATATGACACTTGCTTCTGGTCCGGACATTCCTGGCGAGGAATATGTTGCCATTAAAGCGTTCAGGGTCTACCGCTGGGACTGGGAACAGGGCATCCCTGCCACCATCATCGATTATAAGGAAGGAAGTTACCGCCTGGGTGACAAATTCAGTGTATTCGGAAACTGGGAAACCGAAGCCTGGATCTATGCCGGGGCCGGTGAAACAACAAAACTGCTCCGATGGAAAGTAACTGCAGGAGTTGTGGACGAGGAACCCACCATCATCAGCCTTCAGGATATTTCGGGTGCCGGAACCTCCGTCACTGTTGCCCCTTCACGCACCAAGGATGATTGGATTTACGTAAGCGGGAAAGGCTTCATGCCCACCCTGTTCACCACTGAAGGCGTAAACCTGAGCCAGGTGGCCATCGGCGTTGCCGAGATGCCATCATCGGTGATAGCCGGAAGAACCATCACATTTGGAGGAAGGAACTACATGGCCATGTTCAGCGGAGACCAGAGCGCTTTTATATTTGACATCACCAAAAATGGCGAAAACGTTAGCGACGTTGATGTGATCGGATACACTCCCGCCTTCGGAACACGCTTCGACAATGCCTATGGTGAAGGCGCTGTTGATTTTGGCATTCTTGATGAGCAGTTGCATGTATTTGTCTGTGGACCGTCCAACGGGATAGCCTGCTACCGTATTGAAGGGATCAACCATGTATCCGTTGAAAACAGAATTACCGATGCCTTCCAGGTATCTGCCTATCCAAATCCGGCCACTGAATTTGCCAATATCAGTTTCACCCTGCCCCAGGATGCCAATGGCGCCGTGGCAGTGAAGCTGTATGACATGTCGGGCCGCTTTATGGGAATCACGGCAGACAGAGCAAGCGGCGGAGCCCAGGAAATGCGCATCAGCACCTCTAAAATGGCTTCTGGTCAGTATATCTACCAGGTGGTTTACAAGAATGAAATTAACATTGGAAAATTAATCATCAAATAAATTGTTTAACTAAATCTACTACAAATGAAAAAACGATTTACATTTTTTATGATGCTGGTTGCCACATTCCTGCTTGCAGGGACAGAGCTGGTAACAGCTCAGACCATGACTGACTCATGGACTGCAACTCCCGAATGGAACAACAGTTCCTTTTACCGCGGTTTTGCCGTTGGCAATAACAGGGTTTATGTTGCGGGTCGTCCAGGCGGTACTGCCAGCGTAGAAGTTTTAAATGGCCTTACCGGAGCCGATGTGAAATCATTGGATAACACCGGCATTCTTAACCTCACTTTTGACATCGCAGATGCCGAATTCAGTAATGATGGTTCCATCCTTGCTGCTCCCCTGACCCTTAATGCAAGTGTAGAATCAGGATGGGGCTCAGGTCACTACACCATTTACAGGTGGGCTGATGAGATGAGCGAACCAGAACCTTTTATCGTCTATAAAGGTAATGGACGTGTGGATATGTTTTCTGTAATCGGCGACGTAACTGGCGATGCCGTTGTGATGGGTGCCATCAGTACCACAAATACCGTATGGCGATATATCATCGAGGGTGGCGTCATTGGCGATGTCGAGGAAATCACTACAGATGCATCCCTTACCGCAGGTGTGGTTACAGTAGCATTCCCAGCCGGACTCACTGCCGCAGACGGGTTCTGGTTTAACAATGCAGTAATCCATCCCACACTTTGTAATGCTGACGGAAGCATTGTGGGTACTGTTCCTGCTGAACTTTTCGCAGGAAAAACAGGACAGATGAAAGCATTTTCTTACGACTCCAAGGATTACCTACTGGTGGTTGATGAAGGAAAAGCCAAGCTGATTAATATGACCGGGAAACAACCCCAGGATCTTATCGTGGCTGACATTGTATTCACCACAACAGATGGTGTGGTCAATGACAACATGGATGTTGACTACAGGATCGGAGATGATGGTTCACTAAGCATCTATTCTTTCTCTGCCAACAACGGAATCTACTCTGGAACTACCGAAGCCGCTCCTGTTGCTTCAGACCTCAAAGTTGATGGTGCTCCGGTAATTGATGAGCTTGTAGCTGCTTCATATACTTACGGAGACCTGAATGGTGATATGGAAGGTGCATCGGAGATTAAATGGTATGCCGCAAGCGATGACCAGGGTACCGGTGAAGCTGAAATCACCCCCGATGCAGGAGATACTACTTATACGGTTGTTGCCGGTGATGTAGGGAAATATATCTATTTTACGGTCCTTCCCGTAGCCGCAACAGGAACTGTTTCTGATCCTGCTTTTCTGGCAAAATCAGCTGCATTTGGTCCCATCCTTGCAATCGAAACTGCTCCTGTAGCTACAAACACTGCAATGAGCGGACTTACCATTGTTGGTGAAACTTTAACTGCAAGTTATGACTTCAGCGATGCTGGTGGTGATCTGGAAGGTGAGTCTATCCTTGACTGGTACCGTGCAGATGATGCCACAGGAAGCAATGCTGAAATGGCTGCTACAGGCAGCCTGACCTATACAGTGGCAGGTGCTGATGACAAGAAATTCATGATGTTCGTCGTCACTCCTGTATCATTGACCGGATGGCCACTAATGGGTGAAAAAGACACTGTATTTTCCGCCGAAGCAATACTATTCCCACCATTGCCACCATCTGCAGAAGACCTGGCCATCGCCGGTCGTAATGATGTGGCTGCAGTACTCACTGGAAGCTACACATTTGTTGACCTGAATGGCGACGAAGAAGCAGAAAGTATTCTTAAGTGGTACCGCGCTGACAACGCCGATGGTGACAACGGTGTAATGGTTGCTGAAGATACAAGCATCTATACTGTGGATGCTCTGGACGAAGGAAAAGTGATCATTTTCGAGGTTACCCCCATATCAGTACCTACTGCAGCTTACGATACAGGTGCCGTTGCAATGGTTGCCACAGACACCATTCAGCCTGAGCCTGCAGACTTTGCTCCCATGGCCAAAGAAGTGGCTTTGACAGCTGTGCCTGAAGTCGGGATACTTCTGAGTGGAAGCTATGTGTACTTTGACACCATCATGAATGATCCTGAAGGTGAATCAATCTATAAGTGGTATGCTGCCGACGACGCTGCCGGAGCAAATGCCATCCTGATTGACGGAGCCAGCGATCAAACCTACCTGGTACCTGAGTCGCAAATCGGGAAACACTTCATCTTCGAAGTCACACCGGTTGCACTTACAGGCGGATTGCTTGAAGGTCTTCCTGTTCAATCTGCTGCTACTGCAACTGCAGCTGTGGCTTACACCAATACATTCGGACTTGAAAGATTGTGGAACGGATCTGTCTCCTATAACGCTTCACCCTGGTACCTGGATCATGCTGTGACCATGGAGCGTGGAATGGCTGTTGGTGATGAGCACATTTATATTGCCAGCAGGGACAATGTTATGATCGTAGATAAAGAAGACGGATCATATGTTGGTGAACTGAACATTGAAGGCGTTGAAGGAGGACTTTTCCCGCTGATGGATGTGGAAGTTTCTGAAGACGGTCAGATTCTTGGTGTACCACTGGTGGTCTCAGGAACCGACTTCTGGGTATATAAATGGGCCGACGAGCTCTCTGCTCCAGAAAAATGGTTGGAAGTTACCCTCTCCGAAGAGATGCGTGTTGGGGACAAGTTCACTGTTACCGGTGATTTATCGGCTGATGCAGTAATCTACATCGCCAAAAACGAAGGCAACATTCTTGTTCGCTGGATGGTAACAGGTGGCATTGCTGGTGTAGCTGAGGAGATTGTTCTGACCGAACTGGGAACAGTTGGGACAGCACCTGCTGTAGCTCCCTTCTCTGCAAGCCCGGATGCCAATGTACTGATCGATGGTAAGGGTTTCGCCCCCACTGTAATTGACAAGGATGGCAACATCGTTGGTACCGTTGCACTGGTGGACGATTACGCTGCCTACAAGATCCAATCAAATTCACCCAATGTTTTCCAGTACAAGGGACGCACCATGGCCGCCTTCTTCCAGGCTATGAGAAAAGAGCCCTTGGGTGCCAGGATCATTGTAGCTGACATCACAGCACCACCCTACCAGATTGTTGATACCACTGAGTATATCTCTAACAGCATGTCATGGGACGGATACCTTGGTGAGGTCGATGTAACCACCGATGGAGAATACTACTATGCATACATGCTCCAGGCCAAGCATGCACTTGCAGCATATAAGGGTAAGCTCGAGCTTCCCATGTTTAGCTCTGCCATCACCTCCTTTGAAGGAGATATGGTCTATACATACCTTGATAAGACAGTTCAGGAGATCACTTTAACCGATGCTGATCCCTGGATCGTCATGGCAGGTGATGCAGCTGTGGGAATTGATTCCATCAGGAGCATGGACGATGCAATTATCTTCGAACTCACTACTGCAATCGCTGAGGGAGAAGTTGTCACCATAGCCTATGACGGAACCGGAACCATTGCCTCGTTCAACGGACTGCCACTTGCTGCATTCGGACCAGAAGCTGTTGAGAATATCGTGGGAGCGGAAGTTCCCGTTGCCACCGACGTAACGATCACTGGCAATGCTCAACCCGATGAGGTACTGACTGGTTCTTATATTTTCACTGATCCGGATGTTGATGTGGAAGGAGTAAGTACCTACCAGTGGTATGAAGCAAGCTCTGCTGATGGCAGCGATATGCTTAAGCTCCTTGGTGAAACCAATCTGACTTACACCGTAAGTGCAGATATGCTTGGTAAATTTGTAGGCTTCGAAGTCACCCCTGTTTCAGCAACAGGCGGCGAAGACTATCTGATTGGAGAACCAGCCATGTCGGCCTTTGTTGTTGTAAACGGAGTGGGAATTGAAACGGCTTCTGTCGGACTTGTGGATGCATATCCCAATCCCTTCGGAGATGTTCTGACCCTTAAAAACTGTGCGTCATTCGAAACCATTGCGGTAATCGATATCACAGGCAGGGAACAACAGCGTGTTGAAACTTTTGGTGAAAGCAGCGTAGAGCTGAACATGGAAGGATTCCAAAACGGAGTCTACTTCCTGAGGCTTACCGGTGCTGAAGGCCATAGTGAAATATTACGTGTTGTAAAAGCACAATAAACCTCTTGTTAATGAAGGGCAGGCATATCTTTGTCTGCCCTTCATTTTATTATTTATATCACAATTCCATATTTTTTTCCTGTCATGAAGCGACTGATCCTATTTAGCTTTGTTATTGCACTGATAATCCCTGTAAAAGCACAGGATATCAAAGTAAAGTCCATCAAGAAAATCCCTGTGGAGGGGGAGGTATCTGACTATTCTTTTGGAGAGAAAAGCAATAAAATTCTAATAAGCGGAAAGGAAGGACAGGCAATTTCACAATACAACACCAGGTTCCGGAGCCTGAAACCAAAACCCGAAGCGGATACCGAAAAAGTACAGTCCTTACAGAAAGTCAGAGCCAGAGCAGCGGGGAGGAAAATTGAAGTGAGCGGTCCTGATTTTGACACCCGGACATTGGCTCCTGTGGGTGAGTACTACTACGTATGGATTACGCTATCGCCGGACGAACAACACTTACTGTTTAAAGCAGTTGGTAAAGGATGCTTTGTTGCAGACCTGGAAGGAAATATCATAAATGAATTGGGCAACTTAAATGCACCCTCCTGGATGAATAATCAATGGATACTGGGCATGAAAGACAAGGATGACGGACACCAGTTCTCTTCCTCAGAAATTATAGCTGTACATGCTTCCTCGGGAAAAACAAACAGGCTGAGCTCTAAGACAGATGAAATTGCCCTTTACCCAAAGGCATCACCTGCCGGAGACAGGATTGTATTCAGAAATGAAAAAGGGGAACTGTTCACCATGAAAATCAGGATCAAGAAATAAGCCGCTGTAATATGTTCAAATTACACCTACCCTTAATCATCATATTAACTGCTGCATCATATCTCGCAGCACCTGCACAAACACCCGATTTCACCGGAATAAAACTGGTGATTGATCCCGGACACGGCGGACACGAATCAGATGACCGGGGGATGCCCAACGGTTTCTGGGAATCGGAAGGAAATTTGACCAAGGCCCTGTGGCTCGCAGATCTGCTTGAAGATCGCGGATGCGAAGTGCTTCTGACCCGTTACGGGAACAGTGAAGAGGAGGTGGATGATCCCGGTCTTTCTGAAAGACCCCAGATAGCTATTGACAATGGTGCGGACATGTTTTTATCGATCCATTCCAATGCGGGAAACCAGGTCTCCAACTACCCCATGACCATATTTAACGGGAAAACTGCAAATCCTACCGTTCCCTCTTCAAAAGAATGGGCCATTGTTCTATGGGAACAACTTAGAACCAACCAAGGCACTTACTGGACAAGCGAAGGGAAGGCAATCGGAGACCTGAGCCTGAATCCAAGCTGGACCAGTGGATACGGGGTCCTTGTACCGCTAAATAAATCGAAAATCACCGGCATCATTTCTGAAGGCAGTTTTCATGACTACCAGCCGGAAATGGACCGACTACTCAACCTGGAATACCGCAAACAGGAGGCGTGGAATATGCTTTACGCCCTGATCACCTATTTCAACATCGAAGGCACGGAGACCCATGGAAATATATCAGGAATCGTAAGGGACTCTCTTCTTGAAAAAGAGTACTACTCCCTTGTGAATGCTGCCGATGGCTATGAGAATGTAAACGGGACCATGGTGGAACTACTCGAAACCGGGGAACTCTACCAGGTGGATTCTCTGAATACAGGTTTCTACATGTTCGATAGCATTGTACCGGGAGACTATCACCTGGTCTTCTCTGCAAAAGGTTATTTCAATGATACTATTGATGTTACGGTAAGCGCGCATCAGTTCACTTACCAACATCAGTGGATGGAAGCGGATAAAACCATGCCTCCAAAAATTCTGGCTTACGGTCCGGCCGAAACCTCCCCTACTCCATGTTTCGATCCGGTCACATTCAAGTTCAATATGAATATGGATTCCGCTGCTGTAGCAGAGGCCTTCAGCATCGATCCTGTGATTCCCGGCACCTTCAGCTGGGATAAAAAACACCTGAATGTAAGTTTCCAGCCCGATTATCCCTATGAAACTGAGACCCTTTATACCGTAGAGTTGGATTCTACTGCCAGTCACCAATGGGGCATAAAACTGGACAGCAGCCTGACATTCTCCTTTACCACTGACAGCCGCAACAGGTACCTGATCGAATCGACTTACCCGACCAACACAGAAACCGCGGTGAGCCCCTATCCACAGTTCAGGATAATCTTCGATGCTCCGGTGAACAATACCTCACTAATCGGAGCTGTTACCATTGAGGCTGAAGACGGGACAATCCTGAGTACCAGGGGAGCTGATATAAGCACTGTGGACGGCAAAGGGCACTACTACTTCTCGGCTTCGGAAGATCTGGCATACAATACCGATTATACCCTTGTACTGGACGGTTCCATTATGGACGAGGCTAACATTCCCATGGTGGATGTAAAAGAGATTACTTTCCATACCATGGAAGACCCGGGCCCTATCACCATCCTTGACGAAATGGAGGACACAGATCAGTGGAACATTGACATGGCCACAAGCCAGGGGATTGATGCTCAGACCTTTCTCTATCGATGGAAGAAGACCTACATTTCCGGATCTGCCTCCATGCTTTTGAGGTATAATTTCATTTCAGAGGATGCAATCTGCACCTTCAAACCTACAGAAGCCATTGCTCTGAATCCAAAGCTGAGCCATGCAGGCATGTGGATATGGGGTGAACTGAGCACACATCATATTGCCATGGGTTTTGACGACGGAAGCGAAGTTAAGCTGAGCACCATTGATTTTGCAGGATGGGCTTACCGCAGCATTGAAGTGCCCGCAGAAGCAACAGCCATTACATATATTAAGCTCATCGGGGAGAATGAATCAAGGGCCATGGGTGACCTGATTTTCGATGTACTTCTACAACCCGGAAGCACGGTTGCTGTTGAGACTCTCCAACTTGAAGGAATCTCTGTCTATCCCAATCCTGTGGAAGGGTCAAAGATCCGGATATCCGGACTGCCAGAGGGCTACTCGGACTACGCCATCTTTAGTATTTCCGGAAAGATCCTGCAAAGTGGAATTCTGCTTCCTGGACAATCATCCATCTCCATCAAATTTGAGATATCAGGAGTACACTCCATGATCCTTAAAGTAAGGAATGAAGCAGGTAGTTTTGAAACATTGCTATTAACCCGATAACCAATATAAAGCAAATCTGACATGAATAAGTTTATCCTGGCCATCGCAGCACTGTTCATGACCCTGTCCCTACACGGACAGGGAAGAACTGTTCAGGGAAAGGTGTTTGACGAAAATGGTGATCCTTTGATTGGGGCCACCGTTGTGGCCCAGTCATCCTCCGGAGCCTCCCAGAATGGAACCACGACCGATTTAGACGGGAATTTCACCCTTGAATTAGATGCAGGTTCCAACACACTTTTCATATCCTATATCGGTTATGAGAGTCAGACCACCGATGTGAGCGGTCTTACCAATATCGAGGTAAATCTGGCCCTCTCCAGCGAACAGCTGGAGGAAGTGGTAATCACAGCCCTGGGTATTAGAAAAGAGAAAAAAGCGCTGGGATATTCCTTCTCCGATGTGGATGGTGAATCACTGACCACCAACCGGGATGTGAACTTCATTAACTCCATCAGCAACAAGGTGGCCGGTGTAAACATCTCTCAAACCGCAGGTGGTGCAGGAACCTCTTCACGGATCATCATCCGGGGTATAAAATCACTCTCCACTGAGAGTCAGCCGCTGATCGTGGTGGACGGCGTGTCCATGGATAACGGGTCCGACGGGGCCTCCTGGCTGGGCGGTCTCGACTATGGGAACAGCCTGATGGGAATCTCACCGGATGATATTGAATCCATGTCGGTTCTGAAAGGACCCAACGCAGCAGCGCTGTACGGTTCACGGGCTGCCATGGGTGTAATTCTAATCACCACTAAGAAGGGGACAACGGGCAACCGGCTGAAGGTGACTATCAACTCCAATTTCATGTTCGACAGGGCCTATGTTGTGGCCAAATACCAGAATGAATATGGAGCCGGTTTTGGCGGAAGCATCCAGTACCAGGAGCTAAGTGAAAGTCAGAAAGAACAGCATGGAATGGACTCGGCCTATTTCTACCATTCTTATGGGAGCTGGGGACCTAAAATGGACGGCAGCATGGAGGTGCTTAACTGGAACAACAAATTCTACACCCTCACTCCCCAGCCCGATAATGTAAAGAACTATTTCAACAAAGGCTACACCTTTACTAATTCGGTGGCTGTAGAGAATGGAAATGAGAAGTTCAACTGGAGGCTTTCAGCCAGCGACCTGGAAAACAGCGGACTCAAACCCAACAGCGACTACTCCAGAAGAATCATTAACTTTAACATGAACTCCCGGCTGAATGACATCTTCGGTGCCAGTTTCAAGGCCAATTACATCCGTGAAGATGCCTTCAACAGGGTTGGACAGGGTGATTCGCGAACAGGAGCCCGGAACTTCATCTGGATGCCCAGGAGTATCAATATGAATACCCTGAGGGAAGACTACAAGAGTCCAAATGGCTACGAGCAAAACTGGTATAATAAGTCAGACTGGCACACCAATCCTTACTGGGAGGCTTATGAAAACTTCAACAATGACCACAAGGACCAGTTCAACGGTTTTGCGAAAATCGATGTGAATATCACCCCCTGGTTAAAGGGATTTGTAAGAAGCAGCATGGACACCTATGTTTCGAAACGCTACCTTAGGATTGCCAACAACGCCCTCCGCGGTAAAGGCGAGGGTGCTTATACCGAGAAATGGGTAAACTATCGTTCACTGAATCATGACTTCCTGCTGAGCGCTGACAGGAACATCGGCAAGAACCTGCAACTGATGGTCAATGCGGGTGGAAATTACTACAGTAGCTATGTGGATTTCCAGTCCACCTCTATCGCGGGACTGGCTGTCCCTAATTTCTTCTCGCTGAACAACCCCCTGCACCCCGACCAGACATCTGCGGGGAGCAGCAAGAGCAGGAAGGTAATCCAGTCATTCTACGGCAGTGTATCGCTAAACTACAAATCGTTTCTATACGCTGAATTCACCGGGCGAAACGACTGGTCCTCTACCCTTCCAGCGGAAAACAACTCCTATTTTTACCCCTCTGTCAACACCAGCTTTGTGTTCACTGAATTACTGGAGATGGACAAAAAAATATTCAGCTTTGGAAAAGTGAGACTTTCCTGGGCTGAAGTTGGAAATGACACCAACCCATATAAACTCTCATCAGCTTTTTACAGTCAGCAGTATGGCACACTCCCTGCTGTATACCTGGCCAGTGAGAGGGGAAATCCCAACCTGCGACCCGAACGTACAAAGGCCTGGGAGGTGGGCACCGATCTGAGGTTCTTTATGAGCCGGGTAAGCATTGACGCCACCTGGTACAATGAAACAACCTACGACCAGATTGTTAATGCCGAACTATCCAAGGCATCGGGCTTTTCAAGGATCATTACCAATGGGGGCGAAATTGAAAACAAAGGGATTGAACTACAGCTTAACCTGATCCCGGTGCAAGCTGCAGACCTGAAATGGGAAATCTTTGTGAATTTTGCGAAAAATGAGAATACGGTACTCTCATTGGCCAACGGCCTTACCCAGCTCACCATCACCAATGAGAGCCAGATTGATGTAGTAGCTATTCCCGGCCGGCCTTACGGAGAGATTATCGGAACGGGCCTGGCTCGCTACCAGAAGACCGATGCGGAGGGCAACGAGGTGGATGATCCCAGCAACGGAAAA
>RCNC010001803.1_pt1 | contig 14435 bp, 15 predicted proteins | sample 2041301 | NCBI WGS metagenome assembly RCNC01 (sample SAMN09708231, study PRJNA481090) | Marine sediment metagenome, whole genome shotgun sequencing project. | biome: marine sediment; feature: ocean; material: sediment; isolation source: Sewage treatment plant 13A marine sediment (STP13A) ... | reverse complement strand
AAAAAGGGATCGCATAATGGATAATATTGGGTATTTCAGGTATGTCAAGTTCTAAACTCATTGATTAGGCAAATTAGGCCCTTACAAATATGGATAAAAAAAATGAGTTGCGAAACCCTCACTTCCCATCACCTCACTTCCCATCACCTCAGCTCCGATCACCTCGCAAAGAGTTTCTTAGATGAATACAAAAAAAAAGCCTATTCTTTTAGAATAGACTTTTAATTTTACTAACAGCTGTTAGTATTATCTTGAATTACTTCTTTTCTGAAATTACTTCAAATGGAAGTTCTACAATTACATCTCTGTGTAATCTCACAGTAGCATTGTATTTTCCTAATCGTTTAACCAAACCACCAGCAATTGTAATGAATTTCTTTTCCAATTCATGACCTTCGGTTGCCAACGCATCAACGATATCAGCATTGCCAATTGAACCAAATAATTTGTCACCTTCACCTGTCTTAGCAGTGATCTTCACTTCAAGACCTTTTAAGGCCTCTGCCAATTTACTTGCGTCTTTTACAATACTTTGTTCCTTGTAGGCTCTTTGTTTTAGAGTTTCTGCCAATACTTTTTTAGCAGATGAAGTTGCCAATACAGCAACCCCCTGAGGGATAAGAAAGTTACGGCCGTAACCGTTTTTAACACTCACTAAATCGTCTTTAAACCCTAAATTAGCTACGTCTTGTTTTAATATAAGTTCCATAATCCTTTTCGGTTTATTATTTTAACATATCACCCACATATGGCATTAAAGCCAAATGACGCGCTCTTTTAATTGCCTGAGAAACTTTACGTTGGTATTTCAACGTAGTTCCAGTTAACCTACGAGGTAAAATTTTACCTTGTTCATTCACCAAATACATCAAAAAGTCAGCATCTTTATAATCAATATACTTGATACCGTTCTTTTTAAAACGACAGTATTTAACTTTTACTTTCGTGTCAATTTCTAAAGGAGTAAGATATCTAATTTCTCCTTTACTTCCGCCTTTTGCTTGTTGTTCTAATGTTGCCATTATTTTTTAGGATTATTAGGTTTAACTCTTTCTTTTCTTTTCTCGGCCCAGGCTGCAGCATGCTTATCTAACCTTACGGTCAAATACCTCATGATACTGTCATCTCTTCTAAATTCAAGTTCATAAGCGCTAATAGCTTCTCCTGGACATTTGAATTCAAATAAATGATAAAATCCGGTTTTTTTCTTTTGGATCGGGTAAGCTAATTTTTTTAAGCCCCAATCTTCTTTCCAAATCATTTCGGCACCTTTAGAAACCAAGTAGTCGTCAAACTTCTTTACTGTTTCCTTTACCTGAGTATCAGATAAAACGGGATTCAAAATGAAAACAGTTTCGTAATGATTCATATATTATACTATTAATTGTTAATTTTTAAGCGTGCAAATATACAATATTATTTTGTTTTTTAATTACTTTTGCATCTTTAAAAATAATAATTCAATCCCGTTAACAGAGGGCTGATTAATAGTTGACATTTATGATGAAATATACCAAACTTACTAAAGAACAGTTTGAGGAACTGAATGAAGAATTTGCTGTTTTTCTGGCTGCTCAAAGTATAGATGTGAAAGAATGGACCAGTATCAAAGAAGATAAACCTGAGTTGGCCGACAAGGAAATGGAAATGTTCAGTGATTTTGTATGGGAAAAAGTAATCGATAAAGCGAATTATCTGGAGCATTTTTCAGAAGACTCATTGAATCTTTTTAAATGTGCTCAGGATAACATTCAACGTATCGTAGTAAAGGTGAACAAAGAGGGAATCAATCTGTTTGAATCAAATGATTTTGAATGGTTGCTTGACAATTCAAAAGATCCGTGCATTGAATATCTAAAAGGGAAAAAGGAGTATAGTCAGGACAGAAATGCAGAAATTTTTGATCTGATTCAAAAGGGGAGTGTAGTTTCTGATGGTCAATTGTTCGAGGCTATTTATAAAATGCTTCTTACCTAATTAGAAGGGGATTAACTCCATAAATTTTTCCATTCCGCTTACTGCCTTTTCTTCGATTATGGTTAGATTTTTATAATCAAAAGCATTGATTGCGGGTTTCGGATCAATAAAAAAAACAGGAGTTGTTTCAGTAATATAATGGATCAGGCTGGCTGCAGGATATACCTGCATGGAGGTGCCAATAATAAGAAGCAGATCGGCAGAGGAGGTAATCTCAATAGCCGTGTTTAACATAGGGACCGCTTCCCCAAACCAGACGATATGCGGTCTTAACTGACTCCCTGATTCGCAAAGGTCTCCATGAATCAAGTCTTTTTCCCATCGATATACCAGATGTTCATTTTGAGTGCTCCTTACTTTAAGCAATTCGCCGTGTAAATGCAATACATGATTACTTCCGGCTCTTTCGTGAAGATCATCCACATTTTGAGTGACAATATTGACTTGATATGACTTTTCCAAACTGGCGAGTAATTCATGAGCTTTATTGGGTTTTACTTCCAATAATTGTTTGCGTCTTTGGTTGTAAAAATCGAGTACCAATTCCTGGTTGCGATGCCATCCCTGGGGTGAGGCCACTTCCATAACATCATGCCCTTCCCAAAGACCATCAGCATCTCTAAAAGTATTGATCCCACTTTCAGCACTCATGCCAGCTCCGCTAAGTACGACGATTCGTTTCATGGTTTATTTAGCCCTGTATTTTCCACTGATCTCAAAAATGTGATTCATAATTTTTTTATCTTCATCAGTAAAATCTTCATGTTTTCTATCTATCACTAATTCAGCCGTTTCAAGTGCTTTAGATAAAGCATAAGTTGTAAGTCCTGCTGCACCACCCCAAGAGAATGAAGGGATAAAATTTCTAGGAAAATTACTTCCGTAAATATTTGCACTTACTCCAACAATCGTACCTGTGTTGAACATGGTGTTGATTCCGCATTTAGAATGGTCGCCCATAATCAATCCGCAAAACTGTAGCCCGCTATCTACAAATCTTTCTGCTGAATATTCCCATATTTTAACATTAGCATAGTTATTCTTAAGGTTAGAATTATTACTGTCAGCTCCTATATTACACCATTCTCCGATCACTGCATTTCCCAAATATCCGTCATGGCCTTTACTGCAATATCCTGAAAGAATAGCATTGTTTACCTCTCCTCCAATTTTACTTTTTGGCCCTAAGGTTGTTGGCCCGTAGACCTTAGTGCCCATTTTAACAACTGAATGTTCTCCCATGGCAAATGGACCCCTGATCATTGCACCCTCTTGAACTTCGGCATGTTTGCCAATATAAATGGCTCCTTTTCTGGCGTTTAAAACCCCAATCTCAATGTCAACATCTTCTTCTAGAAAGATACGCTTCTTGTTGATGCAGTGAACCGTATCAGGGATAGGGGCGGAGACCCTGTTTTCTGTTATTAAATCGAAATCTGCTTCCAAGGCTTCTCCATTGTGAGTAAACAAATCCCAATTGTGTTTGATCTGTATAATAGGATCATTAAATTCAAGTCTTTTAAAACTGTCGAGATCTACTTCTTGCTCTTCAATCGTAAAGAAGGCAATAAGCTCATCCCCTTTATAAATGGCTTCATTGTTTTTGATTCCCTTGATTTGGTCAACAAGCTCTTCATTTGGTAAGAACGAGGCGTTGATCATCACATTTTCTTCCATTTCAACCATTGGAAATTTGTCAGCCAGATAATCTTCGGTTACCGTAGTAGTCGTTGATCCTAAATATTTCTCCCATTTTTCTCTGATAGTTAATATGCCAATTCGTAAATCAGCCACCGGTTTGGTATAGGTGAGGGGGAGGAAATTGTCACGGTGCGGTCCATCAAATAAGATATAATTCATGAGTCAATTTTTTTGAGCAAATATAGGTTTTTATTTAAAAATCAGTGAGGGTTTCACTTAAGTGAAGGGGTCGCTTAAGTCAGGGGGTCACTTAAGTGAAACCCTCACGAACAGAAAAACATTTTTTCTAGAATTTTTTGGCATAAAATTACAATCAAATTCTATGGGTAATAGTATCATTACAGTTCCTGTTTATACTCTAATATTGAGGATATTAGCTCTTTATAATTGTCACTGTAAACACAAAAAGTCTGAAAGAAATTCTTTCGGACTTTTTGATTTTTATGAAGGTGTCGATTACTTGCTCAAGTACATTTTTCTTCTGGAATATAATTCGTAAAATTCATCGTCTTTGAGGCTATCGATAAAAAGAATGCTTTCACCAGTCGATTTCATTTCAGGCCCAAGGTTTTTATTTACATTAGGAAACTTATCAAATGAAAATACGGGTTGCTTGATGGCAAAACCTTCCAACTGAGGGTTAAAATCAAAATCAGTAACCTTGTTTTCGCCTAACATGACCTTGGTCGCATAATTTACATACTGTTCATTATAAGCCTTTGAAATAAATGGTACCGTTCGTGATGCCCTGGGATTGGCTTCAATGATGTAAACAATATCGTGTTTTATGGCAAACTGAACGTTGATCAGTCCTTTGGTTTCTAAAGCCAAGGCGATCCTTTTAGTATGGTCTTTGATCTGTTGCATCACAAATTCGCCAAGATTGAACGGGGGTAAGGTAGCATTTGAATCTCCCGAGTGCACGCCACAAGGCTCAATATGCTCCATGATACCAATGATATAGACGTTTTCTCCGTCACAAATAGCGTCGGCTTCAGCTTCAATGGCCCCGTCAAGGTAATGATCAAGCAATAAAACATTGTTCGGGATCTTTCTCAGGATATCAATCACATGATTCTCGAGTTCATCTTTGTTGATGACAATCTTCATGCCCTGTCCACCTAAAACATAGCTTGGTCTTATCAATATTGGGAAATCAAGTTCGTCTGCAATTGCCGCTGCTTCGTCTGCCGAGGTTGCGGTTCCAAATTGCGGGAAAGGAATCTCTAATTTTGTTAAAAGTTCTGAGAAATGACCTCTGTCTTCGGCAAGATCCAGAGCCTCAAAACTGGTGCCTATGATCTTAACTCCGTATTTACTTAGTTTTTCAGATAATTTAAGAGCGGTTTGTCCACCCAACTGAACAATAACACCTTCAGGTTTTTCCAATTGAATGATATCCCAGATATGCTCCCAGAATACAGGTTCAAAATACAGTTTGTCGGCAATATCAAAATCAGTGGAAACAGTTTCTGGGTTACAGTTGATCATGATCGTCTCATAGCCACATTCTTTTGCGGCTAAAACTCCGTGTACACAGCAGTAATCAAATTCGATTCCCTGACCGATTCTGTTTGGTCCTGAACCTAATACAACTATTTTTTTTCGATCGCTCACCACACTTTCATTTTCAGCATAAGATTTTCCGTCAACGATCATGTTACTTTCAAAAGTAGAGTAGTAGTAAGGCGTTTCTGCTTTAAATTCGGCGGCACATGTATCAACAAGCTTAAATACCCTGTTTATATTGAGTTCTCTACGTTTCTTATGAACCTCGCTTTCCCAGCAACCGATCATGTGTGCAATCTGTCTGTCAGCGAATCCTTTTTGTTTGGCTTCCAGCAATAATTCTTTTGGAAGTGAATCCAGAGAATTGTAGGTAGTTATTTCATTTTCAAGAAAATACAAACCTTCATATTGTTTTAAGAACCACATATCAATTTTAGTGATCTCGTGGATTCTTTTTAAAGGAATACCCATTTGTATGGCATCATAAATCACAAACACCCTGTCCCAGCTTGCGTTTTGAAGTTTTGAAATGATGGTGGCATAATCTTTCACACCCTTGCCATCGGCACCGATTCCGTTCCTACTTACCTCTAGCGATTGGCATGCCTTGTGGAGCGCTTCCTGAAAACATCTACCAATTGCCATTACCTCTCCAACTGACTTCATTTGAAGACCAAGAGTTCGATCGGATCCTTCAAATTTATCGAAATTCCATCGTGGAATCTTTACGATAACATAATCAAGTGTGGGTTCAAAAAGAGCAGAAGTCGTTTTTGTGATTTGATTCTCCAACTCGTCAAGGCTATAGCCGATAGCAAGTTTTGACGCTATTTTAGCAATAGGGTATCCTGTGGCCTTTGAGGCTAGAGCTGATGAACGCGATACCCGAGGGTTGATTTCAATGGCGATAATATCTTCTTTATCATCCGGACTCACAGCAAACTGAACATTACAACCTCCTGAGAAATCTCCAATTGACCGCATCATATGTATGGCCATATCGCGCATTCTTTGAAAAGTAGTATCACTCAAAGTCATGGCAGGAGCAACCGTGATGGAATCGCCTGTGTGAATTCCCATCGGATCCATATTTTCAATGGTACAAATAATAACTACGTTATCATTTCTGTCGCGAAGCAATTCTAATTCATATTCTTTCCAGCCTAATAATGCTTTATCGATCATTACCTCGTGAATAGGAGAGATTTCTAGTCCACGACTTAAAAGCTCGTCGAAATCTTCCTTTTTATGCACGATAGAAGCACCAGCACCACCTAAGGTATAGGAAGCCCGGATTACCAAAGGAAATCCGAATTCTTGAGCAATTTCCTTTCCTTTCAAAAAAGAAGTAGCAGTAGCTTGTGGCGCCATACCAATGCCTATTTTTAGCATTAATTCACGAAATTGTTCGCGATCCTCCGTAATGTTAATGGCGTTAATGTCTACTCCGATAAGGTCGACCCCAAAATCTTTCCATATTCCTTTTTCATCGGCCTCAATGCATAAGTTTAATGCGGTTTGACCCCCCATTGTGGGTAATACGGCATCGATTTCATGTTTTTTCAGAATCTCAACGATCGATTTAGTCGTTAATGGTTTGAGGTAGATATGATCTGCCATTTGAGGATCTGTCATGATGGTGGCAGGATTCGAATTAATCAAAACAACCTCAATTCCTTCTTCACGTAATGATCTGATCGCTTGTGTACCTGAGTAATCAAATTCACAGGCCTGACCTATGACAATTGGACCAGAACCTATAATTAAAACCGACTTTATGGAATTGTTCTTTGGCATTCTATTTAATTTTTTATTAAGCTAAAATATTGAAATATAATTAATTATTGCATAAATTTTACTTTATCAAAACTTAGGTATAAAAAAAGGTGTTACTAATAAAAGTAACACCTTTGGTATATATATGTTTCAACATATTATTTTTTATGATCAAACTCTGATGACACTGAAAGTTTAGATCTTCCTTTTGCTCTTCTTCTTGCCAGGATCTTTCTTCCATTCACACTAGACATTCTTTCACGAAATCCGTGTTTGTTTTTTTTCTTTCTATTCGATGGCTGGAACGTTCTTTTCATTTCTAAATATCTTAATAATTCTGTGTAGTCCTTTTTTCTCTAAAAGTCCGGCAAATATACAAAGGTTTTTAGTTCTGACAAGGGGGAAAGAAAAAAAACAAAAAAACCAATGAGTTTTTAACATTTGAAAGTGTATTTTTACTTAAAAATTAAGATCTATGAATTTTAACAAACCAATGTTGAGAGACAATGCCCTAAAAGGGGAAGTAATTATTGTGACTGGTGGTGGCAGTGGATTAGGAAAAGCCATGACAACCTATTTCCTTCAATTAGGAGCTAGTGTGGTTATCACTTCACGTAATATGGATAAGTTGTTAACAACTGCGAAAGAACTTAAAGAAAAAACAGGAGGAACAGTACTGCCCGTGAGTTGTGATGTAAGACATTATGATCAGGTGGAAACCATGTTGGCCACAGCACTTGAAAAATTCGGCAAAGTTGATGCACTGGTAAATAATGCAGCAGGAAATTTCATAAGCCCCACTGAACGTTTGTCGGCTAATGCCTTTGATACCATTATAGATATAGTTTTAAAAGGTTCTAAAAACTGTACGTTGGCCTTAGGTAAGCATTGGATTGATGTCAAACAAAAACGATCTACCGTTTTGAATATTGTAACTACCTATGCCTGGACAGGCTCGGCCTATGTCGTGCCATCCGCAACCGCGAAGGCAGGTGTTTTGGCCATGACAAGGTCTTTGGCTGTTGAATGGGCCAAATACGGAATAAGAACTAACGCTATTGCCCCCGGACCCTTTCCAACCAAGGGAGCTTGGGACAGATTATTACCCGGAGAGCTAAAGGATGAATTCGATATGAAGAAGAAGATTCCTTTGGGAAGGCTCGGAGAGCATCAGGAACTTGCTAATTTGGCCGCTTATCTTATATCAGATTTCTCAGCTTATATCAATGGAGAAGTCGTAACTATAGATGGTGGTGAATGGTTAAAAGGAGCAGGGGAATTTAATATGCTTGAAAAAATTTCCGAGGAAATGTGGGATATGCTCGAAATGATGATACGAAGCAAAAAAAATAAATAAATACCCTCACTTTTATTCGGGCCGGTCTTCAGTTATTTTTAAACTATTCAATTTATATTCAACACCTTGGTTCATAATGAATTTTTGAGGCAGTCTCAACTTGTGAATAAGCAGGGGTTTTATGTTAAAAACTTCGTTTCATAAGCTCGTAAATAATTGTATTTTTACAGCGATTTAAATTCAGTTATTGAATGGGAAAAATTATAGCAATTGCTAATCAAAAAGGGGGAGTTGGCAAGACCACTACTACGGTTAATCTGGCAGCAGCACTTGGGGTACTTGAGCAAAAGGTGTTGCTCGTGGATGCTGATCCTCAGGCAAACGCCACCTCCGGATTGGGAATTGAAGTTGAAGGTGTCGAAAACGGAACCTATCAGGTTCTTGAACACACGGTATCTGCAAGGGAGGCGATAGTTAAGACCAATTCGCCAAACGTAGACATTATTCCTTCACACATTGACCTTGTTGCGATCGAGATTGAACTGGTCGACAAGGAAAAAAGAGAGTCCATGCTGAAAGCTGCTCTTTATGAGATCAAAGAAGATTATGATTATATTATTATTGACTGTGCTCCGTCCTTAGGTCTTATTACGCTTAATGCCCTTACTGCATCCGATTCTGTTATTATTCCCATACAATGTGAATATTACGCTTTGGAAGGCTTGGGCAAATTATTGAACACGATAAAAAGCATCCAAAAAATTCATAACGCTGATCTGGAAATTGAAGGGTTGCTATTGACCATGTATGATTCTCGTTTGAGACTTTCGAACCAGGTGGTGGCAGAAGTGAAGAAGCATTTTCATAACATGGTGTTTAAAACCATTATTCAGCGCAATATCAGGTTGGGAGAAGCTCCGAGTTTTGGAGAAAGCATTATTTCTTATGATGCTACTAGTAGAGGAGCTATAAATTATATTAATTTGGCTCATGAAATTATAAAAAACAACAGTAGTAATGGCGAAAGCAACTAAGAAACAGGCATTAGGAAGAGGGTTATCGGCTTTATTGAATGATACGAAAGAAGACATCATCTCGATTCAAGATAAGAATGCTGATAAACTTGTTGGAAATATCCTGGAGATAGAGTTGGAAGCCATTGCTGTGAACCCTTTTCAACCCAGAACAAATTTTAATGAGGAATCACTAAAGGAACTCGCCAGTTCCATTAGGGAATTAGGTGTGATTCAGCCCATAACCGTAAGAAAGCTTGAAGGAAACAAATTTCAGCTTGTTTCGGGCGAAAGAAGGTACAGAGCATCCAAATTGATTGGATCAACATCAATTCCTGCTTATGTTCGAATTGCAAACGATCAGGAAATGCTTGAGATGGCCTTGGTTGAAAATATACAAAGAAAAGATCTCGATCCTATTGAGATTGCCCTTTCTTACCGACAGTTGATCGAGGAGGTGAAACTCACACAGGAGCAATTGAGTATCCGGGTGGGCAAGAACAGATCAACGGTGACCAATTTTATAAGATTGTTAAAGCTGGACCCGATTGTTCAGACAGGAATTCGTGACGGCTTTTTGAGTATGGGACATGGAAGGGCGCTGATCAATATTTATGAACCTGAAGTACAACTTGAGATTTATCAAAAGATCATAAAGGATAAGCTATCCGTAAGGCAAACTGAACAACTGGTTAAAAATGTCAAGGGAGGTAAAGCCGTTGAGACCCCTCCGTCGGAAAAAAAAGAAATTCCTGAGTACCTGAAAAAAGGGATCAAGGAGATTAGTGCCTATCTTGGGCATAAAGTTGATGTCAAAATTTCCGGGAAAGAAAAAGGAAAGATCATCATTCCATTTCATTCAGAGGAAGATTTCGCACGCATCAAAAAATTACTTGAGTAAATGCTGCAAAAAATTATTTATAGTTTAATTATTTGCATTTTTTGTTGGAGTCCTGTTCATGCTCAGAAGAAGAATAAGAAAGAGGATGAAAAAATTGAAGAAGGGGTACTAACACTTGACTCGCAAATGATCGACCCGCTTTCACCTGCCAGGGCGGCTTTTTACTCTGCTGTGTTACCAGGGTTGGGTCAGGCTTACAATAAAAAATATTGGAAGATTCCGATTGTTTATGCGGCCATTGGTACGGGAGTATATTTTATAGTTGACAACCAGCAGGAATATGACAGATACAGAACAGCCTATAAATTGAGGATATCAGGTAGACCGGATGAATTTGATGGTACTGGAGAAAATCCGAACATCAGCGAGGACGGGCTTATTCGGGCTCAGGATGTATTAAAAAAAAACAGAGATCTGGCAATTTTTATCACGATAGGTCTTTATGCTTTAAATATTATTGAGGCTAATGTTGATGCGCATTTGGACGATAGAGCTTTTAACAGAAATTTATCATGGAGGCCATCTCTTTATGTCAATCCGGTCAATAATCAACCGGTCGCAGGGTTGAATTTAAAATTCGACTTTTAACATTTATTATTAGGAAGAAATGAAGATTGCATTGTTAGGGTATGGCAGGATGGGAAAGGCCATTGAAAAAGTTGCCATTGAAAGAGGTCATGAAATCGTGATTAGAAAGGATCTGGAGCCTCTTGAAGCTGATCTGGGTATAGCTGATGCGGCGATAGACTTTAGTCATCCCAACGCTGCATTCGACAATATCAAAGCATGTATTGATAGTGGAGTGCCGGTGATTTCAGGTACAACGGGATGGCTTGACAGATTTGAGGAAATCAAAAACTATTGTGAAAAACATGATGGTTCATTTATTTATGCCTCTAACTTTAGCATTGGCGTAAATTTGTTCTTTAATTTGAATGCCTATCTGGCTCAAATGATGAAGAACATCAATGGATATAAAGTGAGCATGGAAGAGATCCATCATATACACAAACTTGATGCGCCAAGCGGAACCGCAATTTCACTCGCAAATGATGTGCTTGGGCAAACAGACAAGGGGCAATGGACAATAGATGAACCTGACACTGACAAACTCTTTATCAACGTAAAAAGAGAAGGGGAGGTTCCGGGAACTCATTCTGTATCGTATACTTCTTCAATCGATGCGATTGAAATTAAGCATGAGGCATTTAACAGAACAGGTTTTGCTCTTGGGGCAGTAGTTGCTGCTGAATGGCTTCAGAATAAAAAAGGCATTTTTGATATGAAAGACGTGTTGAGTTTATAAGATTTTAAGATTAACCTTTCTAAAAAGGTAACAATTTAGCAAAATAGGATACTAATAAAGAAGATTAACAATTTAATAAAAAGCAATTATGACCTTAATTCAATGGTTACTGTTTATAATACTCTTGCAGGTTGTTCATTTTCTGGGCACCTGGAAATTATATGTTAAAGCCGGAAGACAGGCTTGGGAGGCTATTGTTCCCGTATATAATGCTGTGGTTTTGATGAAGATCATCAACAGGCCTAAATGGTGGGTGATCCTTTTGTTTATTCCAATTATCAATCTACTGATGTTTCCCATAATTTGGGTGGAGACCATCAGAAGTTTTGGTAAAAATTCTTCCAAGGATACGTGGTTGGTGATATTAAGCCTGGGCTTCTATATTTACTATGTCAATTATATGGAAGATGTAAAATATATTGAGAATAGAAGCCTTAAACCCAGAACAGGAGCGGGAGAGTGGGTGAGCTCAATCGCATTTGCTGTTATTGCGGCTACTTTGGTACATACCTATTTTATGCAACCTTATACGATACCGACATCGTCTTTAGAAAAGTCATTGCTTATAGGTGATTTTCTCTTTGTTAGCAAGTTTCATTATGGTGCCAGAGTGCCCATGACCACTGTGGCAGCCCCAATGGTACATGATACCCTGCCTCTCATTAATGTCAAAAGTTATTTGAATTTTCCGCAGTTACCATATCTAAGGTTACCGGCTGTTCAAAAGATTAAACAAAACGATATTGTTGTATTCAGCTGGCCCGTGGATACTGTTGAGCAGTTCTTTAAAAAGACCAACAGAAAGATCAGAAAGCCCATTGATAAAAAATCAAATTACGTAAAAAGATGTGTTGGAATAGCCGGGGATTCTCTCGAGATTCGAGATGGATATGTATACATTAATGGTAAGAAGAATGTATTACCCGACCGGGCAAGATTACAATTTTATTATGAAACAGATACAGAGGGTAAAGCCTTAAGTGTTAAAAGTTTAAAAAGCCGCTACCACGTGAGGGAAGGCGGAAGACTTCAGGACGGAAATTATGTATTGAATCTAGCAGATGAAGATGCTAGATTGATTAGCAATAACCCAACGGTAAAAGGGCTTAAAAAAAGACTTAGCCCGAAAGGGGAGCGCGAAGATGTTTTTCCGAATGTTAATTCTTTGAATTGGAACAGAGATAATTTCGGCCCTGTTTACATACCCGAAGCCGGTAAAACAGTTGCCCTGAATTTGGAGACCTTGCCCTTCTATAAAAAGATCATTATTGAATATGAAAAGAACAGCCTTAGAGTTGACAACGGACAGATATATCTGAATGAAAGTACCGAACCCGTTAGTAGTTATACTTTTAAACAAGATTATTACTGGATGATGGGAGACAATAGGCATAACTCTGAAGATTCCCGCTTTTGGGGTTATGTACCTTTTGACCATGTAGTTGGTAAGCCAGTTTTTATTTGGTTTAGCTGGGATTCAGACGGGCAGGGAATTGACAAAATCAGATGGGAAAGATTATTTACAACTGTTGGTGGTAACGGAAAACCTATTTCTTATTTCTTTCCATTTGTTGGTTTGATGCTTGCTCTTTATGGATTTAACTGGTACCGAAAAAGAAAAAAGGCTGCCTAATTGCCGATCTTAAGTCATGGCTTTGTTGTTACAACCCACTTTTTTTGCCCCGATTATACACTATGTGGCGATTGCCCGTAATAGTGATGTCTTGTATGAAAAGCAGGATAATTATCAAAAGCAAACCTATAGGAACAGATGCTATATCTACGGAGCTAATGGCAAACATTTATTGACTGTACCGATTGTTCATTCGGCATCGGGGGCTAGGCAGAAAACCAAAGATGTAAAAATTGATAGCAGTTTTTCATGGAAAAAGATTTTTATCAAGTCATTAGAATCCTCGTATCGTTCGTCCCCATATTTTGAGTATTATGAAGATGATATCTTGAAGGTTTTTGAAAAGAAACACACTTTTTTGCTGGATTTGAATGTACATGCTCATGAAGTTATCAGTGAATGTTTACAGATAGAAAATAAAATACTATTCACAGAAACCTATGAAACCAGCCCTGACATTGCACTTGACCTGAGACATCTGGCAGTTGTGAAACGTGAACCTGTCTATTCTTTGTCTCCATATACCCAGGTTTTTGATAAAAAATACGGATTTATAGCAAATTTAAGCATATTGGACCTGTTGTTTAATGAAGGAACTACAGCGCTTCAATATTTGGAGGAGCAAGTAGTAAGTACTAAGGGTTAAGTGCTAAGTATTAAGGGTTAAGGGTTAAGTGCTAAGTGTTAAGGGTTAAGTGCTAAGTATTAAGGCTTAAGGACTAAGTATTAAGGGTTAAGTATTAAGGACTAAGTATTAGTACAGCATTGTTTGAAGTCTCCCCTCTTGAGAGGAGAAAGAGGCATCTTTGATTTTTGTCGGCTTAAAGAATTTTGATGGCCTCAGGGAGGTGTTGAAATTATTCTTGAGGTCGTAACGATCTAAAGAACACTCTTCGAACAAAGAATAATAATTAGATATAATCTTTTACGTCAGTGCAGTTTGAAAAGCGCGTTAAGAATTTTTGACCCCCCCCTTTTTTGAATATCGAATTTCGAATAACGAACAAGGAATTTCGAATGTCGAAGTACGTAACAATTGATTTAAGATTGGGGATTGTTGATAAAAGATTTAAGATTTTTGAATTGTGCTCCGAACAAAGATTATTGATTAAATCGTAGCGCTGCACGAAGCAATAATGAACGAAGCAACGGAAGTGCGTTCGACTGAAAGGAGAACAAGCATGAAGTTGCGGTAGTGAATGGTGCGTAGCAACTGCGAAGCACATCACGAATACTTAAACCAATAGAAAAGGGATGAGTAAAAAAGAATAGAAAAGATTATTTCACGCCCCAATAATACCTAAAAAAACACCAGTTACAGA
>RCNC010003112.1_pt1 | contig 14436 bp, 7 predicted proteins | sample 2041301 | NCBI WGS metagenome assembly RCNC01 (sample SAMN09708231, study PRJNA481090) | Marine sediment metagenome, whole genome shotgun sequencing project. | biome: marine sediment; feature: ocean; material: sediment; isolation source: Sewage treatment plant 13A marine sediment (STP13A) ... | reverse complement strand
CAGCGCCGTTTCGGCGGGCATACCCGAAACTTTGGAGAAGGCCCGGTACGGCGAGCATGCTACGCGGCAGATCGTACCGGCCATATGATTCTTCAGACCCTGTACCAGCAGTGCATAAAAAATAACGTTTCATTTTATGATGAGTTCCAGGTCGTCGATTTATTGCTGGAAGGCTCTACCTGCCGCGGTGTCGTTGTTGTTGAACTTTCCACGGGCGAGCTCCATATTTTTGCTGCTAAGGCTGTGCTCTTTGCAACGGGCGGTTTCGGCCGCATGTTTAAGATAACATCAAACGCCTATGCAAACACCGGTGATGGTCCTGCCGTCTGTGCTCGACGGGGTATTCCACTTCAGGATATGGAGTTTTTCCAGTTTCATCCCACTGGTATTATGGGGTTGGGTATTCTTATCTCTGAAGCAGTGCGGGGTGAAGGGGGTATTCTCCGGAACCGTAATGGTGAACGTTTTATGGAGCAGTACTCACCAACGCTGCTGGATCTTGCACCTCGCGATATCGTTGCCCGTTCTATCCAGACAGAAGTCCAGGCGGGACGCGGCATACGGGGGGACTCGAAGATAGACGATTATGTACATCTGGATGCAACCCACCTGGGAAAAGATGTCTTATTGACAAAACTCCCCGATATTACCGATTTTTGTCAAACCTATCTCGGCATTGATCCGGCTGAAAAACCTATCCCTGTCTTACCGACTGCCCATTATGCCATGGGAGGAATACCAACCGACATCCATGGACGGGTTCTGATGGATAATAAAAACACTATCGTCAACGGACTCTATGCTGCTGGCGAGTGCGCCTGTGTATCTGTCCATGGTGCAAACCGGCTGGGGACCAACAGTTTACTCGACCTCGTTGTCTTCGGCCGCAGAGCCGGTAAGCATATTGCTGAATATGTGAAGCAGGCAGCGATGCCTCACCCCGAAGACGCTGTCGCAGACGAGGCTCGTCAATGGATCAATCATCTTACCGATGGCTCTACCGGCCCCCATGGCGGGCACATCTCTGAAGAGATGCAGGTCACCATGATGGAAAAGGTAGGTATTTATCGCAGTGAAGCGGTGATGCAGAGCGCTGTAAAAGATATCAAGGAACTGCGGGAGCGCTATCAAAGCGTTCGTGTTCAGGATACGGGAAAACAGTTCAATACCGATCTCCTGGAAATCATTGAACTCGGTAATCTTCTTGACCTCTCATTGATCACTGCCGCGTCAGCTCTTGATCGCAAGGAAAGCCGTGGTGCTCACAGCCGGGAGGACTATCCGGAGCGTGATGATGAAAACTGGCTTGTTCATTCCCTTGCCTACCTGGAGGGAGATTCAGTACGTCTTGAAAGGAAGTCAGTCGATACTTCTATCTGGGAACCAAAACCGCGTAACTATTGAATCAACGGAGTCGATAATGAAAATCACCCTTAAGATAAAGCGCTATAACCCATCTGTCGATGAAAGCCCCTACGACCAGTCGTTTACCGTTGATGTTAACCCGAACGAACGACTCCTTGATGCACTTATGCAGATAAAGAGATTTCAAGACGGTAGCCTCGGTTTTCGTAAAAGTTGTGCCCACGGCGTCTGCGGATCTGATGCCATGCGCATCAATGGTAAAGACGGGCTTGCCTGCAAGACCCTCATTAAAGAGGTCGCAGAAAATGAAGGGGATGTCGTTACCGTAGAGCCCCTGAGGTATATGGACGTTCAGCGTGACCTGATTGTTGACCAGAGTGAATTCTTTAAAAAATACCGTTCTGTAAAACCATTTTTAATCAACGACGAACCGGTAGAGGAGAAGGAACGAATTCAATCTCAACAAGAGCGGCTGCACTTTGACGATACCACTAATTGCATTCTGTGTGCATCATGTTACTCTGCCTGCCCGATTCTTGAGGAACGACCCGGCTTTATAGGACCTGCAGCCATCGCTCAAGCGTATCGATTCAATGCAGATTCGCGGGATCGTGGATCGGCGGAGCGCTTGGCAATACTGGATCATCCTGATGGCGTCGATCTGTGTGAAAACCATTTTAAATGCACACAATCATGTCCTCGCTCAATTCTTATTACCAAAAGAATCAATGAGACAAAACGGATGATCAAGAATAAAAAAGAGCAATAACAATGGCAAGAGGCTGATAGCTCAGACCTCAAGCCAGCCTATTAAAAGATTAAATCTCTGCCGTAATTGGGGTTTCCCTCTTTAATGCGGAGTTTCGTAAGAATCCAGGAACATTTCCTGTCGTTCTGTTTTGTCTATTTGTATCTCAGGGTGGGTGTTCATAATTCGAGCACAGGAGTTCCAGCGTAGAATTGCATCCTGGTTTTTAGGGTCACAACCTGACAAGGCCTCCAAAAACATTTCCATTGCTTTTACAAACCAGTCATAGGCGGAAACACCGGCACCAGGGCCACCCTGTTTAAGATGAAATTTTGCCCTGCGCTCGTAAATAATCCCCATGTAGTAGGATTTGCAATAAGAGGTGTCCAGCCTGACGACAATTTCTTTTGCCTGGCTAAAGGACGGATTAAGCCCGCTATGGGCAAACTTATCTGTTAAAGATAGAAGTAATGTAATCAGGGCCTCCTGGTTGTCTGGCTCAGTTGCCAGTACGTCCAGACATATGCTTTCAGCGTCATCCGGCTCACTGAGAAGTCGGTAACGCTTGGCTTTTTCAAGAGCAAAGGAAATTGCTTCTGGTTTTAGTGTCTTTAATTCGATCATTTAGATCTCCATGTATGTTTTGCCGCTTCGGTCACATACGCGTATCTCACGCGTTTAAAAAGAACTAATCACTTTCACCGAACTAACAAGATAGGATGTGTACTTTTGGTCATGTAAGAAAAACACTACTTCAATAACGTACCATTACAGATACCGTTTGAAGGAAGACAAGGGTGCACTTTTCCCAGGAAGTAATTTCTACCCTCAATATCTATCTTCAATTCACCCCAAAAATATTGAAATTAAGAGTATTTTCGATATTTAACATATTACTTTAGCTTTCTTGACAAACACCTCCTTTTTTTCATATCATGAAAAAGTCAGTACTATCTAACTATCAGATAATTTACCACAATTGTGGTACCTACAAGAATCGGAAACGAACCATAGTAGATGGACCAACTCACTTATAACTGGCTGCATGCCATCTGTAACCTGATTCCCGGGGTGACCCGTGCCGTTGTTTTCTTGAAGACGGTTGAAAAAAATCAGTATGGTGTTTCGGCGATGTGGCCCGATCAACTCAGCGATTACGAAGCACTGTCGAAAGCTGCCATTAACACCGTTACCAAGGGCAAGCCGGCATTGTTGCGCAACGAGCTTACCGGCAAGGAAACCGGTGAACCTCGTGATATTATAAGCTGCCCGATTTTTGTAGATAAGCAGCCGTTTGGCGCAGTGGTGCTGGAGCTGTATAACAGGATCGCTGCCAAGCAGCAGGCGGCGCTTCAACAGGTCATTGGAGCTGCGTACTGGTACGAAGCTATTCTCAAGCAGCACTCTTCAACCGAAAAGTCCCAGCTGGTTACCATTGTCGAGCTTGTGGCCTCCTGCCTCGAGCATGAAAAATTCCAGGAAGCAGCAACAGATGTTGCCACGGATTTAACTAAGCGGATCTCGGCTGATCGGGTCAGCATCGGTTTTCTGGACGGCAGCAAGCTATCGGTTGAGGCGGTTTCTCACAGTGCCGGATTTGACACCAATTCAAATCTTATCGGTGCGATTGTTGAGGCCATGCATGAAGCTATTGACCAAAACAGCAGTATCAGTTACCCCCAGGACGCCGATTCGGTTCTGCCCACCCACTGCCACGCCACCCTTGTGGAAGAACATCGAATTGGTGCCGTTTTGTCGGTCCCTTTCGCTGCGGGTGGAAAAATTCTTGGCGCTGTACTGTTTGAACGACCAATGGAACATCCATTTGACAAATCGTCGATCGAGCATTGTCAACAGATTGTCTCAATGATCGGACCAATCCTTAATGTTCGTCGTCAGGATGAGCGGGGAATGCTGAAACGGCTCCGGACCTCTGCATTACAGACAGGCACAAAGCTCACCAGTGCCGGGAGCGTATCGTTTAAGGTGGGAATTGCTGCAGTGCTTCTGCTTCTGGCAATATTCTGTTTTGTAGATAAGGATTATCGCATCACCGGCGATGCCCGACTGGAGGCCCAGACCCAGCGGGTAATCGTTTCCCCGCAGGATGGCTATATTGCAACGGCCAATTTCAGGCCGGGAGACATCGTCAAGAGTGGCGAGTTACTCGGCACTCTTGATAATAAGGATATGACTCATGAATACCAGAAATGGTCCAGTCAGCTCGGCCAGCTGCAGACAGAGCACCGGGATTCGCTGGCACGTCATGATCGTTCAAGTGTTTCTATAACCAAGGCTCGTATCGATCAGACTGAAGCTCAGATGAACCTTGTCGGCGAACAGATGCTGAGGAGCCAGTTCACTGCTCCCTTTGACGGTCTTGTGGTCAGTGGTGATCTTACCCAGGCGCTTGGTTCTCCGGTCGAACGGGGACAGGTTCTGTTTACCGTGGCACCGCTGGATGTGTATCGTGTCATCCTGCAGGTTGATGAGCGGGATATCGCTGACGTGAAACAGGGCCAGCAGGGTAACCTCGTTCTTTCCAGTGTGCCGGGAAAACTTCTCGAATTCACCGTCGGTAAGATTACTCCGGTGAGTACAGCCGAAGAGGGCAGAAACTTTTTCCAGGTTGAGGCGAAAATCAAAGAAGACTCAGACCTGCTTCGACCGGGTATGGAGGGTGTTGCCAAAGTAACCGTTGGCAGGAGAAAACTGATTTGGGTCTGGAGCCATAGATTGATCGACTGGCTTCGTCTCAATCTATGGTCTCTGCTGCCATAGATAGAGACACGAGGTGCACAGCTGGATGAACGGCAGTAGTAATAATCATGGAATATCGGTAATCGATTAACAGTTAATCTATGTCACTATACAGTACATACTGGTACCGGGTCGAGCAGATTAAACCGCTGCTGCGTCCCCATACCCGTCTTTTCAGACACCTCTATCGGGGCCAGACCTGGTACGTGCTGCAGGACCCGTCTTCCAACCGGCAGCATCGTTTTAACAAGACCGCCTATTTCTTAATCACCCAGATGGATGGTGAGCAAACGATTGCAGAGATCTGGAAAAATGCCAACGACAAGCTCCAGGATGATGCACCCACCCAGGACGAGATCATCCAGCTTCTGGGCGAGCTCCATGCTGCTGATGTTATGCAGAGTGATATTCCACCGGACACCACCGAGTTGTTTCAGCGCCAGGAGAAACATCGCGCTAAATGGAAACAGCGACTGGCAAACCCGTTTGCGCTCAGATTCCCCCTGGTTGATCCCGATCATTTTCTCGAACAGCGGCAACACCTGGTCCAGCCGTTTCTGGGGCGGGTCGGGTTAGTCCTCTGGCTGCTCACTGTCGGCTCGGCATTCGTTCTCGCACTCCTGAACTGGCCTGAGTTAACGCTTAATATGAAAGACCGGGTGCTCCAGCCTGAAAACCTGCTGGTTCTCTGGCTGGTCTATCCACTGGTTAAACTGCTGCACGAACTGGCCCATGCGTTTGCCACAAAGATCTGGGGTGGGGAGGTGCACGAGATGGGCATTATGCTCCTGGCCTTGACCCCGATTCCCTATGTGGAAGCTTCCAGTTCTGCAACGTTCCCCGATAAACGAAGGCGCATGGCGGTTGCCGCTGCAGGCATGGGCATGGAGTTGCTGGTTGCCTCCCTGGCTCTTTTCCTCTGGCTGAATATTGAATCGGGTCGGGCAAGTACCGTTGCCTATAACGTCATGTTGATTGGCGGGGTCTCAACCCTGTTGTTCAATGGCAATCCGCTGCTGCGATTTGACGGCTACTATATCCTGGCTGACTGGATCGAAATCCCCAACCTTGCCCAGCGCTCAACTCGATATCTCGGCTATCTGCTGCAGCGTTATGTTTTTGGTCTCGAGGATGCTCGGTCTCCGGTTACTGCCGAAGGAGAGCGTCCCTGGTTTGTGATCTATGGTATTGCTGCATTTTGTTACCGCATGTTTGTTCTCGGAGCTCTTGCCCTTTTTGTCAGTACCAAGTTTTTTTTCATTGGTGTTATCATTGCCCTGTGGGCGCTTTTTTCACAGATTGTCTTGCCGGCAGTCAGGAACAGTGCTCGTCTTTATAACAGTATCGGCGGTCGCCGACGACGCAAGCGCTTCGTACTTGCCACCATTGGTCTAGTCACTGCGGCGGCAATCCTGCTGTTTGCCATACCAACACCATTAAAAACAAGGGCTGAAGGAGTGGTGTCACTACCGGAACAATCGCGGCTCCGAGCCGGAACAGACTGTTTTATAAAGGAAATTATAATACCAGACGGGACCATGGTCGAAGAAGGTGATCCGCTCATTCGCTGTGAGGATCCGTTCCTGAAAGCTGAGCTCAAGGTGCTCGAGGCAAACCTTGAGGAAGCCCAGGCCAGGTATAATGGTGAGCCGATGCAGTCGAGGGTGAAGCGGGAAATTTTAAGAAAAGAGATGGGTTCAGTGGCGGCAGATCTCTCCCGAGCCCGGGAACGTATGGCCGAACTGGTAATGCACAGCCCGGGCAGTGGTCTTTTTATTCTACCCCAGGAAAACAGCCTCACCGGGCGTTTTGTTACCCAGGGGGCACTGCTTGGTTATATTATGGGGGCTCTGAAATCAACAGTCGTTGTGGTCATTGACCAGACAGATATTACCCTGGTGCGGGAAAAGACCAGACGGGTCGAGTTGCGGCTGGCTGGTAGCCTCGATCAGATCCATATCACCGAAATCGATCGACAGGTACCGGCAGCAAGTGATCGTTTACCCAGCCCCGTTCTCGGTACACCGGGTGGTGGCTCGATACCGGTAAATCCTGAGGATCCGCAGGGATTGCAGACCTTGAAAAAAACCTTCCAGTTTGAGTTCAGGCTTCCCATCCCGAAGGAGTCCATCAGGGTTGGAGAGCGGGTCTATGCGCTTTTTGATCATGGTTATGAACCAATCGCACTGCAACTGTTTCGATCGGTCAGACAGCTTTTTCTCAGCCGTTTTCATGTCTAGGAACCATCAGCCAGCAGCCGCATCTCTCCTGAGACCAGGTATAACCGATGGTTATTATCCAGAACGTTCAGTTGATCCTCCCTCCTGGCTGGAGCGTCTGGGGCATCATTGGGTGGGGTTTGCAAAATCCACCTCAAGAGGTGCCTGGAAATTTCACAAGAGTATTGCTGCAATTGAACGCCACGGTAAGCCCCTGAAAAATTTGAGTGAGGCACGACTGGCCGAGACAGCCAGGAATCTTCGTGTAAAGCTCCATCAAAAAGGATTGGCCGAAGATTTGATCCATCAGTCTTTTGCTCTGGTACGGGAAGCTGCGGGTCGAACCATCAGCATGCGCCATTTTGACAACCAATTGATGGGTGGCTGGCACATGCTTCACGGTCACCTGGTGGAGATGGAGACCGGTGAGGGAAAGACACTCACCGCTACACTGGCAGCGGCAACTGCCGCTCTTGCTGGGATTCCTGTCCATGTGGTCACGGTAAATGATTACCTGGTAGCCCGGGATGTAGAGCTGATGGGACCTGTTTACCGGGCTCTTGGCCTGCGTGTGTCTGCTGTTACTTCGGATATGGATGAGGGCAAAAGGCGTGATGGATATGCCAGTGACATCGCCTATTGCACCAACAAACAGTTGGCCTTTGATTATCTGCGTGACCGAATCCTGCTCGGCAATGACCAGGGTCGGCTGCGGCTCCAGCTTGAACGGCTGCATGATCAGAATGCCCGTACCGGAAGGTTGTTTCTCAGGGGGCTCTGCTTTGCAATCATCGATGAAGCTGACTCCGTCCTGGTTGACGAAGCCCGAACGCCGCTGATAATTTCCAGAAAGAAAGATAATTCGGAGGAGCAACAGGTCTACCACCAGGCCGTGAGTCTTGCTGCAAAACTGCAGGAAAATCTCCACTTTTCAGTGGACCTGAATGAGCGACAGGTCAACATAAGCGAGAAGGGAAGCGGTCGTCTTGCCGATCTCACAGTTTCGCTGGGTTCCGTCTGGAAATCATCCAGGCAGCGGGAGGAACTGGTTCGCCAGGCACTTTGTGCCCAACAGCTCTATATCAGGGATCATCATTATCTTGTCCAGGATGATAAGGTAATGATTATCGATGAAAATACCGGTCGGGTCATGGCCGATCGTTCGTGGGAGCGCGGCCTGCACCAGATGATTGAAATCAAGGAGGGGTGCGAGCAGACCGGGCAGCAGGAACATCTGGCCAGGATGACCTATCAGCGTTTTTTTCGCCGGTATCTGCGGCTGGCCGGTATGACAGGCACTGCCTGTGAAGTTCAGCGGGAATTATGGTCAGTCTACCATCTTGCCGTTAAGCGTGTGCCGACCCACAAACCGCTTCAACGACAGGAGATCGGTCACGCTGTCTATGTTGATAAATCAAAAAAGTGGGGAGCGGTCGTAGAGCGCATCCATGAGTTGAATGATGAACAGCGGCCGGTACTGGTTGGTACACGATCGGTTGAGGATTCCGAGCTTCTCAGTAATCTGCTCCTGGAAATGGGGCTTGAGCACCATGTACTCAACGCCCGCCAGGATTCCCGGGAGGCAGAAATAATAGCAAGGGCCGGGCAAAAAGGTGGTATTACCGTGGCTACCAATATGGCAGGTCGCGGAACGGATATTCCGCTTGCTGCTGGGGTAGCAGAAATCGGTGGACTCCATGTTATCTCAACAGAGCGAAACGAGGCAGGGCGTATCGATCGTCAGCTTTTTGGCCGCTGCGGCCGGCAGGGTGATCCCGGAAGTTACGAGTCACTGCTCTGCCTCGAAGATGAAATCATGCTGCACTCGTTAAGCAGCCCTGTTCAATCCATCCTGAAAGGGCTGTTAAAGGGAAAAGGAAGGCGTGGTCAAAAAATGGCACTTGGGGCAATGCGGTTCGCGCAATATTCCCGGGAGCGTCGATATTTCAGGATGCGTTGCGATCTGCTGCAGATGGACGAACAGCTTGGCAGGATGCTCGCCTTCAGTGGTAAGATGGAATGAGTAAATCAAGGGCACCAGATCATAACAGCCATTTCTCCCCAGGGGGACTTTTTCACGTCCCTTTGTCTGTCCGCTTCTATAAACCTCTTTCAATCATTGTAATTCAATAACTTCAATTACTTAATCGTGACACGTTATGGTAATTCGAATTACGTTTATCGTAATTCGAGCCCACTGCACGTATTTTAAGTATTTGAATTTAAGTGATAAAATTGATTCACCTGATTGGAACAAATTTTGCAGAGTTATATTAAGTATAATCATATTGTTTTATCGGTCAGATAATCACGTTTGTTGGGTGACGAAAAAAAACAATCGAATTGCAAGATCAGATAAAAATATATAACGAAACGTAAAATCATTTAAGACAGAGGGGAGAGAACATGAAATATCTAAAAGTCACTACAGTCAGCATTCTGTTCGTAGCAGTCGTATGGGCGGGGATCGGTGTCGCAGAAGAAACTGATTCCGTTGAATTTGAGGGGATGATTGAACCATTTGAGGTGGTAAATGTGGGCACACCGGTAGAAGGGGTTGTTGAGCTCGTAAATGTGAAGAGAAGTGCCACCGTTGAAAAGGGGGATCTGCTTGTTCAACTGGAATCTTCGGTTGAAAATTCCGTGGTCAAGCGCGCCAAGGTGCTTGCGGCAGTAGAGGGTGAGATAAAGATCCAGAAAGAGCGGCTGGCTTTTGCAGAAAGGATGCACAAACGGGTTGAGGAGTTGTTTGAAGGTGAGGCCATATCCGCAGAGAAACGTGATGAAGCAACTACAGAGGTGTCGCTGGCTCATGCCAGGCTGCAGAAGGCAAAAGAGAACAGGGCTCTTGCCAAGCTTGACCTGGAACGAGCCAAGGCAATGCTCAACAGGCGTACCATCAAGAGCCCGATAGCGGGTGTTGTGGTTGAACGCTTTGTGTCACCGGGTGAATTTGTCGATAACAAACCGCTGCTGAGGCTGGCCCAGATGGATCCGTTACGGGTAGAGGTTATCCTTCCGGCCAGTATGCTCCAGTCAATCAAGCCGGGGATGATAGCAAATATCATACCTGAGACTCAGCAGGATACCAACTATCGTGCAACCGTTTCTATTGTCGACCGTGTCATCGATCCGGCAAGTGGAACCTTTGGGGTACGACTTGAATTGCCTAATCCGGACTACCAGCTGCCGGGTGGGCTCAAGTGCTCGGTTAAGTTTGTTGATCTACAGGACACAGCATCACCGGCAAAAGCGGCCTCAGTTGAGCAGAACAAAATTGCGGCGAATCTTCCGTAAGATAGACAGCTACTGAACATTATCCAGCTATAACTGCGTATGGCCCGCAATAAAACAAATACTCGGATGCTGCTTTTTGAGGAACTCGAACCTCGGCTGCTTTTTTCTGCAGACGCTGCAGAGCCGCTTGCCGCTGAGGCTGTGCAAGAGCAGATCGAGCAGGCGCCGGTTATCATTATTGCCGAATCCACTGAAACCCAGGAAACTGCGACTGAAAATGGAGCAGAGAATCCCGCTGGTAGTTCATCCGTAGACCCTCAAACACAGACGCCTCTTGATACATTTGAAGTTACAGACCACGATACAGGCAGTGAGACAATCCCCTCTGAGCCTGCGTCGTCTGCGTCTGACATACTTCTGGGTGATACTACTGAGAACGTTATCGAGTTTGAAGGCAATCCTGATGACTCAGAGTAGCTGTTGAAACGGATTCATCTGCAAGTTCTGAAGATGCAGATTCGCAACGCAACGAGCTTGTGTTGGTCAATGACAACGTCAGGGACATTGAAGAACTTGTATCCGGAATTGAACTTCCGGACGGTGGTTCCAGTAGTATAGAAGTGGTAATTCTTGATACCGGTCAGGAAGGTATCAGCCAGGTCAGTGAAATTTTGTCCGGTTATGACAGCCTTGACGCTATACACATCTTCACCCATGGCAGAGACGGGTTTCTGGCTCTTGGCAGCGACTGGCTGAACAATGACGATTTACATGAAAACAGCGAGACTCTCGGGGAGTGGGGCGATGCTTTAACTGAGGATGGCGATATCCTGCTCTACGGCTGCTCCATTGCAGCAGGTGACACCGGTCAGGATTTGGTCGATTCGCTCTCAGAATTGACCAATGCCGAGGTTGCCGCCTCTGATGACCCGACCGGACACAATAATCTGGGCGGTGACTGGGAGCTTGAATACAGCTCTGGGTCAATAGATACTGCAGTCCCTCTTACTCAGCAAGTCCAACAAAACTGGGATCAGCTGCTTGTTGCAACTGTGGCGGATGATTTCGAGAGTGGTACCTACGGAGGAAATACGGGCAGTGTCCCCTGGAATAACGACTGGCAGGAGATAGGTGAGAATGATGGTGCCGGGCTGGGAGATGTTTTAATCTACGCCAATCCTAATTATGGAGGGGAAACCTCATTGTCGATTGCACACGAGGCTGTAGGTGTGTGGCGCGAAGTGAACCTCTCCGGTGCTACCACCGCAACTCTTAGCTTTGATTGGGCATTGTACAAAGTTGACGCTGGGAGTTTTGCTACTCTGGAGATATCAACCGATGGTGGTAACAATTGGACCTTGATCGACACCTACAGTGGACTAGCAGATCATTCAACTTTTCAAAGTGACAGTTACGACATCAGTCCATTTATTGATAACGATACCCGGATTAAATTTGAAACAACAACCTTTGTTAATAACGATGAACTTATACTAAATGACATCCTCATTGATTTTAACGCCAGCATCCTGACAGTTAGTACGATTGATGACATCATAGATGGTAATATCAGTTCCGTTGAAGATCTGCTTGCAACTCCAGGAGGCAGTGGCATCTCGCTACGTGAGGCAATAATCGCTGCCAATGCCACTTCAGGCCTGGACAGAATCTATTTTGACATCCCTGGAGCCGGCCCGCATACAATTACCATGGACCCGTCTAATGGGGATTTACCAAATATAGATGACAGTATCATCATTGACGGCACGAGCGAGCCTGATTTCGTCAATGCCCCGGTGATTGAGATCGACGGCACTGCCTTAAGTGCCCTGGGAGGAGATAACTACGATGGCCTTTGCCTAGACTATGGAAGCGATGGTTCGACCATCCGCGGGCTTTCTATTACTGGATTTACTGACGGGGGTATTTGGGGTTGGGGGTTAGAACTACGCTCAGACGATAACGTCGTAGCCGGCAATTATATTGGTGTAGCACCAGATGGGACTACACCGGATGGCAACAGACTTGGAGTCGTACTGAATAGAGGCGCGGAAGACAACATCATCGGCGGTACTGATGCGGCGGATAGAAATATCATCAGCGGAAACAATGAAACAGGTATCTACATAATTGATGATACAACGACACGAAATGTAGTAGTTGGCAATTATATCGGTACCGATGCGACTGGCACTATCGATCTCGGTAATGGTGAAGACGGTATCGTAATTAATGATTCTGACAACAACCAGATTGGCGGGACAACCGCATCGGCTGGCAACCTTATTTCCGGAAACGGTAGAGATGGAATTTATATTCTCAATGGTTCCGATTCAACCGTAATCCAGGGCAATTTTATCGGCACGGATGTAACTGGTACATCGAAAATTGCAAACGATTTTGAGGGCATACATGTAGTAGATAATGCTTCGGATGGAACCCTGATCGGCGGTACTACACCTGGGGCAGGTAACCTGATCTCCGGAAACGGTGAAAATGGAATTTATCTTGAATCGGCTGATTTCACAGAGATTTACTGGAACCTGATAGGTACAGACGTGGGAGGGCTTACAGCGCTTGGTAACAGTGAGTCCGGACTGCGTATCGTCGGGGGTTCTAGAAATAACGTCATCGGCGGAGTGAATCCCGGTGAAGGAAATGTCATTGCCTTCAATGGTCATGATGGCTTTCATATTGAGACTGAGCCAAACACGATACGTGGAAATGTTATTTATGACAATTTGGCTGCTAACCAGATTCATTTAGGGATTGGTGGTAATACGAACGCAGAAAACCCATCGGTATCAGGTGCAACATCGGGAGGCGGCATCACCAGTGTAACGGTCGCAGTTTCCGGTGCCAGTGCGGGCAACCCCTATGAAATTGATCTGTTCAGTACCCCTACCAACGATGAGGAAGGCCAAGTCTATTTGGGCTCGGCAACGCTCACGTCTGCATCTCAGGAGATTACACTCAATGTTGAAGTGGCTGATAACCATTATATTACGGCCACGGCCACGGACGATGCAGGAGAGACATCTCAGTTTTCAAGCATACCAACCCAGGTAACAGGTCCAGCGAGCGTTAATACCTCACCTATTCTCGATCCCACCGTCAACGTGGTACTTGATTCATATGCATTTAATAGTGGAGCTCCTGTGGGTGAAGTTGGTACGCTCGTCAGCGACCTGGTTGATTTGCAGGGTGGAGGTGGCAATGATAACGTCATTGACCCCGACGCTGGCGCCGTTGCAGGTATTGCAATGATCTATACTGATACATCAAACGGTACCTGGCACTATTCAACAGATAATGGCACGAACTGGTTTGCTATGGGTGCCGTCTCCATTGACAGTGCTCGTCTGCTTGCTGCCAACGATACCAGCACAAGAATATATTTCCAGCCGAACGCGTCGTTTACCGATGATGTTGCAAGAGCTATCTATTTTCGTGCCTGGGACCAGACGGATGGTAGTTCAAATGGAACTGCTTCAGCAGACACAACCATCTTTGGCGGCACGACACCATTCAGCCTGATGTTTGACTCTGCATCCATCTCGGTGAACAGCGCCCCTGTTCTCAGTGACGATAGTCATGAATTGACAGCCATTGATGAGGACAACCTCACTTCAAATGGAGATGGCGTCGCTGCAATCGTCGTCGACGGTTCTATTAGTGACCCTGATGGTGCTGCCGTTGAATCTATTGCCATTATCGCCGTTGACAACTCAAATGGCACCTGGGAGTACTCGATCGATGATGGTACCAATTGGAACAATGTCGATGATGGTTCCCTGGCAGACGATCATGCATTGTTACTCGATGGCACTTTGATAGGGGTGTTAACCCAGAAATTACGTTATGTGCCGACTGCTAATTTCAATGGTACTGCAGACATTACCTTCCGTGCGTGGGATATGACCAATGGCAGTGCTGCTTCCTACGCTGATACCAGTATATTTGGAGGTGCCACCTCCTTTTCCACTAACACTGATAATGCCGTCATCACGGTCAACCCCGTCAACGATCCGCCAACTGGATCGGGTACTTTGACGACAACGAGCCTCACCGATGCCGATGTTGATGTAAATCTCTTTGAAAATATTA
>RCNC010001802.1_pt1 | contig 14455 bp, 8 predicted proteins | sample 2041301 | NCBI WGS metagenome assembly RCNC01 (sample SAMN09708231, study PRJNA481090) | Marine sediment metagenome, whole genome shotgun sequencing project. | biome: marine sediment; feature: ocean; material: sediment; isolation source: Sewage treatment plant 13A marine sediment (STP13A) ... | reverse complement strand
GTCCACGAAACGATAGACCTCCGGGGCGTCCAGGAAGGGCTGGAAGACGTTGTTGGCCGCACTGTCGGTCAACTCGTCGTTGAGATCCCCCACCAGGATCACCCGCTGCCCTGCGAAATTGGTGCTGATATACTCGTCCAAGGCCTCGCTCGCCCGCAGCCGCAGGAATTCCCGGTCCTCGGGATCGTTCTCGTCGACAAATCCGTTTCCGCAGCACCAGTAGTGGTTGTTGATCACCACGAAGGGTTTGCCGTCGAAACTCCCGGACAGGACAAAGGGATTTCGGTCCAGGGGATCGGGCCAGCCCAGATCCGCCAGGATTTCGTAGAAAGTGTCAACGCTTAGCCTACCTGTGTTCTTGTAAAGGAAACCCAGGTTGATGTAGCGGTGACTGTTCGCCTTGATCCCGTCATAGCCGTCCAGACCGTCCACCAGGGCCGTGAACTCCGTGGTGCTGCTGAGTTCCTGCAGTGCGATGACGTCCAGGTCCATCGCTTCGACGGCCTGGATCACCGCGGCCACCGTGGCCTCGTCCTTCTTGGCGAAATTCTCCAGGTTCCAGGTAGCGATTTCAAAAGTGGAATCGGTGCCGACCGTGGCCCCTTCGAAGGGGTTGGTGACGATGGGCACGACCGACTTCTCCGAATCGCCGCAGGCAGACAATCCGAGAACAGCCAGCAAAATCAGCCCGATGCCGATACGTTGGAACATGTGGCGTCGTCAACCTTTCCGGATACGCAAAATCCCCGCCCTACGGGGACAAGATGATGTCTGATCGCCCTGGAGGCCAGTTTTCCCGACGCGAAACGGTCGCCGGCGGGGCCTTCAGTCCAGGGATCTTTCGAACCAGGGCCCGTCCACCGGCCGGGAGCGGCGGAACCCCAGCCGCTTGAGATAGTCCCGGTGCACGCCGCCGGTGGCCCGGCTCAGGACTTTCCTGATACCCCTGGCCCGCCAGATTGGTGCCATATTTTCCAGGAAAAACCGGGCGCAGCGCAGGTCCCGGTAACTGGGCAGGACATAGTCCAGGTGGACGTGGACTTCCTGCGCACTTTCTTCGAAGACCACCAGTCCCGCCGGATTGACGTTCCGCAGGATAAATGTCACCCGGGGTTCCCCGAGATCTGCGAGGTCGAAGCCCGGGAAAAACTTTTCGATGTCCTTATGGTGGAAGTCCAGGAAGGTCTGGAGATACTTGTTGTCCAGACGGTTGATGGACATCAGGGAGAAGTAGTCGCGGGTGCGGCCCATGCGCCTCAGGTAAAAGGCGTTGACCAGCACGATGAATCCGTTGACCGCCAGGACCGGATAGGCCCCCACGATCCAGCCGTAGACGGCGAAGGCCAGGGCGCCGGCCAGGTTGATCCAGCGCAGCTTGGCCAGGGAACTCATCATCAGGGAGACCGCCACCAGAAGGGACCCGGCGTAGCCGATGATTTCCGTCCACGGCCCCACCGGTCAGGCCTCCTGCTCGGGGACCCGGATCTGCAGGCAGATGAAGAACCCGCCCAGGGCGATGGCCGCCGCCAGGACGAAGACCCACTCGTGGCCGTAGCGTTCCCAGATGAAGCCCGACAGCACCGGCAGACTCATGGCCACCACATGATCGATGGTGATGCCCAGAGAGATGGTCGGCGTGATGTCGGCGGGATCGACCGCGATCTTCTTGAGGTAGGTGGTGCGGGCCACCCGCAGGGCGAAAAGGATGTGGTCCAGCATGTAGGCCCCGTAGAGAACCCGCAGATCCCAGGGCGCGGAAAACACATCCGAAGCGAAGGCGTAGACCATACACACCACCACGAGCATGATCTCGTCCGTGGCCAGGACCTTGCGTTCCCCCAGCCAGTCGATCACGTCCCCCAGCAACGGCCGCAGCAACACACCCAGGGCCGAAGCGAGGAAATAGAGCAGCGCAATGGTCGATACCGGCACCCCGTGCAGCGACACCAGCACCCAGGTGCCGAAGACCAGGAAGATCTGCTTACGGATGCCGAACAGGGCGCTGATGGCGTAGAAGATGTGGTACTCACGCCGGTAGACCAGCCGCCGGCTGGGCGCATCCTGCTTGCCGATGTCCAGCTGGTAGTAGAGAACACCCGCGATCGCGGCGCTGACGGCCGCCACCAGGTAGAAGAGGTCGTACCGGTCGCCGATGAACTTGGCCAGGAGCCAGACGCTGCCCACGCCGATGATCACGCCCAGGTTGCGCGCGCCGCCCAGCTGCCCCAGGCGCCGGCCTTCGCCGCCCCGCTTGGCCAGCTTCAAACCAAGCGGTCCTTCCACGGCGAAAATGATATGGTCACCCATGGACCAGACCACGATCCAGGCCACCAGAAGCACCACGCCCGGCGAAAGGTAACCCAGCCCCAACGCCCCCAGCGAGGTGGCCACCATGGCCAGGGCGGCGATCCTGCTTTCCCGCATGTGGGACAGCAGAAAACCCATCACGATGAAGATCAAAAATCCCGGCAGCTCCCGGGGAAACTCCAGCCAGCCGCGGTTGCTGGCGTCGAATCCGTGCACCTCGGACAGGTAGTTGTTCAGCGTGGACAGGAAGATGCCGCTGGTGGCCCCGAAGAACATGGTGGCCAGAAGCAGGCGTCGGAAATCCCCGGAAACCCTTTGGGCGATGTTCAAGCGAATTTTCCTTCTGCCGGGGGAGCAGGATCCTCGTGCCGGGAATCGGCCTGGTCAGGCCGACGGCGGTAGAGCCAGGTGAGCCGGGCCAGACGGTCGCCGGCCGGATCGATCCAGGCGTCGCGGGGCATGCGCCAGTTCCAGTTGCCCACCCCTTCACCAGGGAGATTCATGCGGGCTTCACGGCCCAGACCCAGGACGTCCTGCATGGTGGCGATGAAGGTGTGGGCCACCGACATCATGCCTAGGCGGATAAGGGCCCAATGGGGCTCGTCCGTCGAGCAGCCGGTGTATTCGGCGACCAGTTCCCTGGTGGCCGAATCGGCCAGGTGCTGCCACCAGCCGCAGGTGGGGTCGTTGTCGTGGGTTCCGGAATAGACCACGCAGTTTTTCACGTGTTCGTGGGGAAGGAACACGTTGTCCGGGCCGCTCCAGGCAAATTGCAGCACCTTCATGCCGGGAAGGTCGAAGGCATCGCGCAATATTTCCACCGCCGGGGTGATGACGCCCAGATCCTCGGCAATCACCGGCAGCTGATCCCCCAGTTCCCGCTTCAGCACCCGGAAAAAATCCTCACCCGGTCCGGGGACCCACTTTCCGTTTTCCGCGGTCTTTTCGCCAGCAGGCACTTCCCAGTAGGCCTCGAAACCCCGAAAATGGTCCACGCGAACCAGGTCCACCGTTTCCAGGCAGGCCTTCACCCGGTCGACCCACCAGCGGTAGTCATCCTGCTTCAGACGGTCCCAGTCATACAGGGGATTGCCCCACAGCTGGCCCGTCTTGCTGAAATAGTCGGGGGGCACGCCCGCCACGCCGGTCGGCTGGCCCTGGGCATCCAGTTGGAAGAGGTCGGGCCGGGCCCAGACGTCGCTGCTGTCGTGGGCCACGAAGATGGGGATGTCCCCGATCAACCGGATCCCGCGCGCCATGGCATAGCCCTTGAGCTCCTGCCACTGTTTAAAAAAGAGCCACTGGCGGAATTTCTGGGCGGCGATGCTCTTGCCCAACCGGGCAGACGCCGCGGCCAGCGCCTCCGGTTTGCGCTGGGCCAGATCGGCCGCCCACCCGGTCCAGGGCCGGCCCTCCTGGTCTTCCTTCAACGCCATGAACAGGGCGAAATCATCGAGCCAGACCTGCCCCTCGCACCAGCGGTCAAATTCCGCCCAGTGGGACCGGGACGCCCGGTCCAGGAAAACCGTCCAGGCCCGGTCCAGGAGTTTCGTCTTCCAGGAAATGACCGCGCCAAAATCCACCCGCTGTTCATCCCCGCGAGGCCGAGCCGTCAGGTCGTCGGCCAGCAGCCAACCGTCGGTGACCAGCCGGTCGCAGCTGATCAGCAGGGGATTGCCCGCGAAAGCCGACAGGGTCTGGTAGGGGGAATCGCCGAAACTCGTGGGTCCCAAGGGAAGAATCTGCCACAGACTTTGCCCGCATTGCTCCAGCCAGTCCACGAAGCGATAGGCGGATTCCCCCAGATCCCCGATGCCGTCGGGACCCGGCAGGCTGGTCGGGTGTAGCAGAACGCCGCTGGCGCGCTGAAACATGGGTTGGCTGGCAGGCGGCACGGACATGCTCTCTCCAGGGATGATGGGGTCCTTCAAACTGATCCACAAGGTAACGGTGAGCCGGTCCGCCAGTCCAGAGACCTTCGAAAAAATATTGCCGACCGGGTGAAACTTGCCCCCAGGGGAGACAATTTGTGGTTCAATACGGATGAAATTCAGTCGGGTCTCTCAACTGCCCGCCCGTAGGTTGAATCGCCGGCTTTCCCCTCAGTTTTCAAGCGAGGATCTCCCATGCGTCAGCTCCATGCCCTGATTTGGCTGTTTTTGTTCGCCAATGCTGCCGGCCCCGTGAGTGCCGGTGAGATTTCCCCGGCCCTGGCCGCCCAGATGGCCGGGAATGACGACGCCGAGCCCATGACGGTTCTGGTGGTCCTGCGTGACGGCATCGACATCAAGGCCCTTGACCTCAGTCTCCATGAGGAGAAGGCCCCGCTGGCAACTCGCCACCGGATCGTGGTCGAGAGCTTGCGTGCCGCTGCTGGTGCCGCCCAGGCCGATCTGGTGTCCGACCTCGGAAATGCCAAAAGCAGCGGACGGGTTCTGGAGTACCGCGCCTACTGGATCATCAACGCCGTGCGGGTGAAAGCCGACGAGGACATGATCCGCAGCCTCGCCGCGCGCAGCGACGTCGAGGTCGTCGAACCCGATCTGCGGGTGGAGCTCATCGAACCGGTTTCCCGGCGGAGTGTTCCGGCCGGCGACCGCGACGCCCTGGGGATCGGCATCACTCCCGGGGTCGTCAGCATCGGCACCCGCCGCGTCTGGGAAGAACTGGGTAACCGCGGTGAAGGCACTCTCATCGGCAGCCTGGACACGGGCGTCGACGGTACCCACCCAGCTCTCGCCGACCGCTGGCGGGGCCTCCACGCCCCCTGGCAGGAATGCTGGTTTGACGTGATCTCCGACACCACCCAGTTCCCCTACGACGACGACGGACACGGAACCCATTGCACCGGCACCATGACGGGCCTGGCAACTGGCGACACGATCGGTGTCGCCCCGGCGGCCGAGTGGATCGCCGCCAACCCCATCAATCAGGGCCTCGGTATCGAGTTTCCGGAGGACATCATCGCCTGCTTCGAGTGGTTCACCGATCCGGACGGGGACCCCTTGACAATGGATGACGTCCCGGACGTCGTGCAGAACTCCTGGGGCGTGCACACGGGACTGGGCTATCCCCAGTGCTACAGCTACTGGTGGGATGTCATCGACGCCTGCGAGGCCGCGGGTCCGGTTCTCGTTTTCGCCGCCGGCAACGAGGGCGCCATGCCCACCTCCCTGCGCTCACCGGCGGACCGGGCCACGAGCCCCACCAACTGCTTTTCCGTAGGCGCCACCGAGTACGATCCTCCGTTTGCCATCGCCAATTTTTCCAGCCGCGGTCCGGCGGGCCCCGCCTGTGGTCCCGAGGAATACCGGATCAAGCCCGAAGTGTCGGCACCGGGCGTGGACATCTACAGCGCCGCACCGGGCGGCGGTTATGCCTACCTGAGCGGCACCTCCATGGCCACACCCCATGTCTGCGGCGTGGTGGCCTTGATGCGCGCCGCCAACCCCGACGCCGACGTGATCACCATCAAGGAAGTCCTCATGGGCACCTGCAGTGACCTGGGTGCTCCCGGCGAGGACAACAACTACGGCCACGGAATCGTGGACGCCTACGAGGCCGTCACGCAGGTCATGGACGGTTTCGGGAATGTCGAGGGTTACGTCCTCGATGCGGTCACCAGCGACCCGGTCCCCGGGACCTTGGTCCAGGTGCCTGGAAGTTACTGGACCGCCATTTCCGATGAGACGGGATTCTACACCTTCAGGCTCCCTGTCGGAGCGCAATCCCTCGAGGCGACCGCCTACAGTTACGCGGTCCTGAACCAGTCCGTGACCGTGGCCGAGAACGAAACCCTCGTCCAGGACCTGGTCCTCTCCTTGCAGCCCCGGGTCACCGTCAGCGGCACCGTATTCTTGCCGGGCGCCAATCCCGTCGACGGGGGCACCCCGGCGGCCAACGCGGGCATAAACATTGAAAACGTTCCGGAATCTCCGGTCTCCGCCGATGAGTTCGGCCAGTACGCAGTCTCGTTGCCCATGGGCACCGATTACGTGCTGACCACGACAGCCGGCGTCGAGGGTCATCTCACCCAGACCATACCCTTCCACCAGGATCTCGACCTCGACCTCTTTCTCAACGCCGGCAACTCCGAAGGGTTCGAGAGCGGTGACTTCAGTTCATTCGGCTGGCTGCTCCATGGCGCGGCCGACTGGACGGTTCAGGGGGACGAGGTCCACTCCGGTGACTGGGCGGCGCGTTCCGGTGCGATCGGTGATGGAGAGTACTCCCAGCTCGCGAATTACGTGAACTGCGGCGAGGGCGGGGAAATGACATTCTGGTTCAAGATCTCCTCCGAGAGCGGGGATGACTTCCTGCGTTTCTACGTCGCCAACGCTCTGGTGGGCGAGTGGTCCGGCGAGATGGACTGGACCCAGGCCACCTTCCCGGTGAACCCGGGCACCAATCACATCCGCGTGCGCTACCAGAAGGGCAGCTCCGGATTCGCCGGCGCCGACGCCGCCTGGGTGGACGACATGATTTTCCCCGGTCTGGTCAACCCCGCCCCCAAACTGGTGATCTCGCCGGTGACCGTCGCCGTGGATCTTGATACCCCCGGCCAGGTGACGGCGCCGGGCTACCTGTTCAACATGGGCGGGGAAGACCTGTCATGGCTGGCGAGCGAGACCGCCGACTGGCTGACCCTTTCCCCGACCTCCGGCATCATGCCCCTGGGCTCCTACCAGCAGATGGACTTCACCTTTGACGCCGCGGGGTTGCTCGACGGCGTGCGCACCGCCCAGGTGACGGTCGACTCCGACGATCCGGCCAATCCGGTGTTCATCCTCGAGGCCCGGATGAATCTGGACACGGAAGTTTCCGCCGCTCCGGAGGGGTTGCCGCGTACCATGGTGCTGCATGGAGCGGTGCCCAACCCCTTCAACCCCGCCACGGTGATCCGTTTCACCCTGCCTGCGAATCAGCAGGCGGTGCTCGGCGTCTACGATGTCCGAGGTTACCTGGTCAATACCCTGGTGGATGGTCCGCTGAAAGCCGGTCTTCACGAAGCCCGCTGGGACGGGCGGGACATGCGCGGCCGCGCGGTCTCGTCGGGAACCTACTTCGCACGTTTGAAGGCCGCGAATCAGACCGAGGTCAAGTCGTTGACCCTGGTGAGGTGACACTTCCCGGATACCGGGCGTGGGCGTACGGAAGCCCACGCCCGAGTCACCTCTTTGATTGGTCTCATTGCCGTATTTACAACCCGACCTGTATTGCCTAGGATTCCCAAATCGATTCCTGAAACCACCCCAGCACGCCGGAAGTCCCCCATGGACCCCACTTCTATCACCCGCATCCTCGAACAGATCACCAGCGGTGATGACCATGCCGTCGATGAGTTGCTCCCGGTCCTCTACGTGGAATTGAAGAAACTTGCCCATCATCACCTGGCCCGGGAGCGTGCCGACCACACGCTTCAGCCCACCGCCCTGGTCCACGAGGCCTATCTGAAAATGGCGGGCCAGGATGCGGTGGCCTGGCAGAATAAAGCCCATTTCATGGCCCTCGCCTCGAAGGCCATGCGCCGGGTCCTGGTGGATCATGCCCGGGGACGGGCCGCTCAGAAGCGGGGCGGGGACGCCCAGAGAATCACCCTGGACGAGGCGGTGACTCCAAAAACCATGCCCCGTACCATGGACCTTCTCGCCCTCGACCAGAGTCTGACCCGCCTGGGCCAGAAACATCCCGAAAAAGCCTCCCTGGTGGAGATGCGGTTTTTCGGGGGTTTGAAGGAGATGGAAATTGCTGCCGTTCTGGGCGTGACCAGCCGCACCGTGGCTCGGTACTGGAAATTCGCCCAGGCTTGGCTCTACCGTGACCTGAGCATCAATCCTGATGGATAAGCTCGCCGGTCAGCCCGACGGATCGAAGGGAAGTCGGCAGCCGGCCTGCCGGGCCCGGGCGAGATAGGTCTCCGACATTTCCTGTTCCCCATGGTGGTGGGCGGCCTGCGCCAGAACAAAACACGTGTGGTCATCGAAATACCGGGGCCCCCAGCTGAAATTGTACCCCTCCCTCGTTTGCTCCAGCGTCCGGGCCGTCTCAAAATCTTCGCGGTTTTCTTCGATCATCGACCGCCGGGCCAGGGCCTGCACCATGGTGTGCCCCTTGGTCGGACCGGCGGGCTGGGCCTCGAGCATGACCACAGCCTGGTTGACGGCCACCTTCGCCGCCGGACCGTCCTGGCGGGCCATGGCGATTTCGGCCAACAGCAGCAACCCCCCGAGCCTCCAGAACCCGCGGATGGCGTGGGCGCTGGCCTCCATGGTTTCCAGGAGTTCCCGGCAAAGGTCCCAGGCCTCCTCGAACCGGCCCTGCTGAAGCAGACAGGCGCTCAACAACTGCATCGGACCGCCCCACTGGAAGGGATCCCCTCCCTTGACCAGGTCGATGGCCCGCTTGAAGGCCCACTCGGCTTCGGCATAGTTGTTCAGGAGGGTGTGGGCATAGCCGAGGGAGCTGAGGACGAAGACCGAATCCACCTCCTTCTCGTACGCCTCCTGGAGCCGACCGACCGCCTCCTCCAGTCGCCCCGTCTCCAGGTAGATACAGCCCTGGAAATAGGGTGACATGGGGTCACCCGGATTCAGGTCAATGGCCTTGACCAGGGACCGGATCCCCTCCTCGTATCTTCCTTTTCTCCAGGAGGCGTACCCCAGCCACACGTAGCTTTCCCAGAACTCCGGGTCGCTGGCGATGGCACGCCTGGCCAGATCCTCGCACGCGTCCAGAAGAGCGGGATCCGCACTGGCGTACCACTTGTTGGGCGCATGGATGGCGGCGAGCCCGGCCAAAGCCGGGGCAAATTCCGGATCGATGGCGATGGCTTTTTCAAGTTGCTCCTGGGCTAAAACCATATGGGTGTGCTGCTGGGTCAGTAGGACCTTGCGGGCTTTGGCGTACAACTCGTGGACGGAAAGGTCCTGCTGGCGTTCTTTCTCCTCGGGCAGGACGAGATCGAGGCTTTCCGCGGTCATCCTGGCCAGGCGATCCTGCATGTCGAAGAACTTGTCGGTCTCCCCGTCCAATTTTTCAACCCACAGATCGCGGCCCGTAGCCACCTCGACGAACCGGACCGTCAGGCGGATCCTCGGCCCCAGACGCTGGCAGGTCCCCGACAGGATCCACCGGCAGCCGAGGTCAAGACCGACGGCCACCGGATCAGGCTCGCCGCCTCCGTCGGCGTGCGCCGCGGCCACCCGCAGCACCTTGTTCCGGGGCACCATTTCGAGCCCCGAAAGACGCCTCAGGTCAGCGCTCAGGCTTTCCGCCACACCGGTGCCGATCCAGTCGTCCTCCTCCTGGCCCGACAGGTTCACCAGGTCCAGGATGGCCATGGTATTGGGCAGGATGGCCAGACCGACGCCGCTTTCCAGGTCGCGGAGATCCCGCAGGAAGGCCGCGGCGTTGGCGTACCGTTCCCCGCAGTCCCGGGCTAGGGCCTTCCGCAGAACCGCGTTGATGTCGGAATGGACGCCCGACAGATCCAGGAGGGGAATTTCACGCGACAAGGTAGCGGCCATGCGTTGCGAGGGGATGATGCCCGGGAACGCCGGCTCGCCGGCCAGCATCTCGTAGAGGACAGCCCCGACGGCGAAGAGATCGGTCTGTTCGCTCACCACGTCGCCCCGGAGCTGTTCAGGTGACATGTAACCCATCGTACCTACGATGAAGCCGTGGCCCGTCAGGGCCGTCAACATGGCGGCGGTCCGAAAGGCCTCGTCCTCTGCCTCGGAAAGGTGGACCTCCTTGGCGATTCCGAAATCCAGGAGCTTGAGGGCCCCCGTAGCGGTGACCATGATGTTGTCGGGTTTGATGTCGCGATGGATGATGCCCTTGGCATGGGCGTGAACCAGGCCCTCGAGCAGGGCCACGGCCAGGGCGAGGGCGTGGTCGGGTTCGAGGGCGCCCTGCCGCAGTTTTTTCCGGAGCGTGTCGCCGGGAACGTATTCCATCGCCAGGTAGTCCAGGCCCCGCGCGCGCCCGTGCTCGTAGAACGTGGCCACGGCGGGATGCTCGATTTTGGCGCTGGCCTCGGACTCCTTCAAAAGCCGAGCCCTCAGGTTCCCAGCGACGCCGCCACGGAGCAACTTGACGGCCGCCGGCCGACCCAGGACCAGGTCCTCAGCCCGGTAGACTTCCCCCATGCCACCGGCTCCCAGCATCTCCTCGAGGCGGTAATGGCCGATGGTCTCACCCTGGCGATCCTTTTTCGCAGGAACGACCAGGGTGGGGTCGCCCTCCATGGATTCCTCAAGATGCAGGGATCGAAAATAGTCCTCGGCGTCGGGAAGCGCCTCGAGGAGATCCTGAACGCGTTGCTGAAGTTGACGGTCGCCGCGGCAGGCCAGACCCAGGAAATCCACCCGCTGGGGGGGCGACAAATCCAGGGCTTCGGCGAAGATCGAAACGACCTGATCTTCGGCTTGCGGGTGGTCGTCAGTCATGAAAGGCGGAACTCCTGACACCGAAAACACCGGACAGTATTGATCCGAATTTCAGTATACCTGTCCCCGCGTTGTCCCGCCACCCAGGTCTTCTCAGAACCTGTAGCTGACCTCCGCAATGATCCGTCGGTCGATGAAATCCCCCCAGACATGCTGTTGAACCCTGGCGTCCAGGAGATTCAGGGCGCTCACAGAGACCACCAGACCCTGCCGGGGGAAACGCACCCCTACCTTGGCATTGACCATGGTGAAGGATTCGGTGGGTCCCCACATCCGGGCATCGGATACATCGGTCCAGAACGCCTCGGCTTGGTACGCCGCCGAAGCGTTGCCGAAAAACCGTGGCCTGTCGTAACCGAATCCGACATTGAACCGGTGTTCCGGGGGGGTGTTCACCGGGAGACGCTCGGTTCCGTCGGGCATCTTCACGGGCGAAAATCCCGTGAGTTCCGGCTCTTCCTGCCAGGAATAATTGGCGAACACCGACCAGGCCCTGTCGATCTGGAAGAGCCCACCGACTTCCACTCCCCTTTCAGTCGATCCACCCAGATTTTCGATGACGAAGGTCGAGGGAAGTGCACCGGCGAGGGGCCCATCCAGCAAAGCGGGATCGAAGGGCCATCCTGGCGGAGGATTGGAACCGGTATAAGTATCAACAATGACCGTCTGGAAAGCATTCTTGAATTCGTTCCAGTAGCCGGAAACATCCAGGGTCAGGCGCTCGGCAAAGGTCCCCGTCCACCCGATCTCGAAGGCGTCCAACTTCTTGGGCTCCAGCTCCGTGTTGCCGAAGGACATGGCGAAAATCGGGACGGTCACGAAGTCGCCGGATCCCGGATTGTTGAAATCCGGGAAGGTGATCGGAAGCACGGTCGGCAATTCGATGTAGTTCTGCAGCATCGACGGCGCCTGGAACGCCCGGTTGTAGGACAAGCGGAAGCGCTGGCGGCGTCCCGGAGAAATCAGGAGGCTGGCTCGGGGGGAAATAACATCGCCCATGTTGTCGACGTAGTCCCAGCGGGCACCAGCCACGAAACGCAGCAAATCGGAAAGGAAGATGTCGTCCTGGAGGAAAGCGCCGTAGGACGTCCGGTTATTTCCGTTCGGCGTCAGGTCGTTGTTGTACACATTGTAGCGGTAGTTCGCACCGTACGTCAGGGCGTGCCGGTCACCCGCGTAACGGGTATCGGTGAAATCGATGTTGTAGGTCTGGTCATTTTGGGTCGCGGGGATGGAGCCGTTGAGGAACATGCCCTCGTAGGCGTCGTGGTTCATGAAGGCCGTCACCCGCATGTCCCGGCGGGTAAAGTCCACCTTACCGAAGGCCTGCAGCGTCCCGTTCTCCATGGTGGCCGGACCCCCGGGACTCATGAACAACCCTTCCAGCCCGGCATAGCCTCCGGCGAAGGACAGGACGGACTCCTCCTTCACATCCACATCGACCCGGCCGTTGATTCGGTACCGGCGGGTGTCAGGGTTTTCATATTCGGGATAAAGGGTTCCCCCTGGGTTGAGCGGGCCCTCAGAACCTGGAATCGATCCCGTCGGTTTCGTGAACGGCCCCTGGAAGTTGTATCCGCCCGAGACGCGGTAGGCCACCTTCTGCCCGGCGCCGGCATGGCTGAAATTGGCCGCGTAGGTGGACAACTCTCCCGCGGTCACCTTGACCCGGGTGCCGATCATGTCGCGCGGAGCCTTGGAAACCAGGTGGACGATGCCGTGCATGGCGTTGGCGCCCCACACCGCGCTGCCCGGCCCGCGTACGACTTCGATCCGGTCAAGATCCTCCATCTCGACGGGAATGGTCCCCCACAGGACAAAACCGTTGAAGTCCTGATAAACGGTGCGGTAATCCACCATGGCCAGCTGCCCCTGGGGAATCACGCCGGTGGCCGTCCGCGTGGAGATGGAGATGTCAGCCGCCGAGGTCTGCGAGACATTGGTGCCCGGGACCGTGCGCAGCCCGTCCGCGAAATAGTTGTCGGCCGGAGAGAGTTCGATGTCTCGCAGGCCCCTGACCGTGACCGACGCAGGTACCTCCTCGATGGCCTGCTCCTTGCGGGAAGCGGTCACGACCATGGTCTCAACCACCGTCCAGGTGCTGTCGGCAGCCGCCTGGCTGGTGGTGGAGTCCTGAACCGCCGCGGATCCTGCAGCCTGCCCCGCAGCCGGCATCGCCCCGCCGAACACGGCCCCCAGAATCGTCAATGTCGGGGTAATTCTATTTATTTTGATCACCGATCACCCTCCTCTGATCAATAATGCCTTCCGTCTCTTTGCCTAAATACGCGTAGTTAGCTCCTGCTTTCTGACAAGAATTATTTTTTCGGGACCAGACTCATGACAGATTCGCAAGATCCTGGGTCGCCTCGATGGCCTGGCGGAGAAACTCTTCCCTGTCCCTGGGGATCAGCTCAAGGGCTTCAGCAAAAATCCTGGTCAGCTGATCATCCCGGTTGGACAAGTGGCCTCTTTTCGTCAATCCTTCACCGCGGTTTCGAACCAATGCCTGGCCGACTCCTCGTATGACCGCGGCCGCCAGCCGAATTCGGCGTGGAGTTCATTCCCATCGAACGAGGTGTCCGAGGTGGCAATGAGGGTCGCCACGGTCAGGATCCGCCGGGCCACTGCATGGAAGGGACCGACCACGAATTTCAATGTCCGTAGCAAGGGCACAGGCAGGTAGCTGCGTTTGGTCTTGAATCCGCAAACCGCTTCGTACAGATCGACAACTTGGTTCTGGGTGTAGTTGTCCGGTCCCCCGACGATCACCGTCCGGTTCGCCAGGCGCTCGTCTTCGAGGCCCCAGACCAGATAGCGTGCCATATCCTCCACCGATACATAGTTGGTTCGACCCAGGCCGCGCCCGAAGAGGAAGGCCTTGCCCTTGTCGCGGATCATCGCTCCGGTCAGCTCGTGCTGAGTCTCCATGAAGGCGGGCCCGCTGACGATCACATGGGACAGGCCGCTGGCCATCAGGTATTCCTCGGTGGCGAATTTGAAGCGGAAGAAATCGACCGGGTGATCGGCCGCAACCCCGGCCGCGCCGGCGTAGGCGAACCGCCGGACGCCCGCGGCTACCGCCGCGTCGATGAGGTCCCGATGACCCTGGCCGTCCACGGTCTCAGGGCAGTTGGCGCCCTTTTCCAGGGCGGCGTGGGCCGCGGCAATGACAAAATCAACGCCCTTGCAGGCGGGAGGTAGGCTTTCTGGCCTGGTCAGGTCGGCGGTCAACACTTGGGCGCCCAGTTCGGTCAGGTGGGACGCCCGGGCGGGATCCCGGGTCATGGCCCGGACGGGGTAGCCTTCGGCCCTGAGAAGGCGCACCACGGCGGTCCCCAGGTTCCCCGTCGCACCCACGACGAGAGTCAGGCCCTTGGCCTCCGCTGTGCCCATCAAGGTCTCCCTTCAAGGATGGACCGTGATCAGGAATTCCCCCACTGGGCGACAACAGAGGATTATTTTTGTCTTGATTCCAGTATATCAGCAGTGTTCGGATGGCGCCACCCGGGCCGGGCTCGGAACAGCGGGATGATGGCGGGCTCAGGTCCAGCCGGTGCGGATGATGACTGGCCCAGGAGTTACTTGGGGCGAGATCGTCAGGTGTTTTTCAACCGGATGGGTGGAAGGGGTAGGTTGTGCCTTGGAAATTGTGTCTGGCGGTGGATCGGCCCCAGAGATCAAAAAACGGCCCCCCC
>RCNC010001801.1_pt1 | contig 14457 bp, 14 predicted proteins | sample 2041301 | NCBI WGS metagenome assembly RCNC01 (sample SAMN09708231, study PRJNA481090) | Marine sediment metagenome, whole genome shotgun sequencing project. | biome: marine sediment; feature: ocean; material: sediment; isolation source: Sewage treatment plant 13A marine sediment (STP13A) ... | reverse complement strand
CCACACTCTCCTCGGTATCCATTCATCACAACTGATTGCCCGATTTTTAACTCGACTGATCTATGCGTGGGTATTTTGTTGTTGGGGTCGGCATTGGCAACTGAACCGAACACCAAGCAAACCAAAAAAAAGCTGCGGAACATGGCCTACCCTCCAAAAAACTCTTTCTACAATAGTTGCTCGCGCGATGCAGTCAAACACAATGCCCAACTGCTGATTTGTCCCGCGAAGCAGACCTTGGTGCATGGCGCAGCGAATGCCCGGTTCCCGCCCTTAATGCCAAAATGTGCATGACGCAGCATTGGTTACTAACGGCCTTTTGCGGACCTTCGTTGGCGGCGTAGCGAAGGTCTGGTTTGAGCCAAAGCAGCCACCAATACACCGCATCATATTGGTTGAAAATCTGATGAAATCCGCTCCCAAACCTCTTGGATGACCGCATAAGCCGTCATTACATCGTCACGTGTTGTGTCGAATTGGCCCACTTGGAACCGAATGATCTTACGGCCATCAAACAGGCCCTGTGTCACGTAAATTCGTCCATCGTCATTGAGCGCATCCACAAGTCGCTGTTGATCGGCATCATCCCCGGGACAGCGAAATGAAAACAGGCTTAAAATTGGGTTGGTCACGATCTCAAAGCCCGCAATGCCACGCAATACCTCGCATAACTCACCCGCCCAAGCGACATGGTTGCGAATGCGGCTACGCAGGCCATCCAACCCATACGAGCGGATGAGAAACCAGATCTTCAACGCACGAAAACGACGACCAAGAGGGATCGTCCATTCCGAATAATTCGTTACACCTTCAACGGTTGTTTTTAAAAATTCAGGTTCAATCTTCAGCGTATTTAACTGAGGTGTTGCGTCTTTGAGGAACTGGACAGAGCAATCAAATTGCGCCCCCAACCACTTGTGTGGGTTAAAAACGATACTGTCAAACCCATCTACATCAGCCCAAAAGTCCGCCTTAAATTCAGGACAGATCATGGCGGCTCCGGCCCAAGCAGCGTCAAGATGGGTGTAGAGGTCTTCAACCTTAGCCGCCTCAAGAATTGGCCCCAAGGTGTCGCAAGCGCCGACACCCGTGCCCCCAGTAATGGCGATGATGCCTGCCGGGATATGTCCTGCCGTTCGGTCAGTGGCAATTGCCGTCTTGAGCGCCCGAACGTCCATCCCGTGCCGCGCACCCATCGTTGGGATTTTTACAAGGTTAGCCTGACCAATACCAGCCACCCAGCAGGCGCGGTCGATCGAAGTATGTACCTGTTCTGAGCAATAAATGCGCAGGTATCCTTTATCCGATATCCCTTCGCGGTTGCCGGTATACCCTGTCGCCCGTTCCCGCATGGTTAGCACTGCCGACAATGTTGCCGACGACGCACTGTCCTGGATCACTCCTGTGAACCCTTCCGCCAACCCCAATGCTTGCCGAAGCCAGTCAACCATTACAGTCTCAACTTCTGTCGCAGCAGGCGACGTCTGCCATAGCATGCATTGCGCGGCGATTGTCGTCACAAGCATTTCCGCCAGCATCGACGGAGGCGCTGCATTGGCGGGGAAATACGCAAAGAAACGCGGGTGCTGCCAATGAGTCATGCCCGGCATCACGATCGTTTCAAAATCCGACATGATGGCGTCCATTTCTTCGGCATGATCCGGCGGTGTTGCAGGCATCTGCGCCGCAATCACACCAGGCGCTGTCTGCGCGCGCACAGGCCGGTCGCGCAGCGTCTTATGATAGTCCGCGCTCCAATCAGAGATGTGCTTACCCCAATACGCGAATTCATCCCAATTCATGAGCTGGCCCCTTCATCAATGTCGCTCCAGCAGATGCATTTGAATGCAGGGCAACCATCCGGCGCTGCATGTTTTGTCGTGATTATAAAAGATCAACGTCATCAAGGAGCGACCGACATTCCCAAGGTAGAACGTCCTCTGGTCGACGTTGCGGCAGTATTGCGTTTCGATCAACGCTCTTGGGCCAGTTTGACAGTTTTTGGGCATGTGAGGGCCGACCTGAGTGCGATTTCTTGCCCCAATGGTCGGTTTGGCCCAGATTTCGGTTTGATCAACACCGGGTGGAAGAAACCACCTTAGCCGCTTTTCCTCACGTATATTGCTGACTTTCTCATGTGGGAACCAGTGGCGAGCGCAGCCTTTGGATGGCCGCAAGGATGTTGTTGAACAGGTCATCTCTGATGCCATACCAGAGACCTTTCGGCGTCACATTCTTGAACAGTCATCTCCTATTGTGTCATGCGGATAAGGTAACCCTCACGCTGAGATGCAATTATGAACACGTTTTTGCGTTATTTGCGACCTAGTATGTATGCGGGACCATGGCCGTCAATGGGAAACCCGCAGACAAGCAGAAGGAGCAATATTCCAATACATCAATGGGTTCTGCAATCCACGCAGGCGACAAGTCCACCAACTTAAAGCCACTGACCAGCCGCTACCTGTCTGCGGAAGGCACGCTCTTCTTGATACCGGCGTTGTGGCGCATAAGAAGGGTCGCTCAGGAGGGCTCGGGCCAGACGAACTCCGGGCGCAGGCTGTCGTAGACTGGACGGCCGTCCGAGGGTTTGGGGTAACCTTTCGACGTGTCGTAGAAGGCGTGGTAGGTGGCTTCGGGGAATGACGTGTCATCGTAGCCCATGACGTTTGGAACCGCTACTCGGATGCGTTTCTGCTTGTCGTCGAGCATCAGGACAGCGCCGCAATCGGCACAAGTGCAAAGCTCCAGTGGACCGTTCGGATTGTCCTTGTTGAACGGCTGGCGGTTCATCTTTTCGGGATGGTCGACCGAAATGTCGCTGTGGTTGAACATGGCAACATGTGTGGTCTGTTGGCCGGTCACGGCCTTGCAGACATTGCAATGGCACATGTGGTTGTCGAACGGCTCTGATGTGGCATTTACGTGGACATGGTCACACCCACCCGCATAAGGACTGGACATAATCTTTCCTCCTGTTGTGCGTGTCTCAGTGGACCGCAGGCCAATTTGACACCTATTGAGGGCCAAAAGCGACAGAAACTTTCGCGGCGGCGTCCATCGGGGGCAAACGCAGTTTAACAAAAGTATCATTCTGCGCCGCAGAGCGCTTTGAAAAGGGACTGCCTGATCATGTCTGCTCTGACCCCACTATGCAGCCCCTTGCCTTGAATAGTCTTGAGACTGACTATTGAGTGGCCCGTGCCAAAAGAACCTATAAGGCCCTCAGATCGTCGAGAAATTCTGAGACCGGCGCGCACGCTGATTTCCATAAACGCCCACGCGCGCGGAGGCGTAGCGCTGCATTGCTGAGGAGCCACGGGACCGCATCGCCGACATCTGCTCCCCTTACGTGAGCACGTCTGAATACCAAAGAAGCCCACGTTATCGGAAAAGATTCAGCTGACACTTGTCAGGACCTACCGAACCAACTCACACCCATACAGATCCACTGAAGCGACCCGTCCAAAGCAATCAAGCCAAAAACGTGAAAACCCCAATTTTACATCACCAATCTCATGCACTTATCACCGCAACATCAATCTCCAAGCATCATAAGAACGGCAAGTAGCGTTGCTACCGCACTGTGCTAGGTGCACGGCGCTAGGGCGTGTTCGACGAGAGCGTTCGGTCGTGAGCAAATTAGGCGGTCTGATTGAAGCGGAAGGTATTAGCATGACCTACAAGCAAAAATGAGGCTAATATCAAGTATTAAGGGGGTATCGGCTGCCAACTTTCGGCAGCGGGCAGGAGATCACGTTGCAAGACATTCAAAGCTGGTTGGCTGAGCTCGATCTGAAAAAGTTCGCTTCTGCATTTGTTGAGGCAGAAGTTCGGTTTGCCGACCTTGCAAAACTTACCGATGAGGACTTGAAAGAACTAGGTTTACCTGTCGGCCCTAGGCGTAGGGCGAGCAGTGCCATCAAAGCCATGAATGCACCCCATGCTTCAGTGACGGCCGGCGCGTCGATCGAACCAATCGAAGATCCCCAACCAGAAGATCAGTCGGGCTTACACTCTGACGCCGAACGCCGCCACCTGACTGTGATGTTCGTCGATCTTGTTGGCTCGACCGAAATGGCGACGAGGATTGATGCGGAAGACATGCGCAATGTAATCACTGGCTACCAGAACACCGTTGCCGGTGTCGTTGGCCGCCATGAGGGTTTTGTGGCCAAGTTCATGGGCGATGGTGTGCTGTGTTACTTCGGCTGGCCACGCGCCAACGAGGACGATGCAGAACACGCCGTGCGCGCGGGGCTGTCAATCATTGACACTGTCAGGGTAACAGCAGCGCCTGATGGCACACAGCTAGCGACGCGCATCGGTATCGCTAGCGGGGTCGTGATCGTCGGTGACCTGATAGGCAGCGGTTCTACACAAGAGGCTGCGGTTGTCGGCGAGACACCTAATCTGGCGGCGCGGCTGCAAAGCGTAGCTGAACCTAACCAGCTTGTGCTTCCGAAAGAAACGCAGCGTTTGTTGGGCAGCACCTACAAACTCAGATCAATAGGTGCACCAGACCTGAAGGGCGTTGCGGCTCCCATTGAAGCCTTTGTCGTCGAGGGTGAAACCTCGATTGAAAGCCGCTTTGCCGCGCGCCATGCCGGAACTCTGGCCCCAATCGTAGGTCGGGATCGGGAGATCGACCTAGTTCTGGAACGCTGGTCGCTGACCTGCTCCGGTCAGGGCCAGATGATTATAGTCAGCGGCGAGGCTGGCATCGGCAAGTCACGCATTACGCAGGCAGTGATCAACAAGTTTGCAAAGGGCGATCAAACCCGAATGATCTGTCAATGCTCACCCTATTACACCGACTCTGCATTCCACTCGGTCATTCAGCATATGTCTTTTGCGGCTGGGTTCGCGTCTTCGGATAAGCTCGATGTCCGGCTGGACAAGCTAGAAGCTCTGGTTGGTAAAGACCAAGACACGTTGAAGCTCATCGCGTCGATGATGGGATTAGACGGAGCCAGACGCTATGGTGATCTAGATCTGACGCCCCCGCAACAACGCGCCCAGACCATGCAGACACTGATCAGGCTGCTCGTTCAGCGGGCCCAAGACAAACCTGTTCTTTTGGTATACGAAGACCTGCACTGGATCGACCCGACATCGCTGGAATTTCTGGACCTCCTGCTGGACGCCATTGCCGATCAGCAGATCATGATCCTCGCCACGGCCCGTCCTACTTTTGAATACGGTTTTGGCGGCCACCCCACCATGACTCGATTTGCGCTCAACCGGTTGGGCAAGGATCAGATCGGGGCGATTGTATCAAAGATGACGAACGGCAAGGCTTTGCCGGACGAGATAATGGAAATTATCGCCCATCGCACTGATGGCGTGCCACTCTTTGTCGAGGAACTGACCAAGACAATCCTGCAATCTGGAGCCTTGAAGGACGGCGGCGACCGGCTGGTTCTTAATGGATCACTGAGCACCATCGCCATCCCAGCTACGCTTCATGACAGTCTGATGGCGCGTCTGGACCGGCTGCAACCTATCAAGGAATTGGCCCAGACGGCGGCCTGTATCGGGCGCGAGTTCAGCCACGGCCTTTTGACTCAGATCTTGCCACTGTCCAAATCCGAACTAGGCACTGCGCTAGACGGTCTGATTGATGCCGAGCTGATCTATCGACGCGGCGTGCCGCCTGAGGCGACCTATCTGTTCAAGCACGCACTTGTCCGGGATGCGGCTTACGAAAGCTTGCTCAAGGAAAAACGCAGAGCAATTCATAGCCGCATCGGACGCGCGCTGGAGGTCGAGCTCAACAGTCATATATCTGCAGAACCCGAAGCACTGGCCCATCACTTTACAGAAGCGGAAATGCCTGCGAGGGCGATTCCACTCTGGCTACGCGCGGCAAGCCAGTCGACAAAGCACTCAGCCGATCGCGAGGCTGCGAAGCACCTCCGCAAGGCGCTGGCTATGCTGGCCAAGCAGCCCGATGACCCCGACCAACGACGCCTCAAACTCGACGCACTGATCGCCTTGTCGTCGGCAATAATGAACACCAACGGCTCCGGATCACCCGAGGTGTTAGAAACACTCCTGCGCGCCAAGACGCTGAGTGACAAAATCGGCGATGCAGCACTTTCCTTTCCAGTCACATGGAGCCTTTGGATGAATAGTACTGTGTCCGGGCGTATGGCTGAGGCGCAACATCTAGCGGATCAGACGCTCATATTGGCTCGGGAAACCGGAAATCCGGAGTTTCTTTTGCAAGCTCACCACGCCGCGTGGACGGTTAAGGAAAGCCATGGTGACTTCCGTGCGGTTGAACACCACGCCTCAGAGGGTTGGAAGCTCTATGATCCTGTCCTGCATGCCCAGCATGTGTATCATTATGGCGGCCACGACCCAGGTGCGTGTGCGGGTTTTCATCTTGCGCTTTCGAAGTGGTTTCTTGGCTATCCAGAAACATCACGCGCTCATGGGAGAGCCGCGCTCGAACTGGTCAGGGCGCAAGGACATCCGTACACTATTGCGGTCACGCTCCTCTATTTGGCAATCACAGAGCTGTTGGCGAGGGATGCCGAAAAGGCACTGGATTACATTAAGGAGTTGATCGCCTTTAGTGAGACAGAAAATCTCCAAATCTGGCTTTTAAACGGACGAACATTAAGGTGCTGGGCACTCTCCGAACTCGGTCGGCAGAACGAAGTAATCGACGAGTTTCGGAGTGTTATTGAGGAGCGAGAGGAGACCGGGTCACGCCTGCGTCAGCCTGTCTATCTAGGTGCATTCGCACACGCGCTGTTTCTCGGAGGCGATCTCGAAGGAGCTGAGGCGACCATCCAGCGTGCACGAAGCTTAGCTGCTGAGACTGGAGAACACACGTGGGATGCCTGTTTGATATGGATCGACGCTGAGATCGTTCGTGCAAAAGGGCCAGAACACACTGCGGAAGCGGCGAAACTATATCACAAGGCTATCGCGATCGCCGATAGCCAATCAGCTCGTTCGATCTCTTTGCGCGCAGCGACAGGCCTGGTCACGCTGTTGCCCGGAGACAACGCTTCGATGGCTACCCTCAGCGAGATCTATTCTACATTCATCGAAGGGTTCGACACCCCTGACCTAAGGGAGGCGCGGGCGGCGCTCAATGTTTAGCATTTGACAATGCCTTGCCTTCTCAGTTTTAAACAGGATTAGTTCGTAGCCTCGCCACCGATCGGCCACCCGGTCCTGCCGAGCATATTGGTGCCCGCCCCTTTTTGCACGCGTTTTGAGCCAGCAACATGAAAAGTACTCTCGCAACAATTCTGACATTGGTTCACGCCTGCGGCCACCCGAATATCTACCCACCGGTCACCGCTGAGTGGCACAAGAAGATCCAACTTGAGGATGTCCCGCATAGCAGACCTTGGTGCATCCTGCAGCGAAAATCCGGTTACCGACGCCGCGCAAACCATCTCAGGCAAAGTATCGAAGGTCCGCGACGCCGATACCGTAGTTGTAAAAGGTGTCCCGATCCGCCTGAATGGCGTCGATGCGCCGGAAAACGGCACGAAGGCAGGCAACGAGGCCACTGCAGCAATGAAACGCTATCTGCGCGGCAAGATCCTAACCTGCGAACTGAATGGTGATCGAACCTACGACCGTTGGGTTGGCGTCTGTTTCACGGAAGAAGGCAACGACATTGGCGCGACGATGATCTCAAACGGGTATGCTTTGGACTGCCGCCGCTATTCTGGTGGGCGCTACCGCAAATTGGAGCCTGCTGGCGCACGGTCACGGTTGCCCCAAGCGCGAAATTGCAATTGACGGGTTAGCATATCTCGCGCACCACCGCCCGCCCGCTCCCCTATCTTTGCTTGGTGATACTTCACCATTCTGGCATAAATCGATGCTGTTGAACCGGGGGATCCACTCCATCACGGTCATAATAGCGAAAGTTATATCAGTGTAGACAGCATTTCTTGAACTTCTTGCCGCTGCCGCAGGGGCATGGATCATTGCGACCAACTTTCCCCACTTCGGAAAATAGCGCTTCCCGCTTTTGAAAGGGTTCCATAAGTTTGGCGTCAACAGCGCCTTTCATGGCTTCCTTTGAAAAACAATGCCACCAAGAAAGCTCGTCTATGGTACTTTCAATTACTGGGTTTTCATACTCACCTAGCCACTGGTTAGGCGCTTTTTCCTCTCCTGTGGTGTACTTCAGCTCTTTCTCAAAATTGTGCCAGCCCATAAATAAATCATCAACACCACCATCATCGAATACTTTCTTAGCGCGGTCCTCGAATTCCGGAGCGCCAATTTCGCAGATGGCAATAGCCCATCCAACCCAAATATAGCTTTCCTCGATACGCTCGTCAGACCCAAATTTGTCGAAAAAGTCTTCCAATATCGAGAGGACCTTAGGGCGGTGAATGGGTGTGTTGATGGCGATTGCCGTGAGAGTTTTGAACATCTCCGAACGAGAGAAAGCAAACGCGGTTTCGTCTTCAATAAGCGAAACGATAGGTGCAAAGTCTCCGTCGAAAACGCTATAGACAACTCTCCAGGCGGTGGAGGTCAGACCGTCGCCAATAAGCAAGTCGAGTTTTTCGTCAGGCAATCGCAGTAATTCGATAAGCGGACGGTATGCCTGTATTTCACGCCATTCGGCAAGCAGATGGAAGATGAACGAGAAACTCTGAATCTTATCTTCCGGAAGATCGTCGCCACTTGCCAATATTTCATCAATTTGCGCAAGAAAAATCGGCACCATTTCCGACTGAATTTCCCCAGCCGCCTCCAGTGCTTTTTGTGGCAGTGGTGTTGGGTATTCCTTCTGGAATTCAGCGATAATTTGGTCTGGGGTCATGTGTAAAAACCAAGCAGATCGTTTCAAGTAGTTCTCGATTACTAGCGCTCGCCGTCTTCGTCCAGAGTTGTCGTTATGAAACTTGGGTCTTGGGGCTTATGACGGATTTCCGTTCCATTCATCCCCACGACCCTATCAGAGAGAGCACCCCAAAGCGTCGGGCAAATACGCTAGATGTTTGCAAACCCGACCGCTATTTTCGCGATTTCGCTGTCAAATCATCGTTGGGGCTATCCAAAATTTGCCGCACTCAGAATCTGCCCACGCTTTGGGGTGCTCTCCTAACTTTGAAGGTCTTCGTTCCTTCGGGCCAGCTTCTTCCGCTTGACCGTTTCGCCGCGGGTGACGGCTGCGTTGCGATCTCCTATGTTGCCCTCGCAGAATAGGATAGCGGGGCAACGATTCACGGCAATGGCGAAACCGGCAACACACAAATGGGCTTTCAAGGCGGGCATGCGATCGGGTGCCTACAGCTGGAGATCTTCAGCCAAAGCGATAGGCCGGCTCAAGTCCGCTGTCGCGGAAATCAAAGCGGTGAACCGCACTGATCCGGTCGCGGCAACTGAGGGGGTGATTTCGCTTGCCGAGCGGATCTGGCCCGCTTTTGAACATATCGACACGTCGTCCGGAGCCTTGGGTGGCGCAGTCAATCGGACAATTGAGACACTGATCCCGATCTTGATCGCGGCACCCGCTGATGAGGCGACCCGTTCCAAATGGCTGGACCGGTTGCGTCAGGCGATCCAGGATGATGGCGTCGATTATCTTCACCCTTTCTCTGAGTGCTTTGGGGAAATCGCTAAATTTCCAAAACTGATGAATGAGCACGCCGATCTGGATCTCGACCTTATCCGGCATGCCTGGTCGGACTGGACGCAGTTTTCCTATGTCAGGTCTGCAACGCTTACCTTGTCCTGCCTGCTTGAGGCAGAACGCTATGGTGATTTGGCGGACGTGTTGGCATTGCAAAAGTCGCGATCTTGGTCCGATGAGCGGTTTGCAGCACAAGCCTTGCTACGGCAAGGGCGAGAGGATGAAGCTTTGGCCTTTGCGCAGCGTATGTTGGATGCGGATCGTCCGACTTATGATCATTCTGACATCTCCAGGTTTTGCGAAGAGATTCTGGTGCGGCAGGGTAAGACAGATGACGCCTATCGCCGCTTTGGATTAGTAACCGCCGCGGGCAACACTTATCTGGCCATGTGGCGCAGTCTGTTCAAACGATACCCCGAAAAAGACCCGCGCGGTATCCTCGAAGATCTGATGGTCCTCTATGACGCCAAGGGTAAATGGTTTGCCACTGCCAAAACGGCTGGTTTTCTGGATATCGCACTCGACTGCGCTGCGGACGCCTCGGTAGAACCTGCGACGCTTATCCGAGCTGCCCGGGATTTCACTACGAAGGACCCGACGTTTGCAGCGAATGTGGCGCTTCAGGCAATTGCGCACCTGCTTGCAGGCCGGGGCTATGAGGCCATCCCGCCTGATCTGGATGCGGCAACCGGTCATCTCCTGGCTGCGGCTACCAAGCTGGACCAAGTGAGTTGGGCGCTTCGGGCGCTGCGGCGACTGGAGGCGCAGCCACAAGCAGATGCTCCCATGGTGATGCGGCTGCGTGCTGCTATCAGCGTCTTCGAGAGCGCGGTGGCGTAGCCCTTGGTTACGCAATCGAGCTTGCGGAACAACTTGACCGACGCGATCGGTCACGATCGCACGCCTGTGGTGTTGCGAATGTTCGAAGTGTATGGTCGCTTCTAAAAGGATAGCGACAGCTGGCCCACCGACTAATGCTCGAATTGAAGATTTGCGACGTGGAAAGGATCGTTGACAAATGGTAACGTATATGTCACCATAAAATGCTTATGAATGAGCTAGTAATCTATGTCACTGAAGATGGAAAAGCACCGTTCGCTGATTGGTTTGACAAGCTCGATACGGTTGCAGCCTTGAAGGTAAGAACTGCGCTCGCGCGGATCGAAACTGGCAACCTAGGAGATGTGAAGCCAGTAGGGCAGGGCGTGTCCGAACGGCGTATCACTTTTGGCCCAGGTTATCGTGTCTATTTTGGCCAAGACGGCGACAAACTCGTGATTTTGCTTTGTGGTGGCACGAAGAAGCGCCAGTCAAGAGACATCGACCAGGCCAAGGCATTTTGGGGCGACTACAAAAGCCGAAAACAGAAAGGAGATTGACGTGCCACTGACCAAAGATTTCAAAGACACCATCAAGGCGCGCGCTGAGCGCGATCCTGAGTTTCGTGTTGGCTTGTTTCGTGAAGCGATCGAGGCGATGCTCAGCGACGATCTCGAAACGGGCAAGGTGCTGCTTCGAGACTATGTGAACGCCACTGTAGGGTTTGAGACCCTTGCCGAGGACATGCAGAAAGACCCCAAAAGCTTGATGCGCATGCTCAGCGCCAAGGGCAATCCGCGCGCCGACAATTTACTGGCCATGGTTGCCCGCCTTAAGCAGCGCGAGGGTGTGTCTTTTTCACTGACCCACGATAACGGGCTTCACGCGTAACCTTTCACTCAACGTGCTTTGCATGTGGATATAGTGTACTTTTCGTACTCCCAGTTGATGAGAGTTCAACGGATACTGAAACGCCTCGACCTCGTGGATAACAAAGACATAGTTCTTATTGATGCTCGGAATGACAATAAGCTGTCCGGATCAAAAGCAACCTAGCCCCGTCAAAACCCTTGCAGTTTTGGCGGGGTTTGCCTAAGGGTGGGGAGTTGATTTAGGTCAGTAGTTACGACCTATAAGACTTGTTATGTTAAGTATATCTGTCTTTAGGCGGGCGTCAGGGCCTGTTCGGGCTCAGTGCAGAATGACACCTCGTTCGACGCATCCACCGCTTCAAATACCGTGACTTCCAATTCGTCGTACATTGTCAGTCACGTTTTGTTGGTTTGAACCGCGGGCATTCAGACGGGCGAACCATACCAAACCCCTGTTTCGACATCAGATTACCGGGATGTTCTGCGCTTGGTCCCCATATCGCCTGATACGTGTCATATGCCCGCCCATTACGTTGCAGCCATATCCCAAAGGTCATCAAAAGTAACCACCAGCCGCCAATCGCAAGCCACATCCAGACAGGAGCATTCGCCGCCCAAAGACCCGTCTGAACAGCAACAATGACAAGGCCTACAGTTATGTAACCCACAGTCTTATGCGCAAATTCGAACATAAGACGTCGACGGGTCATATTGTAGTGATCTCCTTGCAAATTGCCATCGGGTCGTGGCGCCGTGGGCCCGCCTTTGGTCCCGCGAAACAACCCCGATAACACCTGCAGCAGACCTAAAACCATAACGGCGTATCCCAGCACTTGGTGAAACAAAGCCGATCCAAGATTCTGCGAAGAAACCAACGTCATGATCAGGGCAATGCAGGCAACTGAAAAGGACCCTAGTTGGCCCAGAAAGTGTACATTCCACCACAAGGGATTGTCGAGATCCCGTGGCCAGTTCTGACCGGGTGTGATCTTAAAAAACCGCGCAACAAGGATCGCCACTGGCGTTAGCATCCCCCAGGATAACAGCATCAGACGGGCATGCCACGACAGTGCAAATCCGATATCATGGGCGCGGGTCGGATCGACAGGGTGGAGCAACCAGTCCAACATCAACCTTTGACCGCACCCGCTGTCATACCGGTAATGATTTGCTTGGACGCAATGAACGTGAAAATGATGGGTGGGATGGCCAGCAACATGCCCGTGGCCATGATCACACCCCAGTTGATGTCATACTCAGTGATTGAGTTCACAATGGTAACCGGCACGGTCCGCGTGTTGCGATTCAACAATGCGTTGCCAAGCAGGAATTCATTCCAAGCAATACGGAACGTAAAGATCGCAGCGGCGGCCAACCCGGGTTTGATGATCGGCAAAACCACCAGAAAAAAGATCTGCAATGGATTGGCACCGTCCATACGTGCCGCTTCTTCCAACTGGATCGGGACCTGAACGATGAACGATTGCAAAATCCAGATTACAAATGGCAGGTTCATGGCTGTGTAGACCAGAATGATGCCGGTGTACGTGCCGTCTAGCCCGTACTGGAATGTCCAGATGCCAAAGACCGGCACCAGCAATACAGCTGGTGGCACCATCCGCATCAGCAAGGTTGTCATGGATACCGTGCCGCGCCCCATGAAACGAAAGCGCACCAACGCATAGGCCGCCATACAGCCCATGAACAATGTCAAACCAGTCGACACAAGTGCAACATAAATCGAGTTGCCCAAAGCGCGCCCAAACGTCGGGTCGCAATACTCGACGTGTGCAGGCTCGTACCACAGCACGTTGCATAGAACTGTTTCGTAGTTGGACATGGTCGGTGTAAAAAAGAAAGCTGACACCGCGCTGTCGTAGACGTCCACATTTGTCTTGAACGAGGTTGCCAGCATCAACAAGATCGGCCCCAGTGACATGACAATCAATACCACGATAAGCATGTAGAACGCAGGGTTCTGTTTTTCGTTTTGCACTGACATTACTCAGCTTCCCTGCTTGCGACGGCACGCATTCGTGCGGAGCGGCTCTCTTGAATTTTGTTGTAGACAAACATCCCGATGGACAGCGCCATGAGCATCATCAATAGCGTGTTGGACATTGCTGCAGCTTCGCCCAACTCCTGGAACTCCTGAGCTGTACGAAAGATGCGCAACGCCAAAATTTCCGTCGACAGGCCCGGTCCACCATTAGTCAGGACCAAAATAACTTCGAGCACTTTGAACGCATCAATCAGACGTAAAAGCAGCGTTACGACCAACACTGGCATCATCAGCGGTAGCTTGATCAACCAGATCTTCTGCATCTCTGTTGCACCGTCGATTTCGGCAGCCTCTAACGCGGAGCGCGGCAGTGATTGCATCGCAGCAAGCGACAGAATGAAGATAAACGGCGTCCACTGCCAGACGTCGGCCATTACCACTGCGATGAATGACCAAGTGCTATCTGACAACCACGGGATACCCTCAAAGCCCCAGCTTTTCAGCGTGCGATTAAAGATGCCAACCGTCGGATGGTACATGTACCGCCACATTAAACCTACAACGATGGGCGCGATCATCATGGGTAAGATGAAGATGGTCCGCAGCATGGACATGCCTTTAATGTTACGGTCCAGCAGCAGGGCAAGGCCCACACCGATGATCATCTCAAGCGTCACAACAACGGCGGCAAATTTGATCGTTACCCAGAAGCTCTCGTGGAACGCTTCGTCTTTGAGCAGGTTCGCGTAATTTCTCAGGCCAATGAACTCGGCTTGACCGATCCGCTGGCTCGGGCTCCAATCCAGAAAACTGGCGTATATCATGTATCCAATTGGATATAGCAGGGCTGCTACAAGAATTATCACAGCTGGAGCCATAAAAAGATAAGGCGTGAGCCGGTTCGCTTTGACTGCGATACTCATCTGAGCCTGCCTTGGATTGAGTGAGTTAAAGGGAGGTGCCCCACATCTGCGCGGGGCACCGGATCGGTTAGACTACTGCCACGTGTAGTATCCCGCCTCATCCATCTCTGCTTTTGTCGTCCACACTCTAATGTAGGCCATGTCGGCCTTTGCAGAGGAGATGAACGATGACCCCCTTACGCGAAGCGATGATCAGAGCCATGCAGATGCGTG
>RCNC010005514.1_pt1 | contig 14479 bp, 12 predicted proteins | sample 2041301 | NCBI WGS metagenome assembly RCNC01 (sample SAMN09708231, study PRJNA481090) | Marine sediment metagenome, whole genome shotgun sequencing project. | biome: marine sediment; feature: ocean; material: sediment; isolation source: Sewage treatment plant 13A marine sediment (STP13A) ... | reverse complement strand
TAGCCCACACAGGCCAGCCAGGTGGCGCCCATGTAGCCCAGCAGGTGGTTCATCCCCGGCCCGTCCAGCATGAAATCCATGGCTTCGCGCTGGCCGTGGGGCACCAGCAGCAGGGCGTAGGAGAGCAGCACCATGACACTGAAGACGATGATGGTGGTCAGCAGTCCGGAGATGAACTTGCCCAGCACCAGCACCTCCCGGCGCATCGGTGTCAGGAAGTAGTAGTGCAGGGTCTGGTCCGCCATCTCGCTGCGGAACAGCTCGGTGAACACGGCCAGGCAGCCGAAGAAGACGACAAAGCGGGCGATGAAGGTCTGGAAGACCACGGCGTAGAAGAGGCTGCCCACCCCGAGGTCCCCGGCGATATCTTCGTGGGGGAAGAGCGCCCGGATCAGCATCAGCACTACCGGCAGGGCGGCCAGCAGGAAGAGGACAAAGACCCGCGAGCGGAGGAAGTTGCGCTGCAGCTCGTAGGGGATCAGGGTGGTCAGCTGGTCGATGCGCAGCTCCGTAGAACCGGGGGGCGCCTGCGGCCGGATCGGCTTGAGGCCTTTTTTCTTCTCGCTCATGAGCCGCCCTCCTCGTAACCCACCAGGTACTGGTAGACCGCGTGCACGTCCTCGTCAGCCGGGGTCACCGTCTCGATGGTCACCCGGTCCTCCATCACGATGCGGTTCAGCGCCAGGTAGAAGCCGGCGGCGTCGCGGGTGCTCACCAGCAGGCCGCCCCGGTCGTCGTGCATCTTGATCTCCACCACGTGGTCCTGCTGCAGCACCTTGGCCGCCAGCTCGGCCGCATGATCGCAGCGGATCAGGATCTGCATCGGGTGGGTCTCGATCTCGTCGCGCAGGCCGCGGATATCGCCCTCGGCCACCACGTAGCCCTGGTTGAGGATCACCACGTGGTCCGAGATCTGGTCCACCTCGTGGAGGATGTGGCTGGAGATGATCAGGTGCCGCCCCTCGGCGGCCAGCTCGCGGAAGAGGTCGATGATCTCGGCCCGCACCATGGGGTCCAGGCCGTTCAGCGGCTCGTCGAGGATCATCATCTCCGGGTGGTGGCAGATCGACTGGGCCAGCTTGATCCGCTGGCGCATCCCCTTGCTGTACCCGGCGATTTTCCGTCCGGCGGCATCGGTGAGCCGCACCCGTTCCAGCGCCTGGTTGGCCAGCCGTTGCGCATCTTTTCTGTGGAAGCCGTGCAGGCCGAGGTAGGCCGTCAGGAACCGATCGCCGGTCATCCCCCGGGGGAAACTGTCGAACTGGGTGCAGTAGCCCACCCGGCGAAACAGGGTTTCCGGATCGGAGTCGAGTTGGCCGGGGTAGGTCACCGAACCGCGGGTGGGACGGATCAGACCGGTCATCAGGTTCATCAGGGTGGTCTTGCCCGAACCGTTGGGGCCTACCAGGCTGGTGATCCCGGGGGGGATGTTGAGGTTCACCTGGTTCACCCCCAGCACTTCGCCGTAGAACTTGGAGATGTCCTTGAGGGTGATCAGACGCCCGTTGTCCCGCAGTTCGTTCATCCGCGCACCACCTCGTAGGCCTGGATTTTGCTGGCCAGCAGCCGGAGCGACACCGCACAGGCCACTGTGAGCGTAAGCCAGCCGGCCCAGATGGGCGGGAAGTGGGCGTGGGGCGGTATCGCCACGCCCAGCAGTCCGGAGTTGACCAGCCAGGCCATGCCCATGATGTTCAGGGCCTGCCCCCAGACCAGGCCCATGCCCTCGGCGATGATCGAGCCGAAAATGGAGAAGATGAAGAAGATGCTGAAGAAGAGCAGCCGGGCCATGGTCTTCCGTTTCACCGTGGCCGAGACGGCCAGGGCGATGAGCGAGATGGTCAGGATCCAGGCGGCCTGGCCGATGAGAATCCCCGCTCCGATACGCAGGTTGTCACCGAACCAGCCGTTGCCGGCCAGGTAGCTCTGCATGAAGAAGATCAGCAGTTGCGGGATCCAGGTGACCGGCGAGAGCAGGATCACCAGTACCGACAGCTTGCCCAGCACATACTCGCCGCGGCCCAGGGGCCGGGCGAAGTAGAGCGGCAGCCCCCGGTTCACCAGGTCGCTGGAGATCAGCGGCGGCCCGGCCACCAGCACCAGGGCAAAGCAGAACCCGCCCTGGATCGAGATGAAGCGGAGGAAGAACTCCCCTGATATCGGGCCCAGGTCGCCGGGAGTCATATGAAAATATTCGAGGATTCGCAGGTTGTGGCGGATGTAGATCAGGGCCGCCTGGACAACGCTGGGCACCAGGCTGATCAGGTAGAGCGAGAGAAAGAGCCGCGATTTGAAAATCTGCGGCAAGGCGTAAAAGGGCAGGACGAGAAAGCGCCGCCAGCCCGGGGTCAGCTGCCCGCTGTAGCTTTTGAATGAACGCTCATGCACGGTCATCGGTGCCGTTCTCCAGTGCCTTGAGGAAGATGTCCTGCAGCGAATCCTTGCGGTGGTCCAGACGGCGGATCTGCACCCGGTGTTCGTCGGCCAGCCGGTAGAGGTCGCGGATCTCCACCCCGTCGGGCAGTACCAGCTTGATCCTGCCGTTGCCGCTGCCCGCCCACTGGCAGCCGAGGCCGCTCACCGCCTCGCTGAAGGGGCCCTTGTCGCCGAGGATCTCCAGGTTGAGAAAGCGCTTGTTGGCCTTGCGCTCGTCGGCCAGGTTGCAGAAGGCGGCCAGCTTGCCGTGGTTGAGCACCATCACCTCTTCGCAGCACTCCTCCACGTCGCGCAGCAGGTGGGAGGAAAGGATGATGTTCATGGTGCCGCTGTCACGAATCTCCTGGATCAGCCGGATCATCTTCAACCGGGCCGGCGGGTCGAGGCCGTTGGTCGGTTCGTCCATGATCAGCAGGCGCGGGGAGTGGATGATCGCCTGGGCCAGCTTGATCCGCTGGCGCATGCCCAGGGAAAAGGTCTCGATGTTGCGGTAGCGGGCCTCGCCCAGACCGACGTAAAACAGGGTCTCGTGGGCCCGTTCCAGGGCCGTCTTCGACGGCAGGCCGCTCAGTTCACCCATGAAACGCAGGAAGCGGACCGCGGAGAGGCCGGGAACAAAGGCGTCGATCTCCGGCATGTAGCCCACCATCCCGCGGATGGAGCGTGACCTGATGGACACATCCTCGCCGAAGACGCTGGCCGAGCCGGCGGTGGGCTTGAAGAAGCCGAGCAGGACGCGGATCAGGGTGGTCTTGCCGGCACCGTTGGGGCCGAGGAGGCCGATGCTCTGGCCGGTGATGGAGATCTGGAGGTTGTCGAGAATCGACCGTCCGGCCAATTTCAACCCCAGCCCTTTCAGCTCCACCACTGTGCTCATCCGCCATCCTTTTATAAAACGGCCCCACCGCCGCTGGGGCGATGAGGCCGCTGTCCGTTGTCCGTCATTCTATCTTACGCAATCCGCACCAAAAAAGGTGCGGAAAACAATCAGTTCATCAGGTTGTGCCGCATGTTCATCAGCGAGTGCAGGGAGAGCAGGCTGCCCAGCCGGCTGCCGAGAATCGATCCCTGGTCCACGTTGACCATGGAGATCTGATCATCCTCGCCGTAGATGCAGGTCAGGCTGGGGGCGATTGTGCCGCTCTCCAGCACCTGCTGGACATCCTCTTCCTGGCCGGCGCTGAGCTTCTGGGTGACCCCGGAAGGCGCGTTGCGCAGCAGCGGGTCCAGCAGCGAACCGAGGTTCTGGTAGATCAGCGCCGAGACATCCACCCGCCCGTCCGGCGGCAGCAGCTTGTTGAACTCGCTGGAACGGGTGAGGGTGATCCCCGAAGCCCGGTAGTCGATGGCCCGGTCGAGCAATGCCGCCTGGGATCCGGCCAGCAGGTAGCCCTCGTGGAAGGTGTAGTAGAACGGCGCGTCAAAGGACTCGGAACTGACGTGGTAGTAGGTGCGTCCTCCCGTCCCTCCTTCGGCCTCGAGGAAGATGCCGGGGCGACCGCTCTCCAGGGCCAGGCTGTTCGCCTGCGCCACCATGTTCTCGATGGTCCGCTGCAGGCCGTCGGGATCGTAGACCTCCACCACCACCTTCCAGGCCGGCACCGGCAGCACCGGGCCGTCCAGGGCCATGGCGAACTCGCCGCCCAGGGTCGAGGCCAGATCGTGGACCAGGTCGATGTTCAGCTCGGTCTGGACCTGGTCCAACGACTCCCGGAAACCGTCGTTGGTTGCGGACAGTGATGTGAACAGCTCCTCCAGCAGCTCGGCCGGGTTGCGCACCAGGAAGGCGGCGGCGCCGGTGGCTTCGGGGGAGATGAAATCGAGGGCGCCCATGGGGGCCGGTTTGGCCAGCCAGGAGGCCACGCCTTGGCGCTCGCGGGAGAAGCTCAGTTCGGCGTTGGTCACGTTGATCCCGCCGATGGTCTTGCGTTCGAACACCAGGTGGTCGGCGTCGTTGAGGCCCAGGGCCTCCATGGTCTGGTTGCCGTGCATCTCCTGGTGACCCTGTACCATGCTGGCCACGTCGGCGCCGAAGACGATCTGGGTACCGCCGCCGTAGACCGCGGCCAGTCGGTTGTGGAACGAGGATCCGGCAAAGGCCGTCCCGGCCGGGATCCCTTCGGCCATCCGCTGCAGCGCGTCGACGTGCGGTGAGACCACCAGCAGGTCGCCGGTGATCCAGAAGAGCAGTTCTTCCACACCCTCTGCTGAAGGATCGAGGGTCATGGGGTCGTCGACGATATAAAGGCCATGCCCCGGATCGGCGTTGGCGTTGATTGCCGCCAGTTCGTCGCCCAGAATGGTGCGGAAGCTCTCGGGGTTGTTCAGGGTGGCCAGTAGCACCAGCCCCTCCATCTCACCGTCGGGCCCCTGCTGCAGGGTGACCACGATCTCCGGACCCAGCTCCTCGCCCAACATCCGCACTTTCTCCATGGCGGTGGCGATGTGCGGCTCCATTCCCTTGGCGGCCACGTTCTCGCTCCACCACTGGTTGAGCACCTCGCTGGTCTGCACCCGCTCCAGCAGCACCTGGTGGGCCTCGTTGATCGTATCGCTGAGATTGGGCATGGCGAGGTAGATCACCGAGCCGGCCGGAGCGCTGTCCAGCAGCCGGGTGTCGTGACGCAGCCCGGGCACCGGCAGCCGCTCTGCCATCTCGCGCTGCAGCCCGGCAAACTCGCTGAGCAGGGCCAGGTGCTGGTCCATGTCCCGGCTCCAGGCGATGTCCGCTTCCACCGGGATGGGGGCCAGTCCGGCCCGGGTGGTCACCTGGTCGCCGGCGTGGAGCACCTCGTTCCCCACGTCGCTGTCCACGTTGACTTCGCCCTCGATCACCGAGACCCTCGAACCTCGGGCACCGTGGGTCACCGAGAAGACGGTGCCGGTGACTGCCACCTGGCACTCGTTTGTCTCCACGTAGAGGTGGCCCGAGCCCTGGTCGCTGGCCTGGACGATGATGCTGCCGCGGCGCAGGTGGATCGTGCTATCCGATCCGCGTTCGGATACGTAGAGCTCGGAGCGCTCATTCATCTCCACCCGTGAGCCGTCGGCCAGGGTGAGCAGCGCGCCCGAGTGCCGGGCGGTGCGCACGGCTCCGCCGTCCTGCACTACGCTGCCCGCTGTCACCGTGGAGGTGTTCTCTTCGGTCACCCGGAGCAGCGAACCGTCCACCTCGGCCACCTGGAGCATCCCGCCGCTGGCGGGGAGGAAGAGGCTGTAGTTGAGGGCCATGGTGATGACCAGGCCAACGAAGACCGCTGCCGCGGCCAGGGTCCAGGCCATTCCAGCGCGGCTCTGTTTCTTCTTCGTGGCGGCGCTGCCTGCCAGGCTGCCGGCACTGCCTGCCAGGCTGCCGGCACGGTGAGCCATCAGTTCACGACGGCAGGCGGCGCACTCGCGGGTGTGGTCTTCCACCAGCAGGCGCCGGGCCTCGTCGAGGCGGCCGCCGGCAAAGTCGGGGATCAGTTCCTGAAAGTCGCTGCAGGCCCTGATCGGGGTCCCTGCTTCGGCGGTCAGGCGATTCCAGACCCGCTCTCCGGCCCGGTCCGCAGCGGCGTCTGAGCCCTGGTCTGCGCGGATCTGCTCCACGGCCTGGTCCAGCAGGCCATCAAGGTTCTTTTCATCTTTGCTGTTCATGAGAAATATCCTCCCGCAAATTCGCGCAGTTCACTCATCAGCTGTTTCCGGGCCCGGTTGAGCGTCACCGCCACCGTGCCGCTGGAGGTATCCAGCATTTGAGCAATTTCCCGGTTGTTGTAGCCTTCGAAGAAGCGCAGGGAGAAGACCTCGGCGGCCCGCTGGTTGAGGCCGGCCACGGCCTGGCGCAGCCGGCGGCGCAGTTCTTGCCCCTCCAGCTGTTTCTGCGGATCGTGCGGCCGCTGTTCCTGCGGCTCGGCCTTCCCGCTGTCCAGGCTGATGACCCTGGCCCGCTTCCTCGTGCGGAGCACGTCGAGGGCGGCGTTCACCGCCGAGCGGCGCAGATAGCCGCCGGGGTTTTCGGCCAGACCGGGCCACGGCCCACCGCGGAGCAGCCTGGTGAAGACGGTCTGCAGTACGTCTTCGGCGTCCTCGGCATTGCCGGTGATCCGGTGCGCGGCCTGAAAAACCAGCCGGTGGTGCTCGTTGAAAACGGTCTCGAGCTCCAGCGGCAGGCCGGCGTCGGGTGTTTCCTTGAGTGCCTGCATCTGCATCCGCTCTTCCCTCCCGTTGTTTTGGTTCTCACCCACTGTAACGATGCTCCTCTTGATTCGTTAACAGCTCCGGGACGGGCCGCGGAGGAATAGTGAACGTGACGCAGTACATCTTACGAGAGCCGGGAAGGATATTGCCGAAACTATTTTAGGATGGTTCATGGAATTCGTGGCAAAAAACCAGGGAGGAATATCGATTTATTAAGAATGTCTAAAAAAATTCAATATATAATCTAAATAATGCTTGACATCATACATCGACTTTGCTATATTTATTTTGTCGACAGTGATTGAGGCTGTCGATTGGATGAACGAGTGACGACTGATTGGTGAATTGGACGACGCGAATGAACCGGAGTGAGAACTGAATAGAGTCCCGATAACGGGGCAGGAATCAGGAGCAGCTGAAACGATCCCGGGTGAAAGCCAGCGGGAGCGCTCCTCAAACAGTACCCGGCGGGCTGTTCTCCCGCCGGGTACTGATGTTCGATATAGACACGGGATGTGGATGCCGGCAACGGTGTCCCGCAAACCCCCTCCCCCTGCAGTATGAAGTTCTGGGGGCGGGGGTTTGCTGTGTACGGACTGCGGAAGTGGGAGAATGTGAGATCGTGGTCCTGCCCACGGCGATGCCCGAAGCGGGTAGAGGTTCGGGCTTCGTGAAATCAGGAAGATGTAGATTCGGAAGGTGAGGATGAGCGGAATTCGGCAAGCTCCCGGCGAAGCTCGAGCATGTTCTCCACACGCACTGCACCGATGCTGTCCAGGGCCCTGGCGTAGGATTGGGCCGCGGCGCCGCCCACAAAGAGCTTGACGCCTTCGGGCAGGTTCCGTCCGAGGGTCGCCAGCTGATTTGGCAGGCGCGCATCGTCGGCGGGGTAGACGATGCTGAGAACCACAGCCCTGGCTTCGCTCTGAATGACCGCGTTGGCGATCTCTTCCGCCGGCAGGTTGGCGCCGAGAAAGACCACCCGCCAGCCGTCGGCCAGCGCCAGCAGGGCCGCCACCTGGGCGCTGATCTCGTGCCACTGCCCGGCCGGTGTGGTCACCACCACCTTCGGTGCCCGGGATGAGACCGCCACCGCACGCATCAGTCCGCTGAGAAATGTGCGGATGGCGGCGGTGGCCAGGTGCTCCTGGGACGGGCGGAGCGATCCACGGTGCCAGCTGTCACCGATGTGGCGCAGCAGCGGCAGGATCACGTCGAGCAGCAGCACCGTCTGGGTCAGGGCGATGGCCGCGCCCTCCAGGGCCAGGGTGAGCGACTCGCTGTCCATCCGCTCCCTCGAGATGGGGCCCGGGGGTGCCGGTGGGCGAGCGGTCCGCATTGGCCGGGTGCACACCGTGATCAAACGAAAGGCCGATGGCGTTGCTCTCGGTGAGCAGGGCCTCCAGCTCGTCTGTGTTCAGGCCGGCCACCGCACCGATGTTGTACCCGCCCTTTTTCAGCCGGGACAGCAGCAGCAACCGTTCGAGGTCCTCTTCGGAGTATTTCCGGCGGTTGGTCTCGGTTCTCGCCGGCCGCACCGCGCCGTAGCGTTTTTCCCAGGCCCTGATGGCGTGGAGCGTTAGGCCGGTGCGTTGCGCGACCACCTTGATGGGATATGTTGGTTCTCTGTTCATGCTAAGAATATACACTTATGACTAAGAATTGTCAATATAATAATTGAAAATAAATTGACGGCGCTTCAATTTTGCATCGCATTGGTTTTACTGCATAAAATTAATTAATTCATTGGATTGATCAAAGTATGGCCATTCTGGACTTAAAAATATATAGACAAAGTCTTGACATTTGTCTTCCTCCCGCAGTACACTTCTCTTTGTAGACGAAACATATCAACCATTGTCACTGGCAGACTTGGAGATGGGAAGCGTGGGCAGGAATACGGACAGATCATGGCTGGGGCGAATCGGCCGAAACCGGCTGGTGCAGACCCTGGTGCGCTGGGTGGACGACGAGGCGGTGGACGAGAGCTATACCGCCCGGACCACCGATCGGCCCGACTGGTTCAGGGTGTTGCCGTTCCTCGTCCTGCACCTGGCCTGCCTCGGAGTGATCTGGGTCGGCTGGAGCTGGACCGCGGTGGCCGTGGCCGCCGCGCTCTACGTGGTCAGGATGTTCGCCATCACCGCTTTCTATCACCGATATTTCTCCCACCGCACGTTCCGCACTTCCCGTTTCTGGCAGTTTCTCTTCGCGCTGCTCGGTACCTCTGCGGTCCAGCGCGGGCCGCTCTGGTGGGCGGCGCACCACCGGCACCACCACAAGTGCGCGGACAAGGAGGACGACGTCCACTCACCCCTGGAAAAGGGATTTCTCTGGAGCCACGTGACCTGGCTCACCACGCCGGCGGCATTCCGCACCCGGCACGCCCTGGTCAAGGACCTGGCCGCTTATCCTGAACTGCGCTTCCTCAACCGTTTTAGCGTGCTGGCGCCAGTGCTGTTGGCCGCGGCGCTCTTCGGCGCCGGCGAGCTGCTCCGGGGGTTCGTCCCCGCGGCCGGGACCAGCGGACCGCAGCTGCTGATCTGGGGGTTCTTCATCTCCACCGTGGTGCTGTTCCATGCCACCAGCACTATCAACTCGCTGGACCACCTGGTGGGCCGGCGGCGTTACGCCACGGCGGACAACAGCCGCAATAACCTGTTGCTGGCGCTGCTCACTTTTGGCGAGGGCTGGCACAACAACCACCACCACTATGCCGCCTCGGCGAGGCAGGGTTTCTTCTGGTGGGAGGTGGACCTCACCTACTACGGTCTGTGGCTGATGGCCCGGCTGGGCATCGTTCGCGACCTCCGGCGGGTCCCCGCCCGCGTCCTGACCTCGAACCTCGTTTCGGACGGCGCATCCCGCCGGCCGGGCGCTTGAGGGGAGGGACGGGCCGTGCGCATCGCCGTCATCGGATCAGGAATATCGGGGCTCACCACGGCCTGGCTGCTGCAACGGTCGCACGAGGTCACCCTGTTCGAGGCCGATGACCGGTTGGGCGGCCATACCAGCACGGTGGACGTGGAGGTTGCCGGTGGGAAGTGGTCGGTGGACACTGGGTTTATCGTTTTCAACGAGACCACCTACCCCAATTTCGTCAAACTGCTGAAGGACCTGGATGTTCCCTGGCAGGAGAGCGAAATGAGCTTCAGTGTCCAGTGCGCGGCCAGCGGTCTCGAATACCGGCCGTCAACAGCGGGGTCGCTTTTCGCCCAGCGGGGCAACCTGTTCAGCCTGCGATTCTGGAGGATGCTCATCGATATCTTTCGGCTGCAGCGGGCGGCCGAGGGGTTTCCTGACATGGAGCCGGACCTGACCCTTGGGGAGTTCCTTGACCGCAACCGGTATTCCGAATACTTCAGGGAAAAGTTCCTGGTCCCGCTCTATGCCGCCCTCTGGTCGGCCGACCCGAAGTCATTCGACGAATTTCCGGCGCGAACCTTTGCCCTGTTCCTCGGCAATCACGGTTTTCTCCGAGTCCATGGCCAGCCACAGTGGCTGGTGGTCCGGGGAGGATCCAACCGTTACGTCGATGCGTTCAGGCACGGGTTCCGCGGCCGGATCAGGTTGAGCACGCCGGTGAACGGATTGCGGCGAACAGCTAAGGGTGTGGAGGTACGAACAGCCGACGGCGCTCTGGAGGCCTTTGATCACGCCGTGGTGGCCGTGCACAGCGACCAGGCCCTGGCCCTGCTCGATTCCCCCACCGACACGGAGCGGGAGGTGCTGGGCGCCATCCCCTTCCAGGACAACTCGGTGGTGCTGCACACCGACCAGCGGTTGCTGCCTCGCCGGCACAAGGTGCGGGCGAGCTGGAACTACCACCTCCCGGCGTCCCCGGGGAAGCACGCATCCGTCACCTATTCAATGAACCGGCTCCAGGGCCTCGACGCACCGGTGGAATTCTGTGTGACCCTCAACCGGGACGACGAGATCGACCCGGATACGGTGCTGGCGCGGTTCAATTACGCTCACCCGGTGTTCACCACTGCCGGCTCGGCGGCCCAGCGCCGGCACCACGAGATCAGCGGCGCCGGCGGCATCCACTACTGCGGCGCCTACTGGGGTTTCGGTTTTCACGAGGACGGGGTGAACAGCGCCCTGGACGTCTGCCGGCACTTCGGCGAAAGGCTCTGACCATGGAAAGCGCGATTTACGAAGGCTGGATCCAGCACCGCCGACACAGGCCGGTGGATCGCACCTTCCGCTACCCGATTTTCATGGTCTACCTCGACCTGACCGAAACCGGCAGCGTGTTCGGCACACACCCGCTCTGGTCGGCTGAAAAGGCAAACGTGGTGAGCTTCCGCCGAACCGATTATCTTGGCGACCCGGCCCTGCCACTGGACGAGGCCGTGCGGCAGGCCGTGTCCGGGCAGCTCGGCCGCCGCCCGGATGGGGCAGTGCGGATGCTGACCCACCTCCGGACATTCGGACACTGTTTCAACCCCGTGACCTTTTACTACTGTTTTGACCGGGGAGGCCGTCTCGACGCCATCGCGGCTGAAATCGAAAATACACCCTGGCGTGAGCGGCACTGTTACGTGCTCGATGCGGCGGATCCGGCGAACGGGATTGGTGACGGCTGGACCCGCCACCGGTTCAACAAGTCGTTCCACGTCTCGCCATTCATGGATATGGACCAGCAGTATGACTGGCGTTTCCAGCATCCCGGCGAGATGCTCGGTGTGCACATGAACTCCACCGAGGCCGGCCGGGCGATGCTCGATGTGACCCTTGGCCTCGAACGTCGGGAAATGATCCGACAACAGATGGGCCGCGTCATCATCCGCTTTCCGCTGCTGACCCTGAAGGTGGTGGCGGCCATTTACTGGCAGGCGCTACGCCTCTGGCTGCGGCGCGTGCCCTTTTACACCCACCCGGCAAAACGCCGGGCCGCGGCAAAGGAGGAATCATGAACAGCAATGAGATCTCCCTGGCCGGACCCGCCGTCCGGACGGGAAGTGCCACGCGTTTCCAGCGCTGGGCCAGAACACAACTGATGGACCGCCTGGGGAACGCGGCCTGGGGCGGGCTCACCGTTGTGGATGCAGCGGGACGCCGGGTCCTGGGGACACCGGCGGCGGCTGAACCGCACCCCACGGTCACCGTGCACGACCCGCGGCTTTACACTGCCCTGCTGTTGCGGGGAACGCTTGGCGCGGCGGAGTCGTTCATGGACGGCCACTGGGATACCGATGACCTGCCCGGCGTCATACGGGTACTGGTGCGCAACCTCAGCCTGATGGAGGACCTGGACAGTGGCTGGTTCCGCATCACGGGATTGGTGGACAAGTTCTACCACCGCGGCCGCCGCAACACGAAGAGCGGCAGCCGGGAGAACATCGCCGAGCACTACGACCTGGGAAACGACTTCTACAGCCTGTGGCTCGACGAAACCATGACCTACTCCTCGGCGGTGTTCGAGCGGCCGGGGATGACCCTGGCCGAGGCGTCGACGGCCAAGTACGACCGCTTGTGCCGCAAACTGGGCCTCGACGATTCGCACCACGTGCTGGAGATCGGCACCGGCTGGGGCGGCTTTGCGCTGCACGCCGCCGGCACCTACGGCTGCCGGGTCACCACCACCACCATCTCCCGCGAGCAGCACCGGCTGGCCGGGGAACGGATCCGCGCCGCCGGTCTCGAGGACCGGGTGGAACTGTTGACCGAGGACTACCGGGACCTGAGCGGCCAATACGACCGGCTGGTTTCCATCGAGATGATCGAGGCGGTGGGCCACGACCACCTGGACCTCTTTTTCAAGCGCTGTGGCGAGCTGCTCAAGCCGGACGGTCTGATGGCCCTGCAGGCGATCACCATCGCCGACCGCTTTTACGAGGCCCAGACCCGCAGCGTCGACTTCATCAAGCGCTACATCTTCCCCGGCTCGTGCCTGGTGTCGCCCACGGTGATGTGCGCCGCCGCCACCCGCACCACCGACCTGGGGCTGGTGCACCTGGAGGACATCACCCCGCACTACGCCGAGACACTGCGGCAGTGGCGGCTCAGGTTCCTGGACAATATCGAGAAGGTGCGGGCGCTCGGCTATCCGGAGCGGTTCATGCGGATGTGGGAGTTCTACCTGGCCTACTGCGAGGGCGCCTTTGCCGAGCGCTACATCGGCAACGTGCAGGCGGTCTTTGCCAAACCGCTCTCTCGCCGGGTCACCGTGGCGCCGCCGCTTCCCGAAACGGTGCCGGGGGTGGAGGGATCATGATCCGGACACTGGTCAATGTGGTCACCGTCAACACCGGCTGGTTCGCCTGCGTCATGGGAGCCGCTGCCGGGTATTACTGGCTCGGGCCGGTCACCATCCTGGTCTTCTTCCTGATCCACCTGGCGCTGGTCAAGCCGCGACGGCCCGAGATCATTCTAGCCGGCATCATGCTGGCCACCGGGTTCGCGGCGGACACGCTGCTGGCGGTTGCCAGTGCCATCGAACCGGTGCGGAGCACGCTCTACCCCGGACCGTGGAGCACACCCTGGATGGTGGCGCTGTGGGTCAACCTCGGTACCGCGCTGGGCACCTCGCTGCGCTGGCTGGAAGGCCGGCCGCTGGTGTCGGTCCTGCTCGGGGCGGTGAGCGGTCCGTCGGCCTATGCCTCCGGGGCCGCTCTCGATGCGACCACCCTCGGCGAACCGCGAACGCTCTCACTGGTTCTGGTCGGTGTTGCCTGGGCCGTGGTCCTGCCCCTGGCGGTGAGCCTGGCGGCCCGCCTGCGGAAGGCCGCTACCGTTTGATGAAGCGATAGTGGCACACGCCCCACTCAGACCCGCCGCGGAAACCCCACAGTTCGGCGCAGGCCATGTAGAAGACCCGCCAGCGCTGGAACCAGCGTTTCGCCTCGACCCCGTAGGTTTTTTCGAACACCGGCATGATGCCTTCCCTGTTGCGGTCCATGGCCTCGAGCCAGGCCTCGGCGGTCTTCTGGTAGTGCACACCGCCGAGCCGCCACTGCTGCTCGATGGCCAGGTCGTCCTGGAACTGAAGGAGCAGGTCATCCGAGGGCATAAGCCCGCCGGTGAAGAAATAGCGCCCCATCCAGTTGTCCTCCCCTTCGGTCTCGAAGCGGTAGGCGAACTCGCGGTGGGTGAAGACGTGGATGAAGAGCTTGCCGCCCGGATTCAACCAGGAGGCGACCCGGCCCATCAACGTCTGATAGTTACGCATGTGCTCGAACATTTCGATGGAGACAGCCCGGTCAAAGGTCCGGTCCAGCTCCAGGCCGGTGACGTCGGCAGTGAGCACCTCGAGGTTGGTCAGCCCGCGCTCGTCCCGGCGGGCCTCGATGAACGCCCGCTGGGTGGCGGAGTTGGAGACCGAGAGGATCCGGCTCTTCGGGTATTTTTCGGCCATCCAGAGGGAGAGCGACCCCCAGCCACAGCCCAGCTCGAGGATTTCCATGCCGTCGGCCAGTTCGGCCCGGCGGCAGACCTGCTCGAGAGAGGCCTCTTCGGCCGCACCCAGCGTGTCAATGCCCTCGGGCCAGAAGCAGCAGCTGTACTTCAGCCGCGGCCCCAGGGAGAGCCGGAAGAATTCCGACGGCACCTCGTAGTGCTGCTCGTTGGCCTCGTCGGTGTGCACGGCCACCGGCTCGCGGCGCAGGGATTCCACAAAGGCCTCCTGAGCCGCGCGGTTCGCTTCGGGCGATCCCTGCTCTTCATCCCGCAGCCGCTGCCGGCAGAGCCGGCGGATGCCGAAGCGGACCAGGCTGTCCGGCAACAGCCCGCGCTCCATTAAATCGATGGCGATGCTCACGATTGCTCCTTCTTGGGGAACCAGGGGATGAAGGCGCTGGTGGTGCGCTGGTACTCGCGGTAGTCGTCACCGCGGGATTCCAGCGCTCGTTTCTCGGTG
>RCNC010001796.1_pt1 | contig 14493 bp, 11 predicted proteins | sample 2041301 | NCBI WGS metagenome assembly RCNC01 (sample SAMN09708231, study PRJNA481090) | Marine sediment metagenome, whole genome shotgun sequencing project. | biome: marine sediment; feature: ocean; material: sediment; isolation source: Sewage treatment plant 13A marine sediment (STP13A) ... | reverse complement strand
TTTACCACCTGCACAAATTTAGTCGATTCAGCAGAGGAGACCCATGAAAACTGGATGCGGCCTGGTTCAATTCCCATATGTTCCATAAGGTTTTGAAAGAGTGCAAACTTTCGTCGTGCGTAGTAATTACCTTCCAGGTAATGGCATTCTCCAGGATGTCACCCGGATACCCAGACTCCGTCCGCACCTTCCCGCAAGGCTGCCAGAGCAAACTTGGGATTCATACTTCCCGTGCAGGGGATACGGATGACCCTGATGTTTGGTGGATATTGCATTCTGCCCACACCCGCAAGATCTGCAGCGGCGTAGCTGCACCAGTTGCATAAAAATGCGACGATTTTCGGTTCCCAATCGGACATCTATTTCTCCTTTATACCTTGATGGCGTCGTAGAAAGTCCCACCTACTGCGTTGCAGCGGTTTTTTATCCCACTGATTTTTAGCGGGGGTATATGAAACTTTCTACTTAGCAATCGGTTATACTTTTTACGAGTTCATCACACCTTCATTAGTTATAACTTAAGCGATTATTGAACCGCAGAACACCGAACAAGGAATGTCGAATTTCGAAGTGTTTTTCATTACTTCTGCGGTTCGATATTCCTTGTTCGATATTCGATATTCAAAACACCTTTCTCTCGCAACCCGTACCTCACAACTGGAAACTCGTAACGCCAAACCCGTTACATCGCTTCATTCATTGCAAAAATTTGTGCAAAAATCTGGTCGTTATCAAATCCTTTGAGATGAATGGCTCCTGACCGGCAGGATGCCACACACAAGCCGCACCCTTTGCATAAAATCGGGTTGATCTCGGCTTTGCCTACAAATGGGCCTTCTTCGGTAAAAGAAGGTGCTGAATACGGGCATATGGAAATACAAACTCCGCACGAACTGCAAATGGGCTGCTCCGTTTTAGCCACTGTGCCGCTGGTATGTACTGTTTCTTGGGCCAAAAGTGTTATTGCGCGGGATGCGGCCGCTCTGCCCTGGGCAACGGCTTCATCTATTGGTTTCGGATAATGTGCCATGCCGCAAAGGAAGACACCGTCTGTTGCAAAATCAGAAGGCCCCAGTTTGGCATGCCTTTCAATAAAAAATCCGTCATTGTTTAGCGACACTTTGAAAAAATTAGCAAGTTTTTCATCCCGGTTAGGAATAATAGCAGAAGCAAGCGTTATCAAGTCTGCGTCAATTTCTATTGGCCGGTCTAAAATATGATCTAATACCGTAACCTTAACAGAATCTTTTGCAACTTTTACCTGTGGTTTGCTTTCAAGGGAGTACCTGATAAAGATAATTCCTTTTTCTCTTGCCTCTTTATAAAGGTATTCGCGCTCACCGTATGTTCTTATATCCCTGTAAAGAATAAAGATGCTCATGTCCGGGTTTCGCTTTTTAAGTTCAAGTGCATTTTCAATGGAATGTGTGCAGCAAACCCGGCTGCAGTATGGTCTGTCAGGCTCTCTTGACCCTACACACTGGATAAATACCGCTGTATTCAGCGAATCGATCAGAGAATCATTTTCTATAAATTTTCTGTCAAGCTCAAGGCTTGATAAGATCCTGGAATCTTTCCCGTAACTGTATTCGTCAGGCTCTAATTGTTTTGCACCGGTTGCAAGTACAGCTATGCCGTGCTCTAAAACTTCCGGGCTACCGTTATTGGAGATGGTCGATTTAAAATTGCCTACAAATCCATCAACTTCGGTGACAGTAGTATTTAGATGAACATGAATCTTTTTATCCGTTATGATTTCATCGACAAGTTTTGAAAGCTTATTCTGTACGTCTTGGCCATCAAAGGTATGGTAAAGATTTAAAGCCTGTCCACCAAGATTTGAGCTTTTTTCAATAATATGGGTATCGTATCCCTGTCTGGCAAGGCTTCTGGCTGACGTCATTCCTGATATGCCGCCCCCTAAAACCATGGCGGTTTGATTGACAGCGATTTCGGCCTCCTCAAGGGGTTCTGTAAGGGCAGCCTTTGCAACAGACATTCGGACAAGATCCTTTGCTTTTTCAGTAGCAAGATCAGGATTGTCTTTATGCACCCATGAATCCTGGTTGCGAATGTTACACATTTCAAAAAGATACTTGTTTAAACCGGCACTAATAAGGGTTTCCTGGAACAGTGGTTCATGGGTTTTTGGCGTACACGCAGCAACCACAACCCGGTTCAACCCTTTCTCCTTGATAATCTGGGCCATGACGTCCTGGGTATCCTGGGAACAGGTAAAGAGGCTATTTGTAACATATTCCACATAAGGAAGTGAGGCTGCATATTCAGTTACAGCCGGCACATCGACAACACCGGCTATATTAATGCCGCATTTGCAGACAAAAACGCCTATTTTTGGAGCCTGGCCTGTAATGTCTGTTTCGGGGATGACTTCGGGAGTTTTTGTTACGGTATTTCGAGCATCACTTAGTATTTCACCGGCTGCGGATGCTGCTGCACTGGCATCAACCACTGACTGGGGGATATCTTTGGGCCCCTGAAAGGCACCGCAGACATAAATTCCTTCCTTAGATGTTGTGACAGGTTCAAAGGAATCTGTTTTACAGAAATTGCCATCTGTCAATTCAATATCAAGTTTATTCGCAAGTTCGATAACTTCGTCAGGTGTCTGCATGCCGACTGATAAAACAATCAGGTCAAAGTTTTCGGATTGAAGCTCTCCGTTTTCAGTTATATAACGAACGGTAAGGTCATCGGTTTTGCGAATAGGATCTATGGTGTGTACGCGGCTTCTGATAAAGCGGACACCATGCTGGTCTCTGGCTGATTCATAAAATCTCTCAAAATCCTTGCCATGGGTGCGCATATCCATAAAGAATATGGTGCAATCAAGGTCGCTGCCGGCATGTTCTTTGGCGACAACCGCCTCTTTAATGGCATACATGCAGCAAACGGAGCTGCAAAAGGAATTGTCACACCTGTTTAAATCTCTTGAACCTATGCATTGAAACCATGCAATCTTTTTAGGTTCCTTTCGGTCAGATGGGCGGATAAGATGCCCCTGAAAGGGTCCTGTAGCAGAAAGAATCCGTTCAAATTCGATGGAAGTGATTACATTAGAATGTTTTGAGTAGTTGTATGTATCGAGATTTGAAGGATCAAAGGATTCAAAACCGGGCGCTAAGATAACACTGCCGACATCTATTGATACAGTTTCTTCCTTCTCGGCATGAGTCTCAATGGTGACAGCTTCAGCTTTGCATACGTCGACACATTGAAAACACTCACAGCAAAACCCGCAGTTTAAGCATCGATTTGCCTCAGCCTGTCCATCAGCTTCAGCATAACCCAACTCAACCTCTTTAAAGTTGCCTTTGCGCTGTTTAAGCGGCATTTCAGGCATCTTTGCCCTGGCTGCACGTGACTCATCATTCGGAATCGGGCGATAAACCGGATCATCCTTAACAATCGGTTCGCGCCCCTTGACCATATCCTGCCCGTCAATATATCTAATAATAGATTCCGCTGCCTCCTTACCGGCTGCAATCGCACCAATGGCAACCCACGGGCCTGTTTGTACGTCGCCTCCGGCAAAAACTCCCTCTCGGCCGGTGGCATAGGTAATTGCGTCAACTTCGGTGGTTCCCCATCTGGAAAACTCCATGTCCGCTATATCTTCTATGGCCGAAAGATCGGGTCTCTGGCCGATGGCAGGAATAAGCTGGTCGATATTTATATCATATTCGCTTCCCGGAATCGGAACAGGTTTTCTTCTTCCTGATGAATCGGGTTCGGTAAGTTCCATCCTGATACAACGGAGACCAACGACCTTACCATCTTCCGTTAATACTTCCTGGGGGGCTGAAAGGTATGTAATTTTAACACCTTCGTCTTCTGCAGCCAGAATCTCTTCCTCCCAGGCGGGCATTTCTGCACGGGACCGTCTATAGATAATGCTGACTTCTTTTGCCCCCAGCCGAACAGCGCAACGGGCTACATCAATAGCCACGTTTCCGCCTCCGATGATGCCAACCCTTTCTCCCACCTTGGCTTTGCCGGAAAGATTTACTTCTCTTAAGAAATCAACACCCTGTCGCACACCACCTGCCTTTTCACCAGGAACTCCAAGTTCAATTCCCACATGAGCACCGATTGCTATGTAAACAGCTTTATAGCCCTGGCTAAACAGATCATCCACAGTTAATTCCGGCCCAAGGGGTGTATTGGTCTTAATCTCTACACCAAGATTTGTCACTACCTCAATATCTTTATCCAGGACTTCTCTTGGCAGTCGGTGCGCAGGAATACCGACTCGCAGCATTCCGCCTGCTTCGGGCAGGGCTTCAAAAATAGTGGATAAAACTCCCTTTCGTACCAATTGATAGGCAGCGGAAAGTCCTGCAGGACCTGACCCTATAATTGCAACCTTTTCTTTTCTTGTCGGCAGGCATTTGATTTCTATATTCCGGGGGTCAAATTGATCAGCAGCCAGGCGCTTGAGGTCCCGGATAGCAACAGGATCATCAACTTCACACCTGCGACAGGCGTCTTCACAACCATGGGGACAAATTCTCCCAAGGACTCCCGGCAGCGGCAGGTCTTCCATTATAATATCAAGAGCTTCCTTATATTTCCCCTGTCCCACCATCTGGACATACCCCTGAACATTCAAACCCGCAGGGCAGGCAAGACGGCATGGAGCTTTGTCAGCCTTCTGTACGGCAAAAGAACCAGGAATAGCCTGGGCATATTTTTTATAAATAGCTTTTCTGCTGCCCAAACCCTCATCGTATTCGCTTGGCAATTCCACAGGACAGACTTCCGTACAATCATTGCAAGCGGTACATTTGTCAGGATCAATATAGCGCGGTGTTTTGTGAAGGATTATCTGAAAGTTTCCCGGTTTTCCCTTAATCTCTTTGATTTCTGATAAGGTATGCAGTTCAATGTTTAAATGCCGGCCGACCTCGACCAGTATTGGAGAGATAATTCACATTGCACAGTCATTGGTGGGGAATGTCTTGTCGAGCTGAGCCATTGCCCCGCCAATGGACGATGATTTTTCTATGAGGTGAACATAATACCCTGAATTAGCTAAATCGAGTGCCGATTGCATACCGGCGATACCGCCACCTACAACCATTACTGATCCCGTTACTTTTTTTGTCATCTTAATTAATCTCCTTTGTTAAACCTAAAAACTAAGATTAAGCTGAATTCTAATATATGCCGATTAATAACTTGTCAATAAAACTTAAAGTTATGATTAAATTTTTCCAAATCACCCACAGGCTTTCCGACAGGTAAAGTTGGACATAATTAACCGAAATCATAATTGTAAATTTCCTCCAAACAGCCCATTTAAAATTCTGATTTAAACAGAGCAACCTATATTATTTTATTTAATATGGGCATCTTTTATTTTTTCTTTGTGTTTTTGGTGTCTTTGTGTTGAGAAAAGGCATGTTAAAAACATTACCGGAAAACTAAAGAGCCAATTTCAAAACGTCCCATTTCGAAACAGGCTCTAAAAAATAAAAAAATGAATTCTACCGGCAGAAAACCAAAAGTTATTATTATATGCGGACCTACGGGAATCGGTAAGACTTCTGTTGCCATTAAAATTGCCGAAGCCGTTAACGGTGAAATAATTAGTGCGGATTCGATGCAGATTTACAGGCATATGGATATTGGCACGGCCAAACCTGCACCGGCGGAGCTGACCAGGGCTCGCCATCATATGATAGACATTGTTAATCCTGACGAGCATTTTGATGCTGCACTCTTTTCCGGGATTGCTCACAATAAGGTGCTTAAGCTTGATAAAAGGCGTATTGTTTCGATTGTTGCAGGAGGGACAGGGCTTTATATCAAGGCGCTTATCCACGGACTTTTTGGTGCAGACCCTTCTGATTATGATATACGCATGAGACTTAAAGGGGAAGCTGATGCTCATGGAAGCGGTTTTCTATATAAAAGACTGGCTAAACGCGATCCTGTTGCGGCCGGGAGAATCCATCCAAATGATACATACAGAATAATAAGAGCTCTTGAATTGGCGGAATCAACCGGCAAAACGATTTCAAAGCACCATGGGGAACACAAGTTTGCAGATAAGCGATACAGGGTTTTGAAAATCGGCCTGCAAATGGAAAGGGAAGCGCTGTACGATCGTATAAACCAAAGAGTTGATGTGATGATAGAGCAAGGACTTGTGGATGAAGTCAGCGGCTTGCTGGAAAGGGGCTATTCGGAAAACCTCAAATCCATGCAGTCCATCGGCTATAGACATATGGTCGATTTTATTAAAGGGCGTGTTTCATTAGACGAGACAATCCGAACCTTAAAGCGGGATACAAGAAGGTATGCAAAGCGGCAGATGACATGGTTTAATGCAGATCCTGAAATTGTGTGGACAGAATCGGATCATACGGAAGATATTATGCTGCGAGTAAAAGATTTTCTGCAATTATGAAAGTACGAAAACACGAAAAGAGATATCACTTTAGTCACTTAATAATTCAAAGATACACCCTTGACACGCGATCCGATATCCTGGTTACAACCTCATAGTTGATGGTGTTAGTAGATCTTGCAACATCATCGACTGTAATGGATACGTTGCCCTGATGGCCGAAAACGACCACCTCATCTTCGATTTCAATTTCCGGGATGTGGCCTACATCAAGCATTGTAAGATCCATGCAAACACGGCCAATAATGGGCGCTTTTTGTCCATGTACAAGCATATAGCCGTTAGATGACATCAGACGACTGAATCCGTCTCCATAACCTACGGGTATTGTGGCAATGGTTGTCGGTTTTTTTGTTTTATGGGTAATGCCGTAACTGACCATGAAACCGGCAGGTACTTTCTTAAGATGAATAATCCTTGCTTTTAAAGACATGGCAGGCATAAGTTTTATGCGGCTTTTATCAATCTCATCAGATGGATAAAGACCATAAACTGCGATGCCCGCCCGCACCATGTCAAGATGGGTTTGGGGCATGTCTATAATCGCACCGCTGTTGGCTGCGTGCTTTACATTAAATTTCAAACCGGCTTTGTGAAGCCGGTCTAAAAAATTTGAAAAAATTTGAAACTGTTTTTCGGCATATGACTTGTCAGCCCAGTCTGCTGTTGCAAAATGGGTAAATATCCCTTCAAGTTTAAGACCTGAAAGTCCTGCGATGGATTTAACCTCTTCAACAGCACTGTCGGCAGGAACTGCGCGGCGACTGTCCGGCAGTAGGCCGAGTCTTCCCATACCTGTATCGACTTTAAGATGAATTTTGATTTTTATATCCAAGGAGGATGCTGTGTCGGAAAGCGCTCGGGCTGTTTCATAGGAATAAACGGTCTGGAGCAGGTCAAACTCATTAAGCCTGGCGGCATCAGATGGCGGCGTGTAACCGAAAACCAGGATAGGGGCATCTACGCTGGCTTCTCTAAGCCGAATTCCCTCGTCAACCCTTGCCACCCCAAGCGCTTCTGCACCGCTTTTCAATGCCTGCCTGGCCACTTCGATAGTACCGTGGCCGTATGCATTTGCCTTTACAGCAACCATGAGACGGGCGTTTGGATTGGTAATACGCCGTAGTTCCCGCACATTGTGTGCGATAGCGTTCAAATCGATTTCTGCCCATGTGAGAGGGGAATCCAAAGAAATTACCTCGTAAACCTAACCAGGATAAATTGAGCGCTTCGCTTGATGAGCGCTCCGCTTGAGGTTAAAACTCAAGGCCGCTTGTCACGGCGTAGCCAGAGGCGAAGCCTGAAAGGCCGTTCTTTAAAACCCGAAGGGCTGCTCCTCAAAGCCGAAGGCTGCTCTTTAAGTCCCGAAGCGTCTACAACAAATCGTCAACAGAAACGCACTCAAGGCCGAATGCATCAGCAACCCCTTTGTAAACCACTTTACCTTTGGCAACGTTTACACCGAGCTTAATTTCCGGATTTTCAATTATTGCCTTTTTCCAGCCCTTGTTTGCTATTTCAACGGCATAAGGCAATGTTGCATTTGTAAGCGCGTTTGTGGATGTTTTTGGTACAGCTCCCGGCATGTTTGCTACACAGTAGTGTATTATGCCGTCCACCGTGTAAATCGGGTCTGAATGGGTTGTCGCTTTTGATGTTTCAAAGCACCCACCCTGATCTATGGCGACATCAACAATTACAGCCCCTTTTTTCATGGTTTTCAGCATTTCTTTTGTGATAAGTCTTGGTGCTTTTGCTCCGGGAATAAGAACAGCGCCTACCACAACGTCGGCTTCTTTAACAATTTTACGAATAGTAGCCGGGCTCGACATCAAGGGAAAGCAGTTAGCGGGCATTATATCGCTAAGATAGCGCAACCGGTCAAGATTGAAATCGAGGATGTAAACTTTGGCTCCTATGCCGCAAGCCATCTTGGCAGCATTGGTTCCGACTACTCCACCGCCGATAACCAGAACTGTTCCGGGGTTTACTCCGGGAACGCCGCCCAGCAGAAGTCCTCTGCCACCATAAGCCATTTCAAGGTACTTTGCCCCCTGCTGGATGGCCATGCGACCGGCCACTTCGCTCATGGGGGTTAGCAGGGGCAGGGAGCCGTCTTCTTTCTGGATGGTTTCATAGGCAATGTTGATGCTTTTGCTTTTAATAAGCACATTGGTCAGTTCTTCCGCTGCTGCCAGGTGCAGATAGGTAAAAACAATCTGGTTTTCCCTGATAAGATCATACTCCGGTGGCAGGGGTTCTTTAACATGCATAACCATATCGGCACGGTTGAATATTTCTGCCGGTGTGTCGATTATTTCGGCTCCACTTTTGAGATATGTGCTGTCTTCATAACCGCTGCCCATACCCGCGTTTTTTTCCACTAAAACCGTATGTCCATTTTGCTTCATAACTTCCACCCCTGCCGGCGTCATGGAGACACGGTTTTCCTCAGCCTTGATTTCTTTTAAGATTCCTACCTTCATTGCACACCTCTTTTTGTTTTATAAAATCTCTATTGCACACGCCATTGACACTCCACCACCGCCGCAAAGGGTGGCAAGGCCGAGAGTTTCACCTCTTTTTTTCATAGCATGTATTAAAGTTACCATGATCCTGGCGCCTGTCGCACCAACAGGATGCCCCAGTCCGATTCCGGACCCGTTTACATTTGTGATCTCCCTGTTTAGTCCCAGGTCCCTTTCGCAGCCTATGTACTGAGCGGCAAAGGCCTCATTTAGCTCTATAAGCTCAAAATCTTCTATTTTTAAACTGCTCCTTTTAAAAAGATCCTTTACAGCAGGCACAGGAGAAAGGCCCATTACTGAAGGATGGCATGCACCTTTTCCCACCGCCTTTATGCTGGCAAGAGGATGAATTCCCAGGGATTTAGCTTTTTCAGCAGACATGATTACCATACCAGAAGACCCGTCATTGATACCGCTGGAATTTCCTGCAGTCACCTTGCCTATTTTGGGCAGAAAGGCAGGCGGAAGCTTAGCAAGCTGTTCCATTGTCAAACCGGGCCTGAAATGTTCGTCTTTGTCAAAGATAATTGGATCTTTTTTTCTTACCGGGATTTCAATGGGCACTATTTCATCCTTGAATGAACCGTCGTTTGTTGCCCTTTCCGCATTGTTCTGGCTTCTTAGTGCAAGTTCATCCATTTCTTCTCTGGAAATATCCATGTGCTGGGCTATGAATTCAGCGGTATGTCCCATAATGTATGGCTTTCCCTTGAAAAAACTCAAGGGGGGTTCATCTGCGTTTACCGGCCCGTCTTCAGGATGGGGTATGATGTGTGACCCGCAGTGAAGGGCGTGGATCATGGAATCGACAAAAACGCTGTCCTGAAGGCGGCAACCCCATCTTGCGCCGGGAACGGTGTATGGTACTCCGGACATGTGCTCGACACCACCTGCAAGTATCACATCGGCCATGCCTGCCTGAATCATCGCCATGCCGGAGATTACAGCTTCCATTGATGATATGCAAACGCGGTTAATCGTTACAGCAGGAATTGTATCCGGAAGACCGGCAAGAAGTGCGCCCACGCGTGTTACGTTAAGGGCATCCACAGGCTCCATGCAGCAGCCGTACCGTATATCATCTATAACTTCCGGTTCTATGTCTGCTCTTTTTATAGCTTCTTTCATGGTGACGCCGGCTAAAACAGCGGCATTGCTGTTTTTCAGGCTTCCGCCGAATGCGCCTATAGCCGTCCGGCATGCTGAAACGATTACGACATCTTTCATCTTAAACTCCCTTTTTATATGTCTGGTAATAATGAATATGGACTAACACAGAAATTAAAATAAACAATTCCGTCAACAAGACACTCATCCTATGAAAATCTACCGGGATTTGTCAAGACAGGAATCTTATCTTGCCGGGGTAACATTAAAAAACAAAAAATTTGAAGAGTTTATTAAAGAAATTATTAAATATGCCGATATTATTGAAAAACATAATTTTTAAATATGACAGCCTAGTAAAAAGTATAACCAGTGGCTAAGTAGAAAGTTCCATATACCCCCGCTAAAAATCAGCGGGATAAAAAGGTGCAGTAGATGGAACTTTCTACGACGCCATCAAATATGGAGGTCAAATCATTGAATGATCAAACAGACAAAACAAAAGTGATAATACTGACTACAAATCACCGCATTAAGGGTAATATCTCGCTTTATTCAAATGTCCGCCTGACAGATTATATTGTTGAGGCCAAGCCGTTTATAGCGGTGACCGATGCTGAAGTAAAAGACATTAACGGCTACCTGATTTTCAATGCATCATTTTTAAATGTCCAAAAGGATCGTATTGAAATCATTGTGCCTGCCGATAGGATAGCCGATAGACGGCGCAAAAAAGTGATGGCGTCGTAGAAAGTCCCATCTACTGCACCTTTTTATCCCGCTGATTTTTAGCGGGGGTATATGTAACTTTTAACGATGCCATCGGTGATACTTTTTAAGAATTCATCATAATTTGGGACACACATTTTTTTAAGATAAGATTTAATATTCGCCAAATGGTTTGGTAGCCGTTCACGGATTGAAACTTGAAATTGGAAAGTAGAAATTTTGGAGAGATGACCCATGCTTCGTCTTTGGCTACGTCGGGCAATGCCCAGGAACAACCGTGAACCGATAACTGTAAACAGTTACCAACAGATAAAGGGTATTTTTTATGGCAATACTGGAAAAAGTTTTCAAGGCAGCGGTTAGTTTCAAAGCCTCTGACATTCACATAGTACCCGGGGAACCTTTTACTTTCCGGCGATTTGGCAAACTCAGGAAGATAAAAAGTGCAGCACTTACACCGGAGCAATGCAAACAGGCTATATACGAAATCCTCAGCGATGATCAGAAAAAAAAGCTTGAAGACGAACTCCAGCTCGATTTTGCTATTGAGATCCCCGATCTTGGTCGATTTCGCGGCAGCACCATGGTTCACCATAATGGTCTTAGTGCTGTTTTTCGCGTAATTCCTCTTGAAATCCCAACACTTAAAGAGCTTGGAATGCCTGCCGTTGTCGACAAAATTCTTGATAATCATCAGGGATTGGTTCTGGTAACCGGCGCAACAGGCCAGGGGAAATCAACAACCCTTGCAGCAATGGTCGATTATTTAAATGCAAAACGCGCGCACCATATTCTTACCGTTGAAGACCCCATTGAATTTATACATCCCTTAAAACGCGGAGCGGTTAATCAGCGCCGACTCGGCAGAGATACCCTTTCTTATGCAAACGCTCTGAGGAGTGCACTAAGGGAAGACCCGGACGTTATTGTAATTGGAGAACTAAGGGACCTTGAAACCATATCCCTTGCAATATCAGCCGCTGAAACCGGACATCTTGTAATAGGAACCCTTGCTACTTCCAGTGCACCAAAAACCATCGATCGTATTATTGATGCCTATCCACCGGGTGAGCAAAGCCAGATTCGGGCTATGTTGAGTGAAGCCATAAAGGCGGTTATCACCCAGCGGCTTATTCCTGCTACGGATAACAAATCCATGAAGCCTGCTCTTGAAATACTGATTGGAACCCTTCCGCTAACGAACCTTATCCGCGATTGCAAGACCTTTCAGATTCCTTCAATGATGCAAACTGGAAAGGGTGCAGGCATGATGATTATGGATGAATCTATTCTTAAATTGCTCAAAGAAAAAGAAATAAGCACAGAGGATGCAATGGCAAATGCAAACAACAAAAAGCTTTTTCAAAATTTTAACTCAAAAACCTCAGCAGCAGAGCACCAATCAGAATAATACAACTAGGGAATGATAAATAATGGCTGTAATCGATACATATTTTAAGGAAATGAAAGAAAGAGAAGCAAGCGATCTGCAAATGGTAATAGGATTTCCGCCTTTGCTTCGGCTCCGGGGCGACCTGGTGCCAACAGAACATCCTGTTCTTACACCTGAATCAAACAGGGAGATACTTTTTGAGATACTGCCGCCAAAACTGCAGGCTTATGTAGAAAAAAACCGTGATTTTGACATGGCCTATGAACTTGAAAACACAGGTCGTTTCAGATGCAACTTTTTTTACCAGCAGCGCGGAATTAGTGCTGTTTTTCGTATCATTCCAACAAAGATCCTGACACTTGAAGAACTGAATATGCCTGAAGCGATAAAAACAATAGCCGAGTTCAGGCAGGGATTGGTTCTGGTTACAGGTCCTACGGGTAGCGGTAAATCGACAACTTTAGCTGCAATAATAGATTACATAAATAACAGTCGGGATGGACATATTATTACAATCGAGGACCCTCTTGAATTTGTTCACCCCAATAAAAAGTGTCTTTTTTCCCAGCGCGAAATCGGCACGCACGCAAGGAGTTTTGCTGATGCCCTGAGAGTGGCAAGTCGTGAAGACCCCGATATTATTCTTGTTGGTGAAATGCGGGATCTGGAAACAATATCTCTTGCCCTGACGTGTGCAGAACTCGGAATTCTGGTTTTTGGTACTCTCCATACAAACAGTGCGGCAAAAACCATAGATCGAATAATTAATGCCTTTCCAACAGATCAGCAGGAACAAACCCGTACTATGTTGTCTGAATCTTTGAAGGCGGTAATCGCCCAACAGCTTCTTAAAACCAAAGACGGCAAAGGGCGATGTGCGGCTGTCGAAATTCTTATAGGTTCTTCGGCACTTGCCAGCATGATCAGAGAGGGGAAGATATCACAGATAAGCTCGATTATTCAGACCGGAACATCCGTGGGAATGCAGAGCATGGACCAGCATCTTAAACAGCTTATAGATAAAGACAAAATAACCCGTGAAGCTGCCCATGAAAAAGCTATTGATAAAAGTTCATTTTCCTGAAAACTGATAACCTGATAAATTTGCGAGTTCTCAACACCAGCTAACTTATTAATTTCATAAAATATGGATTCCTCAATGCAACCTCCATAACCTTTTAAATTAATTGCATTTTAACATCAAGTCACAGGTAGTTTTCAACCCTGTTGTGTCTGGTTTCCTTTCTTATTGACACCTGCGCCACTAGTGCATACGATTACCTTGGTACATTTTAGTTTCTTATTTGTAAATTTTGTGCTTTTTGTGACAAAATATTTCTATTACACCTTGTTAAGCCTTTGAGTATATGATGCTGGATGCTGGTCTCTCGATACTGGATCTTAAAAAATAGATGCTCCTTATTTAATCCAGCATCGAGTATCTTGCCCTCTATGGCTCAAACGTTAATGCCAATGATATTTTTATCTTTGGTTTCGGCTTGTCCGGGTTGGGTGAAACCAAAGAGGTAAATAATGAAAAAAGTAATTAAATGGTTCATGATAGCCGTTGGATTTCTTGCCGTCGTGGTGATAGCGATGCTTTTGCTTCTTCCTGTGTTTATGGATGTGCAGAAGTATAAGCCTTATATTGAGCGCCGGGTTTCGGAAGCTGTTGGCAGGCCCTTTACAATGGGAGAAAAATTTAAGGCCTCTCTTTTTCCATGGGCAGGCGTTTCTCTTTCCGATCTTCACCTAGGCAATCCGCCTGGTTTTGATGAAAAAGACTTTGTATCTGTAAAATCTTTTGAAATCAGGGTAAAGCTTCTCCCGCTTCTTCTTTCTAAATTCAAGGATATACAGATAAATCACATCATATTGAATGAGCCTCGGATTGCCCTGATAAAACAAAAGGACGGGAAAACAACATGGGAGTGGAAAGAAAAAGAACCGGCTCAATCTAAGAAGAATGAAATAAAACCGGTCGAGGGCGAACCCGGAGAAGAATTTTCATTAAAGTCACTTGCCGTTGGTGATTTATCTATTAATAATGGTCTTATTCTCTGGATTGATCATTCGAATAAAGAAAAAAAGGAAGTTTCCGGTCTAAACCTGCAACTTTCGGATGTTTCTTTAGACCGGCCGGTTAATCTTAAATTTGATGCTCTAATGGATGGGTATCCTGTTTCAGTAAATGGAAAACTTGGGCCTGTGGGAGAGAAACCGGGCATAGGAGCAGTTCCTTTTGATATTTCCGTCAATGCGCTGAAGCAACTGGCTATACATCTGAAAGGCCATATCGA
>RCNC010001795.1_pt1 | contig 14493 bp, 14 predicted proteins | sample 2041301 | NCBI WGS metagenome assembly RCNC01 (sample SAMN09708231, study PRJNA481090) | Marine sediment metagenome, whole genome shotgun sequencing project. | biome: marine sediment; feature: ocean; material: sediment; isolation source: Sewage treatment plant 13A marine sediment (STP13A) ... | reverse complement strand
AGCAAACGGAGCTGCCACCACAATCCTTGCACTCGCTTCTGGTTCTGTTGTGCTGACATAGCCAACGCTTCCCACGGTGAGTTCTTTTAGCTTCGTTATCGCTGGGCTAAACACACCGACTTCGCTTACTTCATACTCAGCGCCGGTCTGCATGAACTTTATTTTGCTACCCGGCATCTCGACTACCCATCAGGCGTTATGGTAACCGGCAGCCACAACCCCCCCGATCATAATGGGCTGAAAATTGTGCTTGGCCAGGAAACCATTGCCGCCGGAGGCATTCAACAGATACGGGATCGGGTGATCCAGGGCAACTTCGACACAGGCAATGGCCGCATGACCCGCGAGGATGTCATACCCGCCTACATGGAAGAGGTGATACAGGATATCGCCATCGCGGTGCCATTGAAGGTGGTCATTGACGCCGGCAATGGCGCAACCGGGGAAATTGCACCACAGCTTTTCGAGGAGCTGGGCTGTGACGTCGTGCCCCTGCACTGCCAGATAGACGGCAACTTCCCCAATCACTCTCCCGACACCAGTAACGAAGACAACCTGGCGGACCTCGTACAGGCGGTGCAGGAGAACGGCGCTGATTTCGGCGTCGCCTTCGATGGCGACGGCGACCGACTCGCAGTGGTGACATCCAGCGGGAACATCGTGCGTTCTGATGTATTGCTGATGCTTTACGCACAGGACGTGGTATCGCGCAACCCGGGGGCTGACGTGATATTTGATGTGAAGTGCAGCCGCAATCTCACCGAGCTGATTACCCGTCACGGCGGCCGCCCTGTTCTGTGGAAGACCGGGCACGCCTTTATGAAGGAAAAAATGAGAACTACCGGCGCCCTGCTGGGTGGCGAATTCTCGGGTCACATCTTCTTTGGCGAACGCTGGTTCGGGTTTGACGATGGCATGTATGCGGCGGGCCGCCTGGCTGAAATCCTCAGCACTCACGGGGAATCCCTGGACGATTCGATCGCTGAATTTCCCACTTCCGTCAATACCCCGGAAATCATCATTCCGATAGCCGACAATTACAAATTCCAGCTCATTGAGAAAATTCTCAGCAGCGCCGACTTTTCGTCTGGCAAGGTAAATAACATGGACGGGATCAGGGTGGACTTCACGAATGGCTGGGGCCTTATAAGGGCATCGAACACCGGACCCGCACTGACCGCCCGCTTCGAAGCCGATACGGAGGAAAACCTGGAGATGATAAAAGAGGAATTTCGCGCCCAGATCGGCCTGATTGACCCAGAGATAACACTTGGTTTCTAATGACCGGCCCCCGATGACCGGGATTAACCGCAGGCAAAAAAATGTCACTTGATCGCACAGCAGCCCTGAATATCGCCCAGGTACTCACTGAGGCCTTGCCCTACATCCAGCGTTTCATTGGGAAAACGATTGTGGTGAAGTTTGGTGGCAATGCCATGGTAGACCCCGAATTGCACGAGAGCTTCGCCAGGGATGTGGTGCTCATGAAGCTGGTGGGCATGAATCCAGTGGTGGTGCATGGGGGCGGACCTCAAATTGGCGCGCTGCTGGAAAAACTCAACATCAAGTCCGAATTCGTGGACGGCATGCGGGTCACCGATGCCCAAACGATGGACGTGGTGGAAATGGTGCTGGGCGGCAGCGTCAATAAGGCCATTGTGGCCTCGATCAATCGCAATGGCGGCAAAGCCATCGGCGTCACAGGAAAAGACGGCCAGCTGATCAGGGCCCACAAACTCACCATCCATCGACACAGCCCGGAGCTGGACGCTCCGGAAATAATCGATATTGGCCATGTGGGTGAAGTCGAGCAGATTGACACCAGTGTGCTGGACGTCATTCTCGGCAGCAACTTCATACCAGTCATCGCTCCAATCGGGGTAGGGGATGACGGCGCTACCTATAACATCAATGCCGACCTGGTCGCCGGAAAACTGGCCCAGGTCATGCAGGCAGAGAAACTCATGCTGCTGACCAATGTAGCCGGGCTGCTGGACAAAAAGGGAGAAATCCTCACCGGGCTGAGCACAGCGCAGGTGGACGGCCTGATCGACGACGGCACTATCAGCGGAGGTATGCTGCCCAAAATCAGCTGCGCCCTGGATGCAGTGAAATCAGGAGTCAACAGCGCGCATATAATTGATGGCCGGGTGCCACATGCGGTACTGCTGGAAACCTTCACTGACGAGGGAATGGGCACCCTGATCACCAATAAGCGTACCTAGGGAACAAAAAATGAAGAAATCCGGCCCCAATGAGGCTGGGCTTATTGCAGGCGCGTCGGGTAATCGCTAGCATAACTCGAAATACGAATAGACACGGATGATCATGCCTCCCAGAAAATCCCAAAGGCGCCAGCAAATACTGGAAGCTCTAGCGCAAATGCTGGAGGCCAGTCCCGGCGGCCGAATTACTACCGCAGGCCTGGCCAAGCAGGTAGGTGTCTCTGAAGCTGCCCTTTATCGTCACTTTCCAAGTAAATCCAAAATGTTCGAGGGTCTGATCGAGTTCATTGAAGAAACCCTGTTCAGTCGCATCAATATCATTCTGGCCGAGGAGCAGACTGCGGCGTCCCGCTGCGAAAAAATGCTCATGCTGTTGTTGGCTTTTACCGAACGCAACCCCGGGATTACCCGTATCCTGACCGGTGACGCCCTGGCGGGGGAAACCGAGCGACTGCACCAGCGGGTGGCGCAACTGTTTGACCGGTTTGAAACACAGCTCAAGCAGGTCATCAGGGAAGCGGAGATGCGCGAGGGCCTGAGGCCCGTCCTGCCCCTGCATGCGGCCGCCAATTTGCTGATGGCTGCGGCGGAGGGCCGTATCTCACAATATGTACGCAGTGGTTTCCAGCGCCCCCCGACGGCTGACTGGGCACAGCAGTGGGAGCTTCTGATAAAAGGCTTCTTCCGGGAGACGGTGACCCAGCCAGTGCCCGGGCGGGCCTCCAGCTACGTCAGGTAATTGGCACTTCAGGAGTTGGGCTTGGACCGTTTTATGCGCAGGGTTCGCCGCATCTCAACCACTTCCAGCAGCATTTCGAAACGCTCAATATCCAACTGGTAGGAAGCGGCCATGTCATCGACATCCCCCTGCCGATCAACAATGGCTCGATCCGTGGCGGCAATATCACTTTGCAGGGTTTCGATGGCCCGCAGTCGCTCCACGTCCACCTTCCTGCCACTGCGTTCCATGTCCGCAGCCTCGGACTGATAATTTTCCACTCTCTGCTTGAGTGAGCGACGGTTACCTTTGAGGATACTCAGCCTGATTTTCAGGTCTCCCAAGGCGCGATCACGGGCAGCCTCGATATCCGCCACCGTACTGTAGCGAAGCATAAGGGTTTCATCCCATTCACGCAGGCGCTCCTGCTCAGCATTGGCCGCATCCACAAGCTGTTGCTGCGCGTCCTGGGCATTGCGCTCCTCTTCTGTGAGCGCCCTGGGGATGACCTTGATGACCATGCCCTCGTCATTAAGTACCTCATAGCCCTTACTCACGTATTCGACTGGCACCTGGTAGCCCACCACCACCACACCGTCGGCATTGCGATACCTGTACAACTGGCGAGCTTCAACCACCATACTGAGGGTAAGGAGCGACACGCAAGCGAAGCAACCAATAGTGTTGATACGAGAAATCATATGCCCAAAGAATAAATTCCTGTTGCTAGCGTTCAACCTAGACCCCATAGCAGTCTCTATAGTTCCGCATACTGGCAAGCACACCCTGGGTGTCATCACCGGTATTTTCCAGATAATCGATGATATGTGCCATATCGATAATGCTGAGCACCGGGACGCGATAAGCCTGCTCTACCTCCTGGATGGCTGACTGTTCCCCTGCTCCACGCTCCTGGCGATCCAGCCCAATAACGACTCCCGCTAAATCAGCTCCGGCAGCGGCAATCATGTTGATAACCTCGCGTACCGCGGTACCTGCGGTAATCACGTCATCAATCACCAGTACCCGGCCCCTTAAGGGAGCGCCTACCAATGTACCGCCCTCACCGTGGTCCTTGGCCTCTTTGCGATTATAGGCAAAGGGTGTATCCAGGCCGTGGTGGTCCGCCAGGGCAATAGCCGTGGCCGCCGCCAGCGGAATACCCTTGTAGGCAGGACCCAGCAAAACATCAAACTCAACACCGGAATCGACAATCCGCTGGGCGTAGCAACGACCCAGGGCCGCCAGCGCCCGGCCACTGGAAAAGGCGCCTGCGTTGAAAAAATAGGGGCTGGTACGGCCCGATTTGAGCGTAAATTCACCAAATTTCAACACTTCACAGCCGCGTGCAAGTTCAATAAATTCGGTCTGGTAGGCGTGCATCTCGTCACCGATTAATAAAACGGGGCATTGTATTCCAGAGTTTAAGCTATAGAATACGCAATTCTGGTATCGGCCACGTCCTACTAATAAGATTCAAGTCGGGGGCTTCTGTCCCCATCATAATCTGCCGTGGCGATCCTGCAAGGTTTCAATATAAAAGATTTAGTGCGTGACCGTCCCAAACAGAGTCTGGCAATAGTTGGGGCAGGGCACGTAACAGCACTTTACACGCTCTCACAGCAAGAGGCCAAAAATGAGGATCATCAGTTTCAGTGCTGACGGCATCAAAAATGCCGCAGAAAATGGATTTTTTGACTGGCTGAAAGAGCAGGACGCGGATTTCATCTGCATCCAGGATCTACAGTGCTCGGAATATGACCTGCAGGATAGCGTCTTCTTCCCTGAAGAATATAACGCCTACTTCCTGGACGATGTCGATGGCAAGGCCAATGGCGTCGCCATCTACTGCCGGCAGCTGCCCAAGGCGATCATGACCGGCCTGGGATTTGCCGACTTTGACATGGAAGGTCGCTACATCCAGGCCGACTATGAAAATCTCAGTGTGGCCTGTCTGCTGGCCCCACAGGTGAAGCAGGGTGACGCTGAGCAACAATCCCGGAAAAATGAGTTTTTCTCACTGTTGGGCGGCCATTTGCAAAAAGTGCGCAACAAGCGCAGGGAGTTCATCATCTGTGCTAACTGGCAGCTTGCTCACACCCCGGGGGATCTGCAGGACACCGCAAGCAATAGCACCACCTCCGGCTTCCTGGCGGAAGAGCGGCAGTGGATGAATGAACTGCTGGAGTCCGGCTACGTCGACGCGTTCAGGGAAATCAACTCCGACCAGGACGAGTTCAGCTGGTGGCCCGACGGTGATCGTGACAGTAACGGCTGGCGCACTGACTTCCATGTCATTTCACAGGGTCTCAAATACTCAGTCGAATATGGTGCGATTTACAAGGGCAAGGCGTTTTCCTCGCACGCACCTGTCATCATGGACTACGATATCGAGGTGTAAGCTCCATGCCCTGCCTCAGGAAGCAAGCGCTTCCTTTTGCCGGGTAATCAGCTCATTTATACCCTTACCCGCAAGATCCAGCATGCCATCCAGCTCTGCCCGCGCAAATGGAACCCCCTCCGCGGTGCCCTGAACCTCGATAAATCCGCCGCTTTCTCCCATGATAACGTTCATATCGGTATCTGCTGAGGAATCTTCCGGGTAATCAAGGTCCAATACCGGAACACCCTGGTACATCCCCACTGAAACAGAGGCGATCATCTGCATTAGAGGGTCCTCCTTGATCAGCTTCTCCCGTTGCAGGTAGGAAATCGCATCGACCAGCGCCACACAAGCCCCGGTGATCGAGGCGGTACGCGTGCCCCCATCTGCTTGAATAACATCACAGTCGATAGTAATTGTGTTTTCCCCAAGCTTGGACATATCCAGGGCCGCTCGCAGGGAGCGGCCGATCAGTCGCTGGATCTCTACTGTCCGCCCGCCCTGCTTGCCTCTGCTTGCCTCCCGGCCCATACGGGAGCCGGTGGAACGTGGCAACATGCCATACTCTGCCGTTACCCAACCCTTGCCCTCGCCGCGCATGAAGCGCGGCACGCCTTTTTCTACCGAGGCAGTGCAAATTACCCGTGTGTCGCCGAAGCAAACCAGCACAGAACCCTCCGCATGGCGGGTGAAGTTACGGGTGATGCTAATGTCTCGCAATTGCTCGGGCGAACGGCCGCTGGGTCGTTGCATGGTAGTCTCCGTCAGAAAATAATCGCGCAAGTATACGCTAGCTAACCAGCTACGGCAGTCAAATATCGTCAGCAATCGGCCTGGAGATGCTGCTCTATGCGAGTCGCGCATACTCGCTTAATACCCACACGGCCCGATCTGGCCTACCGAACTATATGCATCATTAACAAGCTGCTACACTCCTTGGCTTGCTGATTAACCGGGGTTAAACCTAGAAATAATGATCCAGAGCATGACGGCTTTCGCCCGCGAGAGCGCTGCAACCGACACAGGCATATTGACCGTAGAGTTACGCTCAGTAAACCACCGCTATCTTGATTGCAGCTTCAAACTTCCCGACACATTGCGCGCCCTGGAGCCATGGCTGCGGGAGGAGGCGGGCAAAGTCCTGGCCAGGGGCAAGCTGGATTGCCTGATCCGCCTGCAATCAAACGCCGCCGGTCCCGAGCAACTGCAAATCGATGACGACAAGCTGGAGACGTTGTTGGCGGCCACAGGCCTGATCCAGCAGCGGCTGGACAACCCCGCGCCCATCAATGCACTGCAGGTATTACAATTCCCCGGCATTTACAGTACCCCTGAACAATCGGAAGAACAGTTACAAAAAGACGCCCGAGCCCTGTTCAAAAAAGCGCTGGATAATATGCAGCAAAGCCGCCGCCGGGAAGGTGAAAAACTGGCATCACTTATCGCAGGGCGCCTGGAGCAGGTGGTAGCTGAGGTGATTGCCACCCGCGAGGTACTGCCAGCCCTGATGCAACACCAACGGGACCGCATCACCAATCGTATTGCCGACCTGGCAGTGGAAGTGGACCAGGGCCGTCTGGAACAGGAACTGGTCTACCTGTCGCAGAAGGCCGATGTGGATGAAGAACTGGACCGTCTTGATGCCCACGTCAGTGAAGTCCGCCGCACCCTGGAAAAAGGTGGCCCCTGTGGTCGCCGCCTGGACTTTCTCATGCAGGAGTTAAATCGCGAGGCCAACACGCTCTCTTCCAAGTCCTTATCGGCCGGTACGACCCAGAACGCGGTGCAGCTAAAGGTACTGATTGAGCAGATGCGTGAGCAAATCCAGAATATTGAGTAACCCCGCGGGGCGCGGCCAGCGCGCCCCGGACAGGACAAGAACATGACAAGTACCGGAACACTGTACACCGTGTCGGCGCCTTCCGGAGCTGGCAAAACCAGCCTGGTGAATGCCCTGGTGCCACGTTGCCAGGATCTGCTGGTCTCCATATCCCACACCACTCGCCCCATACGCCCCGGTGAAGAAGATGGCATCAATTATCACTTTGTAGAAGAACAGCAGTTCCTTGGCATGCTGGAGCGCAATGAGTTCCTCGAACATGCCAGGGTCTTTGGCAACCTGTACGGGACATCCAGTGTGTGGGTGGAAGAGCAACTCAAGCAGGGCTATGACGTCATACTGGAAATCGACTGGCAGGGAGCACAACAGGTCAAGCGCTTGCTCCCTGAGGCCAAGGCCATATTTATTGTCCCCCCCTCCCGTGAAGCCCTGCAACAGCGCCTCAACGCCCGGGGCCAGGATGACACCACCATCATCCAGGCACGCATGGATGAAGCCGTGGAGGAAATGTCACACTACGTTGAAGGGGATTACCTGGTGGTAAACAAGGATTTCGACCAGGCCCTTGCAGAGCTACACTGCATCGTTTGCAGCCAGCGCCTGCGCACCTCCCGACAACAGCTTGTCTTGAGCGATATGCTAAGCGACCTACTGGCCTGAACCGCTGGCCTGACCCGCTAGCCGTAAAAAAGAGACAAAGCCGGGCTGGCACTGCAGGCATTATTACCGCTGGACGCACCCCCGGGTGTTTGCGTTATACTTGCCTGTTACTTCGGGGCAGCCCTCGCTAATTAATTAACCTGTGCCTTCATGCTTGATACTACAGAGCCTGATGCGGCACGCACAAAATGGGAAGTACTCAAGAATGGCACGCGTAACTGTTGAAGATTGTCTGGATAATGTCGCAAACCGCTTCGAGCTGGTTATGGTAGCCAGCAAGAGGGCCAGGCAACTGGCCACCGGGGGCAAGGATCCCATGGTGCAGGAAGAATCCGACAAGCCCACTGTAATCGCCCTGCGCGAAATCGCCGAAGGCTTCGTAACCCCCGATATCCTCACCCGTGAGGAAGAACTCGACGCAGAAGAGGAACTGGCCGAAGTCATGGATGCCATCGAGCCTCTCACAGCAGAGCCAGTTACCGGTGCCACTTTCTAGGCGAACCTCAGGACACGAGCCGCCATACTTCGCGGGCATCTCTGGCAAGGAGCATAGAGAAGCGCAATGCAAACCATAGATGCCCTCAGCACCACCCTTCGCAGTTACCTCAACCCTGAGCAGACCAGTCACGTAAAGCGTGCCTACTTTTTTGCCGAACAGGCCCACTATGGGCAGCTACGTCGCAGTGGTGAAGCCTATGTAACCCACCCCCTCGCTGTCGCCGGCATCCTCGCCGACATGCACATGGATCACCAGAGCCTGATTGCGGCCATGCTGCACGATGTGATCGAAGATACCGGCATGGAGAAAACCACTATCGGTGAACAGTTCGGCCCCACAGTGGCAGAGTTGGTGGATGGTGTTAGCAAGTTAACGCAAATGGAATTCGGTTCCCTGGAAGAAAAGCAGGCGGAGAACTTCCAGAAGATGGCCCTGGCCATGGCCCAGGACATCCGGGTAATCCTGGTAAAACTGGCCGATCGCTTGCACAACATGCGTACCCTGGGTGTATTGCAAACTACCAAGGCGCGTCGCATCGCCAAGGAGACCCTGGATATTTACTCTCCCATCGCCATGCGCCTGGGAATGAATAATGTCCGCATGGAATTTGAAGACCTGGGGTTCAGCGCTCTCTACCCGATGCGCGCCAGTCGCATTGACGCGGCCCTGCGGCACGCCCGCGGTCACCGCAAAGAACTGGTAGAAAAAATTCGCCACCAGATCGAGGCTACGCTGGAGCAGGAAGGTCACGATATCTCGGTGGTGGGTCGTGAAAAGCACCTCTACAGTATCTATAAGAAGATGAAGTCCAAGCGCAAGTCATTTTCCGAAATCATGGACATCTACGCCTTCCGCATCATCGTGGATTCGGTTGATACCTGTTACCGCGTGCTGGGTTGCATCCACAGTCTCTACAAGCCCGTACCGGGTGAGTTCAAGGACTACATTGCGATCCCCAAAGCTAACGGCTATCAATCCCTGCATACTGTGTTGATGGGCATGCATGGCGTACCCATTGAGGTCCAGATCCGCACGCAGGACATGGAGGATATGGCCAATAACGGTATCGCTGCTCACTGGTTGTACAAAAGTGATAGCCAGACGGCCAGCGGCAGCCACGCCCGGGCACGCGAATGGGTGCAGGGCCTGCTGGAAATGCAGCAACGAGCGGGTAATTCACTGGAGTTTATTGAAAACGTCAAGATCGACCTGTTCCCGGATGAGATCTATGTGTTTACCCCCAAGGGACAGATACTCGAATTACCACGGCGGGCCACGGCGGTGGACTTCGCCTACGCAGTGCATACGGATATCGGCAACAGTTGTATCGCCTGCCGCATCAACCGTCGCCTGGCACCACTGTCCGAGCCTTTGGAAAGCGGCCAGACCGTGGAGATCCTGATCTCATCAGGGGCCAGGCCCAATCCATCCTGGCTGGACTACGCGGTCACCGCCAAGGCACGCTCCAATATTCATCACTTCCTCAAGAACCAGACCCAGGAGGATTCGGTTGCCCTGGGTCGCAGCCTGCTGGACAAGGGCCTGACCGGATTTGGCAGCAGCCTCGAGCAGATACCGCAGGCACCGCTTGAGGAGTTCCTGGCGCAACAACACTACGACAGCCTGGACGACCTGCTGGCAGACGTCGCCAGGGGCAACCGACTACCCGCCATTACCGCGCAACAATTATTGGGCGGCCAGGAAGGATACCAGCTCCAGGAAAGCGATGGCGGGGCACAGCCCGTAGCGATCTGCGGTACCGAGGGCTTTATGGTCAGCTACGCCCGGTGCTGCCACCCCATTCCGGGTGACCCCATCGAAGGCTACCTCAGCTCCGAAAAAGGCATGGTGGTGCACCACGAGCAATGCAAAAACCTCGGGGATATGCGCGATAATCGCGAACGCCTGGTGGCATTGCTATGGGATAATCAAGTGGAAGGTGAGTATCCCGTGGAGCTGCGGATCGAGGTGGAAAACAGGCGCGGCATGATCGCTGTCATCGCCACCCGAATCAATAGCATGAGTGTCAATATCGAGAAAATATCCACTGACGACAAGGACTACCAGTTCACCTTCGTCAATCTGGAAATGCTGGTGGAAAACCGCGTGCACCTGGCCCGCATCATGAAACGCCTGCGCGCCATCAACCATGTGCGCAAGGTTACCAGGGTCAAGAACTAGTGTACCTCGTCACTCATATTGTAATATGAGTGACGAGGTACACTAGGACATCCCGCCATACCCATGGCCGTCAACGGAGAATTAGTGTGAGCAATCGCGCCGTAATATCAACACCTGCAGCCCCCGATGCCATCGGCCCCTATTCCCAGGCAGTCAAAGTGGGCAACACCGTGTGGCTTTCCGGGCAGATCCCACTGGATCCAGACACCATGGAACTGGTGGGCGGCGATATCAGCCAACAGGCGAGGCGGGTATTCCAGAACCTGTCCGCCGTCGCGGCCGCGGCAGGCGGCAGTCTGGATGATGCAGTGAAGATCAATATTTCACTGACCGACCTGAATGATTTCGCCGCAGTCAACGACATTATGTCCCGTTTTCTGCAGGAGCCCTTTCCAGCGCGCGCCTGCGTACAGGTAGCCGCTCTGCCCAAGGGAGCGAATATCGAGGTGGAAGCAATCCTCGCGCTTTAGTCGAGCAGGGCGCCGTAGCCACTAATGTAATCCGGATAAAGTAACTGGAAGCCACTGTCGCGCAGTGCGCCATTGCGACAGCGTTTGTGACCGGCGATGTTATGGGGCGTGGGTTGGTCAAGCGGCGGCGATAAGCCCTGGTCCCGGTTGTCCACCCCCAGTTTCCGCGCCAGCCAGGATTCGACCTCGTACCGCGGAGCAGGATTATCATCCACACCGATGTACACCGGCGCCAGCGCCCCCCCGTCCTGACCCCTCTGCAGCAGATGATCCAGGAAACCCGCGCAGTCATCCCGATGAATACGATTGGTATAGCGCAGCGGCTGTGCAGGACACAGCTCGCCCCGACTGATCCGCGCCATTAAGCGACCTCCCGGGATACCGTAGATACCCGCAAAACGCACCACGCTGGCGCTGTGATCCGACTCCAGCAGTTGCCGCTCCGCGTCGATTATTGCCAGGGCACGGGGGTCATCCCGCGAGAGGGGGCTGTCTTCGTCTACCCAGCCACCCTGCGCTTCTGCAAAGACCCGGGTACTGCTGGCCATAATAATATGCTGCGGTCGGTGTTGCCCCAGGCCCTGCAACAGGTTGCGCATGGCGACCTGGAAACCCTTCTTGTAACCCTCTACGGAGCGCTCAAAGGGGTTAAACGTCGCCACCACATAGTCCGGCCGCAACTGTGACGCAAAGTCCAGACTGCCGGGCTGAGTGTAATCCGCCTCGCGCGCGGCAAATTCAGCAGGAAGCTTTGTGGTATCTCGCCTCACCCCGGTGACATACCACTCTTTTTGCAACAATAACCTGCCGCTTCGCGTCCCCAGGTCTCCACACCCCACAAATAGAACGGAACTGCTCTTCATAAACTCATCTCTCACTGGTTACACTAGGCCCTACGTTAATAAGGTCTCATGCCATGACACTAACAGAACTGCGCTATCTTGTTGCCCTGTCTGAAACAGGCCACTTTCGCAAGGCGGCAGAACAATGCAATGTCAGCCAGCCCACCTTGAGCATCGCTATCAAAAAACTCGAGGCAGAACTGGGCATCAGCCTGTTCGAGCGCTCTCGTCACAAAGTCACTGCCACACCCACCGGAGCCCGCATAGTGGAACAGGCCCAAACCGTATTACAGGAAACCCAAAACCTGTTGCACCTGGCAGAAGCGGGCAAAGACCCCCTGGGCAGCATGCTATCGGTAGGGGCCATCTACACCGTTGGTCCCTACCTGTTTCCACGGCTGGTAAGCCAACTGCAACAGCTGGCGCCGAACATGCCGCTGTTTATTGAGGAAAGCTACACCGCCAGTCTGCGCGGAAAATTAACCAGTGGCGAGTTGGATGCGATTTTTGTGGCACTGCCCTTCACCGAAACTGAGGTGGTTACACGGGCCGTCTACGATGAACCCTTCGTGGTGTTACTGCCGGAGGATCATGAGCTGGCGCAGCAAAAAGAAATAACTGCTGCAGACCTCGCCATACACAAGGTGCTGTTGATGGGAGAGGGCCATTGTTTCCGCGACCAGGTCCTCGAGGCCTGTCCGGGCCTGCAGCAGGCCATCCGTGAGAATTACTCGCAGGGCCACGCGGTGGTGGAGGGCAGTTCCCTTGAAACCCTTAAGCATATGGTAGCTACCGGACTGGGAATCACGGTGCTACCCAGGTCAGCGGCAGACGCGACTACCTACGGCGAGCGCACACTGGCGGTGCGCCCCTTTGCCGACCCCGCGCCGCACCGTACCATCGCACTGGCCTGGCGAGTGAGCTATCCGCGACCAGACGCCATCGATATCCTTACCGACGCCCTGCGCGGCGGATAGGTCAACCATGCAGGGAATCGCCAACCTTTCTGTACAGGAGTTGCGGGGCGTCGGGCCAAAACTGGCAACCAGGCTCGCCGACTACGGTGTGCGTTATCTGGAAGACCTGCTGTTTCACCTGCCACTGCGCTACCAGGATCGTACCCGGGTTACCGCTATAGCAGCAGCCCGCGAAGGCGCCGACCTGGTCATTGAAGGCGAAATCCGCGCGGCCGATATAGTGTTCGGCCGCCGTCGTAGCCTGGTGGCACGCATTCAGGATGGCAGTGGCACACTGACCCTGCGTTTTTTCCATTTCTCCGCGGCCCAGAAGAACAATTTGCAGCCGGGGACCAGGCTGCGCTGTTTTGGCCAGGTCAGGCGCGGCGGCAGCGGCCTGGAGATGTACCACCCGGAGTATCAGCAACTGCAGGAAGAGAGCCCTCCGGTAGAGGAAGCGCTGACGCCAATTTACCCGACCACGTCCGGCATTGGGCAAAACCAGTGGCGCAAGCTATGTGACCAGGCCCTGACCTACCTGCAGCGGGAGCGCGCGGTCGACTTGTTGCCACCCAACGAAAGCTATCCCTATGACCTGACTCGCGCCCTGCAGTACCTGCACGCGCCGCCACCGGATGCTTCGCTGGAGCTATTAAGGGAGGGCAAGCACCCCGCGCAACTGCGGCTGGCTCTGGAAGAGTTGGTAGCACACAACCTGTCGTTGCACCGGCTGCGGGAAAGACAACAGCGCGATGGCGCCCCAGCACTGGCGCCGCGCAAACACGAGATGGAGAATTTTCTCACCAGCCTGCCGTTTACGCCCACCGACGCCCAGCACAGAGTGCTGGCAGAAATATCCGCTGATCTGGCCAAACCCGTACCGATGCTCCGCCTGGTACAGGGGGACGTCGGTTCCGGCAAGACCCTGGTGGCAGCGGGTGCCGCACTGCAGGCCATTGGCAATGGCTTCCAGGTAGCCATCATGGCACCCACTGAAATCCTGGCGGAACAACACTGGCAGAATTTCCACGACTGGTTCCAGCCGTTGGGAATCTCCATGGAGTGGTTGAGCGGGCGCACCAAGGGAGGTAAACGCGCCACCGCCCTGCAGCGCATCGCTGGTGGCGAAGCCAGTCTGGTTATAGGCACCCACGCCCTGTTCCAGGACGATGTCGCTTTTTCACGCCTGGGCCTGGTTGTGGTCGATGAACAACACCGCTTTGGTGTCCACCAGCGCCTGACCCTGACTGAAAAAGCAGCACCGGGACAGGGGCGCCCACACCAATTGGTGATGACAGCCACTCCCATTCCCCGCACGCTGTCCATGGTTGCTTACGCCGATCTGGACTGCTCGATAATCGACGAGTTGCCGCCGGGAAGACAGGCAGTGACCACCGCACTGGTCGACAGCGGACGGCGGGATGAGGTCATGTCCAGGGTCGCTGCAGCCTGCGGCGAGGGCCGACAGGCTTACTGGGTGTGCACCCTCATTGAAGAGAGTGATGCACTGCAGGCCCAGGCTGCCCAGGCCACCGCAGAAGAGTTGCGCCTGGCGCTGCCCCAGCTCAATATTGGCCTGGTTCACGGCCGCTTGAAACCCGCTGAAAAACAGGCTGTTATGGCCTCCTTTAAAGCTGGAGACCTGGCACTGCTGGTGGCCACCACGGTCATTGAAGTCGGGGTGGATGTGGCTAATGCCAGCTTGATGATCATTGAAAA
>RCNC010001793.1_pt1 | contig 14495 bp, 13 predicted proteins | sample 2041301 | NCBI WGS metagenome assembly RCNC01 (sample SAMN09708231, study PRJNA481090) | Marine sediment metagenome, whole genome shotgun sequencing project. | biome: marine sediment; feature: ocean; material: sediment; isolation source: Sewage treatment plant 13A marine sediment (STP13A) ... | reverse complement strand
TCAGTGGTACGTGAAAATTGAGCCGCTTGCGAAACCGGCTATTGAAGCCGTCGAGAGTGGCGCGATTCGTTTCGTGCCCGAAAACTGGTCGAAGACTTACTACGAATGGATGTACAACATCCAGGACTGGTGCATCAGCCGGCAACTCTGGTGGGGCCATCGAATTCCAGCCTGGTACGACAATGACGGCAACGTATACGTCGGTTATTCACAAGAAGACGTGCGTGAGAAGCACAAGCTGGAGGCCGATGTCGAACTGCGTCAGGATGAAGACGTTCTCGATACCTGGTTCTCGTCTGCACTGTGGCCTTTTAGTACCCTGGGGTGGCCGGAGAAGACCAAAGAACTAGCCGATTTCTATCCTGGCAATGTGCTCGTTACAGGCTTTGACATTATCTTTTTCTGGGTCGCACGCATGATCATGATGGGCATCAAGTTCATGGGCGACGTGCCGTTCCGCGAAGTCTATATCCATGGGCTCATTCGCGACCACGACGGTCAGAAGATGTCGAAATCAAAGGGTAATGTTCTCGACCCACTGGATCTAATTGACGGCACCGATCTCGACGCACTAATTCAGAAACGCACAACCGGCCTGATGCAGGATCATCTCAAGCCGAAAATCGAGAAAGCGACTCGCCAACAATTCCCGGATGGCATCGATGCCTACGGTTGTGACGCACTGCGTTTTACGTTCGCTTCTCTCGCCACGACGGGGCGGGACATTCGCTTCGACCTCGGGCGCATCGAAGGTTATAAGAACTTCTGCAACAAACTTTGGAATGCTGCGCGCTATGTACTAATGAACACCGATAGCCTCAGCGCAGGTGATGTCGAATTTACTGCCGCCGACCGCTGGATCAAGGCACGGTTCAATAGCACCGTCGCGGCAGTTCACGGCCATTTTGCGTCGTATCGACTCGACCTTGCCGCACAAGCCATTTATGAATTCACATGGCACGAGTTCTGTGACTGGTATCTCGAGCTATCCAAGCCGGTTCTGCAATCTGACAGCGCCAGCGACGAACTGAAGCGCGGTACTCAGCGCACATTGATCGAAGTACTCGAGTCACTGCTGCGTCTGCTGCACCCATTGATGCCATTTGTTACCGAAGAAATCTGGCAGCAGGTCGCTCCAAGGGCAGACATCAAAGGTGACACGATCATGTTGCAGCCTTTCCCCGAAGTCGATGCGAGTGCGGACGACAGCGACGCTGTATCTGACATTGAGTGGGTACGGCAATTTATTCTCGGTGTTCGGCAAATCCGCGGTGAAATGGACATTTCTCCGGGCAAACCTCTGCCCGTGCTCTTGCAACACGCTAGCGCCGACGACCGGAAACGCTCTGAAACGCATGCAAGCCTGCTGCGGGGAGTGGGTCGAGTCGAGTCTGTCACGGTACTCGGCGCTGACGAGGAACCACCGGCAGCCGCCACTGCACTGCTGGGAGAACTGCGCCTGCTCGTGCCGATGAAAGGCGTTATCGATGTCGATGCCGAAAGAGCCCGGCTGGAAAAGCAACTTGATAAAGTCAATGTCGATCTCGCCCGCACGAACGGCAAACTTGGCAACGAAAAGTTCGTGAACAATGCTCCCGCTGACGTAGTCACAAAGGAAAAGCAGCGCGCTACAGATTTCGAAAAGACAATTACGCAGCTAAACGAGCAACTCGAAAAACTGGCCGACCTTAGCTAGACGCGCACAAATCTGAGCACTGCATCACAAACTGGCCGGTATTGAGTGCATTCTGACAGGGCTTCCGCGACGATAGCAGGCATAATCGTTCGTCGGGGCTTCGCACCCGATCAACCAGGAGTCTCGCATGCAGAGCGGAAATACTCTGGAACAACTTCCCGTCGGCGAAGACGCGGATCGGGCGGTGCTAGTCAAAGCGCAGAAGGCGCTTGGCAGCATCATCCTTGGCAAGGACGACCAGATCGCCCTAGCCCTGGCGTGTCTTCTGGCCAGGGGCCACCTTTTGATAGAGGACCTGCCTGGACTCGGCAAGACCATGCTTGCTCATGCACTTGCCCGAATTCTGGGTCTCAGCTTCCGTCGCATCCAGTTTACGAGCGACCTGCTCCCGGCCGATATCGTCGGAGTATCCATCTTTCGCCAGAACAAGGGCGAGTTCGAATTCCAACCTGGCCCGATCTTCTCGCAACTGATCTTGGCTGACGAGGTCAACCGAGCGACACCAAAAGCACAAAGCGCGTTGCTCGAAGCTATGGAGGAGTACCAGGTTTCTGTCGACGGAAATACGCGCCGTCTACCCGAACCGTTCTTCGTTGTCGCAACGCAAAATCCGGCCGATCAGATCGGCACGTTTCCCTTGCCGGAATCGCAACTTGATCGCTTTCTGATGCGCCTCGAACTCGGCTACCCAAATGAGGAAAGCGAGCGCGAACTTATAACCGGCGCCGACAGGCGCACGATGCTCGAAGACATCGACGCGGTCGCGTCGCCAGAAGCATTGCAGAGTCTGCAAAAAGCGGCGGCAAATGTTCACATGAGTGAACCGCTCGTCGACTACATCCAGGCGCTGGTAAGACAAACGCGTGAGTCACCTGACATCGATATTGGTTTGTCACCGCGCGGCTCTTTAGCTCTTGTGGCCGCGGCGAAGGCACGCGCGTTCGTCGAGAATCACAGCGGCGTATATCCAGACGACATTCAGGCTGTGTTTGCGGCAATTGCGGGACACCGCTTGAAGCCGGCCAGCAATACAACTCACCGCACCGCTGCCGAACTTTGCCAACATGTCCTCGATTCCGTGGCCATTCCCTAAGATCGGGCTAGCACCCAAACTATCGGCAGCCGCAAGGCGTCGTGTCGGTCGCTGGGCCAAAGAGCGCCAGGGCATAGATCCGGCAGTCACTGCATTGCGACCCGGCCGCGTTTACATACTTCCAACCGGTGTCGGTCTCATATTTGGTTTGATGACCTTCGCAATGCTGTTGGGTTCGATGAACTACAACAACAACCTGTCGTTTGTGCTCACGTTTATACTCGCCGGCCTTGGCTTTGTCTCCATGCACCAGTGCCAACGCAACATCGTTGGCCTTGAACTAAGTTTCGCGGGCATCGAACCCGTGTTCGCCGGCCAGTCAGCCAAGTTCCGCATTGCAATCACAAATCGCTCAAAGAGCGCACGGCATGGCATCGGCCTGAACACAGACACCGTGGATAGCGATGTTCAGGACTTACAGCCGGGCGAAAGCAAAATATTTGTCCTTACGGCAACGACGAAAAAACGCGGCTGGCTGAAACTAGAACGTTTCGGCATCCGCACGCTGTTCCCCTTCGAGCTTTTCCGCTCGTGGGCGTGGCTGCACATGGATCTCTCCGGGCTGGTTTACCCTCGTCCGGCCGACGAAGTCCCGCAACCACCGCCAACGCAAACGGCTCACGGTCATCGGCAGCACGACGCGCGCGGGGAGGAAGATTTCGCCGGCCTACGCAAATTTCACGAAGGCGATTCACCACGCCACGTTGCCTGGAAAGCCTACGCGCGCAGCGGGCAGCTACTATCGAAGCAGTTTGCCGGCGCAGACACCAGTAGCCAGTGGTTCGACTTTGACGAGGTGCAGGCCAGCGACACAGAGTCGCGTTTATCGATTTTGACTAGCTGGATAATCGAAGCCGATCGCACGCGCGAGGACTATGGACTTCGGCTGCACGGCAAGCAGTTTCCGCCGTCCCATGGCGAAGCACATCGCGGCAGATGTCTCGAGGCGCTGGCTCTCTTCGGGCGGGACGACCAGAATGGCTAAGCCACGCGGAACAGACGGTTCGCTGTTGGTAAGCCTGCCATGGACGCTCGCCGCGCTGGCAGTATCGCTGGCGCCACACGTCCTGTTCCTGCCCTTCTGGATTACAGGCGCGTTCTTTATCTGTGCTGCCTGGCGTTACATTATCGAGAAACGCCGGCGACCACTGCCATCCACGTGGTTCCGCGCGGCGCTCGCCCTTGTATGCTTCCTTGGCGTGCTGGGCACCTACTCTTCCGTTAGCGGTGTCGGGCCGGGTTCGGCTCTGCTCGCAATAATGGCCTCTCTGAAACTTCTTGAGACGCGCAAGCGCCGCGATCAGTTCGTCCTGTTATTCATTTCGATATTTCTGGTTATGTCGTCGTTGTTACGCGAGCAGTACTTATGGTCGCTGCCGTATCTCATTGTTGCCCTACTTCTCATCATGACGGCCTGGCTCCGAATGTCCGCCTCTGTTCAGGAAACCGCTCGGCAGAGCTTCAGAACCGGCAGTCGTCTCGTGCTTTATGCTGCGCCGCTGGCAGTCGCGATGTGGATATTCTTCCCGCGAATCGCAACGCCATTTTGGGCAGTGCCTATCGACACCAGCTCTGGAACGTCGGGCCTAAGCGACACGATGAGTCCGGGCGACATCAGTTCGCTGTCGCAGTCCGACGCCGTGGCCTTTCGCGTGAGATTCGAAGGTGCAATTCCTGCCCCGCGCGAGCGTTATTGGCGCGGGCTTGTGCTGCATCGCTTCAATGGGCGCACATGGCGCGGCAGCGACCCAATGATGGGCAACAGGGCCTCAGATCAGGTCGAAGTGGCCGGCGACCCCGTCAATTACAACATCACCCTTGAACCCACGCACCAACAATGGGTATTTGCGCTCGACATACCGTTCTCATGGTCTCTGCCAAAGACCTTCATGGGTCCACAACAGCAGCTGGCTCGTGTGCACCCAATCGACCAACGCATATCCTATGACGCGACGTCGTATACCGACTACCGGACGGATGCCGACATCAGCAATCTTTTCCGTAGCTGGTACCTGCGGCTACCAGAAGGCAGCAATCCCAGGACCGCCGATCTTGCACGGCAGCTTCATGAAAGTTCTTCATCGGATCAGGAATTCATCAATACCGTTCTCAGGAAATTTCACGAGGAAGAATTCTTTTACACGCTCGAGCCTCCTCCTTTGGGCAACAACCCGGTCGACCGCTTCCTGTTCGACACCCGGCGCGGCTTTTGCGAACACTACGCATCCGCTTTCGCTGTGATGATGCGTTCTGCCGGCCTCCCGGCGCGCATTGTACTGGGTTACCAGGGCGGTGAACTGAATCCTATGGGTGGGCATTTGATCGTTCGGCAGGCCGACGCACACGCGTGGACCGAAGTATGGCTGGAAGGGATCGGCTGGCGTCGCGTCGACCCCACTGCCGCTGTTGCACCGGAGCGCATTGAGGTTGGCAGAAGCGCTGCAATGTTCGACGGTATTGGGCTGGCATGGGGTTTATCGGCACCGTCTGAATTGCTGCACCAGCTTCAACTAACCATCGATGCGATAGACGCCCAGTGGAACGAATGGATCCTCGGCTACGGACCGGAGAATCAAAACCGTTTGCTTGAGTGGATGGGCATGGATGAACCTGACTGGCGCAAAAAAATGTTGACGCTACTCGGCGCCGTCATCGGTCTCATATTGCTAATCAGCCTTTTACTGATGCTGCGTTATCGGCAGCCACCCAGAGACCGAGCAGCCGTTCTATATAGCCGGTTTACGAGCAAAGCGGGAGTAGAACCGCTAATCGGAGAAACACCGGCAGCGTACGCATATCGTGCACAGACAAGCTCACCCATTCCAGCAAATACGATCGACGCGATAACATCGACCTATCTCAGTGCTCGATATGGGCCCGATGATCCGCGAATGATGAGTCAGCTGGAACTTGCCGTAGCAAAATTGCGCCGAGAATAAACAGCGGTATCAGCACGAGCAGGACGAATCTGGGTTCGTCTGAAAAAGTCGCCGCTATGCCAACGATTAATGGGCCAAGTACGTGCGACAGCTTGGTCACCATATTGTAAAAGCCGAAGAACTCGCCGGGTTGGTCGGCTGGTATCAGTGACGCGTACAAGGAACGACTCAAACCTTGCACTCCACCCTGCACACAGCCGATAACAATGGCCAACACGTAGAATTGGCTGACGTCTGTCATAAACCCCGCCCATGCGGAAACGACGATATAGACAGCGAGCGCGAAGAAAATACCGGGCTTGGAACCAAAACGGTGGCCGAGAAATGCATACAACAAGGTCGCCGGAAAACCGACGAAATTGGTAATCATCAGGGCTTTAACAAGATCCTGCTGACCGAAACCAAGTCGCTGACCGAAATTCGCTGCCATGAAGATCACGGTAAAGACGCCGCCGATGTACAGCCAATATCCCAGCAGGAACATTGAGATATTTCGATAGCGCCGTATCCGCGTAAACGTATCCCGGAGCTCCTTGTATGCCGCGCGCACTGCCCCGCCCGCAGCACTGACGCCTCGTTTACTCTCTGGCACGAACACAATCAGTGGAATAAGAAATACGGCCCACCAGACACCCACTGAAACAAAAGCGAACTTCATTGCCTCATTGGCTGATGCAAGCCCGAAAGTCGCAGGCGAAGTCAGCATCCAGACATGCAGTGCGAGAAGTACAGCTCCACCAAGATAGCCGAGCGAAAACCCGAATGACGAGACGAATTTATAATTACCCGGTTCCGTTACGTCAATGATCAGCGAGTCATAGAATACCGTCGAACTGTAGAAGCCAATTGACGCAGCCAGGTACAGCGCCAAAGCCCATGGCCAGCTACCTTCACCGACCAAAGCAAGTGACGCCGTCATCGTGGCACCAAACAATGCCAAAATAAGTAAGAAGCGCTTTCGGTAACCGCCCTCATCGGCGATCGTGCCAAAAATCGGCGCCAATACACTGACAATTGCGCTGGCACCTGCAGTAATCCAGGCAAGCCGCGCCGTAACCGAAGCGCCGTCATCGCCGGCACTCCAGTAACTACCGAGAAACAGGGGAAACAGAACAGCCAGCACGCTTAACGCGAAAGCCGAATTGGCCCAGTCGTACATCGCCCAGGCGAAAACTTTTCTATTGACGATCAATGCTCGCGCGTTTCCCGAAATGCGATATCGGGCCAACGTTCCTCGGTGAGATTGAGATTAACTTTGGTTGGTGCAACGTAGACTAACTGCTCACCGTGATCCAGCGCGAGGTTGTCATGCGCCTTTCGTTCAAACTCCGACAGCATTTTTTCATCGCTGCATTCCACCCAACGGGCCGTTGCAACATTGATAGGCTCAAACTGACATTCCACCTTGTATTCATCGCGTAAGCGATGCGCGACGACTTCAAACTGCAGCGGTCCAACAGCACCCAAAATGAGATCGTTGTTTCGCTTCGGTTTGAACAACTGCGTCGCACCTTCCTCGCACAGCTGCGCAAGACCTTTCTGCAGCGCCTTCAAGCGCAAGGGATCCTTGAGCACCGCACGCCTGAATATCTCCGGTGCGAAGTTCGGTATGCCGGTAAAGCGAATGTCCTCGCCCTCGGAAAAACTATCACCAATATTGATCGTGCCGTGGTTGTGCATACCGATGATATCACCGGCATATGCCGTTTCGGCGTGTTGCCGATCCGCAGCCATGAAGGTAATCCCATCGGGAATCTTCATTTCTTTGCCAGAGCGCGTATGCAGGACACGCATGCCTTTACGGTACTCACCAGAACAGATGCGCATGAACGCGATTCGATCGCGATGGCCCGGATCCATATTCGCCTGAATCTTGAAAACGAATCCTGTCAGTTTGTCCTCGTACGGTGATACCTCGCGGTGCTCGGTCTCCCGCGGTAACGGTGTCGGGGCGATCCGAACGAACTCGTTGAGCAACTCCTTTACGCCGAAATTGCCCAGGGCAGAGCCGAACAAAACCGGAGACTGCTTCCCGGCGAGATAATCGTCGATGTTGAGCTCGGGACAAGCACCTTTAACAAGCTCGACCTCCTCGCGAAAATCATCGGCATCAATCCCCAGCGCCTCTGATGCCTGCTCCGAATCCAGCCCTTCGATAATTCTTTGTGCCGATGCTTTCTGGCGCCCGACTTTCTCATATAAATAGATGCGGTCCTGCGCCAGGTGATACACGCCCTTGAGCCTGCCTCCCATCCCGATTGGCCAGGTAACCGGCGAACACTGGATTTTCAGAACGGATTCAATTTCGTCGAGCAGATCTATCGGCTCACGGCCTTCGCGATCCAGCTTGTTGATAAACGTCATGATCGGCGTGTCACGTAACCGACACACTTCCATCAGCTTGATCGTACGTTTCTCCACGCCCTTCGCGCAGTCTATTACCATCAGCGCCGAATCGACGGCCGTCAGTGTGCGGTAGGTATCCTCGGAGAAGTCTTCGTGGCCAGGCGTGTCGAGCAGGTTGATGACTTCGTCACCATACGGGAACTGCATAACCGACGAAGTAACTGAAATGCCACGTTGTTGCTCGAGAGCCATCCAGTCCGACGTCGCATGACGGCTCGCCTTGCGACCTTTGACGGTACCGGCAAGTTGGATGGCACCGCCATACAACAACAGCTTTTCTGTCAGCGTGGTCTTACCGGCGTCGGGATGCGAAATAATCGCAAACGTGCGCCGTCTCCGGACCTGTTCTTCAATAATGGACATGGTTAGCTCAGTTGTCGGCTGTTAGCTTCTTGGCGAGGACGCACGCGTCTTCGCGACCCTCACGAGCCTGGTAGTACGCCGGACGATCCGACAAATGATGGAAGCCTTTCTTCTTGTACAGCGCAAGTGCAGTTTCGTTGGATGGCCGAACTTCGAGAAAGATTTCAAGCACTGAAGCGGTTCTCGCACGAAACAACACTTCGTCAAGCAGGCGTTCACCGTAACCGTGCGAACGAAATGAAGGATCGATACACAGGTTCAGGATATGTGCCTCCCCTGCCGCCACTGACAAAATACTGTAGCCCGCAACCTCACCGTCGCGATGGAGCACCACGCACTGATAACCTGCGAGCAAGCAATCGCGAAATACACCATGGCTCCACGGAAAGTCGTAGCTACGTCGTTCGATATCCGAGACGTGTGCAAGGTCCTCATGGCGCATCGTTCGAATCGATACGACCGATTCCGGAACAGGCCGGATCATACGCTTGCCTCCCGCATCAGGCGTTTCGCGAGGCACAGATCATCCCAGGCTTTGCGCTTTTGCGTTGGGCTACGCAGCAAGTAGGCCGGATGATATGTAACGACGAGCGGCGTATCGCCCAATTGATGTCTGGAGCCTCTCAAACGCCCGACCGGCTCATCGGTCTCGAGCAGCAATTGGGCCGCAATTCGGCCAACGGCCAGAATGATCTTTGGTTCAACGAGCTCAATCTGGCGTTGCAAGTAGCCTCGACAGGCCGCTGACTCTTCTGCTTTCGGGTCGCGGTTGTCGGGCGGTCTGCACTTGAGGATATTTGCTATGAATACGCGATCACGACTCCGACCAACTGCGCGCAGCATCTCGTCAAGCAACTTACCCGCGCGGCCAACGAACGGCTCGCCGCGGCGATCCTCTTCTGCACCTGGCGCTTCGCCGATAATCATCCAGTCCGCTTGCGGGTCACCAACACCGAATACTGTCTGGGTGCGGCTCGTGTGCAAACTGCAGCTTGTACAAGCGGCGACGGCAGCACTAAGATCATCCCAACCCAGACCGTCCGGACAAATGTCGGCAACTGCCACGTCCTCTTGTTGCGGCTCGGCCTGGTCACGCGGCACCCACACATCAATGCCCAGCGCCTCAAGATAGGCGCGTCGTTGATGTTCAGGTTGGATCATCGCGTTTTTCCTGCTGACGTCGAGGGAGACTAATAGTCTGCCACGACGCCCTGGTCATTACACTTAGCTGTGAGTCAACTTGCCGATTAATTGGGTGCCGGCAACAACCGCGTCACCTGGTTTGACCAGGATTTTGCTCTCGATGGGCAGATGTAATTCGGCGATTCGGGTCAAACGAAGATAAGCGCAACGCTGCCCCTGGCCGACCCGTTCGCCATAGCGGGCGAATGACAACGGCGCCAAACCAAAGCGGTAACCGTGAAACTGCAGCACAATGTCATCGTCCTCGTCTGTTTTGATCCAAAGTGCGTTGGTGCGGTAGTCGACAACCTGGTCACCGGCAACCGAGCGCAGATCGCTGATCTTGCCCTCTACCGGCGCGCGAGCCGTATAAGTGCCCATGCTGTCAATACGGATCTGAATGCGATGCGCCTCGCCTTGCAGAACACCCTTGTCGACGAGGTCGACCTTGATAATCTGGCCATCAACCGGGCTGACTACACCGAGAGGAGATGCGGGAATGAGCCGGCGCGGGTCGCGAAAGACCAGGAACAGCACGATGAACAGCAACGCTGCCGCAATGACGAAAATCACGTTCAGGTACTTCAGTGAGAAGCCAAGGATAGCGGCGTCCAGCAACAGGAAAGGAACGCCTTCGCGGGCGATAAATGGATTACGTCTTCCTTCCAATGCGGGTCTCGCTGATCTAAAAGACTGGCGACGATCCCTTGCTTTTGCCTGCGAGTCAATACGTATAGTTTTAGACACACCCGATATGCACTAGAATCCGCGCCTAACATTACAAAACGGTAGATATTTGATGCGATTTTCGGAGTTTTCGCTGACGACACTCAAGGAAGTGCCCGCTGAGGCGGAGATCGTCAGCCACCAACTGATGCTCAGAGCCGGGTTGATCCGGCGCCTGGCTTCGGGCCTCTTCACGTGGATGCCATTGGGCCTGCGGATCCTGCGCAAGGTCGAGGCTGTGGTACGCGAGGAAATGGATCGCGCCGGCGCTCTCGAGCTGCTAATGCCGGCAGTGCAACCTGCCGAGCTTTGGCAAGAGTCCGGCCGATGGGACAAGTACGGCCCACTGCTTCTGCGTATGCAGGACAGACATCAGCGCGACTATTGCTTCGGACCGACGCACGAAGAGGTTATTACCGATGTCGCGCGCAAAGAGCTGCGCAGCTATAAGCAACTACCGGTCAATTTTTACCAGGTTCAGACCAAGTTCCGCGACGAGATCCGGCCGAGGTTTGGCGTCATGCGTTCGCGCGAATTCATAATGAAAGATGCGTACTCGTTTGACATCGATGAGGCCGGCCTCGAGGCCTCTTACCAGAAAATGCACGCCGCCTACACCACGATTTTCGAGCGTCTGGGGCTGACATTTCGCGTTGTCGATGCGGACAGCGGAGAAATCGGCGGCAGCAGGTCGCAGGAATTCCACGTACTGGCGGACTCGGGCGAAGACGCCATCGCCTACTGCGACGATGATAACTACGCGGCAAATATTGAGTCAGCGGCCACATTGCCGCCCGACGGCACGCGCGCGGCTGCAGTGGAAGAGCTCAAGAAGGTTAAAACACCGGCTGCGCGCAGCATCGATGCGCTTTGCGACATGCTGGCTGTGACACCGCAGCAGACACTCAAAACCCTGATTGTCGATGGCACGGACGGACCCGTCGCACTGGCACTTCGCGGCGATCACGAGCTCAACGCCGTCAAAGCACAGAAGATTTCAGGTGTCGCGACGCCGCTGACAATGGCCGATGCCGAAACCGTCCGCAAAGTGACCGGCTGCGAACCAGGCTTTGCCGGCCCTATCGATCTGGACATTCCTGTTTTCTATGATCACGCGACCGCCAATATGGCGGACTTCGTTTGCGGAGCAAACGAATCCGATATGCATTACACCGGCACGAATATAGGCCGAGATATCAAAGCTGTCGCCACGGTCGACATTCGCAACGTTGTCAGCGGAGATCCGACGCCGGGCGGAAACGGCACATTGAGCATCACGCGCGGTATTGAGGTCGGACACATTTTTCAGCTCGGTGACCAATACAGCCGGGCAATGAACGCCACTGTTCAGGATAGTGGCGGCAAAGACAGCGTGATGTCGATGGGTTGTTACGGTATCGGTATCACGCGCATAGTTGGCGCAGCGATCGAACAAAATCATGACGACAACGGCATTATCTGGCCGGCGCCGCTCGCGCCTTTCGACGTCGTACTCGTGCCGATCAATATGCATCGCTCCGAAGCCGTGCGCGAAGCCGCTGAAGCGCTATACGAAGAATTGCAGAATGCCGGTCTTGATGTGTTGTTTGACGATCGCAATACCCGACCCGGCGTCATGTTTGCCGATGCCGAGCTTATCGGTGTGCCACACCGCCTGGTAATCTCGGAGCGCGGCCTGAAGGCTAATGAGCTCGAATACCGCCAGCGTCGCGATGAGGAATCGCGCAACCTGAACCGTGAAGTTGCTCTCAACCTGCTCAAAGAAAGCGTTATAAGCTAGTGTTTTCTATAGGATAGAATATCCATCATGATCGGACGCCGAGCATTTATTTGCAGCACCATACTGGCATTGCTACTGCCGGCGCTGGCGCTCGCGCAGCAGGCTCCGGACCCGGAACTTCGCGAAATCCTCAGGCAAGCCGCCAGCGATGCGGACAGTTTTCAGGATCGCTTCGATGCGGAAGTCTGGCTCACCGACATGTCGGCCCGGCTGCAGCGCCAGGTTCGAGACCCGGACGAGCGTATCCGCATTCTGACGCGAGTCCACTACGAAGCATCACGAGCAGAAATCGCGCCCGAGCTCGTGCTCGCTGTTATCGAGGTGGAGAGCAATTTTGACAGCTACGCCGTATCCGTCGCAGGCGCTTTGGGGCTAATGCAGGTCATGCCGTTCTGGATAGATGAAATCGGTCGCCCGGATGACAACCTCATACGCCTCGAGACCAACCTGCGCTACGGTTGCACGATCCTGAAGTTCTATATCGAAAAGGAAAAAGGTGACTTACGACGCGCGCTCGGTCGTTACAACGGAAGCCTGGGGAAGCGGAAGTACCCGAACAAGGTCATCGATAAGCTAACCAAGAAGTGGTTCCAGAGTTAGCGACAGCAGCTATTCCTGATCTGCTTCACTTTGTTTGAGTGCATCAAGCGCTTTCGACTTGGCCGCAATTGCATCGCGTCGCGCAAAATGGAAGCTATTATTATTCAGGTAGATTTCTGCGCTGTTGAGAAACTCCACGGCAGCATCCAGTTCATCAGCAGCGTATTCTGCTGCGCCTGCTTCCTTGGCCGCAGTAATCGCCTGGCGCGCGTCTGACATCTCCTGAACAGGAGCCGAAGCCGTGCAGCCAGCGACTACAAGCATGGCCGCGAGTACGGTGCTGCGCAGGAAAAGTGTCAAACGTCTTGAAAGCATTGTTATTCTAGTTATCTGCAACCGCTAAAAGCTACCACACGAGGGGACAATGTCAATTACCATCTACCACAATCCGCGCTGCTCCAAGTCTAGGAAAACATTGGAAATTATCGTCGAATCAGGCATTGAGCCCACAATTGTTGAGTATTTGACGATGCCGCCCGCGGCAGAAACGACATTGCACCTCGCCTCGCTACTTCGTGTTCCGGTCGCAAATCTGCTGCGTCGCGGCGAAGCAGAATTCAAAGAGGCGACGGATCTTCCGGATCTCGATGATAACGAAGCTCTCGCTGCCTGGATTGCGGCTCACCCCAGGGTTTTGCAGCGACCGATCGTTGTCAACGACGAAATCAACAGGGCGATCATCGGCCGGCCCCCGGAAAACGTGCTGGAGATCCTCTGCAAATGACTGACATTCTGGTCGTGTACTACTCAAGCAATGGTGCCACCGAGGCGCTTGCCCGCGAGGTCTGCCGCGGAATTGATTCTGTAGGGGGAATGGCCTCGAGGCTCCGTACCGTACCGCGAGTATCGGCGGTGAGCGAAGCCGTTCAGGGCGACATTCCCGAGTCCGGCCCTCCGTATGCCACGCCGAAGGATCTTGCCGAATGCGCCGGTCTTGTCATGGGCAGCCCGACCCGGTTCGGCAACATGGATGCCTCGCTGAAGTACTTCATCGACAGTACGGTATCGGAGTGGGCCAGCGGTGCAGCCACCGGCAAGCCAGCGGCTGTCTTTACGTCCACGTCCAGCTTGCATGGTGGCCAGGAATCCACCTTGCTGACCATGGCCATCCCGCTCATTCACCACGGCATGCTGTACGTCGGCATCCCGTGGGCGGAAGCAGCCCTGTCAACGACGACGACGGGCGGCACGCCCTACGGCGCCAGCCACGTTAGCTGGAGCCGCTCTCCCGACGAACTCTCGGATGACGAGCGCGTGCTGGCTCGAGCCCTGGGTAAGCGAGTGGCGGAGATAGCGAAGAAGCTGGATGTGAGAGCCGACGCTTGATCTGGCAAACAGTGTCAGGTCAACTCGATACCGATGACCGCATTACCCTCGAAACCAGCCGTCCAGGTGCTAGGATTGAGCGCATTGTGAGGGGCTGCTTATGACTCAAAGCGGACATCAAGTGGCCAGGTGAAATAATGAAGTGTTGCGCAGGGTCTACTGAGCCGACATGAACAAGAAAGCCGCCCCACTGATCGAGTATGTATCGGAATCAACCGCCGCCTGTCTAGTGACAATGGTGCAGGGCAACCTGTTGGCCTTGACCGCAAGCCACGTACTGATCGCGTCCCAGACCGGGCTCATCGCTGGCACAATCGCAACGGTCGGCATTTTTGTTGCCAAAACGCGTAACCGCTGGCTGATCTCGGCCGGGCTGGGTGTGAC
>RCNC010001792.1_pt1 | contig 14503 bp, 14 predicted proteins | sample 2041301 | NCBI WGS metagenome assembly RCNC01 (sample SAMN09708231, study PRJNA481090) | Marine sediment metagenome, whole genome shotgun sequencing project. | biome: marine sediment; feature: ocean; material: sediment; isolation source: Sewage treatment plant 13A marine sediment (STP13A) ... | reverse complement strand
CTGCCTACGGCACCCGCGATAGCGGTATTCTCGGGATGGAACATGAATGTTCGCCGTAATGATGAAGATCGATATACTGTTCGCTCGCTAAAACTCGCTTTTGCGGCCCGCAAGCCTTGATTTCGAACTTTTTACGGAGCCTTTTGATCTGTGATGTTGGACAAAACCATCGAGGAGAATGGTTATGCGTAGAAGGATTTTTCTATTGCCGGCGGCAATCGTCTGGGCCTTGTGGAGCTTCTCATCATGCGCCACCCGTCACGAGATAGAGGTGAAGCCGGTGGAAATCAAACCCATCCACATCACCATTGACGTCAACGTCAAAGTGGATCGGGCCCTGGACGATTTTTTCGGGGATATTGACGAAACCGCCAAAGAAATCAAGACAACTGAATGATGCCGGCGTAAGCGGTGTTTGCTGGCCATGAAAGGACGATTCAAATGAATCAGAAACGATATCTATGGTTTGTGGCAACGGTTGTTGCCGGTGTGTTTCTTTTCTCGGGATCCGCCTTTTGCGCTGACATTAAAGCACGGATGAAAGACCGGCTGCCGAGAATTATCGAACTCAAGGCTGCCGGGATTGTCGGAGAGAACAATCAAGGCTTTCTTGCCTTCATCGGCGGCAACCAGTCGGAACAGGTGCTGATAGACGCGGAGAACCAGGATCGGCAGCTGGTTTACGGCGCCATCGCCAAGCAGCAGGGAACGACCGCCGACGTGGTCGGTCGGCGTCGGGCGCTGCAGATTGCCGAAAATGCCAAGCCCGGAGAATGGCTCCAGGATGCCGGTGGAAAGTGGGTTCAGAAATAACCCGCCAGGTCCGATTCGACCTTCAATTAAGCGCCGCCGGGGACCGGCTGGAGGCCCAATGGATCGGCCCCTCGCCTGACGAAGCGCCCACCCTGGTATTTCTTCACGAAGGGCTGGGATGTGTGGCCCTGTGGCGGGACTTCCCGGCCCGACTGGCCGGGATCACCGGATGCGGGGCATTGGTCTACAGCCGCCTGGGATACGGTGGTTCCGCCCCCTGCCCGTTGCCGCGAAGGGTCGATTTCATGCACCACGAGGGATTGGTGGTGCTGCCCGAGGTCATTCGTCAAAGCGGGATACGCGATTACCTGCTTGTCGGCCACTCCGACGGCGGCTCCATCGCCCTGATCCACGCCGGCGGCGGTCCCTGTCCAGGCCTGAAGGGGATTGTCACCCTGGCCGCCCACGTTTATTGCGAAGGTCTCACCCGGCGATCCATCCAGGCCGCGCGGCAACGCTACCTCAACGGGGATCTTAAGGCACGACTGTCTCCTTACCATGAGGAAAATACCGATTGCGCCTTCTGGGGCTGGAATGATGTGTGGCTCCATGCGGATTTCAGGCAGTGGCGGATCGACGCCTTCCTGCCGGCCATTCATGTGCCGGTGCTGGCCATCCAGGGGGAAACGGATCTATACGGGTCACTGGGCCAGCTTGATGTCATCCAGGCAAAGACCGGTGACAGGGTGGCCACCGAGGTGATCGCCGACTGCGGTCATGCGCCGCACCTGGAAAAGTCCGATGCTGTGCTGGCTGCCATTTCAGCGTTTATGAAGGATCGGGTTGACACGATCGATTGAGCGCCCATCGGGTTCCGCTCCACCTTGGTCCGACCGGTTGGCAAGGCACCGGCGTCGTATATAAAGAAAAAGCCGGTTTTACGGGATGGCAGGAAGACGCTCCAACACCTTGCCCTCCTCATCCAGGACAAAAACGAGAAATCCGTTTTCAGAGGCATGGCGGGCAAGGTCTTCGAAGATCATGGCCTGTACTTCGTACTTCTTCTTTTTTTCCAGGTGCAGATGAAACATGGCCTGCTGAGCGGATTCCTTATCCAAAAAGGCTGGGATGAAAGAGATATCTTGTTCGGTGTCGGTCTGCCCGACAATCTGTTCGCTGGGCCCGGCTTTCAGAATGGCCACATAGAGCCAGGTGGTTGCTTCGACGGTCATGTCAATTTCTCCTTAGAATCCCATGTCTTCGTTGATCAGAACGACCTTTACCCGGTGTTTGGGAAAACTCTTTTCAGTAATTGTCCAGGTGTTGCAGATGCGATCGGGGCTGCTGCAATTTTCACAGTGGCCGGTTTTCCCGCAGGGATTTTTTTTGTCCAGCCGCATGACGTTGACCGGTGCCGCGTAGTTTTTGATGCGGACAATGGCAGCCTCACGATCCGGCACGATCTTGTTCCGGCCGATTAAGATGAGCACGTGGCGAGGACCGAAGGTCAGGGCTGAAACCCGATTCCCGATCATGTCCAGGTTGACCAGTTGGCCGTTTTCAGTGACGGCATTGGTGCCGGTGATGAACAGATCCACCAGCAGGGATTCCCGCCGTCGCTGCATGCTCTGCTCCGGTGAGAGACTTTTGTCGTAGGTGTCCAATACCGTGTAGCGGGGATCATTTCTCAGCGCTTCGTAAAGCCGCGTGCCGACAAACGTGATGGATCCGCCCCATGAGACGGTTTTCGGGGCAATGGCCGGGATAATCGTGTCGTAGGCCATTTTTTTGGCCAGGTCCTTGTTGTCGGCTATATAGACATCGAAGTTGTTGGCCTCCAGGGCCTTTTTTAGTTTAAAAAGCCGAAGCTCCCAGTAGTGGTGGATGGGCTTGTCCATGAAGTGCTCCTCTGATACGGTCGCTTCGTGGTCGTGTTCATAAATACGATGGCATTCGATGACCGACGCATTCCGGTCTGCCTGCGTTGCTCGTCGCTTAAATACGACAGGTATTCTCGCTCCTCGCGCCTTGCGAACCAGGCGCCTCGGCCATCTCGGTGCGTCACCGTATTTATGAACACGACCACTTAGGATTGCTCTGTCCGCTCACGATGCCGGTTCTATCTTTCTTGTAAAACGATGTCAAGATGCACCGGACCATTAACCGGCATCATCCGGTGAACTGCCGCTGCATTCGATCCAGGTAGTCGTCCAGTTCCTCCATGGTTGAAAAGACCTGCTGGGAAGGCAGGGCTTTGATGATGTCGAATACTTTTTGAATTTGGGGTTGCAGGTTCAGTAGTATCACCCTGCCGTTGTAAGCCTTCATGGTCTTCTGGGCTTTGGCGATTACCCGCACGCCCATGCTGGAGATGTAGTCGAGCATTTCCATGTCAAAAACCAGGGTGTGGGGCTTTTCCTGGAGCACCACATCCACCCGGTCCTCCAATATGGGAAAGGTGTTGGTGTCCAGCCTCCCGGAAGGTGACAGCATATACACCCCGTCCATTTTCTGCTTCGATTTTACCGTTAGATTCATTTGTTTCTCCTTGTCAGGCAGTGTCCATATAGAAATAGGCAAATTGGCCATTTGTGGATCGACACTGGGCTATCGATATCGCTTCTCCATTCGTAAGATATTCTTTCCTCGCTCACGGCGGTATTCCATCTGATCCATGAGGTTTTTGGCCAGGGTAATTCCCATCCCCCCCTTGTCCCGTTCCTCTAAGGGCTTGTCGCGAGGGCCGATTTGAACATTCAGGGGGTTGAAGGGGATGCCTTCATCCTGAAGCGTCAGGATCAGTGCATCCCCTTCGATAACCAAATGGAGGGTGATGTGGTGATCCAGGTCGTCACCGAACCCGTAAAAGACGATATTGGAGAATATCTCTTCCATGGCCAGGGTGACGTCATGAACCACCACCGGCGGGCATGAAACCGAATCGGCAATATGGGTGATCGCGTCTATAATCCGGCTCATTTCACGAATGTCATTCATCAGCACAATTGTTTTATGGGTGTCGCTAATTCGGTTCGGAGAGAAATAGGTCAAGGCCAGCAGTGTCATGTCATCATCCAGCGGGCGACTTCCGGTAAATTCGCGGATTTGGGACAAGATGGCCATGACCCGTTCTTTGGGCGTAACATCGGCGGTCAGGGCGACGGTGTTCATGAGGGACTCCTGCGTAAAGAGGCGGTTCTTGTCATTTTGCGCCTCGGTAACACCGTCGGTGAACAGAAGCAGGCCATCTTTGTGCCGCAGATGCGCGGTGGCCTGCCGGTATTGAAAGGCGTCGTCCAGGCCGATGGCCGGACATTGTGCATCGCCAAGAAGCACCGTGTTTCCTCGTTGGCCAATAAATAGCTGCGGATTATGGCCGGCGCACGTATAGGTAAGGCCTCCGGAATTCAAGTCCAGAACGCCCAGAAAAACCGTCACGAAAGTGAGGGACGGATTGTTTCTGGCGATCTCCCGGTTGACATCGGCCAGAATGTATTCCGGCTCCACCAACAGTCGTGCCGCGGCTTTGATCATGGTTTTGGTCATGGCCATGAACAGGGCCGCGGGGACCCCCTTGCCGGATACATCACCGATGACGATACACAAGGAGTTGCGATCGATGAAAAAAAAGTCGTAAAAATCACCCCCCACCTCGCGGGCCGGCTCCAGGCTGGCGTAAATGTCGAACTCTTTTCTGTTGGGAACGGCCGGGAAAATGCCTGGTAACAGCTGCAGCTGGATCTCCCGGGCCACGGCCAGTTCGCTTTCGATCTTCTCTTTTTCTGCGATGGTGGTTTTCAACGCTTCAGTGCGCAGTTTGACCTGTTTTCTGAGGATTATATTCCCCACCACAATCAATCCCATAACGCCGGTGATGATACCCAGCACCCACAAGGGGCGCAGCCATAACGGGAGGGTCACTTTTCGGACCCCTTGGGTCCACAGGTCCAGCGATTGGTAGAAAATCGAATTGGGGTTCTCCTTCAACTGCTTCAGGTGACCGTCCAGCGAATTGACAATGGATGCGTTGCGGCCTTTGGCCACGGCGAACCGCAGCTCTGTCGGCCTGAAACTGATCGGGCTCTGGCGCACCCTGAAACGCTTTTCATAGTAAGCGCCGTAGAGCCGGGGAACGATGCCGGCGGACACGGTTTTCTCGTGGACCATGGACAACACCTTGCCATAGCTGTCCACCATAATAAATCGGGGGCGAATCTCGAATTTGTCCAGGATGGTTTCAAAGAATTGAAAATAGATGTCTGCCTCAACCACTGCCACATCCTTTTCGTGGAAATCAAGGATATCCGAGAAGGTCGCATCCGAACTGATATAGAGCTGCCCCCAGTTCGCAACGATGGTTTCCTTGCCGAAGGTGAATTTATCTTCCAACTGTGCGGACATGGCCATGCCCGGCAACAGATCGATGGCGCCGGTTTCCAAGCGCCGGGTGCACTGGGCGTAGGAACCTGGACGGTATTGGATATCCCACCCCTCTTTCCGCGCGATGTGGGTGAGAATATCGACAGCGATACCCTTGACCCGGCTGTCCGTATCGGTGAAGATCAGCGGTGTGTTGTCATGAAGGCCCACGATGATCCGCTGGTCGGCGGCAGATGCAGCAATCGCCGAGAGCAGGCATAGAATGAGGAGCAGAAAATAAGATCGGGTTCGTATTTCCACGGGGCTATTATTCTGTTTTTAAGTCTAAAAAAACAGTCTTGGGTCCAAACCGATGACGTCCGTGACTCACGGACGGACGATTTTACGCTTTTACATCTAAATGGGGATGAAGGTCAACCGAGGCTTGCTTTTAAGACTCCTTGTCAGAAGGCTATCGGCCAGTTATCAGGCAGGGTTCCATCATGGTCTCAAGCCGGACTCGCTGCTGTTCGAAAGCTTCCGGGTCGTTCGTAGATGCAAATCGAATCGGATCACCGAAGCGCAACGTGACCCGGGAAAATGGCAGGGGCAGCATAAACCGATCCCAACTGTTGAAATACAGGGCTTTGCTGGCTGAAACGGAAAAGGGGACGATGGTGGCTTGGGCGGCATGGGCCAGTCGGATTGCTCCGGCTTTGACCACCCCCATGGGACCGGTCGGTCCGTCGAGGATATGGCCGGCCAGATTAGAGCGTTCCAGGTGGCGGATCATGGAGCGAAGGGCGGGCTTCCCGCCCCTGGATGAAGACCCTCTGACTGTTTTCCATCCTGTTTGACGCGCTACGGCGGCAACGATGACCCCGTCCCTGCTTCGGCTGATCATCAGGGCCGGATGGTATTTTGCATAGCGCTTAAAAGGGCGGATGGCCGAAAAGAACTGCTGGTGCCAGGCGCACAGCAACACTGGTGTTCCCTTATCGGTCAGCTGCCGCCATCGGGCTTCATTTTCAATCCGAAACCGAAATGTTCCGCTGTAAATACGGATGAAATAATACAGGAAACGGTGAAAGGTCGGAGTGGCCAGAATCGATTTTACAAAAGGGCTCATGGATCTTTGCTATGTTGAAGACGGGTGATTCAGGCCAAAAGGCGGACATCCTCAATGGAAAGTCCGCCTTTTGTCATTGGCATTGGTTGACCGCCGAATTTCGCCTTGTTTTGCCAGGGCTCATGACGTCTTTTCAAGGCCATGTCAGAAATTGACTGCCTTGCTTGGTTCCTGGTCGAATGGTTTCATCTCCTTTCCGCATTTGGGGCAAAAGATGGTGGCCATGTTGTTTTTGTCCATGATCGCTTCACCCGGCAAGTCGATGAAGAAAAGACTGTTTTTGTTGCTGTTGCAGGCATCGCTGTGGCAGTAAAAACGATTATTACTTTCGCTTTTTTGCAGATCCGTTGGCAATTGTTTCATGGGCTTGCTGCACCGAGGGCAGAAGATGGTGGCCAGGTTGTTACCGTCCATCACCGATTCCTGGGCCAGTTCGAGAACGAATGGTCCTTTGTCCGCATGGGTGCAAATCTCACTGTTGCAGTAAAATTTTGTCGACATGATCAACACTCCTTTTATAGATCTTTGAAAACTGTCCAAATAGATGGTTTTGCATTCAATAAGCAAATAATTACGTTACCGGCTTTTTTCAGTGGCGGTCAGCGCTCATGGGAACATACCTGGCTATTCTATGGGCTCATTGTTAGCTTTAAATTAGACAACCTGTGTTATTTCCAGACCCTTAATAATGCGACCGATATGGTCAGATGTCAAAAAGGGTGCCCAACAAACAAAATGCCAAATCATCTATATCTACGGTCAGGATAAAAACGCAAGCCATTCCGGGGCGTCCTTGCGCACGATGCCCGCGTTTTTTCTCCGAATAGACATAGGATGATCAGTTTGCCCCGCGATGGTGAGCGCATTCACCGTCGCTCGCGGCGGGTTTAGCGAGCAGACGGGGAATCGATTTTCATCCTAATGGTGCTGCGCATTGCTGCCGTTCCCGGCAGAACATTCTCCGCGGCTTGTCGGAGCGAAGCAGAGATCCCGCTCATCGGGGCTGCGCGGGGGGGTTCAATCCCTGTGCGCCGTGTTGCTCTCTGTTACGGTGGACGTGTTCGGTGTCCAAAAAAGACCCTTTTAAATGTGGAAACTATTGAAGTCAAGAGCGATCGACGTTTTGAACCGCGAAAACGAGCGTATTCCCCGCGGCTTGTCGGCGCGAAGCAAAGATCCCGCTCATCGGAGCGGCGGCGTTAGCGAGCGAACGGGGAATCGATTTTTATCCTTAGGGTGCTGCGCAGCACTGCCGTTATAGGCAGAACCCTCCCCACGGCTGGCCGTGGGGAGGGTTCAAATCAGATTGTTCTATCTTCAGTATTAAAAGAGAGTGTGATATGCAAAAAGGTAAACCCGAAACGGCAACCCTATAGAAAAAGGATGGCCGAAAAATGGCCTATTTTCGGACCCAAGACGGATGCAGCTTGTATTATGAAACCATTGGATTTGAGCTTGCTCGTCCGGTGGTGATTTTCTTGAACGGCACCCTGCAGACCACCATGTATTGGAAGGTGATCGCGGCGTCTTTAAAACCGGAGTTCCGCTCACTGCTCTATGATGCCAGGGGGCAGGGGGAAAGCGAATTGGGAGAATTGCCCCTATCCCTGGAATTACATATGGAAGATCTTTCCGCGTTGATTCGTCACCTTGAACTGGGACCGGTCTGTTTGGTTGGATTGAGTCACGGCGCGCTGTTGGCCTATGCCATGGCTCGGCGGACGCCTAAAGCGGTCAGCCGATTGGTAATTTGTTCCATTGGGGTTCGGGCACCGATTCGCGCTCGGCTGGTTGTCCGGTCATGGCTGAAAATCATTGAAAGCGGCGGGATCGAAACCTTGGTGGACGCTGCGTTGCCGCATGTTTTTGGCGAGGATTACCTGGTCCGGAACAGCAGGATCCTTGACCGAATCGCTAAAACCATCGCCCGGCGTAACCGGGCGTCGGCCCTGGTGGCGCACTTGTCGGCCCTTGCCGGTTACCCGAGCCTGAGATCCATGCTGAAGAAACTGGATGTGCCCGCGCTGGTGATGTGCGGTTCAGACGATCCCCTGGTAAGCATCAGCGGCGCGGCGGAGGTGGCCGAGAAAAGCGGCGGCAGGCATCTGGTTGTCAAAGGTGCCGGACACTCCATCCCAGTAGAAGCACCGGAGCTTTTCCTCAAGACCATTTCACAATTTCTGTCGAGCCGCTGGACAGATATGCCGGAGGCCATGTGATGGTCCATAAATTTCCTTGACAACCGCACTACGCGGACTTTATTGGAATAAGAACCGGGGCATCAAGGATAGGAGAGGATTTGGCGATTAACAGTGATCCCGGTGGGTTAATTATATACTTGGTAAAAGGAGTTGTGAAAAAATGGTCAGCGTAGGCATCGTCGGTTGGCGCGGAATGGTCGGGTCGGTCCTTATGGATCGGATGAAGGCTGAAAACGATTTTGAAGGCTTTAATCCGACTTTTTTTTCCACGTCACAGGCCGGAAAAACCGGTCCGGACATCGGTTCCGGGCCCCAGGCGGTTCTGGATGCGAATGATTTGGACAAGCTGGCCGATATGGCGGTGATTGTTTCGTGCCAGGGCGGCAGTTATACGGAACAGACGCACCCCGTGCTGCGGCAGAAGGGGTGGAACGGATACTGGATCGATGCCGCATCCACGTTGCGTATGAGAGACAACAGCATCATCGTCCTGGACCCGGTCAACCGCAACGTGATCGACAAAGCCCTTGACGACGGCATCAAAGACTACATCGGCGGAAACTGCACGGTTTCTTTGATGCTCATGGCCCTCGGTGGACTGTTTCAAAAAAACTGGGTTGAGTGGATGACCTGCATGACCTACCAGAGTGCCTCTGGCGCCGGGGCAAATAACATGCGGGAGCTGGTAATGCAGATGGGGCTGCTGGGCGACAGTGCCAAAGCCATATCACAAGACCCGGCATCCTCCATCCTGGACATTGACCGTAAGATTACCGAGACCCTGGCCGACCCGAATTTCCCAATCCAGTATTTCGGCGCGCCACTGGCGGGTAGCCTTATCCCCTGGATCGACCGCGCGATGGAAAATGGCCAGACCCGCGAAGAGTGGAAGGGTCTGGTCGAGACGAACAAGATTCTCGGGCGTTCAGACAATCCCATTGCCATCGACGGGCAATGTGTCCGTGTGGGTGCCATGCGCTGCCACAGTCAGGCCCTGACCATCAAACTGACCCAGGACATTCCTTTGGGCGCCATTGAAAATGCCATTGCATCGGCTAACGATTGGGTGTCGGTGGTGCCCAATGACAAGGCTGCCACCCTGGCGCAACTCAGCCCGGCGGCAGTTTCCGGTACACTTTCCATCCCCGTGGGGCGTATTCGAAAAATGAACATGGGACGACACTACCTGACTGCCTTTACGGTGGGTGACCAGTTGCTTTGGGGGGCTGCCGAACCCTTGCGCCGGGTACTCAACATTATCCTTGACTGTATGAACGGTGTTGTCTGACCCTGAAACTGGCGCTGAAGGCAGCGCTGTCCGGGGAGCTGTTACGTCACTTAGTATACGTGTTTTGAATACGTATTATGTACCAAATTTTACAGTGTTGTGTTTTGTCTGTATAGATGTATTATATTATTTATGGGTGTGCTCCTTTTGTTCTGGCTCCTCTGATCCACCGGATTCGAGGAGCTTCTTTTTTAAGGCGTCACGATTTAAGATTTGATGAACGCGTAAAAAGTCGCATTCCCGACGGATTCGTAAAAAGCCCGAGATCAAGGCTTGCGAATCCTTAAGGAAGAGGCGTACTTACGGTACGCCGCAGTGACGAAGGATGAAGCGTAACGCCGATATTTATCCGCCTCAGGCGGATCGGGCTTTTTACGAATCCGTCAAGATTCAGTTCCCGCCTGTCGGACCCTATCATTCGTTATGCACATACGGCTGCCTCGGCTTCTCCACCATTGCTGTGATCAGCCTACCGGAATGCAATCAGAATTGGCGGGACACGCCCGCTTCAAAGGTGAATGAGCGCCAGCGGACCTCATTGAGACGGGTGTCTCCGGACGTGCCGTCTGCATAGTAGGTGCGGTCCAGCCCGGCGTCCGTGGTCATTTCCTTGACGTTCATTCCCGCATGGATGCCCCAGCGGTTTTTCATCTCGAACAGGATCGCTGCCCCCGCCTTATAACCGCTCCCCTCAGCGTCGTGGGAAAAGCTGACGGGGTGGGCGTAATCCGAGCGCAGATTCCAGTTGGCTTCGGCATCATAATCCACCCAGTGGTATTCCCCGGTAAATATGACCCCAACTTTGCTAAAAGGGGCCTCTGTGCCGGGAATCGAAAAAAAGAGATCCACACCCAGCCAGGGGCCCATCCAGCGGGTCTGAAAGCGGCTGTCCAGGCCTGCGATGGGGCCTATGGGCGTCGTCATGGGCGGAGCCGAAAAGGCCTGATAGCCGTCCACGATATTCAGGTCCTGCTCGGAGATGGCATAACCAAGCATGGGGCAGACCACCACGGTGGATTCAAAAAAGGAAAAACGGGGGCCGACACCGACAGACCCATCCCAAACGTCGTTTCCGTCCACGCCGTTCACTGAACGTGAGAATTCCTGGGTCCGGTTGTCACCATTGTAGTCCGAATCCTGGTTGCTGCCGGAGGCCACCGTTCCATAGTCCAAGTAGCCCCTGATATAGACACGATCCTTGATCACGGTGCGATTGGCCAACTTGAGCTGGTAGATGCTGAGATCCGGCCAGGTGAGCTCGGATCGGACGTTGGGATTGCTTCCCTGCAGGTTCCCGGCGATGTTCCAGTTCAACTTGTCAGTGCGGTAGCCGGCGGAGAGGTCGAAGGTGACGGCAGCCCAACTGAGAAAGGCAGTACTGTTTTTGGCTTGTTGGACCATCCCTTGATCGGCCGGCTCAAGGGGTTGTGAAAAAACATGGGAAACAGGCAGAGAAACAAGTAGGCAAAGAACCAGCGCCGTAGAGAAGGGTCGCATGAGCAGTCTCTTTCTTGGGATAGAAGCCGTTGTTTGTAATGAAGCTTAGATAGATCGATTGTTGACTTGCTCTGAACCCATCTATTACCAAAAAATTGCTCAACTCAGGAAATATTATGTACCGATAAATTGCCAGTGGCTGACGACTGTTCCGGATAACGCTGCCTTCATCTCATGAAATTGTTTATAATTCAAGCCTTCAACGCGGCGATAGCCGCCTTGACTTGCCCCGATCGGTGATTTAAAGTTGATCGGTTTCGGCGTTCGGCTTAACCCACCCCGGCGCGTCGGACGACTGATTTATGTGTGTCATCTCTTTAGAATGACGCGGTGCTTTGTTTTGGATGCGCCTGGTGCAGACAGGCTGGACGGCAATCATCAACCTCGACAGAAGGCCCAAAGGTCCCATGACCGATACCGAAAAATCGGATAACACGGTTGCCCGCGTCGGTGAGCAGTTGTTTCAATTTGCCATCGATCGTGGCGACATGAACGCGATCCTGGATGCCCTGCCGCTTGAGGTGCCCGACAAACGGGGGGCGCTGGAATACGAAATCCAGCTGCTGAGAATTATCTCGGTAGGGTGGGCGATCGCTTTCTTTTTGGCCGACAGTGGCCTGAAGACGCCCCTTGCCCACCATTTTTGGGACAAAATCAGAGACTTTTCCACAACCCTCTCCGCCTCCGCCTCCCTGACCATGGGATCGGACATCGACTATTTTGATATCCTCAAAAAGCGCCTTGATATATATGTTGGCGCGCTGGATGCTGCCGGGCAGATCCCTGAACCGGCCATGGCCATTGGCCCTGCTTTTGCCGGGGTTTGTGGCGACCCGGACGATGCCTGTGCCATACTTGCCGGCAGCAAGATGTTTTCCCTCACCATCAATGCCGTCCGGGAATACCTGGACGGGACAACTACCCAACAGGATTGACGTGACCATCGACTTTAAATCCAAATGGCTGCCGGCCATTATCAGCGGACTGTTGCTAACGGCGGCATTTCCCAAAATAGGGATTTCGGCACTTGCCTGGTTTGCTCTGGTACCCCTGCATATCGCGTTGCGTGAACGGACGCCCCAAGAAGCGTTCAGGGTCGGGATGATCGCCGGCCTGGCCCACTACCTGACCCTTTTGTACTGGGTGGTGTTCACCATGCGCACCTACGGCTACCTGCCATGGTGGCAGTGCGTCTCCCTGCTGGTGCTGCTTTCCGCATACCTGGCCCTTTATACCGGATTTTTTGCACTGGCGATGGTCCGCATTTGCAAAAAACCTTTACACTTGATTCTGTTCGCACCGGTTCTCTGGGTGGCGCTGGAGTATATCCGTAGTTTTCTACTGACCGGGTTCACCTGGGGAACTGTTGGATATTCCCAGTTTAATCGGTTGCATATCATTCAGATCTCCGATATGTTCGGGGTGTATGGGGTCTCTTTCCTGGTGGTGCTTTTTAACGCTGCCGTCTATGTGCTGCTGCTGTCCCTTGCGCAGAAAAAATGGCGGGATCACCCGGTGGAAAGGTGGCAGGCCATCCTGGCCGTCGTACTGCCACTCACCCTGATCAGCCTCGGACTGGTATACGGGAAAATGCGGATCAGGGCCATGGATGAGGCCATTGCCGGGGCTTCATCACCCCGCGTGGCGGTGGTCCAGGGAAATATCGACCAGGCCAGGAAATGGGATCCGGCATTTCAGATCGGCACCACGAAGAAATACCTGGATTTAACGCTGTCCGCCGTTGCCGACAAACCGGATCTGGTGGTGTGGCCAGAAACGGCGACCCCGTTTTACTTCGAGGCCAGCCCCAAGCTTACCCGGTTGGTAACCGACACCATCCGCAAAGCGGGAATCCCTCTGCTGGTGGGAAGTCCCAGCGTCCAGGGAGCGGCGGGCAGTCATGCCTACTACAACAGCGCCTATATGGTGGCGGCGGACGGCCGGGCCACCGGGCGGTACGACAAGGTTCACCTGGTGCCCTTCGGCGAGTATGTGCCCTTAAAATACCTGCTGTCGTTCGTGGGAAAGATGGTGGCTCAGGTCGGTGACTTCTCGTCTGGAGAAAAAGGCCGAACCCTTGCATGGGGAGAAAATGAGCCGCCCATCGGTGTGCAGATCTGTTTTGAGATCATTTTCCCGGAGCTTTCCCGGTCCTTGGTGAAAAACGGTGCCGGCGTGCTGGTTAACCTGACCAACGATGCTTGGTTCGGGAAAAGCAGTGCGGCATATCAGCATTTTTCCATGGCGGTCTTCCGGGCTGTCGAGAATCGCCGCAGCCTGGTGCGTTGCGCCAATACGGGGATCAGCGGATTTGTGGACCCCGCTGGTCGGATCATGGCGCGCACCGCCTTGTTCGAAGATGCGGTGGTCGTCAAAGCGGTTCCCATATTGACTGGCAAGACGGTCTATACCCGGATCGGGGATGTGTTGCCGATTGTTTGCCTGATCGTGCTGGGTGTGCTGATGGGGTGGCCCATGATTCGAGATCGACAGGCGGTGCAAGAAGCCATACGGATAAATATACCTGATTGGATTAAACGGCTGGTCAGCCGGATATTCGATAAGAGGAGATAAACGATGAGTACCGAAGCCAAGCAGACACTGAAGGAACATAGACAGAAGCTTGACCAGCTCAAGGAGTATCTTTGACCTGGCTGACCAGGAAAAACGACTCCAGGAAATCGAAGCGGAAATTTCCCGGAATGGGTTTTGGGACACACCGGATGCCACCACCGCCATTTTGAAGGAACGATCGCTCCTGGGTCTGCGAATCGACGCCTTTCACGGTTTGGAAAAAGACCTGGAGGAGGCAGGGATTCTTCTGGAACTGGCTGTAGAAGAGGATGATGCAGAGACCATGCAGGAAGTGTCCGGCCAGGTCAGGAAACTGGGTCGGCGATTGCATCAGTTTTCCCTGGATATGATGCTGGACGGAGACGACGATCAGAACAATGCCATTATTTCCATTAATGCCGGTGCCGGCGGGACCGAGGCTCAGGATTGGGCGGAGATGCTCTTCCGCATGTACCTGAGATGGGTGGAGGGCAAAGGCTTTAAATCCAGCATCGTCGATTTCCAGCCCGGTGACGAGGCGGGCATCAAAAGCGTCACCTTCACCGCCACCGGCCGATATGCCTATGGATATCTCAAGTCGGAGACCGGCGTCCACCGGCTGGTAAGAATTTCTCCCTTCAACGCCAGCGGTAAGCGCCACACATCCTTTGCATCTGTCTTCGTTTATCCGGAACTGGACAATGAGATCGAGATTGACGTGGA
>RCNC010002016.1_pt1 | contig 14523 bp, 9 predicted proteins | sample 2041301 | NCBI WGS metagenome assembly RCNC01 (sample SAMN09708231, study PRJNA481090) | Marine sediment metagenome, whole genome shotgun sequencing project. | biome: marine sediment; feature: ocean; material: sediment; isolation source: Sewage treatment plant 13A marine sediment (STP13A) ... | reverse complement strand
CTGGCCGCGGAGGTAAAAAAAGGGTTGGAGCGCAACCACAACCGCCGCCTGGTCTGCGAGATGATGCTGATCAGTCTCTCGGGAATATTTGGAACGGATATGATAGGTACAATGCCGGCGTGAAACGGGGGGGGACGGGAGCGAGACCCGGAATGCCGGGCAGCTTGTGGGGAGTGCCGCTCCACGGTGGAGCCAGTCCTGGGACGGCTCCACGCCCTGTTCAGCCTCTTCGTCCTTGTACATATACTTGATGTGGCGCTTCATCAGCATCAGGTTCGGTTCCGGATCACGGTTGAGCTTGATGCAGTTCTTGTCATACCACTCGATGCTGCCGCGAAGCGTCTCGCCATCCTCCAGCACCACCACCATCGGGGTTTTGCCGGTCATCTGTTTGATGTAGTAATAGTTCTCAGCGTTTGTCTGCTCGGGCGGCACCTGTTTGCGCCGTTTGACCCTGTTGACCGTGGTGACCGAGTCCTTCAACTCGGACAGGTTCGGTCGGATCAGTTTTCTGTTGGCAACAACTTCATTCTGTTTCATGATGAATACCCCTTCCCTCACCGCGTCATCCCGTGCCTTAAGGAGGTACCGGCGGGACCCGGACGCGAGGTTCACATATCACCCCGGGAATGCTGTTTTTATTACGGTCTGGATCCCTGTCTGCCGCGTATACGTCTCTTTTCGACTTAAAATCGACAGCAATTAATACAAAATGTGGACGTTCCCTGCCGCAGGTGCACCGAGATCCGGTGTTAAGAATATTTAGAAGAATAAATATTTCAGTCAGTTGGAAGTGAGCTTCAGCTGCCCAAAAACCTGTTGAAACGCCGCAGCCTTGCAGGGACGGTTAATCCGCTCACGTCATTCTTTTAATAGGTTGAATCAGGTTCTATGTATTTGTAATTAAATATAGCATGCTGTTTGTTTAAAAGCAATGTTCTATTTTTTAAGCCCACCACTTTTGAACTGCTTCGGGGATTCTGATACTATCCTCGCTTCCCGGGGGCACAGCATTGACGGCCTTCCGGAGCGGTGTTGTTCGCAGTGCAGCGGCAGCCTGCGGTGAATGGAGTTACGAACATGGGATTCTGGCGTCTGGGCGGTGGCCGGAAGCGAAACGAGGACGAGATCGATACGGGGGCGCCCGAAATCGGGGGCGATCCCGGAGACGGGGGTGCGTTCAATTTCGAACCGGCGCAGGTCCACGATTTCGAGCTGGAGATGAAAAAGCAGATCCACCCCGTGGTCCTCGACTTCATTCACACCGGAAAGCGCCGGATGCTCTACTTTGCCGAGCAGGGTTTTAAGGTTTCGGCCGAAGACCTGGTGACCCCATACCAGGAAAAACGGATATTTCTCGACGCCCGGGAGCGGCACGCCGCCGGCCGGGGGTGGGACGAGCTGGAAAACCTGCGTTACGGCGAAGAGCAGTTCGACGGCGTCTATGCCCGCTACCTGTTCAACTACTTTGTTCCGGATGATGCCCACCGGCTGGTGGCCTGGATCAGCAGGGTGCTCAAGGGCGGTGGAATCCTGGCCACCTCCTTCGCCGATCCGCGAAACCTGCCGCCGGCAGACGGGAGGACGGCCGTTCTGACCAGGGAACGCTACCTGAAGAAGAAGACCACCGCCGACCGGCTGGTGAAGCTGTATGAGAACCGTGAGATCGAAAACCTGCTCGCCGATTTTCGTCTGCTCAAGGTGGTGACGATGAAGAATGGCGACCGCCGGGTCCTGGCGAGAAAGAAAGCCGGGAGCGAGTGATCCCGGCCCTCCGGGGTGATGCCGGACCGTTGAGGAGAGTTTTTTCATGGGAAAGAAGAACAGGCAAACCGCGCCGGGCGAGGAGCGGATGCAGAAGGTGGTTTCGCTCTGCAAGCGCCGGGGCTACGTATTCCAGTCCAGCGAGATCTATGGCGGGCTGAACAGCTGCTGGGACTACGGGCCGCTGGGCGTGGAGCTGAAAAACAACATCAAGCGCAACTGGTGGAAGGAGATGGTGCATTCCCGCGAGGACGTGGTGGGCCTCGACTCCAGCGTGCTGATGCACCCCGACATCTGGCAGGCCTCGGGCCACGTTGACGGTTTCACCGACCCGATGGTGGACTGCAAGAAGTGCCGCCGGCGGTTTCGCGACGACGATTTCGAAGGGGACAGCTGCCCGGTCTGCGGCGGGGAGATGACCGAGCCGCGGCAGTTCAACCTGATGTTCAAGACGTTCATGGGGCCGCTGGAGGATCAGGCCTCGGTGGTCTTTCTCCGGCCGGAAACCGCCCAGGGGATATACGTCAACTTTCTCAATGTCCAGACGTCTTCCCGCAAGAAGGTCCCTTTCGGCATCGCCCAGATCGGCAAGGCCTTCCGCAACGAGATCACACCGGGCAACTTTATCTTCCGTATGCGCGAATTCGAGCAGATGGAGATGCAGTACTTCATCAAACCGGATACCGGGCCGGAGTGGCTCGAGTACTGGATGGAACGGCGGATGGCCTGGTATGTGGCCCAGGGGGTGAGGGCCGACCGGCTGCACTTCCACGAGCACGGACCGGATGACCTGGCGCACTACGCCCGGGCCGCCTTTGACATCGAGTACGATTTCCCCTTTGGCCGCAAGGAACTGGAGGGGATCCACGACCGCACCGATTTCGACCTCAGCCGCCACCAGGAGCACTCGGGCAAGAAACTGACCTATATCGACCCCGCGGCCAACGAGCGCTTCATCCCGCACATCGTGGAAACCTCGGCCGGAGTGGACCGTTCACTGCTGACGATCCTGGTGGACGCCTACGAGGAAGAGGAGTTGGAGAAGGACACCCGGGTGGTGCTGCACCTCTCACCGAAACTGGCACCGATCAAGGCGGCCATCTTCCCGCTGGTCAAGCGGGACGGGATGCCGGAGATCGCCAAGGGAATCAAGGACGACCTCACCGGGCGCGGCATGCCGGTGTTCTACGACGAGGGCGGGGCCGTGGGGCGGCGCTACCGGCGGCAGGACGAGGCCGGTACCCCCTTTGGCATCACTGTTGATTCGGACACCCTCACCGACCAGACGGTCACCGTCCGCGACCGGGACAGCATGGAGCAGGAGCGGGTGGCTATCGACGCCCTGCACGGCTACCTGCTGGAGCGGATCGAGCGCTGGACACCGGCGGGCTGATCCTCCCCAGTACGCCTCCTGTCATCGCGAGGAGCAGGCGTAGCCTGCGACGCGGCGATCTCCTGAAAGACAACGGTACTGTCATTTGAGAGATTGCTGCTTTCGCCCTGCGGGCTCCTTGCAATGACAGAGGGGAGAGACTTCCGCTCACCAGCGGCGGGTCAGCTTGAGGGTCAGGTAGCGCAGGGCCGCGGGGATGCAGCTGCGGAAGAGGGTCTGCTTCAGACCCTGGTAAGGCTGCCGGCCGGACACCAGCTCGCCCAGCACGGTACGGATGCTCTGGTGTTTGCCGGCCAGGGCCAGCATCTGGTCGGGGAAGGTGCCCCGGAAGAAACTTTTGACATACCTGGCGGCCAGCGTGAGTTCCGGACCAATCTCCTGGCGAACCGCTCTGGTGTAGCGGCTCGCGTCACCGTCCAGCAGGGCCTCGGCCAGCATGTCGGCCGAGCGGACGGCGTAATAGATCCCCTCCCCGGTGAGTGGGTCCACCATCCCGGCGGCATCACCCAGCAGGGCCCAGCCATCCCCCTGGATCCGCCCCCGCTGCCAGTGGGAGCCGCTGGCCGAAGGGGCGATGGCCCCCCGCAGCGGCGGCACGCTGTTGCCGGATTTGTCCCCCACCCAGCCCCTGCGAACCAGGTGATCATGCAGAACCTCCCTGGCCTTCACCGCACCGCGGGGGTCGAAGGGCAGGGAAATCCCCACCGTGGAGAAGTCCTCCCCGGGAAACTCCCAGATATACCCCGGCGGGTCGTCGGTGAAGACCAGCCGCATGCCGTCAGGCTGCGGCGGGGGGCAGGAGAAGCAGTGGACCATGCCCAGGGCGGGCCGGACGTCCCGCCAGGCATCCGGCCCGGCAACGGCCCGGCGGACAGGGCTGAGCGCGCCGTCCGCCCCGATCAGGAACTCCGCGACACAGGTGCCGCCGTCGGTCCTGATGACCCAGGGACCGCGGGCTCCGTCACGTTGGGCTCCGCTGAACGTGCTGGTGACCAATGTCGCGCCGGCCTCAACCGCCCGCTGCACCATCAGCCGCTGCAGGCGGACCCGGGGGACGACGGCAAAGGTGGTATCCAGCTCCATCTGCAGCCGGCTGCCCCCGGCCGTGTCCAGTCGGATGCTGCGGCCGGCAGCGGCCTCGGGGAAATCGGGCATGGTCCGGCGCAGCAGCGCCAGCGCCCGCTCGTTGAGACCGCCGCCACAGGGTTTTTCCCAGGGGTAACGGTGGTCGATGAGCAGCACCGACCACCCGGCGGCGGCCAGCCGGAAGGCGGCCCTGGCTCCTGCCGGTCCGGCGCCCACCACGGCTGCCCGGGCAGGGTGGCCATTGTTTGCGGTTGGCGGTCGAGGTTCTTGTGAATCGTTCTCAGTCATGGCGGAGGGATTATAAACCAATTCCCAGCTGTCATTGTTCCTTTCGCTGGCCTCCCGTGCTCCCCGCAGGTCGGAGGCTCGCACTGACAGGGGGAGGCGGTGTTGCGGTATACTCTCTCCTCATTTTCCAGTATTGAAGGGAAACCATGAGCCGGTCACCGTTCGCCAGGTTGAAATCTTACTATCCGGCGTACCGCAAGAGCATCCTCCGCGGACTGGTCTTCGTGGTCCTGACCAGTGCCCTCTATCCCACGGTTCCCCTGATCATCAAGTACGCCGTGGATTCGCTGGAAGACGGCGGGAACCACCCCTTCCCCTTTGATCTGTTCATCCGTCTCGCCGGCGCCGCCGACTCGCTCCCCCGTACCCTGGCCATTTATGCCGCGGCCATCGTGGCCGTGACCCTGGTCCAGGGCGTCTTCCGCTTTCTGATGCGTTACACTATCACCGGCGCTTCCCGCCGCTTTGAGCGTGACCTGCGAAACGAGATCTTCGCCCACCTGCAGCTGCTCCCGTCCTCCTGGTACCAGACGGCCAAAACCGGTGACCTGATGGCCCGGATGACCAATGACATCAACGCCGTACGGATGCTGATGGGGCCGGGCTACATGTATCTCACCAGCACGCTGGTCACCTTTGTCATCGCCGTTTCCTTCATGATCACGGTGAGCCCGCAACTGACCCTCTATACCTTTGTCCCCCTGGTGCTCATCGCAGTGGCCACCAGGATGGTCAGCCGGGAGATCCACCGCCGCTCGGAGCGGGTACAGCGGCATTTCTCCATGGTCAGCGAGCGGGTCCAGGAGAACCTCTCCGGGATCAGGGTGGTGAAGTCCTACTGCCGTGAATCATCGGAAATCGACCGATTCAGTGATCTGATCGATCGCAACATGGAGGTGAACCTCTCCCTGGCCAGAATTCAGAGCCTGTTCATGCCCATGCTTTTTTCCCTGGTGATCGGCTCCCACCTGGTGGTGCTCTGGGACGGCGGTCGGCGGATCCTGGCCGGGTCACTGGGCTTCGGCGACTTCATCGCCTTTAACGTGATTCTCGGTATCCTGGTCTGGCCCATGGTATCGCTGGGCTGGGTGGTGAGCCTGTATCAGCAGGGCAAGGCGTCAATGGAGCGGATCAACCACATCCTGGAGAGCGAGCCGCAGCGGAGCGATGGGGTGGGGCCCGGCCTGCCCCGGGGCCGGCGGCTGCAGGGGGAAGTGGAATTCCGCGGTCTCAGTTTCGCCTACAACGGTACGGAGGTGTTGCGGGACATCGACCTCCGCATTCCGGCGGGGAGCACCCTTGCCGTGGTGGGGCCGGTGGGCAGCGGCAAGAGCACCCTGGCCAACCTGATCCCCCGGCTGTTCGAAGCGCCGCCGGGCACGCTGCTGCTGGACGGCCGGCCGGTGGGCGAATACCCGCTCTCCGTTCTGCGAGGCGCGGTGGGGCACGTGCCCCAGGACTCGTTTCTCTTCTCCGATTCCATCGAAGCCAACATCGCCTTTGGCGCGCCGGACAGCGATTTCGCGGCGGTGCAGCGGGCGGCGGAGATCTCACAGATCTCGGCGGATGTGGAGGGGTTCCCCGAGGGCTATGACACGCTGGTGGGTGAGCGGGGGGTGATGCTCTCCGGCGGGCAGAAACAGCGGGTGGCAGTGGCCCGGGCGGTGTTGCTGGACCCCTCTATCCTGATCCTCGACGATGCCCTCTCCGCGGTGGACACCTACACCGAGGAGCAGATCCTTCAGCAGCTGCGGGGCTTCATGAAGGGGCGCACCACCCTGATCATCGCCCAGCGCCTGTCGACGATCAAGGACGCGGACCGCATCGTTGTGCTGGTGGACGGCGGGATCGAGGAGAGCGGGTCGCACGAGCAACTGATGGACCTCGGCGGGGTCTACGCGGAAATGTATCGCCTGCAACTGCTGCAGGCCGAGATCGATCACAGCGACTGAGGAGCGGCATGGCCGACGCGGCACAGCGGTATCACGAGGAAGAGAACCTCGGCAAGGCTTTTGACGGCCGGCTGATGAAACGGCTGCTGGCCTACCTGCGGCCCAGCCTCCACCTGGTGCTGATCACCGTGGCCCTGCAGTTCCTGCTCACCTGGTTCGAAGTTCTGACCATCGACCTCGGACGCCAGGCCATCGACGACTGCGTGGCCCTGGGCCGCCTGCAGGCCCTCAACCGCATCGCGATGCTGTACGCCCTGCTGCTGGTGCTCTCCTTCTTTGCCCGTTACGCCTTCATCTACCTCACCAGCCTCACCGGGCAGCGGGTAATCTTCACCCTGCGGCTGGAGGTCTTCTCCCGGCTGCAGAAGTTCTCACCGGCCTTTTTCGACCACAACCCCGTGGGCCGGTTGATGACCCGGGTGACCAACGATGTGCAGGTGCTCAACGAGATGTTCACCTCGGGGCTGGTGGTGGCGGTGAGCGACATCACGCTGATCATCGGCATCATGGGCTACCTGCTCTACCGCAACTGGCTGCTGGCCCTGATTACCTTCTCCATCCTGCCGATCCTTTTTTACATCTCCTTCCTCTTCAAGCGTAAGGTCCGTGACGCCTACCGCATGATCCGTATCCGGCTGGCCCGGATAAACTCCTACGTCCAGGAAAACCTGTCCGGCATGCGGGTGGTGCAGCTCTTTCGCCGGGAACAGCGGAACCGGGAGCACTTCGAAGAGATCAACCAGGAGCACACCGAGTCCAACCTGCGCTCGGTGCTCTACTACTCGATCTTCTTCCCCTCCATCGAGGTGGTCAACTCCCTGGCCATTGCCCTGATCGTCTGGTTCGGAGGCCTGGAGGCCCTCGCCGGAAATTTCACTCTTGGCGAGCTGTTCGCATTCCTGCTGGCGGCGAACAAGTTCTTCCGCCCCATCCGGGACCTCAGCGAAAAATACAACATCATGCAGACGGCCATGGCCTCGTCGGAACGGATCTTCAACCTGCTGGACACCCGGGAGCGGATCGTCGAGCCGTCGTCACCGGAGATCCTGACCGAATTCCGGGACGCCATCCGGTTTGAAGGGGTGGACTTTCACTACGAGGCCGGCCAGCCGGTGCTCAAGGACGTCTCCCTGGAAGTCGGACGGGGGCAGCGGGTGGCGGTGGTGGGGGCCACCGGGGCGGGGAAGACCACCCTGATCAGCCTGCTGGCCCGGTTCTATGATGTGCAGTCAGGACGGATCACCATCGACGGCATCGACGTCCGGCGGATGAAGCTGGACCAGCTCCGCCGCCTGGTTGGAGTGGTGCAGCAGGACGTCTTCCTCTTCGCTGGTGACGTGGCGTCGAACATCAGCCTGTGGGACGAGCGCATCCGGCAGGATAACCTGGTCCGGGCGGCTAAAAGCGTGGGGATCCACGATTTCATTACCGGTCTGCCCGGCGGGTACGGCGCCACGGTGGTGGAACGCGGCGCCACCCTCTCCACCGGCCAGCGGCAACTGCTCTCCTTTGCCCGGGCACTGGCCTACGACCCGCAGATCCTGGTGCTCGACGAGGCCACTTCCAGCGTTGATACGGAAACGGAGTTGAGGATTCAGAAAGCTCTGGAAGTGCTGCTGCGGGGCCGTACGTCGATCATCATCGCCCACCGGATCTCCACGATCCAGAACGCGGATCGCATCATCGTCATGCATCGGGGGAGGGTGCGGGAGACCGGTGACCATGCCTCCCTGCTGGAGCGGAAGGGCATCTATTTCCGGCTGCACCAGCTGCAGTATCGTCAGGCGGGACTGCTCACCCGTCGGACGTGAGGCCTGGTCAGCCGGCCGGCCACATCTCGTCGGCGGCGTGTTCCGGGGGCTGTTCCTGGCCCAGATCCAGCTCGGACGGCTGGTCCAGGGCATCCAGTCGGGACAAGGCGTCCAGCAGCAGGGTTCTGGTGTCGGTGACCGTCCGGTCACGGTCCTCCAGCCGGGCCGTCAGGCGAGGAACTTCGCTCCGCAACTCGTCCAGCTCCGACTGCAGGCGATCCGCCTGCAACCGGGACGCATCCAGGTCGGTTCCCAGCCGGTGGACCGAGTCCCGCGTTTCACCCAGCTCACTGGCGTGGGCCATCTTCAGTTTGTCGATTTCCCTGGCCTGTGTCTGTTCCAGCGCGGTGAGCTCACTCTGGTGTGACTCCCTGTCCTGCTCAATCCGGGACAGCAGCTCGTTCTTCTCCTCGGTGAACCGGTCTTTTTCCTGCTGCTGGGCCGTGGAGAGTTCCTGCAGGCCCCGGCACTCCTGTCGCGAGGCTTCGAGGTTGGATTCCAGTTCGTCCACCGTCCGGGCAGCGGCCGTTTCCTGGTCCGCCTTTTCACGCTTCAGCGTTTCCATCAGGTAGCGGTAGTCCCGGACCGACTCCTCCTGCTTGATCAGCTCCTCGCCGGACTCCATCAACTTTTCCTGGAGCATGGAGATGGTTTCGTCGGTTTGGCGCACAGAAGATTCCGCCTGCTCCAGACAGGCGGCCATGTCGACCCGCTCCTCGGTCAGGCTCTCGGCTGTCCGCCGGGCGGTGTCCACTTCACCCTTCACCGTGTTCAGTTGCTCACGTGTCTCGTGAAGCTCCTCCTCCCGCTCGAGGAGGTCTTTCTCCCGCTGGTCCAGGCGGTCCTGGATCCCGTGAACATCGTGAAGGCTGCCGTTCTTCTCCTGCAGCTCCCGCTCCCGCTGCTCCAGCAGGCTGGAGAGTTCCTGGATGCGGTTCTCGCTGGCCTCCAGCTGTTCCCGTGTCTCGGAGGTCTCTTTCTCCAGAATTGGGCCCAGCGCTGATTTTTCCGCCGCTTCGGTCCGCGCCTGCCTCAACTGGTTCCGGGAATCGGTGAGCTGCCGCTGGAGTTCGTCCACCCGGGACTGCAGCCGGTCCAGGGAGCCCCGCAGGTTTTCCTGCTCGTGGGATTGCTCCACTTCTCGTCGCTGGTTGAGCCTGAGTTTCCGCAGTTCCTCTTCACGCAGGGCCAGCAGTCGCTGGCTTTCCCGCAGTTCCTTGCGGGTCAGGAAGTAGCGCTCCTTGAGCTCCCGCTTCTGGCCGGTGGACTCCGGCTCCGCCTGGTTTTCCTGCACCGCTTCCTCGATGATCGACTGGCTGTGATCCATTGAGCTATTCCCCCCGCAGGCCGGCCGCTGGTACATTCGCAAGGCCGGGCACTTTCTTTCACCTTCAGTATCGGCCTGCTGCGGGACGTACTTGACTGGAATGGCCGGGAAAGCACCGATTTTTCCGCGGATATTTTCGCGGGGAGGGGAGGGGGTAATTCTTCCGTAACCGCTCAGACGCGGATCTCGTCGTCACCCGGGCCGATGAGGTCGTCGGCGGGACTGGCGGCGAGCAGCGGATCCACCTGGCCGGCCAGGAACCGGTCCACCTGCTCCGGGGCGCGTCCCACGAATTGCAACGGGTCGGAGAGGGTGGGGAACTTGTGGCGCAGGGGGCTGAAAACCGAGTCGGAGGCCAGACGCTCCAGCAGGTCGTTGCGGTTGCTCTCCCCGGCCTGGAGCCGCCGGTGCACCTCCATGGAGTGGACGCGGATCTGCTCGTGCCCTGCCTGGCGGTCGCCACCGGTGGCCACCAGCTGCATCAGGATCTGTTCGGTGGCCAGGAAGGGGAGTTCCTGCTCCAGACGCCGGCGGATCACCTTCTCGTTGACCTGCAGTCCGGGGACCATGCTGCCGTAGAGCAGCAGCAGGGCATCGGCGGCCAGGAAGGCCTCGGGGATGCAGACCCGGCGGTTGGCCGAATCATCGAGGGTCCGCTCCAGCCACTGGGTGGCGGCGGTGAACTGGGGGTTGAGCGCCGAGCTGATCAGCAGCCGGGCCAGCGAGGAGATGCGCTCGGCGCGCATGGGGTTGCGTTTGTAAGCCATGGCGGAAGAGCCCACCTGCTTGGAGCCGAAGGGTTCCAGGACTTCCCCGAGGTGCTGCAGGAGCCGCATGTCGTGGGAATATTTCGAGGCTGACTGGGCCACGGCGGACAGCGAACCCAGCACCCGGCTGTCCTGTTTGCGGGGGTAGGTCTGACCGGTGACCGCGAAGCAGCCGTCGCTGGGGAACCCCATCTTCTCCGCCACCAGTTCCTCCAGGCGCTCCACCTTGTCATGGTCGCCGTCGAAGAGGGCGAGAAAGCTGGCCTGGGTGCCGGTGGTGCCCTTGACCCCCCGCAGTTTGAGGGTGGAGAGGGCAAAGCGGACCTCTTCCAGGTCGAGGAGCAGGTCCTGCAGCCAGAGGCAGGCCCGCTTGCCCACCGTGGTGGGCTGGGCCGGCTGGAAGTGGGTGAACCCGAGGGTGGGGATGCGGGAGGTGCGTGCGGCGAATTCGCGGAGAGCGGCGATCACCGGAAGAATCCGCTTTTCGATGAGCCGCAGGCCTTCGTGGAGCTGGATCGCTTCGGTGTTGTCGCCCACAAAGGCGCTGGTGGCCCCCAGGTGCAGGATCCCCCCCGCGGACGGACACTGACCGGCCCAGGTTTTCAACTGGGCCATCACATCGTGGCGCAGTTCCTTCTCCAGCTCGGCGGCCTTTTCCGGGTCGAGGTCTTCGAGGCCCGCGCGGAGTTCCGCCACCTGTTCCGCGGTGACCGAGAGGCCCAGCTCGTTCTGCGCTTCGGCCAGGGCCAGCCAGAGCCGGCGCCAGGTGCTGAACTTGAAGTGCGGGGAGAAGATCCGGCTCATTTCCCGGGAGCAGTAGCGCTCCACCAGCGGGTTGCTGTAGGACGTGCTGTATCCCTTGTGCTCACTCATCCCGCTCCTCCTCCCGGTGCCGGCCGTGCCACCATTGAAACACTTTTTTCAACGGCCCGCCCTCTTCCCTGGCGAGCTTTTTCAGGTCCTCGAATTCCGGGGCTTCGTTCAAAACCTCGCCCGCGGGACCCAGACCGCGTTTGATCGAAAACTGCCGGCCCTCACGCTGAACCATGATCGAATCTCGATCCAGCTCCGCCCGCTGGACCGTCTGCACGCGAACCCCGAGGCTGGTGGTCTGGCGGAAGATGAAGTCGATGAAGCGGTCCTGCTGGGATTCATGGCAGAGCAGGGTGAGCCGGACGCCGGGCCGGTTCTTCTTCATCTGTACCGGGGTGTAGTGGATATCCAGGGCACCGAGGCTGAGGGCCTCTTCCAGCACGTGACCGAGCAGTTGGCCGGTCATGTCGTCGATCTCCGTCTCCAGCACCGTGACCGGTCTGGTTTGCCAGTAGGCTTGGTCGTTCATCCGTTTGCTCCGCAGGGAATCGGGGCACCGCCCGGAAAGAGGAAATCATAGCCCATGGTGGGGAAGGCCGCAAGAAGGGCCTGTGCGAATCGGCCGATTCCGGGTCCTGCGGGCGGAGATGATGTTAGTTACGGAGTGAGAATTTTATTTCACACTCTCAGTAATATTTTTCCGATCTCTCGGAAAAAATTTTCGCTGATGTGGCCGGTTTAACGATGATCCTCTTAAGCTGTTTAGACACAATGACTTCCCCAGGGGAAACCTCTTCGTCGAATGGACATGAACATGGTATGGAATTTGCTTTTAATTGGGTGACTTTCGCCGAGTCTATTCGGCGAGTCTATTCTGGGAGAGTAGTTGTTGCCCAGTTGAACAGTCCTGCAGTACCCCCGCTAGCGGAGCAATGCGGTACGCTCACCGGCCACGCGCCCTGTTCGATCCTTGGCACGCAGTTTTCCCCTGAGTAAGCAGATATCGTCGAGGGGTCGGCGATCAATATGTGGTGTTGGATACATCGGCCGCGGCTGGTTCCGTGGTTTCGTATCGTTCACGTCTCTCTAATTCGTTGTGTGAGTTTCTTTCAACACTCCGCCCGCGGGTCAGAAAAGGAGGTCTGTGGTCAAGCAGAGTGAAGAGCGGCGCTGGATCAGCGACGGACAGCGTTCTTCACCATGCTCGCGGCGATGATTCTTGTTCCACTATCTGGTTCCTGTTCCGATCTACTTTTAAACTTTTCAAGGAGTAAGCAATGAGTAAGGTTTTTGCTTGTCTTTGCGCGCTTTTGCTGATCGTCTCTGTTGGCGCCACTGCTGACGAAACTGTTTCTTTTACTGCCGTTGACAGCCAGGCTGCTGTGGGTATGGCCAGCTACACCGCCACCGTGACCGGCGGCTTCACCATGGGTAACCTCGACTGGGACGGTTTCGCCACTGAGCTGTATGCCGGAACCTACGGATCCGAGCTGACGTGTGACGTTTCCGGCCCTCTGGGCGCGGCATCTCTCACCCTGGGATCCGGAACCAGCTTCACTGGTCCCATCAATTTCACTGGTTCGTACCCTGCCTTTGGCGGCGCGGGCGACCCGGCCGGCGTCTGGACCTTCGATTTCTACGAAAGCTACGATGACGGCGCCGACGGTCTCCCCGATGCCACCTGGGATCCGATCGACTTCACGTTGGTCGAGCTGGTTATCGTGCCTGGAGAAGAAGTCTGCTTCACCGCCGTGGACAGCCAGGCCGCAGCCGGCCTCGCGAGCTACACCGCCACCGTGACCGGTGGTTTCGTGCTGGGCGGCCTCGACTGGGCCGGCTTTGCCTCCACCATCGCCTCCGGGACCTACGGTGGCGAGCTGACCTGCGCCATCTCCGGCCCCCTGGGTGCCTGGACGGTTACGCTGGGCAGCGGTAGCACCTACGCCCCCGGCGCCACCTTCTTCGGTTCCGACCCGTCGGTGTTTGGTCCTGATCCGGCCGGTGTCTGGACCTTCGACTTCTATGAAACCTACGATGACCTTAGCGACGGCCTGCCCGACGCCACCTGGGATGACATCTGCTTCCTCTTTGTCGAAGGCGTCCCGGCTGGAGAAGAGGTCTGTTTCACCGCCGTGGACAGCCAGGCTGCTTCCGGCCTCGTGAGCTACACCGCCACGCTGACCGGTGGTTTCGCTGTCGGCGACATTGACTGGGACGGTTTTGCCTCCACGATCGCTTCCGGGACCTACGGTTCCGAGCTGACACTGAACCTCTCCGGTCCCCTGGGCTCAGCTACCATCCAGCTGGGCAGCGGTAGCACCTACGCCCCTGGCGCCGCCTTTGCCGGTACCAGTGCTCTCTTCGGCGGCGCGGGCGACCCGGCCGGCGTCTGGACCTTCGACTTCTATGAAACCTACGATGACCTTAGCGACGGCCTGCCCGACGCCACCTGGGATGACATCTGCTTCTTCTTCAATGAAGCCGACCCCTGCAGCGGCCCGAATGACTGCGCCAGCGGGCATCACCTCCGGCGACACCACCGACTGCGCCGACACCTTCCCCAGCTACAACCTCTGGGGCTGGACTCTTAACGGCAACGACCATGTTTACGCCATTGACATTCCCTGCCCCGGCACGGAAATCTGCGTGACCTACACCCCGCTCGGCATCCAGGATGGCGCCATCGCTCTGGGCAATGAGTGTGTGGACGGTCCGGTGACCGCCGTTGCCGGTGCTGATGACACCCTGAGTGGCGATCCCGAAGCCTTCTGCTACACCACATCCACATCTGACGCCGCCACGATGGCGCCGGAACCGCTGGTGCCTACGACCTCGAAGTGGTCATCAACGGTCCCGTTGCCAACGACACCTGCGACACCGCCGTTGACGTGAGTGCCGGCGGTATCTTCTCCGGCACCACCGAGTGTGCCGCCAACAACTATGACGTCGATTCGACCTGCATCGACTACGCCACCGCCGGCCCGGATGCTGTCTACGCCATCACCGTCAATGACGGCGACACCGTGGACCTGGCACTGGTTCCGTTGACCACCTGGGACCCGGCCCTCTACGTTGTCAGTGACTGCGCTGACCCGCTTGGCACCTGCATCGGCGGCGCCGACGCCGGCCTGGGGGGCGACCCGGAGTATGCGTCGATCACCTTCGAGTGCGCCGGCACCTACTACATCATGGCCGACTCCTTCTACACTGGCGGAGCCAGCGGTGAAGGTCCCTTCGACCTCGACGTTATTGTCACGCCCGGTGTGCCCGCCGACACCTTCGACGTGGCCATCCTTTGCGACCCGGATCCCATCGTGCTGCC
>RCNC010001789.1_pt1 | contig 14523 bp, 16 predicted proteins | sample 2041301 | NCBI WGS metagenome assembly RCNC01 (sample SAMN09708231, study PRJNA481090) | Marine sediment metagenome, whole genome shotgun sequencing project. | biome: marine sediment; feature: ocean; material: sediment; isolation source: Sewage treatment plant 13A marine sediment (STP13A) ... | reverse complement strand
GTATGTGAAGCAGCACGACCCACTTCTTGAACTTTTATCACGTCACAGGATAGGATGATAACTAGTGGGAAACGAAGACATGTGTCGTGCATCAAAATTTATCCACTGAGGATATTTCACCCTATTTGGTGCACCAGTCCAGGAAGGAACTCGAACAAAAGATGAGGTCAAAGATGCTATCGAAATGTTCGATCTTTGAACCACCATCGTTGGTGACCCAACCCTTCACAGAGATCGAACAATATCGCGCAAGTATCTCTAGCCGCTACAACATTCTGTATTTCAATACACCTATGCCACATGAGGACTTCTAACCCTCGCATGCCCAATCTCTCTGAGAGGTTGACATGCATAGCAACTCAAAGTCTGCGAGCCTAAAAAGAGCCTAACTCTTCGATTGCTTACGGCTAAGTCATTGATTTTAATGGTGCCCCCACACGGACTCGAACCGCGGACCTACTGATTACAAATCAGTTGCTCTACCAGCTGAGCTATAGGGGCACTGGTGCATCTTGCGATGTGTCGGAACGACCCGATTGGGCGGCGTATAGCAGGATGAAACGCGCCATGGCAATGGTGTTTTCACACCCAAATTGCAAAAAACCTCAAAGTCCCGAGTGTGCCATTCGAGCACCCATGCAAAACAGGTTTCATGACAGGCAAATCCCCCTATGATGGCGCGACGATAACCCCACAAAGAGGTCAACGGCATGCAGATCGCGTTTCATATCGGCGCAAATTGCACAGACGAGGATCGGCTGCTGAAATCCATATTGCGCAATGCCAGCACGCTTTTGCAGCAAGGCATCGCAGTCCCCGGCCCCGGCAAATACCGCGCCCTGCTGCGTGAATCGATCCAAGGCCTGGATGGCGCTTTACCTTCGGATGACGCACGCGAAATTCTGCTTGATGCGATTGTTGAAGAAGATGACATCCAGCGCATCATTCTGAGCAACGACAACTTTATTGCCATCCCCAAACGGATATTTGATCACGGCGTCTTTTATCCCCAAACCGAGGGCAAAGTGCGCGGCATGTGCAGGCTATTCCCAGACGACGAACTGTCGTTCTATTTTAGCATGCGCAATCCAGTCAGCTATCTGCAAGACATCGCCCAGCGCGCCGAAGCCGAAACTTTGCGCGATTATCTGGGCCTTTTCCATCCGCTAGAGTTGAAATGGTCAGACGTCATCAAGCGCATCAAGCGTGCGGCCCCAGACGCACCGCTTTTTGTGTGGTGCACAGAAGATATGCCTCTGATTTGGGAAGACCTGATCCGCCTACAGTCCGGTATTGCCATGGACACCCGTCTGAAAGGCCAGTTTGACGTCCTATCGCGGATCATAACGCCCGAAGGGATCGCGGTGCTGAATACAGCGAACATACCCGATGATCGCATTGCGCGGCACGAATTCATCGCTGATTTGCTTGATGCCCATGCCCTGCCGGACATGATTGAAGAACAGATCAATCTGCCAGAGCTAAGCCCAGAGTTAATCACGGCAATGTCGCAAAGCTACGAAGATGACCTTGCGCTGATCGATGACATGGAAGGGGTGGAACTGATCCTCCCCTTCAACTGATCTTACATGCCAAGCGCTGCGAGATACATTTCCATGACCGCTTCTTCTTCGGCCAGATCGTTGGCGTCGCGCTTGCGTATAGCAACGATCTTGCGCAGCACTTTGGTGTCGTAACCGCGGCCTTTGGCCTCTGCCATGACTTCTTTTTGTGCGTCTGCGATGTCTTTCTTCTCAGCCTCAAGGCGTTCGTAACGCTCTACAAACTGGCGAAGCTCTTGGCCAGCGACGGTGCTTGCGGTCTCTGTTACGGAATCGTTCATGAAAGCTCTCCTGAAAAGTTGTCTTTGACTAGCGGCTGCCCCACCCACCCGCAACCCTTGCGAAGGCCTGCGACCCGCGTTAGGTCGGTCAAAACACGAGGTGGTCATGGAAATTATTGTTTGGATTGGCGCCGCGCTTTCGGCACTTGGCATTTGCGGGATCGTTTATAGCATTGTCGCTGTCACGCGCGCTAAACGTGCAGGCCTGCCAGATGAAGAACTGCGCATGCGGATTGCAACTATTTTGCCCATTAATTTGATCGCACTTTTTGTGTCGATGATTGGGCTGATGGCCGTGATTATCGGTGTGATGCTAGGCTAAGCGCCGTTTAGCCTGTAGGGCAAAACACCTGATAGATACGTTCAAGCATGGGTCGCACACGCGGGTCAGATAGGCTGTAGTGCATGCTGCGGCCGTCGCGTACACAACTCACAAGGCCATCATTGCGCAATTTTAACAGCTGCCCCGACACATAGGACTGGCTGGCACCAACGGCCGCTTCAAGCTCACTCACTGTCATATCACCCGGTACAAGCGCGCAAAGAATGCGCAGCCGTCCGGGGTTCGACAACGCCTTCATCATTTCAGCGGCTTCACCAGCCGCTTCATCCATACGGTCAGACATTGTTTCAACAGAGGTTGTCATAAACCTAATTCCAAAATACTAGACATTCCAACATTGAAATGTATTCATGTTATGCTATGTTCATATCAAAGGAGACCCGAAATGACACCAGATGTAAAAGCATTCTTTGATAACGTGACCAACACCGTGTCCTACGTGCTGCGCGAACCGCAAGGTCGTGCTTGTGCGATTATTGATAGCGTCTTGGACTACGATCAAGCTGCGGGCCGCACAGACACCAAGTCGGCGGATGATATCATCGCTTGGATCAAAGCCGAAGACTTGCAAGTCACATGGATTCTAGAAAGCCATGTACACGCCGATCACCTTTCTGCGGCGCCCTATCTGCAAGACGCGTTGGGTGGCAAAATCGGGATCGGTGCAAACATTACCGTCGTACAAGACACATTCGGCAAGGTATTTAACGAAGGTACTGAATTTGAGCGTGATGGCTCGCAATTCGATGCATTGTTCGCAGATGGCGATAGCATTCATATCGGCCAAATGCGGGTCGATGTCATGCACACTCCCGGTCACACACCAGCGTGCCTGACATATGTGATCGGTGATGCTGCATTCGTCGGCGACACGTTGTTTATGCCTGACTTTGGCACAGCGCGCTGTGATTTCCCTGGCGGATCCGCCGAGGACTTGTTCAATTCGATCCAGAAAATCCTGGCCCTGCCAGACGACACCCGCGTTTTCGTAGGCCACGACTACAAAGCACCCGGGCGTGATGAGTTTGCATGGGAAACAACAGTAGGCGAGCAAAAGGCATTGAACGTGCATATCGGCGAAGGACGCCCGATGGCAGATTTTGTCACCATGCGTGAAACCCGCGACGCGACGTTGGGCATGCCTCGGCTGATCTTGCCATCGCTGCAAACAAACATGCGCGCTGGTCATTTTCCGGAACCAGAAGACAACGGTAAAAGCTACTTCAAAGTGCCTATCAACACGCTTTAAGAATATGAAATAGGATATATTTATCATGCCACTAGATTGGATTATGGGGCTCGCCGGCGGCGCGCTTATCGGGATTTCTGCGGCCATCTACCTGCTTGTGAACGGCAAGGTTATGGGGGCCTCTGGGATCATTGGGGGGCTTGTTGATGGCAGTGGTCGCCATGAATGGCATGAACGTGCCGCGTTAATCGCGGGCCTCGTGATTGTGCCTGCAATTGCGGCGCTGATGATGGGGGGAAGTCAAACTTTCCTGACTGACAACTGGGCCGTGATTATTGTAGCGGGCCTTTTGGTCGGTGTTGGCACGCGACTGGCCAACGGCTGCACGTCGGGGCACGGGGTCTGCGGAATTTCGCGCCTTTCACTGCGGGGGATCGTGGCGACTGCGTTTTATATTGGTGCGGGTGGTCTGACCGTTGTCATCTTTAAACATGTTTTGGGAGTAATCTGATGCGTAGTTTAGCTTCATTCATAGTCGGCGCGCTGTTTGGACTGGGCCTGTTAACATCAGGCATGACCGATACGACGAAAGTCCAAGGATGGTTAGATATCTTTGGTGATTGGGATCCGACCTTGGCCTTTGTCATGGGCGGGGCGATTATTCCCATGGCGATCGCGTGGCAGCTTACCCGTGGACGCAAACCGGTTTTAGCGGCAGCCTTTCCTGCGCCGCCCGAGCCGACGCTTGGTCGCAACTTAGTCGTTGGATCTACCCTTTTTGGAATGGGTTGGGGTCTTGCAGGTCTATGCCCGGGACCAGCGCTCGCGTCGATTAGCTTTGGTGGCATTGGCGGACTGTTGTTTGTTTTGGCGATGATCGCAGGAATGGCCGTTGCACCGCCCATTCGCGCAAGGCTGGACCAGCAAGCCGCCCCAGTTTAGGAGGACCACCATGGATATCAGACAGCTAAGCCCGACTTTCGCCGTTTCACCCCAGATCGGGGTCGAGGACATTCCCGCAATTGCAGCGGCCGGATATACAGCAATTATCTGCAACCGGCCCGACCAAGAAGTCCCCCCCTCGCATCAAGCCAGTGCCATTGGCGACGCAGCGGCCGCAGCTGGGCTGGCGTTCATGATCCATCCCGTCACGCACCAAGGGTTGAACATGGACCTTATCGCGGACCAAAAAGCCGATATGGCAACAACAAGCGGCCCCATCTTGGCCTATTGCGCGTCTGGTACGCGTTCGTCGATTGTCTGGTCGTTTGCCCAAGCAGGCGAAATACCTACTCAAGATATCATCGCGGCAACCTCTGCTGCGGGATATGATCTTGGGGGCATGGGACCGCAAATCGACGCCATAGCCAACCGCTAGTCCGGCGGGTCTGCGGCGTCTTCAAATGCCAGTGCCGGATCAACCGGCTCTGGCGCTGCAACATCCGCCGACAACTTTATCCCACTTTCAACCTTGAGTGGTACCGGTTCAGGCCTCATCGGGGATGCAAGATCATAAAGGTCGGGTAAAGGAGCGGTCTGCAATCGCACGGCGCGCATACCGCCGCTTTGCCCCAATTTCGCTTGTGCCACTTCTTGCCCGTCCGCCGCCAACAGCCTGACCGATGTGACACTGCATCCGGTCAACGGTAAAATCGTTCCAACCTGCAAGGCCCGCGCCGTAACCAAAGGCAGCTTGAACCGGTGCAATACCGCCGTGATTGTCGCAGGCGCATCCTGCACAGCCTTCGGGAAATCAACGCCCCAATCGGACTGTGTCGCAACAGGTGGCGTGATTGTTTGTAAATCTTCCACCAAGGGCAATGCCATCAACAACAGACCTTGCCGATCGGCAGGGCCTAATTGCACATTCATTTGGACTACGCGGTACGTGCAATCATCCAACAACAAACCGGCCGTGCGTGTATCAGCAATGCGGTCTTCGTGCGTGACATGATCGCCCCACCCGTCAAAATCAGTGCCACGCACAGCTTGCGGAAAGGCGCTTAGGAATCCTGCAATCATCGGATCACACATCATCTTGTCAGTGCGTGTGGGCGCGCGATCATCAACCGTTTGCGGCGATAAAACCCCCATCGTTTCCATTTCAAGCACTGCGGCGCGCATTTGCATATCAAGGGCGATCAGTCCAACCAGACGGTCCTGTCGGTGCAGCCCCATCAGCATCAGCCCGTCAGGCAACCCATCCAGCATCGCATCAAGCCCGCTGACATCTTCAGCCACGCTAGAAATAGTGAGCACCAAACCGACCGTATCATTCGCGGCCTTAGTCAGCGCCAAGCGCACCGCGCGCGACGACGTCAGCGGGTTTTCCGCAACTTCGGCGTCTTGCGAACGGGTCATCCGTCGCAGCAGTGTCGCATGTGTGCTTTCGGTCATATTTCTGCCACCGATGAATTGTGGCGATTTTAACCATGCAAAGGTTACGTTTTCTCTAACGCTGCCTCAATTTTTACCGTGGGCAAAACCACGCGGAACGCAGCCCCTTTTTCAAGCGGCAGATACAAGACCTCGCCACCCAAGCGCATCATAATCTCACGGCAGATCGCAAGCCCGAGCCCGGCACCCCCAGCCTTGCCCTGATCGGCCACACGCGAGAATTTCTCGAAGATAAGTTCTTGATTTTCGGGCGATATACCGCTGCCATTGTCAATAAAATCGACATGCACATTGTCACGTTGACGGGACACGCGGATCGTCAATGTAGGGTCATCCGCGTTGCAATACTTACGCGCATTCGCAATCAGATTGATGAACACTTGGACCAAGCGATCAAGGTCTGTCGTCAACGAAATGTCTTCGGTGGAGCGGTCGCGCACAACGGTCAAAACGCCGTCATGCAAACCGGCGGCCCCGACCGCGCGATCAAGCGAAGCGCCTAGCTGGCCTGATTGCTCATGCAAAACGACCTGTCCGTTTTCCAGCACTGACAAATCCAGCAGATCGTCCAGCAATCGGGTCAACCGGATCGCCTCGTCGTGGATAATTCCCGCATAGCGGTTCAGCGTCTCTTGCGGCATATTCCCGTCGCCTATGATCTCGGAAAAGGACCGGATCGATGTCATAGGGGTGCGCAATTCATGGCTGATCTGGCTAAGAAATGCATCCTTCTGGATTGAAAGCGCAGTTAGCTTTGCGTTGGCATCGCGCAAGGCGCGGGCGGTGCGGTCCTGCTCTGCTGATTTCGCCTCCAGCCGATTGGAATACTCAAGAATTTGCGCAGCTTCATCTGCCACAGCAATCAAATCCTCGACCGACACACTGCTGCCGCCAATCAATTGCCCGATCATCGCATGGGACGTGGCCGCCCCAACAGACCCTGCCAATTCACGTTCGAGCCGCTCGATAAAGGCAGGTGTGACTTCTGGCAGAAAACCCGGCTTGCCCTGCGCAATTGCTTCTTGTTCAAAAATATCTTGTGCTTTGACGCTACCGATAATGCGCTGGGACATGATCAACAGGTCCTCTGCGCCCGCCGCTGCTGCCGTCCATGCACGTGCAGCCGTTGAATGATCGAAGACATTGACGAACTGCGCGCCCTGCAAACGTTCAAGCGGGGCCGGAAATGTCACCAGCGAGAAGAGAACGAACATCGCAGTGTTCAAAATCATCGACCACATGATGCCATGCACCAGTGGGTCCATCCCAGAAATCCCGAACAATGCTTGCGGGCGCAACCAAGACATCCCCATCAAGCCGTTGTCGATAACTGCTTGGCTAATAAAGGCATCGACGCCAAAGCTGGGTAAAAACAGGGTCCACATCCAGACCAATAGACCAGTCAATAGCCCCGCACCTGCCCCAATACCTGTCGCTGCGCGCCAGAAAAGTCCGCCCAGCATTGCCGGCAAAATTTGCACGGCCCCAGTAAACGAAACCAGACCAATGGCCGCGAGCGCTGTGCCGCCGCCGGAGACACGATAATAAAGAAAGCCCAAGGCCAGAATTGCCGCGATTGAAAGCCTGCGCGCCAGCAAAGTGACAGAGCGGACATCGCCCGAAAACATCGCGTGCTGGTTGGCAAGTCGGTTCAACCAGATAGGAACAACAATGTGGTTCGAGACCATTGTTGCCAAAGCAATCGTGGCCACGATCACCATTGATGTGGCCGAAGACAAACCACCCAAGAAGGATAGAACCGCCAACCCACCCTGCCCTTGATGCAAAGGCACAGTCAGCACGAATAGGTCTGGGTTGCTTCCGGCTGGCAGCAGATCAAGGCCGATCACTGCGATAGGCACCACAAAGAGGCTCATCAAGAATAGGTAGAGTGGGAAAGCCCAACTCGCGACGTGCAGATGACGCTCGTCTGTGTTTTCGACCACCAGCACTTGGAACATGCGTGGCAGGCACAAGAACGCAGCACCTGACAAGAAAATCAGACTGATCCAGCGGCTACCGTTTTGCTCCCACAGGACAATCTCGGAGCTATCAATGCGGTCAAGCATTTGCGAAGGCCCACCAGCAATCCCCCAGACCACAAAAACGCCAACAGCAACCAGCGCCAATAGCTTTACAACAGCCTCAACCGCGATCGCCATGACGATGCCGTTGTGACGTTCATTCGCATCCAAATTACGCGTGCCAAAAAGAATGGTGAACACGGCAAGCCCGACAGCCACCCAGATCGCAGTTGCGTTAAAATCCGCTGTTTGCCACGTGACGCCCTCGACCTGCGCAAAGACTGCAAAGGATAGGGTCACTGATTGAAGCTGCAACGCAATGTAGGGCGTGCCCGCAATAACCGAAATCACTGTCACGATCATGCCCAGCATTGTCGATTTTCCAAAACGCGACGACACAAGATCCGCAATAGACGTGATCCGTTGCGCGCGCCCAATCCGCACCAAACGGCGCAAAATCCACCACCAGCCAACCATCACGAGCGTCGGGCCAAGGTAGATTGTCACGAACTCTAGACCAGAGCGCGCGGCATAACCGACCGCGCCATAAAAGGTCCAAGCCGTGCAATAAATACTGATAGAAAGCGTATATATCCAAGGCGATTGCAAAAAGTCCGCCCGACCTTGAGCAGCGCGGCGTTCGGCCCAGAATGCTACGGCAAACAGCATTGTCACATAGCATAGCGCCACAAAAATCAGGGCGTTAAAGGACATCATGTGTCGGGATCTTCCGCAGAGCCTTGTGGTGGGTCAGCGTGAATGCGGCTCGCCAGAAATGCCGCCAAGACAATCAGCAAAACCCAAACGGCGAAAATATAAATCAACCCTGCAGAGCCGATTGGCCCACCGTCGGGATCATTCGCCCAAGACAACGGCAACGCCCATAAAATAATGCCCACGAAAGGTAGGAACCTTGCTGCATCACGTACGCGGCGCTGTCTGTAATTTTGGCGTTGCAGAAAAATCGGCGGTTTAGGGGGACCGCTCATGCCTCCATAAAGTTGCGGACGTAGTCACGCACCTCGGTGTTGGAAAATGGCTTGGTCATAAAGTGGTTTGCGCCAAGGCGCTGCGCCAATTCGCGGTCCTTTTCTTGACCACGTGCAGTTAGCATCATCACAGGGATATCTTTGCTGGCATCGGTGGCACGCAAGTCGCGCAGAATATCAAAGCCACTTCGTCCGGGCAGCATCACATCAAGGATGATCATATCGGGTGGCATCGCCAGCACTTTGTCCATCGCAGTTGTGCCGTCTTCATGCGTGTGGACTGTCCAGCCATCGCGGGACAGTATAAAACTAAGCGCTTCGATGATGTTTGGTTCATCTTCGATCAGAAGGACGCGTTTGCCCATCTCACCGCCTCCTATCTTATCCGCTTCGCAAAGCGGCACCTCTTGAAATTAACTATTGCCCGCTTCTGAAGTGAAGTCAAAGCGCGGTTTCCAGACGCACGCCCTTCATCGCGGGTTCGCGGCGGCTGGCGCAGTCAGCGCGCGGACAGATGCGGCAAGAAACACCGACAGGTTGGGCCATATTCTCGGTTTCTGCCGGATCAGGCATGACCAGCATCGTGCTTTGCACCGGCGGCGGCACATCAAAACGTGGGCTAGGCTGCGCATCGGCAATTGCATAGCACAATAGCCGCGTGGCACTTGATCCGGGCAAAGCAACCTCTAGCCGGATCGGCTGGGCGGGGCGGCTTAGCGCTGCGTAAAGTGGCCAAAGTGGGCACGCCCCACCTACACGTGGTAACGAAAACCCCGGCACTGATTTTACAAGGGTCAGCACGCCTGCAGCGTCACAAATCGCCATGCCTAAAGGCGGATGACCCTGCCCTGTGGGCAGACTGGCCAAACGGCGGATAACGGTGGAAAACGGGGCTTGGAACGCCTGCGCCAAAGCTGCTGGGTTATAGCTGTGCGCGCGGCACGCATCCTCGAACGCGGCCAACGGCAGCAAAGCCGCATCTTTGATGTAGACTATAGCATGACCTTCAAGCAGCGCCTTCGCGCCATCCCTTAAACCGCTTTCGCCTGCCAGACGCGCAGGTTGGGCGTCTGGTCCTTCCAATGCGGTCAAATGAAATCCGGTCTTCGCCAAATACCGCTCGAGCTGTTCGGCGGGATCGGTTTGATCAATTTCAGCATCTGGCGCCTCAAGGTACGCAACCAGTGCTTCGCTGCTGCTGGCCAGCCGCAAACTGTCATTATGTATGTTCACGTGAAAGCGCCGCTGCCAATCTTCATCCAGCGTTTCCGGTCCAACAAGAATTTGCGCAGCAGAGCGGATCGCGGACACAGCAGTGATGACATCATGCAACGATCCGGCCAATTGCGGGTCATGTGTCATGCGGTCTGACAAAGCCTGCACCTGTCCACTAAGTGCGGCGATCCGTTCAGATTGCGCGACGACAAGCGCGCCCCAACCAGGATAGCGCGCAGCCATTTCTTCTGCACGGGCGACTTCGGCCTTTGCAGGCAGGTCAGCCTCGAACTGGCTGGCGGCGTGGCGCATTTGATCAAGCATATCAGCGTCTGCACCATCGACCAAAAGCGCAGGCTCAACCCCGAGTACGCGGGCGATATCGGATAAGAGCTTTCCGCCGATTCTGCGTCGATTGTGTTCGATAAGGTTCAAATAAGACGGCGAAATACCGACTGTTTCCGCGACAGCGGCCTGCCGCAACCCGCGATCCAAGCGCTTTTCGCGTATCCGCGACCCTGCGAGCCGTTGTGTCACCAATGCCAATTCCTTTAACAGTTTCAGTGGCTTTCTGCAGGTGCAAGAAAACCGATTTACAAAGTTAACACCCTATTTGTGCATGAATTTACAAATTAGTCCAGCATCCTCAATGGTTTGTTGCCGCTTGTCCCAATCATGGCGGAAAGTAGGCAAGCACTGAATCAGTGTTTGTGGGTCTGTCGAGGAGATCAGATCTACACATATCTCTAGGGAGGATATTTATGTCCAATTCGAAATTTTCACGTCGTGGCGTGCTCAAGACTGGCCTTGTGGCCAGTGCTGGTCTCGCACTTCCACAGTATCTGCGTGCTGATGGCCATACCGGCTTTACCAACGCACCAGGCGACAGCGAAGTCATTCTTGGCTTCAACGTACCACAAACAGGTCCATACGCTGATGAGGGTGCAGACGAACTGCGCGCTTATGAGCTGGCAGTCGAGCACCTGAACGGTGGCGGCGACGGCGGCATGATGCCAACGTTCTCGTCCCAAGTTCTGGACGGCACTGGTATTCTGGGTCGCGAAGTTAAGTACGTTACTGGTGACACACAGACAAAATCTGACGCCGCACGCGCATCTGCTCGTTCGATGATCGAAAAAGACGGCGCAATCATGATCACTGGTGGTTCTTCCTCCGGTGTGGCTGTTGCTGTTCAGGCGCTTTGCCAAGAAGCCGGCGTTATCTTCATGGCCGGTCTGACGCACTCCAACGACACAACGGGTAAAGACAAGCGGGCCAACGGCTTCCGTCACTTCTTTAACTCATACATGTCCGGCGCTGCATTGGCGCCTGTGCTTGCTGCTAACTACGGTACCAACCGTAAGGCATACCACCTGACAGCTGACTACAACTGGGGTTACACCACAGAAGAAGCTGTACGTTCTTCAACAGAAGCCATGGGCTGGGAAACTGTGAACGCTGTGAAAACACCGCTGACACAGACTGACTTCTCTTCCTACATCGCGCCTGTTCTGAACTCCGGTGCTGACGTTCTGGTTCTGAACCACTACGGCGGAAACATGGTTAACTCTTTGACCAACGCTGTTCAGTTCGGTCTGCGTGAAGCGCAAGCCAACGGCCAAGACTTTGAAATCGTTGTTCCACTGTATTCTCGCCTGATGGCGAAGGGTGCTGGCGCAAACGTCAAAGGCATCTTTGGTTCGACAAACTGGCACTGGTCGCTGCAGGACGAAGGTTCTAAGGCATTCGTACGCTCGTTCGGTACAAAGTACGGCTTCCCACCATCGCAGGCTGCGCACACAACATACGTGCAGACACTGCTTTATGCGGATGCGGTTACACGCGCCGGTTCGTTCAACCCATGTGCGGTTGGCGAAGCACTTGAAGACTTTGAGTTCGACGGTCTGGGCAACGGTAAGACATTGTACCGTGGCGAAGATCACCAGTGCTTCAAAGACGTGCTGGTTGTGAAGGGTAAAGAGAACCCTGAAAACGAGTTCGACCTTCTTGAAATCGTTGAAGTTACGCCTGCAGCACAGGTCACATACCCAGCTGATCACCCACAGTTCGCTGGTGGTGCATTGGGTACATGTAACCCAGGCGCTTAAGAGCACCTTTCGTCAGGCCACTCACCTCCGGGTGGCCTGACACCCCTCGTTTCTTTCAGGTTCGGCCTGCCGTCTTTCGGGCAGCTGTCCACCCCCGTGCGCGTCGCGCAATCCCTTAACCGATCAGAGGTCGCATGATGGACCAGTTCATCCTTCAAATTCTTAACGGGCTTGATAAAGGCTCGGCTTATGCGCTGATTGCGCTAGGTCTGACACTCATTTTCGGCACATTGGGTGTCGTGAACTTTGCCCACGGTGCGTTGTTCATGCTGGGGGCGTTCGTTGCCGTCACAGTAAGCAACGTCCTGACCCTGAGCCACAAGGTCGTTGACCCCACGCGCACAGACTTTCTAGGCAATCCGTTGCAAGTAGATGTGCCCTATATATATGACCTGTTCGGGCAAAGCACCGGTGATGCAATCATCGACTGGGCCGTTCCAATATCAATCGTCATCGCGATCCCGATCATGGTCAGCATCGGCTTCATCATGGAACGCGGGTTGATCAAGCACTTCTACAACCGTCCCCATGCAGACCAGATTCTTGTGACCTTTGGCCTTGCCATCGTCATTCAAGAGGTCGTCAAATATTTCTACGGCGCGAACCCAATCCCGACACCTGCACCAGAGGCGTTTGTTGGCAGCTTTGATTTCGGGGTCCTTTTAGGCTTTGATCCCAACGCGATCATCTACCCGTACTGGCGTTTGGTCTACTTCTCATTCTCGCTGATCATCATCGGCGCCGTCTTTGCCTTCTTGCAATTCACCACCTTCGGTATGGTTGTGCGCGCCGGTATGGCTGACCGCGAAACGGTTGGCTTGTTGGGCATCGACATCGACAAGCGCTTTACAATCATGTTCGGCATTGCGGCTGCGGTCGCAGGATTGGCAGGTGTGATGTACGCCCCCATTAACTCTCCCAACTACCATATGGGCATGGACTTTTTGGTCCTAAGTTTCGTGGTGGTGGTTGTCGGCGGCATGGGATCATTGCCCGGAGCGGTCGCCGCAGGCTTTATGCTGGGTATTCTGGAAAGCTTCGCGTCGATGTCTGTCGTGATCGACATCTTCCCGGGCATCAACCAGATCATCATTTATCTTGTCGCTATCATCATTTTGTTGACGCGTCCTCGTGGCCTAATGGGTCGCAAAGGCGTGATGGAGGAATAACCAATGCTCGGACTAGAAAAGAAAGACTTTCGTCTGCTGCTCATCGTCATTGGTATGACTTTGTTTGCACCATTCCTGCTGAACCCCTTCCCCGAAGCATCAGAGCTTGCGCAGTTTAACGCAGGCTACCCAGACCTGATGCAGCGTTTTGTGATCTTTGGTATCTTTGCCATTGGTTTCAACATCCTGTTCGGTTTGACCGGCTACCTTTCGTTTGGCCACGCGGCCTTCTTGGGTGCAGGGTCTTACGGCGCGGTTTGGATGTTCAAGCTGCTAAGCATGAACGTCTTGCCAGCTATCTTCATCAGTGTGGCTATCGCGGGTATCTTGTCGCTTGTGATCGGATACATATCCTTGCGCAGGTCGGGCATCTACTTCTCGATCCTGACGTTGGCCTTTGCACAGATGTCATTCGCTTTGGCTTATTCAGTGCTCACGCCGATCACCGGTGGTGAAACAGGTTTGCAACTGGCGCTCGACGATCCGCGTATCTTTGGCCTCGCACAGTCAGCCACTGGCAATATTCCGGTGCCTGCATTGTTTGGACTTGAGATGCGATCAAGCTTCGAATGGGAAGTTGGCGGATGGCTGTTCACGTTCTCTACAGGGTACTACCTTGCGGCGTTGTTTATGGTTCTGTCATTCTACCTTTCGATCCGCATCTTCCGCTCTCCTTTCGGCATGATGCTGCGGGCTATTAAATCCAACCAAACGCGCATGGCCTATACAGGTTTGAACACCAAGCCTTACACACTGGCTGCATTCGTGATTTCTGGCATGTACGCTGGTTTGGCCGGCGGTTTGATGGCCTCGATGGATCCGCTCGCAGGTGCAGAGCGCATGCAATGGACAGCATCAGGCGAAGTCGTCTTGATGACAATCCTTGGTGGTGCGGGCACGCTCATTGGCCCCGTCCTTGGCGCCGGTATGATCAAATACTTCGAGAACATCTTTTCCAAGATCAACGAGACGATCTTGCACACTTGGTTCGGGTTCATGCCTGACGGGCTAGAGAATTTCGTCGTCGCTATGGTCTATCCGTTCATCGGTAAGGGCTGGCACCTGACATTGGGTATCGTGTTCATGCTTGTCGTGATCTTCCTGCCGGGTGGCCTTGTTGAGGGTGGGCAAAAAATTGCAGCTCTCTTCCGCCGCAAAAAGACTGAAGACACCAAACCAACCGCCACAGAACCAGCCGAATAAGGAGACAGACAGATGGGTTTGTTAGAAATAAAAGGCATCAATA
>RCNC010001788.1_pt1 | contig 14523 bp, 12 predicted proteins | sample 2041301 | NCBI WGS metagenome assembly RCNC01 (sample SAMN09708231, study PRJNA481090) | Marine sediment metagenome, whole genome shotgun sequencing project. | biome: marine sediment; feature: ocean; material: sediment; isolation source: Sewage treatment plant 13A marine sediment (STP13A) ... | reverse complement strand
TTTATGGAAGTGTGTTGTGATAAATTTTATCATTTTAATTTTCATGTTTCCAATATTGTTGTTCTCTGATGAGGTATATAAAATACATAGTCAATGGTTTCAATGGTTTCAAGGTTCTAAAGGAGAATTTGCCACATACATTTATTACATACTTGGTTTTTATAAATTGATATGGATATTCTTTAATGTCGTTCCATATCTTGCACTTAGGATGCTTGACAAAAAGGATGATAAAAATAAGTGATAAAAGTTTATATTCGTGTTTATATTCATGAGCTGTAAACAATTCCAGGTTCCAAAGAGAAAAAGGACCTGTGAAGCATTAATGACATTTATAAAACAACATTAATCAAAAATTCCCAATGAAAAAATCAACCTTTTTTTTAGTACTAGCCTTACAACTTGTTTTTACTTTTTTATTAACTGGACAGGAAAGCGGATCAAATGAATTGACCATTGACAGGGTTTTTAACTCTAGGGAGTTTTACCCTGATTATTTGGGAAGTGTTACCTGGTATAGCGATGGGGAATCATATGTAAAACTGGAGAGCAGCGAACAAAACAGACGCGTTCGTGAAGTTGTAGCATACAATTCTACAAGTCAGGATCGCACTGTTTTAGCTTCTGTTCAAGATTTAACGCCTCAGGGCAGTGACAAACCCTTATCTATTTCTTCTATCCAATTTACAACTGATGAAAGTCGTATGTTGATTTTCACAAATACAAAACGTGTTTGGCGAGCCAATACCAAGGGTGATTACTGGGTCCTGGATTTAAAATCAAAAGCCTTAAAGCAACTAGGTAAGAGCCTCCCGGCTTCTTCCTTGATGTTCGCTAAATTTTCCCCTGATAATAAGACGGTGGCTTATGTAAGTGAATTTAACGTCTATAAGGAGGACTTTCAGACGGGTGAAATAACACCTATTACCAAAGACGGAACCAGAGACCTTATTAACGGCACCTTTGATTGGGTGTATGAGGAAGAACTATTCTGTAAAGACGGATTTAGATGGAGTCCTGATGGAAAGCGTCTGGCAATATGGCAATTGGATGCAACAGGAACTAAGAATTTTTTGTTGATTAACAATACCGATTCAATTTATTCGAAAGCAATACCTATTCAGTACCCTAAAGTGGGAGAAGACCCTTCTAGTGCTAAAGTTGGCGCTATTGACGTGACTACTCAAAAAATTACATGGATGTCTATTCCAGGCGACCCGAAACAAAACTATTTACCAAGAATGCAGTGGGTGGATGGTAAGTTACTTGTTCAACAACTGAATAGGGAGCAAAATCAACTCAAGGTCTATATCTGCAGTCCAACTACAGGTGAATGTACGCTGTCATACAGTGAAAAGGATGATGCTTGGGTCGATATTATGAATCTTGATTTAACAGCCAATTGGTCAATGTATGATATGGAAATATCCGGGAATTCCTTTTTAAGAGTTACCGAAAAAGATGGATGGAGACACCTGTATAAAGTAAAGATGGATGGCACCGGCGAAACGAACCTTACAAATTTTGAAGGTGATGTCGCCAGATTCTATAGCTTTGATGAGAAAGGTAAGCATATCTATATAAATGCGTCTCCCGAAAATCCAACGCAAAGATATCTCTACCAAATTTCAGCCAAGGGAAAAGGAAAGCCACAGCGTATTACTCCTCAGCAATATGCCGGAGTGAACAAATACAACATTTCACCGAACGGTAAATATGCAATTCACACCTATTCTAACGCAAACACCCCAGCTACTACTTATTTGATTAGCCTTCCAAGTCATAAAATCATAAAAACCTTAGTTGATAACCAAAAGTTTAAAGAAAGTATTGCAGCCTTAAATTTACCAAAAATTGAGTTCTTCAAAGTCACTACTTCTGAAGGAATAGAGATGGATGGAAGACTTATAAAACCTGTTGGGTTTGAAGCAGGCAAGAAATATCCTGTGATATATTATACTTATGGCGGTCCCGCAGGAATGGAAGCTGATGACTCATGGAAATACAGAGGAATGTTTCATTTTATGCTTTCACAAAAAGGATATGCTATTATCATTATGGATGGAAGAGGTACTCCCAGCCTTAAAGGCAGAGAATGGAGGAAAGCCGTATACAAAAAAGTAGGTATTCTTAATACGCGTGATTTTGCACTCGCAGTCCAGGAAACACTCAAATGGGATTTCATTGATGCTGATAGAACAGCATTTTGGGGCTGGAGCGCAGGAGGTAAGATGGCACTTAACCTTATGTTTCGATACCCGGAAGTAATTAAAACTGCCATAGCTGTTGCTCCTGTTTCCAGTGGATTATTATATGATAATATATATACCGAAAGGTATATGGGCTTAAAATCCGATAATCTGGAAAATTTCAAGCAAGCTTCTGCGCTTAGTCAAGCCAAAAATCTGGAAGGTAACTTATTGATCATACATGGTACCGGAGATGATAACGTGCACTATCAAAATACAGAAATGCTTATGAATGAATTAATCAAGCACAACAAGCAATTTAGGGTTATGCCTTACCCAAACCGTTCTCATGGGATATACGAAGGAGAGAACACAACCCGTCATTTATATACACTAATGACTAATTATTTCTTAGAGATGAACCCTGTAGGAGCCAAATAGTCAAAATTTAAAATGAAAAAAAAAGAAGGAATTATAGCCAAAGTATTAAGGATATTTAATTATAACAAATACAATAAATCAGATATAGACAGATGGGAGCCTATCGGGGCAATTAAGAAAACCTGGGCTAACCGGACAATTCAAATGTCCAAATTCATTTTACCCAACTCTAAAATAATTGAATTTGGGGCGGGGAAAATGGTAATAAAGGAGCATCTTCCAGAAAATTGCAGTTACACTCCCTCCGATATTGTTGATAGAGGTCCTGGAACTTTTGTATGTGATTTAAACAATCCGGATCTTCCTGTTTTTGATCACTACGATTATTGCGTAATTAGTGGTGTACTGGAATATTTAAATGATGTACCAAAACTAATTGAACATTTATCAACTTCTATAGGCTCCTTTATAATTTCTTATGCCGCTGTCAAGGAGGGCCATAACGTTAAAAGAGGAAATGGGTGGGTTAATAGTTATACAGAAAAGGATATAATTAAGATGTTTGAAGATAAAGGTTATGTCCTCTCCAATAAGGAAAATTGGTCCAAGCAAGTAATTTTTGTGTTCAATAAAATTGGTAACAATCGATAAAAGATTGTTTGTGTTAGTTGATAACTAATCGAATTTTTATAGTGTGTAAACCTGACTTCTTGCTCTTATAAATACTATGAACTTTTTTTTCTTGTTGATGAAATTTATTTACTTATCCTAAAATCTGTTTCCAAAGCAAGTTTTAATCCCTCTATTAACTGATCAATTTCCTCCATACTGTTGTAATGCAAAAAAGAAATTCTCAATACGCCTGGTTGTCTGGGAATATCCATATCCATGAGAGGACGAACTGCATAAAAATTGCCCATCCCTAACATCAATTTATGTTCGGTTAGGCGTGCATATACTTTTTTAAGCTTTTTATTGCGAGGAATGATAGAAACGATGGGCGCCCTATCTTCTGCATGATCGGGCCCTACAATTTGAACATCATCTCGGGACCTTAAAAAATTAAGTAATGGCTCCATTAAAGCTTTTTCATGCTCCTGAAATAATCTATTTAATGCAATGTTTCTTTGAGCAGGTGATGCTTCTTCCTTAAAATGATGCGAATAAACCTTATCAAAATAATCGAGTATTCCACTGGCAGCAGCAATTTGTGCATGATCAGGGCCGGCTGGTGTTAACATACTTCGGGTTATTCCTTCCTTGAAAAAATGAGATTGGTTTTCCATCTTACCTATCAGGTCCTTTTTTACATACATCAAACCCAAATGAGGACCAAATGTTTTGTACAAGGAAAAAAGATAAATATCAGCACCCAGGTCTTTTAAATCAGGGAAACCGTGTGGGGCGTATCCAACGCCATCCACTACTGAGAGCACTCCGTGTTTATGAGCGCTTTGGCTAATTGCTGCAACAGGATTAATATGGCCTATAATATTAGAACAATGTGGAAATGCCACCATCTTTGTCCGATCAGAAAATAATCCTTCCAATTCAGCTAAGCTCAACAATCCAGTTTTTGAGTTTACATGCCACTCTATAATTTTAATTCCTTTATCTGTTAATTTTCTCCAGGCCCCTGCATTGGCTTCATGATCCTGACAAGAAACAATTATTTCGTCCCCGTCCTTCCACATAGGGCGCATAGCATTGGCCAGCACATAAACATTTTGTGTAGTTGATGGACCAAAATGAACTTCGGAAGCTTCAACATTCAAGTAATCTGCCATTCTTTTATACGATGCCTCCATCAATTCTCCAGCTAATTTTGAAGCAGGATAAGGATAATTAACCTGCACCTTGTTTTTCATATAAAAATCGGTCAATCGATTGATAACTTGTATACAAGGATAGGATCCTCCGGCATTTTCAAAGAAGGCCCATCCCTCCAGAGAAGGCTCTGAAAAAGCAGGAAATTGAGAGCGTACAAATTTTAAATCAAGTTTCATAATGAAAGGGTTTATTGCATTAAATACTGAGCTTTAAATATAGGAAACAATAATATAATGAAACACTGATATAATGGATTGTTATTGTTCTTTAAATCAAAACCAACTTATTTTAATTTTGGAACTTATTTTAAGGACAAGACAAGTGCTAAAGAAAAAGTTAATTCTTAAACCTTAAACTTCTTTTCACGCGTCGATCGGAACCATACGAATGCCTAATAGTAATAATTTAGCCTTGGGACTTGCTTATAATTTCTGAGGCGACTTTTATATCAGTAGCAAAGAGGGCCAGGTGAAATAACATTTAAAAGGACATGTATTATTGTAAAATTAAAAGATGAATTTATTAAAGGAAGATTTTGTTTCTTTAATAGAAATAGATTGTTTTATATTAGCTACAATATGCAATAAAAGTTTTAATGCCTCTAACATTATGACAATAATCGGCAACAATTCACAGCCAAAACACATCAATTATTAAAACTGTTTTCCATGAAAAAAATCTTTTACTTATTCGTATTTCAAATCTTATTTTCTATTGGAGCACAAGCCCAGCGTGAAAACACCATTGACCTGAAAAAGCTCGATAAATACTATGCTAAAATGGTCAAAGATTGGGATATTCCCAGTGCATCAATCGGAATTGTAAAAGATGGGGAATTAATTTTTACAGGAAACTACGGTGTGATGGAGGTGGGTAAAAATGAAAAACCAAATGCGAATACCTTGTATGCGATCGCATCTAATTCTAAAGCTTTTACATCTGCAATAATTGGCATGTTGGTTCAAGAAGGAAAACTTAAATGGAATGATAAAGTAAAGAACTATCTGCCATACTTTTCCCTTTACGACACTTGGGTCAGCGAAAATGTTACGGTTAGAGATCTGTTAAGCCATCGTGTTGGATTGGGCACTTTTAGTGGAGATAATATCTGGTATAAATCAGATTTGTCGGCTGAAGAAATAATCAAACGTATAAAATATGTGCCAAAAGCTTATGATTTCAGAGCTGGTTATGGCTATTCAAATTTAATGTACATCACAGCTGGTGAACTTATAAAAACGGTTACAGGAAAAAGCTGGAGTGAAAATGTTCAGGAACGTATTTTAAACCCACTAAGCATGGATCGAACCATTTCTACGCTGGGTGAATTAGATACAAAAGGAAACTATGCAACGCCTCATGCAAGAAAAGATAACGAAAATTATACAATTCCATGGGTTAATTGGGAGGAGGTAGCTTCTACAGGCGGGCTTATTTCAAGTGTTAATGACATTGCTAAATGGATGATTTTTAATTTGAACAATGGTATTCAAGGCAAAGACACAATTCTTTCAAAATCCACCAGAAACATGGTATGGACACCTCATAACAATCATATGGTTGACCATACCTCTAAAAATGATTTTAACAGACATTTCAATGCTTATGGACTTGGGTGGGGTTTAAGTGATTATCACGGGCGCATGAAAGTAGGGCATACCGGGGGTTATGACGGAATGATTACCGCAATTACTTTAATTCCTGATGAGAATATTGGTGTTGTTGTGCTCACCAATGGCGTAAAAAGCCCGATAATGGCGGCAACATATTACGCTTTGGATAAATTATTAAGAGTTGAAACCAAAGATTGGTCAACAATGTATTTGGATCGAACTAACAAACGTATCAAAGCAGATAAGCGCATTTCTGATAGAATAGGAAAAAGGGTGTTGAATACGAGTCCAAGCATTTCGCCGGATAAATTTGTAGGAGGCTACTATGCTGATATGTATGGCAATATAAATATCGTAAAGGAAAACGACGAGTTAAAACTAGAATTTGAACATTCGCCACTCTTATCTGCCAGTTTAAGTCATTGGCATTATGATGTCTGGAAAATCAATTGGGATCACCCTCAAGCCTGGTTTAGTTTTGGGACAATAAAAATAAATTCTGATAATAACTTAGACGTTTCTGGTTTTGATTTTGATGTTCCCAATGATGATTTCTTTTTTGAAGAGATTAAACCTTATAAATCCGATACAACTGACAACAAAAAATAATGATCATTCTTGTAATTTCAAATAAACCCTGATGCACAAATAATAAAAAAGATGAGAACGATAGTATTTAGAATTTTATTGGCAGGCTTCATGCTGATTTCTATAAGTTCCTTTTCTCAAAACAAAAGAATAAGAGATTATGGTATTGAAATTGGTGTATTAAAGACTTGTAAGAATAACGCTATTACTGATGTTGAAGGGGTCAAAGTTGGTCATATGACATTTGTTCTTAGCAACAATAGAGGCCACTGAAGAGGCAATTTTGAACTCCTTTTTTGCCGCAGAGACCATGACTGGAAAAGATGGCCATAAAATTTTATCGATTCCTATTGATAAGATTATTGACATAATGAAGAAATACAATAAAATCAGTACGGATTGATGCAATTTGAACATGGCACAAAACAGCATTAAAACAAAAACCCCATTAAAATTAATTAATGGGGTTTATATTTTTTAGTTTAAAATCAATTCCTAAAAAAGGAAATTAATTCAAAAACTTTACTGTCTTGTTAAAACGAAAGAGTCACTATCCTCATCAGTAATTGTAAGCTTATTACCTGAAATAGAGTAGGTTGATATATCAGTTTCGCCATTCATGATCATTGTTAACTTGTTTCCCTCAGTGCTCCATGTAAAATTACTGTTGTCAGTTTCCGATTCTCCGCCAAAAGAAAAAGTAGAAGCAATTGTGCCCTTAAAATTTGCATTGAAAGTAGCTGCTATGCTAATTGCAATACCATCTTCTGACTCTGTTAATCCCCAAGTTCCAACCAATTCATTGCTACCCATGTCATCATCGTCATCAGAACATGAGACAGACACCGTAAGCGCCACTAGCATAATTAATAAATACTTAAATTTTTTCATAATAATTGATTTAATAAGTTAATAGTTTCTATTCAATGAGAAGGTAGTAAACGCGAAAGATCGTTGTTTAGTATAATGAGTGTAAGGGTGACTTTATAAAAATGGCCTCTCTTAAAACAGGAAAAGCAGTTATGCTATTATATTTCTTTGTGAATTTTTCTCTTCCCTAAGATCGCAAGCAAAATAAAAAACGCCATAATCAAGCCTGTAAAAAAAGTAATATACTATTTTAGTGGTCAATAAGTGTTGGCCGAAAATGTAAACCGACTAGATCAACTAAGCTATAACCCAAGAAAAATGAAAACATATTTTAAATTCTCTTTGCTCTTACTGCTTGTCCTTTGCTTTTGGAAGTGTGATGCAAAAACAGAATCCTTAAACTCAAAAGAAGAACAACGAAAAACGGTTGAAATGGTTACCGATTATGGCACCATGGTCATTGAGTTGTACAACGAAACCCCCTTACATCGTGACAATTTTATCAAGCTTGCTAATGAAAGCGCTTATGACAGTCTGCTTTTTCATCGTGTGATCAACAAATTCATGATACAGAGTGGGGATCCTGACAGTAAAAATGCCCAGCCCGGAGACACCCTTGGCAATGGAGGTCTTCCCTATAAAGTGGCTGCTGAATTCAGTGCTGATTTATTTCACAAAAAGGGTGTGTTGGCCGCCGCCAGAGACGGTAATCCAGAGCGGGCATCCAGCAGTATGCAATTCTATATAGTACAAGGAAAAGTATGGAATGATAGCCTGCTCGATAACGCAGAAATAAGAATTAATGGTTGGCTGGCAGAACATTATTTTAAGAATGACCCGGTAAATAAACTCCTTCTCGATTCCTTGCAGAAGGCAATTGATGATGAAAATATGGATCGTTATACTTTGTTTAACGATAGTATAAGGAGCATGTCAAAGTCATATGAAGATTTTGATAGGTATGCTATACCAGAAGCGCATCGTCAAATCTACAGGACAATAGGGGGCACTCCGCATCTCGACCAGAATTACACAGTATACGGGGAGGTTATTAAAGGTATTGAGGTGGTCGATTCTATTGCTTCGGTGCAAACCGGACCCTTTGACAGACCAATGGCTGATGTGCGAATCATTACGGTTAGAGTACTGGAATAGACAAATAGATGCTTGAACTTGCTCTTATTATTAGCTTTATAATGTATTAAAAAATTGACCAATATGATCACGAAGGTTTGGGTTTAATAGCCCAAAGCGTCATATTTCTTTTTAAAAATAATTCCCAGATATTTAAATAATAACTAAATTGGAGACTCTAATTATTCCAACTAATCAATCATTATTATGAAATGGAAAGGTAAAAGACAAAGTTCAAATATTGAAGACCGAAGAGGGCAGTCAAGGTCAGGCAAGGGCAGCGGTGGATTCAACCCCATGTTACTTGGCCCTTTGATTAAAATTCTTTTTTCTAAAACCGGCTTGATTATAGTGGGCTTGTTTCTTGTATTTTCATTTATAACAGGAAATAATCCCTTGACCTTTTTGGGCCAGTTGTTTGTTGGAGGTGAAAACCAAACAGAAATTTCAACGCCATATCAGAGCAACGCAGAGGAAAATGAATTGATTGATTTTAGCGCCACTATCTTGGCCTCTACAGAGGATGTCTGGAATGGTATTTTAGACAATTACCGAGAACCAACTCTTGTGTTTTTTACTCAAACTGTTTCTTCCGCCTGCGGATCTGCTTCCAGTGCTACGGGCCCTTTTTATTGCCCTGGTGATGAAAAACTGTACCTTGATTTGAGTTTTTTTCACGATATGGAAGTCAAACTAAATGCTCCTGGCGACTTTGCTCAGGCCTATGTAATTTCTCATGAAGTAGGCCATCATATTCAAAAAATCATGGGCATCACTGAAAAAGTTCAAAGTCTGAGGAGTCAGATGAGCGAGACGGAATACAATAAATACTCGGTTCGTTTAGAGTTACAAGCTGATTTTCTTGCAGGTGTATGGGCACATCACTCACAGCAAATGAGTCAAATGATGGAAACAGGCGACCTTGAGGAAGCATTAAATGCGGCCTTTGCTATTGGAGATGATCGTCTGCAAAAACAATCAACAGGACGCGTGGTCCCTGATTCTTTCACACACGGTACTTCTGAACAGCGAATGCGTTGGTTTAAAAAGGGCTTTACTACCGGCGACATTGAACAAGGAGACACCTTTAATGCCAATCCGCTTTGAATAATGATACAATGATAAATCATTGTATCACAAGATAAAAATGCCTTGTTGTCAATAAGTCCTTAAACCTGTGCTTCTTGGTTTTTGCTGGGCATGAGCCATTTTTTCCAGCTATTTTGTACTTTTTCGGACCCTGCAACTTGGGCATCATTAACGTCCTCTAATTCCCAGCTTTCAAAATTTTCGCCTTTTACTGAAAGTCTGTAATAACCGGGTCTTCTCACTTTTTCTATGAACCCTGAAGCTTGTAATACTTCAATCGCTTCGTCAATAAGCGGCCTTGTGGTTTCGTTAAAATGAAACTTTTTCCTGGAATAATTCCAAATGCTGTAGTTGTTAAAATCCATCTTGAAAGCTTGAAGAAATTTCAAGATTCTAGCGGTATTCGTTTGAGTAATTTTATCCATATTGTTAAAGATTTAGAATTGTTATTCTCAAATATAGCCTTTTATTATTTGTAAATCAATGATTTATGTCATAAATGGACTTGGTTCAATTAAATAATAAATCAATGATATATTGAAATAATAATTTGTTTTTTTTCTAAACATTAACTAAGTTTTAATTCTTCCTGTATAGACCCTATTCCTTTGTTATATTTTTTTCGGAAGCAAGCGCCCAATTCCCGTCACTATTGTCATAACTTTGAAATACAATAGGTAAATTATTCGTAAATTCGTTTTTACCCATACGGGTGAATAACTGTATACTTTTTAATTTTCCACTTATGAAAAAAATAATTCTTTTCGCACTGTTTTTAGTTGGCCTCAATGGCTTTTCCCAAGAAAATCTGGGGTACCAGAAACCCCCTCAAGAAATACTTGAACTAGTTGATATTCAAAGAGCTCCATGGGTAATACTGAATGACGACAAGCATTATATGGTATTGCTGTATAGAAATCAGTACAAGTCAATTGAAGAGTTGTCAAAAGATGAATTGAGACTGGCAGGTTTAAGGATTGATCCGGTAACGAATATAGGTAGTAGGGTTACTTTTTATACCAATTTGCAAGTTAAAGATTTAAGTGGAAAAGATAATGAGCAATTACAAGTAACTGGACTTCCGGATCATCCTCTTTTATCAAACTTTACCTGGTCTCCAGACCAAACAAAGATTGCCATGACCAATACGGTTAAAGAAGGCGTAGAATTGTGGGTTCTGGATTTGAAATCGAGTTCGGTCAAAAAGCTAACTGAAGCTAAAATTAACGCAAATCTTGGAAATGTTATTAATTGGTTTGAGGATGGTAATTCGCTTTTAGTCAAAATGATTTCGTCTGATAAAAAAGAATTGATCAATACCAAATCAGTTGTTCCATCGGGTCCAACTATATCGGTCAATGATGGTAAAAAAGCTCAGAACAGAACTTATCAGGACCTGCTTAAAAACAAAAATGATGAACATAATTTTGAACAGTTGGCCTTGTCTGAAATTTACAAGGTTAATTTAGATGGAAGCAATAGTAAATGGCTTGAAAGTGGTATGTATAATAGAATTTCATTTTCGCCAGATGGCAATTATGTTTTGATAAATAGCATAAGTAAACCATTTTCATATCTTGTTACTTATAGGCGATTTCCTTCCACCACAAAAGTTTATGACAATGCTGGAAAGCTTGTGCAAACAGTTGCTGAGGTTCCCTTGATTGAAGATCTACCAAAAGGATTTATGGCAGTTAGAGAAGGAAGAAGATCTTTTCTCTGGAGAAATGACAAAGCTTCTTCGCTAGTATATGTTACGGCACTTGATAAAGGAGATCCTGAAGTTGAAGTTGAATTCAGGGATGAGGTCTTTGAGTTAGAAGCTCCTTTTAATGGTGAGGGGAAGAGTATTTTAAAGACTTTGAATAGGTATAATGAGATCATTTGGGGAAATGATGAAACGGCAATTGCATATGACTACTGGTGGAATACGAGGAATTTGAAAACATATTTATTTGATCCTTCAGATAATTTAAAAAAACCAAAAATACTTTTTGATCGGAATTACCAGGATAAATACAGTGACCCCGGAAATTTTGTAATGACCAGAAATGAAATGGGAAGTGAAATTATGGCTTTGGATAAAGGGGCAGCTTATCTTTTAGGTGATGGCTTTACGGAAAAGGGTCAATTCCCTTTTTTGGATGAAATCAATCTTAATTCGGGGAAGAAGACTAGATTATACCTGTCTGACATAGAAGGTAAGGTTGAAAACCTAAAAGAATATGATCCAAAATCAAAACAGCTTGTAGTAAGTTTAGAATCTCCAACTGAATACCCCAATACCTTTTTTAGAAATCTGAAAAAGAATAAGCTCACCCAACTCACTTTCAATGAGAACCCTTTTAAAAGTATCCAGGGAGTTCATAAGGAGGTTATCAAATATAAAAGAGATGATGGAATTGAACTTTCAGGGACCTTGTACTTGCCCGTTGGATATGATATGGAAAAAAAGGAAAAAATGCCACTCTTAATATGGGCATATCCCGAAGAGTTTAAAGATAAATCAAGTGCAGGTCAAAACACAAAAAATCCTAATGAGTTTACTTACCCCTATTATGGGTCAATGATATATTGGGTAACCAAAGGCTATGTGGTTCTGGATGACGCCTCCTTTCCTATTATTGGTGAAGGTGATGAACAACCTAATGACACTTTTAGAAAACAGCTTGTAGCCAATGCTAAGGCGGCAATTGATGCCGTGGATGAGATGGGATATATTGATAGAAGCAAGGTCGCGGTTGGAGGACATAGCTATGGGGCTTTTATGGTAGCAAACCTACTGGCTCATTCTGACCTCTTCGCGGCCGGAATTGCGCGAAGTGGTGCCTATAACAGAACGCTTACTCCATTTGGATTCCAAAGTGAAGAAAGAAATTACTGGGAAGCTCCTGACGTCTATAACACAATGTCTCCATTCATGCATGCTGAAAAGGTAAACGAACCCCTGTTGTTAATTCATGGAGAGGCTGATAACAATTCAGGGACCTACCCCATGCAAAGTGAAAGGTATTTCAACGCTTTAAAAGGATTAGGAGCAACTGCAAGATTGGTTATTTTGCCCAAAGAAAGTCATGGATATCGCGCTAAGGAAAGTATTTTACACGTACTGTGGGAGCAGGATCAATGGCTGGAAAAGCACGTAAAAAATAAAGGAGAGACCGTTCCTGTAGTAAGTGAATAGACCTTTTGATTTTATTTACAGCCCTATTGGGTTAGTTTTATCACTTTATGGTTTGGTTTTGGCACATAAGGGTGAAGTGGACAAGGCAATCCAAATAGGAGAAGAGTCCATAAAACTAAATCCATGGAACATTTTAACCTTGAGGTTACTCGAATTTGGGAGTTATCAAAAAGGGGTTCTTGAAAGGTCCATCCAGTTACTGAGAATCATAAACACCTTATGATATTTATCATTTCCTTATAGGCATTAATATTCTAGATTTATTGAATTCAAAACTATTGGTATTGAGCTAACAGGACTAGGTAAAAATCCGTTTGTTGATGCGCACCGTATTTAAGATAAGGACGTATGACAAAAAAGGAACCTTGAAAAAAGAACAAAGCTGAATTACCCAATATAACGACCCATAACAAACAGAAAATTAAATTTAAACAAATTAAAGTATAGACTCATGAGTGAAATAACTGATATAGATTATGGACCATTAACTGAATTGATAGGTGATTGGAAAGGAGGTAAGGGCATGGATATTGCGCCGGAATCTGATGGAACAGAAGAAAACCCTTACTATGAAACGATTACTTATACTGCCGGTGGTGACTTGACCAATGCTGAATCTCAGGTGTTGTCTGTTGTGCATTACAGACAAATAGTAAAGCGAAAATCAAATGATGAAGTATTTCATGACGAAACCGGATACTGGCTGTGGGACGCAAGAGAACAGGTAATAATGCATTCTTTGGTCATACCAAGAGCAGTTTGTTTACTTGCTGGCGCCAACTATAAAGAATTGAGGGATGAAGATGGAGATTTAATTATTGAAGTATCAGCCGGTATTGACGATAAGGATTGGGGTATTATTCAATCACCTTTCATGAAAAAAAATGCCAGGACAACTGGTTTTACACAAAAGATTAAAGTGGGAAAGGGAAAAATGTCTTACTCAGAAACAACGATGCTTGACATTTACGGAAGGGTCTTTGAACATACTGATCAAAATGAATTAATTAGAGAGTAGATAATGGTATGTTACTTGGTTAATATCAAGATAATTACGTAAATTAGAGCTCCTTATTAGTTTTTAGTGCTCGTTCTCAGAGATTTTATTTTACCTAATGAAGTGGCGTAAATTATTATCGGAGCTCAAACGCAGGCATGTTTTTAAATCTACCATTGCCTACTTGGCGATAGCTTGGGTCATTATACAAATAGCTTCGATTGTATTACCAACTTTCAACAGCTCTGATTATGCCGTTAAAATTATAATCTACATCTTATCAATCGGATTCTTTTTCTGGATTGGTTTTTCATGGTATTATGATTTGACAACGCACGGTATTCAGAAAACGGATGATATAGAAACAAGCAAGGAATCAATAAAATTAGCGAATCGCAGATTGAACAAGGTGATAGGGGCTTCATTAAGTATAGGGGTTTTACTACTTTTAGCCATTAGTTTTTGGGCGGGTTCAAATTGGAACGACCAGCCAACTTCACCAGAAATAAAAAAAATAGCCGTTATTCCTTTTGTTCAAAAAACAGAAAAATTAGAAGAAGAATACCTTGCGACGGGAATGACCCAGGCGCTTATCGATGAATTGTCCAAAGTAGATCAATTAACGGTTATCAACAAAAGGTCGACGAA
>RCNC010001786.1_pt1 | contig 14530 bp, 13 predicted proteins | sample 2041301 | NCBI WGS metagenome assembly RCNC01 (sample SAMN09708231, study PRJNA481090) | Marine sediment metagenome, whole genome shotgun sequencing project. | biome: marine sediment; feature: ocean; material: sediment; isolation source: Sewage treatment plant 13A marine sediment (STP13A) ... | reverse complement strand
GTTCTTAAAGGAGCGTCTCCACAGTATTCAGCTCATCGGGGTTATTCTTATCATTGGCGGCATTGCCCTGATATCCATCTGACAGGGTTTGCCACATAAGGGATCTGTATGTGGAAGAGGGTTTTAGACAGTTCGACGAAATCAAGGCCTTAGACATTCCTTTTGCCCGGAAGGTCGACCACATGACCCGCTGGAAGGTCGAGTTTGGAGCCCGCATCAACGCCGAATTCATCCGTGAGATGGTGTCCATAGACAACATTATCGCCGGTGTTAAGGCCCGTTTTCTGGAAAACCGGGTGGATGCCCGTAACAACGGGGAAATCCGCGACGACATCGACCCGGAATTTTTATGGATTGTCACAGAAAAGCATGCCTTGGAAACAATGGGTATAAAGTATCTGCTGCGAATGGTGGTGCACGGTCAGCGTGACGTTTGCAGGGGGCTCCTGGGCCTGTCACCCCACAGAATTCCCATTGTGGGCAAGCCCGGCAGTATCGGCATGTTGACAACGCCCGGTGAGTTGGAATTTTTTCAACAGTTCGTACCGGAAACCTTCGTCAATGAAACCTGTGCACGCATCGTCATCAGGGGAGACAAATATCGGCCGATTAAATATGCGGCCGATGTCCGCTGTCCCGTTCTGATGCAGGTCTGTGAAAAGGATGAAATCATCCCGGTGAGTTCAGCCAGGGAAACCGAAAAATTACTGGGAACCTATGCAGATGCCCGGTATTACCCCATCGGTCACTTCGATATTTACAAAGGAGAGCACTTTGAAAGGGCGGTTAAAGAGCAGCTTGGGTTCCTTCGAAAGCACCTGGCGGCTCAAAAGACTGGAAGTTAAGAAGGTAAGAAGAGCAGAACCCCAATGGGCAGAGGCCGGAAGCCAGAGTGTTAGAAAACAGGACGGAGGACAGAACCACAGAGCCACATAGGACAGAGTACCAGATTTCGTTAACAATTAACCATTAATTATTAACAGGAAGTACAGCTTTGACACGGCCGACGAGGCCGTTGGTCAGGCGTACCTTGATGCCGTGGGGGTGGGTGGAAGACTTTGTCAGGATGTCCTTGACCACCCCCTTTGTAAGTTTTCCCGTGCGCTGGTCATGCTTCTGGACGACATTTACCAGCGCCCCTGCCTTAATCTCAGATCGGTTTCTGCCACTCATGATGGACACCTGTCTACAATTCTCCCAGAGCTGTTACCAACCGATCCACATCCTGCTCTGAGTTGTAATGCACCAGGCTGATGCGGATGATCCCGTCTTCAACATCCTCGATGCCCAGCCCTTCCAGGCATCGCACCGCATAAAAGTCACCATTGCGCACTGCAATCTCTTTTTCGGCCATTTTTTCGGCCGCTGTTTTAGAAGACATGCCTTCAATAGTGAAAGAAATGGTGGCTGCGCGCGCACCCTCCTCGGCCTCATGCCGGCCTATGATCCGCGACCCTTTTATACGCTTAATGGCGTCCAATACCCTGTTAGCCTGGGCGGTTTCATGCCGGCTGAACAGGTCAAACACACGTCCTGCCCGGGTATGGAAGTTTTGTTCGTTGTCCGTGAAATGGTGATCATACACAGCATCGATATAAACGCCGATGCCTGCAGTTGCGGCAATTTCGGCATGCAGAGGGCCTGCCGGGTTGAAATTGTAGTGAGGGATCTCCCTGTTAAAATAATGCCCTTGGGGCTCCAGCGTACCCAGGGCCGATGGATTGCCCCACATAATGCCCAGGTGGGGGCCGAAGGTCTTATATGTGCTGAACAAATAGATGTCCAACCCGCTGGCGCCTACATCCAGAACTCGGTGGGGCGCATAAGAAACACCGTCACCAATGGCCAGGGCACCGGCATCATGGGCCATTTTAGAAATCGTTTGAAAGTCGTTCATGGTTCCCACGATATTGGAGCACAACGTGAAGCAGACCAGCCGGGTTTGATCACTGATCAAGGCATCGAGATCATCAAGTGACAGCTCCCCTGTCCAAGGGTCGATACGCCACTCCCTGATAACCGCCCCGAACTCTTCCAACCGCCGCCAGGCGCCGATGTTGGCTTCGTGATCCTGATTGGTGACGATAATTTCATCACCCGGCCGCAGGGTGGGGCGCACCGCCTGAGCCAGCACATAGGTGTTCATAGAAGTGGAAGGCCCCATGGTCAATTCATCCGGGTCACAGTTGAGCAGATCGGCAAGAACACGGTAACCTTCGTCCATGGCTACGCCGGCTGCGATGGAAGCCTCGAAAGGCCCGTAAGGTTGCACTTTTGTAAATTGGAAAAAATCGTGAAGCCGGTCTGTAACCTGGTCAGGGACATAGGAACCGCCGGCATTTTCGAACATGGCCCAACGGTTTGTTGTTGGATTGGCAAAAACAGGATACTGGGAACGGATGAAATCGAGGTCTAAGGTCATTAACATCTCCTTGAAAATTTATTGACGGCTATCACACTTAGGGTAAACCCGCTATTTTGAACAATAACGTCTTTCATAAAAAATAAGTTTGTTTTGGAACAGAATTATGACAACCGGTATAACCATTTTCTAACAGTCATGACAAGCCATAAAAAAGCCCCTTGAGCATTGTATGCTCACGGGGCTTTTAGGACTTCTGTTGAGGCGATCTTATAACGATGTGTCGTCGCGCTGTTCAAGCTGAACGATCCGTGGGGTAATGAAAATCAACAGTTCGTTGGCATCCCGTTCCTCTTTCTCGTTTCTGAAAAACCAGCCTAGAACCGGTATCTTTGACAACCATGGGAATCCTTGCACTCCGTATGTCCGTCTACTTTTCATGATCCCGCCAATGACGATGGTGTCCCCGTCATTGACCAGCAGTTCTGTAACAGCTTCATTGGTGGAAAGCGACGGCACCCCCTGAAAAATGGAGTCAATATCATTTTTCGTAATCAGGATTTCCATGGATACCCGGTTGTCAGGTGTCACATGCGGCGTGACTTCCAGAAGCAGGTCAATATCCTTATAACTGACCGATGAACCACCGCTGTCATCCCTTTCCAGATAGGGCCATTCAATACCCTGTTTGATCCTGGCTTTCTTGTTGTCGAGCGTCACAATCTTGGGAGAAGAGATAATTTTCCCCTCACCATTGGTTTCCAGCGCATTGAGGCGGGCGTTGAGCAGGAAGGGTGTCCCACCGATCTTGTCAAAGACAAACCCGAGGCTGGACGAGGCTCCCGCGGCCGGAAAATTCATAACCATATCGCCTGCCATATTGGCATCGAGACCGCTGCTGTAGGCCGGTCCTGCCGTGGCAGTCCAATCAAAGCCCAGTTCCTGGGAAAAATCGGTGTTAACTTCCGCAATTCTGGCCTCAATGATGACCTGCGGGGTAACCCTGTCGATGCGTCTTACAATCTCCCTCGCCTGCACTATTTTTTCGGCAACGTCGGTCATGATGATTTGATTGTTGCGGGTATCAACGCTAACCGTACCCCTATCCTTTGTCAGAATGGATTGAAGGTGCGGCATAATTTCCGACTGGGCATTGGAATAATTGACAGAAAGGTACTCGGTTACCAACGGCTCCAAGGCTTTTTCCTGTTCCAGGGCCGTTTTGATAGCTTCCATCTCTGCGACCTTCAATGTTTCCTCGCCCTTGAGCGTTTTCTGTGTGGCAATGCGGATAATGTTCCCTTCATAAACCATGCCCAGCTGATTCATCCGCAGGACAAGATCCAACACCTGGTCCCAGGGTACCGGTTTATCCAGGGTGAGTGTCACCTGCCCGCTTACGTCCCGGTCGATGGCAAAGTTCTCGCCGCTAATTTCCTTCAGGATGCGGAAAACATTTTTGACGTCTGTCTCGAAAAAATCGAGCGCAATTTTTTCGCCGGTATACCTTTTGGGTGGTTCATAAAAAGGGCTGGTTTCCGAAAACTTAGATTGGGAAACAACCACCGCCTGGGTGGCGGCAGCCGTTACCATGGTTGGTGCACCGCTATCGGTCTCCGTGGCGATCGTCCCGGTCGCTGCCGTCATCTCCTGCATATCTTCCAGGGTGGTCTCCTCGAATACTTTCTGCCACGGCGGCATATTGGCCTGTTCGAGCGGTTTTGGCGGAATTGTGGATGCTTCGAAATGAATCATGATGAAGTTGTCACTCTGCTCTACAAAGTAGGGCACAGACTCACGCAGTTCAATGGCAAACATGGTGTTATTTTCCATGTCAAGCTTCTGGACTGGGGTAATTCTGTTGACCGCACTTTCAAACCGTGTAGTGATGAGGGGAAACCGCCGGTATTCGGGCAAGTTGGTGTTCGTCAACAGGAGATGTACCAATGTATCTGTTGTTTTCTTTATGTCATAGTCAACAGGGATAGTGGTGCCGATGATAACCGTAGATTTACCGGCGCTTTCACTTGCAAAATCTATTTTGTTAACCCATGCGGGTCCACTATATTCACTGTCAGAAGCCTCACTTTGGCTCGCTGCAGGCTGAGCCTCCACGGTATCCGCAGACGTGCTTTGTGCGGCTGTGGCAATTATGGGTTCAACCTGGCTCGAACTTTCCGCAGCCGTCTCCTCGACAACAAACGGCACCGCAGCTTCAATGGATAGGGCTTTGGTATCCTTGCTGAATACGATATTGATGCCGTTATCCTTACGGATCACCTCGTAGGCCACGTCCTTGTTCATCAATATCTCAACCCGTGAAGCCTTACCGTTGGCAGTCAACTCGGTTGCCGTAACCGACCCGATAACAGTGTTTTGAACCCTGAGGTCACGCTGAGCCGTGTCCAGTTCGGTTTCGGGAAAATAGAGCACCACACTCAAGGGAACCGGTTTTTTTACGGATGTGTAGGTCAATAAACGGTTGCCCGCGATATCCACCTTGAAAGACTCGTCATTCTCCGTGACAGAGATCGCCTTTATCGTCTTCGGCTCCAGAGGTTTTGTAATGTCACTGTTTATCGGTTTGTCTTTAGCCGCACATCCCGACAGAATGGCCAGAAATGCCGATAAAACAATAAATATTACAATGTTCCTGCTCAATCTTTTGTTTGACGTAGCCATGTTATTCCTCTCCGGAAGGTTTCGGAAGTCTTAGTTCTCTCGTTTTTAATGTTATGTCCCCTTGAAGGCTTTCAACTTCTTCTTCTACGATGACCCTGTCTTTCTGGATATCGATAACGGTTCCCTGGTTTACCCCAATAAAAGTGCCTTTGGTAATGACGTAGCCCTTGCCTGTTGCCTCTTGGACCAGGGCTTTGTTGCCCTGGGCTGATCTGACAATGGCCCTCAGGCTCAACTGGCTTAACTCTATCCGTTCCAGCGGTGTTGTCGGTTTCCGTTTTTTTATATCGACCCTCTGTTTGGCTGGTACCAGGGTTCCTCCACCGGCTTGTTTCGACTCTTCCTTGATAAGGGGAATAAAGGGATCGACTTTCCCCTTGGGATCGTAACCGATGGCTGCTTTTGCCAAAATGTTGTCCTGGGACAGCTCCGGCGCCGCAGAAATCGACAGGTCATCGCCCGTCCCCTTGCCGTCACCAGCTTCCAGAGCTGCCGGACCAGAGGCCTCTGCAATGGCGACCGGCGCCTGTTTGGCGTCCGTTCCGGTCTGCTGGACAGATATCTTTTTGCTCACAATCTTCTTGGCCGGCTGAGGCTCGCTCTTTTGATCCGCACAACCTAAAACGAACACCAAGAAGCATAACAAACAGGTGATATTCCGAAATTTATTAGTATGTTTAAACATGGTCTTCGCTATCATTCCCTGAGTTAATTATTTCTTTTTTTTCTTTTTTTTCTTGCCGGCATTACTTTTATTATCAGGCTCCACAAACCGGTAAACCACCGCCGTGCAGGAAGTTGTTAATTCCTCGTCATCCTTACCCTTGAGTGGCGTCATGGCGATATCGCTGACATTGACGATTCTCGGCAACCCGGCAATCATATCGAAAAAAACAGCAACGTTGTGGTAGTCCCCGGACACTTTTATGGAAATAGGAACTTCCGCATAGAACTCCTTCCTGATCTCGGGTTTGGGTGTGAAAACCAGAATTTCGAGCCCTGCGTCTTGGGCAGCCTGTGATATACCATCGATTAGTGTCGGAATTTCCTTTTTGTCGGGCAGGGCCTGTTTTGCAATTTTAAACTTTGTTTCCGCTGCTTTCATCATGCTGCGGTAAGAGTTGAGTTGAGCGGCATTTCTTTTGGCTATTTGCAGCTTTTTCTGCAGCTCTTTGTACTTGACCTTGAGAGTGCCGATTTCTTTCAATTTCGGCATGTAGGAAAAGTAAACGAATGCACCGACCAGAACGACCACTGTGCCTGCATAGATCAGTATCCTTTGCAGCTTAGATAAGCGCTCGATCCTTTCGATGACGGGTGCCAGTGATTTCAGAGAAATATTTGATTTTTTCATGATTTTTCAGGCTTTTTATCCGGGGGCGTCTGCTTTTTTTTCTTAGCCATTTCGAAACTGAAATCTTTCAGGTTCACGTTTTTCCCTTTGATCGTTTTTCGTTTCATCGATTTCAGGGCCACATTGGCATAAGACCCTTCCAGGTTTTTCATGAAATCAGAGATGGTGCGTTCATCCATGGCAACCCCCTTCAGGGCTATATTGTTACCTTTCAGGGTAAAGCTTGTGAACCACATCCTGTCGGGTACGATGAGCTCTGTCATGGATTCAAGCAACAGCACCGCTTCCGTACGACTGCCATCAAGGTGATTGATAACATCAACTTTCTGATTGAGAACCGTTAGTTTTTTCTTAATAGATGCAATTTCTTTGTTTATTTTATTATACTTTGCCAGCTGGGCCGTGGTTTCTTCATTTTTGACCTTGATCCGATTGATCTGCTGGTTCAGGTTGACGTTATAATAGATAACCACGACCAGGAGAAAGACGAATGAAAGCAGGAATATGGATATCTGTCGCCTGACATTCTCTTTTTTGCGTGCTGCACGAAATGGCAGTAAATTAATACGTATCATTTATCGCTTGCCCTTCTGATGGCCAGGCCCATGCAAATGGATGCCTGGGGTGCGATTCTTTCGATGAACGCCGGTTCAAAACGATCCTCGTTGACAAGGATGTTCTCAAAGGGGTTGAGTGTCTGCACATCCGCCGATGTTTCCACCGCCAACAGCTGGCGGAATTCTTTTATCGTTCCCCCCCCTCCACTCAAAACAATTTTTTTGATCTGTTCATCGGGATAGGTTGAATAGAAAAAATCCAATGCACGGCGGATTTCTGTGCACCAGTCTGCCACGACAGATGAAATGATGTCAGATAGGTCTTCCTGGGAAATCTTGTCGGTCTGATTGCCGAACTTGAGCTCCTCCGCCTCTTCAAGGGAGCAATCAGCAATGGAGACAATTTTCTGATTGATCTGACCACACCCCAGGGATACGTCGCGCATGAACACAGACGTTCTGCCCTTGAGTATGTTCAACGACGTTTTGCTGGCCCCGATATCGATCAGTGCGACATTTTCTTCATTGGTATCGTAGCTGACTTCAAATATATTCTGGAGGGCAAAAGCGTCTACGTCTATAATACATGGATTAAGGCCGGCCAATTGGGTCAGGTTGATGTAATCGTTAACCATCTCCTTTTTAGCCGCAACCAGAAGCACACTCATTTGGTTGGGATTGTGTTCGTTTTCCCCCAGGATTTGAAAGTCGAGGTTAACATCGCTGATGTCAAAAGGAATATACTGTTCCGCTTCAAACTGAATGGAATCCTGGAGTTCATCTTCCGTCATCGTTTGGACATTAATCTTTTTAACAATGACCGAGTATCCGCCGATGGAGATAGCCACATTCTGTTCCCGAATGCCATTGGCGTGGTACAATTGACGAATAGATTCGGCAATTGCCTCGGGGTCCTTGATAGAGCCATCCTCAATGAGCCCGGGTGCAATATCGATGGTACCGAATTTTTCCAGTACCTGCCCTTTTTTCGTGTCTCCGACCTCGCCGACCTTTATTGTCCTAGAACCGATGTCCAACCCAGCGAGACGGTCTTTTTTCCTAAAAACCATGATACTCTCTTAGTCGCCAAAGATTTTATTTTTGTCTGAAAGCTTGAACCCCAAGGCCAGAAGAATTTTCCTTTTTGTCTCCATGCGGCAAGGCATGCCCTGTTCGATACGCGTGATCGTGATGGGTGAGACATTGGCCTCCCGAGCAAGTTCAGACTTACTCATTAAAAGAGATTCTCTTATTTTCTTTAGGGAATTTTTACTCATACCAAATACATTCTACTTTCACGGTTTTGGATAATTGTATTGAAGCGATTAACGAAACGGCAAGCTAAATTTCAATAAAACTCAATACTATTTTTATTTTCGATCGTATATTCTCTTAGAATGCATTGCCTTGTCAAGTAGAATTATATATAAATTATATATAATTCTATTCAGTTACTGCATATTGTGTTCCTTTATCCGATATTACTATATGTTGTGGGGAAAAAACCGATCCATTGAATCTGAAAAAATACTTCTTGTAACCCGGTACCGCAAACTGCCGCACCTTGACTTTGCGCCCACGCATACCATATAGGATATGGAATGGTACGTTTTCTCGAATATGCTGGCAAACCCTTTGTTCTGATAATCGAAGCCTTCGGAAAGGTAAGCCTTCTATTGGTGGCAACCCTTGCCTGGATGGTCAGACCGCCCTACCGAATTCACGAAATATTCAAGCAGCTGGAATTTGTCGGGGTCAACTCTCTGCCCGTGGTTCTTATTACGGGAGCCTTTACCGGGATGGTGCTGGCTATCCAGACATATTACGGCTTCAGAATGTTCGGGGGTGAAAGCCTGGTAGGTGCCACCGTCGCCCTGTCCATGACCCGGGAATTGGGACCGGCCATCACCGCGCTGATGGTGACCGGCAGAGCGGGGTCGGCCATGGCCGCCGAAATCGGTACCATGCGTGTTACCGAACAGATCGATGCACTCTACAGCATGTCGGTGAGCCCGGTTCAATATCTTATCGTGCCGCGTGTCATTGCAGGCGTTGTGATGCTGCCTATACTGACGATTGTCTCCGATTTTATCGGGATTGTCGGTGGGTATGTTGTAGGCGTGGGATTGCTCAAGATCAATTCCGGTATTTTCATGGCCAGGATTATTGAATTTGTCAGCCTGGGTGACCTTATCAACGGTCTTATAAAATCGGCTGTTTTTGGCCTGATTCTATCCCTGGTCGGGTGCTACAAGGGATTCCATACATCCGGAGGCGCCGCCGGGGTTGGCCGGGCTACAACGCAGTCCGTGGTGGTTTCCTCGGTTTCCATCCTGATCAGCGATTATTTCCTGACGGCGGTAATGTTTTGAAAATACAACTATCGAATGTCTGCAAGTCATTTGGGACCCAGCTTGTTCTAGATAACCTCAACCTGACCGTGGAACCGAACAGAATTACCTTCATTATCGGCGAAAGCGGCGGCGGTAAGAGTGTTTTACTAAAACACATCATCGGTCTCATCCAACCCGATTCAGGATCTGTGTATATTGACAATGTGGAAATTTCAGCGCTCAATGACCGAAAACTCAATGAGATCAGAAAAAATTTCGGCATGCTCTTTCAGGAAGCAGCCCTGTTTGATTCCATGACCGTGGGTGAAAATGTCGCTTTTCCTATCAGGGAGCATACCCGGCTTTCAAAAGAAGAGATTAACATCATTGTAAAAAAAAAGCTGCGCCAGGTCGGTTTGAAAAAGGTTGTCGGAAAAATGCCGTCAGAGCTTTCCGGAGGCATGCGCAAGCGTGTTGGCCTCGCCAGAGCGATTGCCCTCGACCCGAAGATTATCCTGTTCGACGAACCGACAACTGGACTCGATCCCATCCGACGCGACGACATCGACCGCTTGATCGTGAAAACCCAACAGCATACCAATGCTACCTGCCTGATCATCAGCCACGACATCGACTCTACCTTTAAAATTGCACATAATGTTGCAATGTTGTATGATGGCAGGATTATTGAACATGGCACCCCGGAAAAAATAAAAAACTCTAAAAATCCGGCGGTTAAGAATTTCATCGAGGGCAAATCGAGTTCTGAGCATTGACTGGCCGATTATGTCGAAATTGAGTGTGGAAGCGAAAGTTGGCGTTTTTGTAGTAATCGGAGCTATTCTCCTGGGCTACATGTCCATGAAAGTGGGAACGCTGAACTTCTCCCAGAATAAAGGATATTTCATTGAAGCTTTATTCGATTCAGCCACCGGCCTGGTCAAAGATGTAACCGTGGAAGAAGCCGGCGTGGAGATCGGTCGCGTTCAGGACATCTCGCTAAAAGACGGCAAAGCTTTGGTGCTTCTGCGAATCAGACATGAAATCACCATAAAAAAGGATGCCAGGGCCATCATCAGAACAAGGGGCATTCTGGGTGACAAATATGTGGAAATTATCGCCGGTTCCACCGCGGCACCCGCAATCAGGAACGGGGAACGGCTGACCAGGACGATGCCGGTAACCGATATGGATACCCTCATGAACACGCTGGGTGAAGTGGCCCAAGACATTAAACTCCTCACCAACGCCATATCCAATGTTCTCGGCGGCAAGGAAGGCGAAGCCACCTTCCGCGCGATTGTCCATAACCTGCGGGAGATGGTTACGGCCCTCAACCAGACCGTTCAAAGGAACAGTACCGACGTCGACCGCATGATCGACAACCTGGCAGGCTTTTCCGATACCCTGAAGTCCGTTGGCGATGAAAGCCAGGACGATATAAAAAACATTATTGCCAGTGTATCCAGGGTATCCAGTACCATGGAGTCATTGCTGACCGGCCTTGAGGAAGTCACTGCAAAAATCAATGCCGGAGAGGGTAGCATCGGTAGATTAATCAATGAAGAAGATACGATCAACGACCTCAACGAGACCCTGGCCGCACTGAAGAATATCACGCAAAGTATCAGCCAGGGCGAAGGCACACTGGGCCGTCTCATTGCTGAAGACCAGACCATTAACAGTCTCAACACCACGCTGGCATCACTGGATGAAATCACCGCTAAAATCAACAGCGGAGAAGGCACCCTCGGCAGACTTGTCAACGACGATGAGACCATTGATTCACTGAACACCACCCTGTCGCAGTTGAACAACTATCTTGATAAACAGGAAACCTTCCGCACGTATCTGGGCTATCGGGGGGAGTACATGCTTGAAAGCGAAGCACTGAAATCTTACGTTTCTCTCCGTATTCAGCCGCGCGAGGACAAGTACTACCTCATCGAGGTTATAGACGATCCCGAAGGGAAGCGGACGGTCACCGACCGCGCGTATACTGACATCGACGGAAATACTGTTTATGTAAGCGAGGAAAAAATCGAGCGTGATGTTTTAAAATTCTCTGCCCAGGTGGCCAAGCGGTATTATGACTTTGTCCTGAGAGGCGGGATATTGGAATCCACCGGCGGATTCGGGTTTGATTACTACTTTCTGGACGATAAACTTCTTATGTCCATGGAGGCTTTTGATTTCAGCCTGGAAAGCAATCCACACCTTAAAGCGAAAATCGACTACACGCCTTTTTCACACCTGTATCTTACGACCGGGTACGACAACTTTATTAACGAAGAAAGCCGGTCTTTTTTTATCGGGGGCGGCATCAATTTTTCGGATGAAGACGTCAAAACCCTTTTTACAAGCATACCCATTCCCTGATGAACTTCAATCTCTACCGCTGTAGCAGTTGTTTTTATGACCACTGACAGACACACTATTGAAAAGGGCACGCAACCCACGCCGATGAGCGTAAAGGCAAAACCTTTCCGCCTCTACAAATTTTTCACGCTGACGAGCTTTATTTTCATTTTCGTGGGAACCATTGTGCTGTCTTCCCTCAACATGCACTGGGCCAGAAAAATGCAGTTCAATAAAAGCGAGGATTATGCCCTATTATTGATTTCCAACCTTAACCATCAGATTTTCAGGCAGTTCATGCTGCCGATCACTTTATCCGGTAAAAAAATCCAGCTGAGTGACAAAAGACAATTTGAAAGAATGGACACGATTGTTCGCGGCACACTGCACGGTTTCAACATCGAAAGAATAACTATCTACAACCTGAACAACATCATCATCTACAGCTTTGACCAAGAGATCATGGGCATAAAAGACATAGGCGGAACAGGGTATGAAAAAGCGACCATGGGAAACCATACGTCAGAGCTGGAACAAAACGGGAGCTTCTGGGAAATTCTACTCGGGTTTCCCAAGGAAATCAGAATTACAACATTTGCCGCCCTGCATGCCGAGGAATCCCTGGCTGTTACCACCGGGCCCGTCTTCGGCGTCGTTGAAATCGTTCAGGACATTACAGATGACTACCGCACCATATTCAAATTCCAAGTGCTGGTCGTACTGACCATCATGCTGGTCATGGGCATCCTTTTTATTGTGCTTATTTCTGTGGTTAAAAAAGGCGAAGAAACCATTGAAGCACGGGCCAGGGAACGCCTGCGACTAGTGGACAAGCTTAGCCGGGCGGAGCATCTCTCTTCGATTGGCGAAATGGTTGCCGGTGTTTCCCACGAAATCCGCAACCCGCTCGGCATTATAAGAAGCTCGGCAGAGCTGTTAAAAAAGAAAGTGAAGAAACTGGACCCGGCCAATACCATTCCTGACATTATCCTTGAGGAAGGGGCTCGTCTGAACAACATCATTACCGATTTTCTGAACTTTGCAAAACCCCGAAAACCCAACCTGGTGGAGTGCAGCATTATCGATCTCATCGGAAAAAACATAGACTATCTGTCATCGGCAGCTGCCCAAAAAGGCTATATTCTCGATCACTCTTTTGATGAGAATGTGCCGCCTCTAATGGCCGACAGTGATATGCTCTACCAGGCCTTTCTGAATATCCTGATCAATGCCATGCAGTCTATGCCTGACGGTGGCAGAATCAAGGTTGACACCATCGGAGACGAAAACTACGTCACCGTGCATTTTATAGACAACGGGGAAGGAATCAATGAAGAAATCATCGACAAGGTCTGGGCACCGTTTTTTACCACCAAGGAACAGGGGACTGGTTTGGGGCTTGGCATCGTAAAAAATATTATTGAAGCCCATGGCGGAAAAATCAAGATCGAAAACCGCGAAATACGCGGCATAGACGTGATGGTAACCTTACCCGTGAATCAAGGAAACTGAAAATGGAAACGATTCTGATCGTTGATGATGAAAAAAACTACCCGCCCATTCTTGCCGCCGTCATGGAGGAGGAGGGGTTTGAACCGCTGATGGCCAACAGCGGAGAAGAAGCCTTGACCATTTTAAAGCATTCCGACGTCGACCTTGTGCTTACCGATATGAAAATGCCCTCCATGGACGGCATAGAACTTCTGGAAAATGTAAAAAAGAAAGACCCGGAGCTTCCGGTCATCATGATGACGGCTCATGGGACTGTAGAAAAAGCGGTTGAAGCCATGCAAAAGGGCGCCTACAGCTATATCATGAAGCCTTTTGACAATGACAGTCTCATTCTTTACGTGAACAAGGCCATTGCCATGTACCGCGTAATAAAAGAAAATCGTCGTTTGCGAGAGACGGTCAAATCACAGTACAGCTTTGGCAACATTATCGGCAAGAGCAAAAAAATGCGGGATGTATATGAAATCATTGGCAAAGTAGCGCCAGCCAACGCGACCGTTCTGATTGAAGGTGAGAGCGGAACCGGTAAAGACCTGGTGGCCAAATCCATCCACTTCAACAGCCCCAGGCGAGACCAGCCGTTTGTGGCGGTGAACTGTACGGCCTTGGCCGAATCACTGCTTGAAAGTGAGTTGTTCGGCCACGAGAGGGGGGCATTCACCGGTGCGGTGTCATCCAAAAAAGGCCGGTTTGAGCTGGCCGACGGAGGAACCCTTTTCCTGGATGAAATCGGAGAGCTGTCACCCTCGCTGCAGGTAAAGCTTTTACGCGTTTTGCAGGACAAGGTTTTCGAACGCGTCGGCGGCGTTCGCCAGGTATCCGTCAATTTGCGGTTGATTGCAGCCACCAACAAGCAATTAAAGGAGGAGGTGAGAATAGGGCGGTTCAGGGAAGACCTTTTCTATCGTCTCAACGTTGTGCACATCGAACTGCCGCCGCTCAGGCAGCGCCAGGAAGACCTGCACCTCTTGGTGGACCATTTTATCGACAAATATTCAATTGAAAGGGGCCTGGATATGCCCATCAACGGTATTGAAAAACAAGTCGAACGGGTGTTCTTTGACTACAACTGGCCGGGAAATGTGCGCGAACTCGAAAATATCATCGAGAGAGCCATGGTGTTGTGCCCGGATGATATTCTTAAGGTGGATGACCTGCCGAAAGATTTCAGAAACTCCATCTCCGACTCCCAACGGTTGGACGGTATACCGGAAGATGCCCATCTATCTGACACGATAATGGACATAGAAAAAAAAATGATATCGCGGGCCTTGAAGATTACCGGCAATATCCAGAGCGATGCTGCCCAGCTATTGGGTATTGGTAAGAGCGGGCTGAACAAAAAATTAAAAAAACATGGTATTGAGGTCAA
>RCNC010003231.1_pt1 | contig 14542 bp, 12 predicted proteins | sample 2041301 | NCBI WGS metagenome assembly RCNC01 (sample SAMN09708231, study PRJNA481090) | Marine sediment metagenome, whole genome shotgun sequencing project. | biome: marine sediment; feature: ocean; material: sediment; isolation source: Sewage treatment plant 13A marine sediment (STP13A) ... | reverse complement strand
ATGAAATTCATGCTTGCCTCCTTGTTTTATCTGATATCGCACCCCTGTATTTCTTCTGAAAACTTCCATAGTTCCCTGGCAATATTTATTTCATATGACAATTCCAGGGCTCATTTTTTTTCCATTGCCTTTTGAGACATCTTCAATACCATTTTTCTCGGCAATAACGGAACCACCCAGTTCAACATGAAATTCAAACCCATTTCATTGATTTTGATGAGATCACCCTTTTGCATGGCATCATATCCACATTTGGCTACTGACTCGGGTGTTGCAGCTTTATCCCAGATTTTAATGCCCTCGAGATCACCAGCTGCAACAAACCCCGTGGCAACCGCACCTGGGCATAGTACCGTTGAAGTGATATTCGTTCCCTCAAGCTCTTGAGCAATCGCCTGGGAAAAGGATACGACAAAGGCCTTGGTGGCATAATAGACGGCCTGCAGCGGGCCCGGCATAAAGGCGGCAGTCGATGCTACATGCAAAATTTTCCCGACATTTCTGCTCACCATGCCCTTGAGGTACAGATGGGTCAAGTTCACCAGTGAAACCATATTGACCTGCATCATTGCCTGATCTTTTGCCAGATCACGTTCATGGAATTTCCCGTGACCGCCAAAACCGGCATTATTAATAAGGGTATCGATTTGCATGCCGGCTGCCTCAGTAGCTGCAAATATCTTTTCTGCTGAATCAGGTTGGGCAAGATCGGCGGCAATAACAGTTGCTATTATACCATTAGCGCTCTCCAACTCTGATTTCAATTTATTAAGTTTGTCCTCACTCCTTGCGACCAATACTACATCCGCACCTTTTGAAGCATGATATCTTGCCAACTCAGCACCAATACCACTTGATGCGCCTGTCACCAATGCCGTGTTTCCCATGATTATCTCCTTTTGCTGGTTTGTTTTCATCTCTACCAGGTTCATTGCTTTTTGATGAATAAAATAGTGCAGAGCAATTTTAAAAGCAATAGCGCATGACGCCATATTTAATGCAAATGACGACATGTATACTGAAAGTCACGCCAGTACCAATTATATGTCAATATATATTATATCTACACGTTATATATTAATTATTCTTAATTAATTCTGTTGGTTAAAAGGTGGGAGTACGTTTAGAAACTAGGATACAGCTATTTTTATTTACCACATCATAATTTCATAAAATCTGCAGAGGCATTGGGAGGATCTAGACTAAGTATTATTGATGATCCTTTATTGATGGCCGATAGTTTGAGAGTATTTAGATTAACAAATTCATCCACCACAATTTAAATTGCATGGCTGCCTTTAGATTTCATTCGAATTTTGTCAACTAACCGTTATTATGATAATTTCTACTGTGTTACAAAACCTTTAATTTCAGCAAACTTCTAAAATCCCTGAAATCTTAACTCGTGTTCAAAATTGAGCATCATAGGTTTCAAATGATAGTCTTTTTATTGATTTCCAAGAACATCCCGTGCAGGAAAAAGTACAAATTGAGGGGTTTCCCCTTGGTGGCATTTCAAATCGGATCATCATTGATGATACCATTCGTGCCCGGTTCATTTTTATTAAAAAAACAAATCGTATTAACTCAAAAAGGAATTTTTTGTAGGAATGGGTATTTTTATATAATTGGGTTTGCGTTTTGTAGGCAAAAACTGAGCAAAACATCTTTTACTATTTCTATACAACGGTTATGATAAATGATTCTCAACTGACTTGTTATGTCATTCATTAGATACATATCTTTCCTTAAAACCTGTTCGTATACGGTGTTAAATTTCGCCTAAATATGAGACCGACAATGGTTTTGTCAAAACAAATAAACGATGATGATATCATTTGAAAGTTATTGCCAAATGGAATGAAAAATATCGGTGGCTCAAATCTATTCCTGATGTAACGTTAATAGTGTACACTCAACAGACAAAAGGCCCGCACGAAAGTGCGAGCCCTGTCTCTATGTGGCTCAAAGCTATTCCTGATATGCACCTGCGGAGTAAGTCAGTTCATAGCTGTGAGAGTATATTTCGATGAGGTTTCCGAAGGGATCTTCGCAATAGACCATTCGGTAAGGCTTTTCGCCCGGGTAGTATTCGCGCACGGGCATTCGCTGTTTACCGCCGTTCTCCACGATCTTGGCAGCCAAACCTTCGACATCCGGGTCTTGTACACAAAAGTGAAAGACGCCGGTTTTCCAGTATTCAAAGTTGTTTTCCCTCTGCTCGGCGTTTCGAAATTCGAAAATTTCGACACCGATCTTGTCACCCGTGGACAGGTGGGCGATGCGAAAGCTGCCCCAGCCTTCGCCAAAAACGTCGTTGCACATCACGCCAATGGCAGAATCGTCGGCAACAATCTCAGTGGGTGGCATGATCACATACCAACCAAGGACGTTGGTGTAGAAATCCACGGCCTGCTCAAGGTTTGTGACGGATAATCCGATATGTGAAAAAGTTCTTGGATATGTCATTATCTTGCTCCCGTATAAAATGGGTTGATGTTTGGTGGTGTGCCCGCCTACGGTATTAAGATAAACAGTTAAAAATGAGGCGCAAGTAGGCACTTTTTATTCGACACGAACCCATTTGTTCGTATTACCGGCAGGCGGAGGCGAACGTATACGAAAATAGTCCTTAGTTCGGTTATGACTTGTTCTTCAGAAGCTTGATCATCTCTTTGGCCACAGCTTCCGATGAGGCAGGGTTCTGACCTGTTATGAGGTTCCCGTCAACCTCAACATAACTCACCCAGTCGTCGCCTTTGTTATACAAGGCTTGATTGGACTTGAGCATATCTTCAAGCAAAAAAGGGACAACCTGTGTCAGTTGCACGGCTTCTTCTTCGGTATTGCTGAACCCGGTCACTCTTTTGCCTTTCACCAAGGGTTCACCATTCTCGCCTTTCGTATGGCGCAACACGCCGGGGGAGTGACAGACAAGTCCCAAGGGCTTTCCTTGTTTGTAAAAAGCCTCTAAAAGCGCAATGGAATTCTGATCTTCAGCCAGATCCCAGAGCGGTCCGTGCCCGCCTGGATAGAAAACAGCATCGAAATCCGAAGAGGAAAGAGAATCTAATCGGTGGGTGTTGGCGAGTTGCTTTTGCGATGCCTCGTCTTTTCGAAACCGCTCTGTTGCTGCTGTCTGAAAGTCAGACGCGTCGCTTTTAGGGTCCAGTGGGGGATTGCCCCCCTTGGGTGAGGCCAAGGTGACGTCAATGTTCTGGTCTTTAAAGACGTAATACGGTGCCGCAAACTCTTCCAACCAGAAACCGGTTTTAAGCCCTGTATCACCAAGTTTATCATGGGATGTAATAACCATTAATATTTTCATGAGAATCTCCTTTTATGCGTTCAGGCGGATAACTAATTTGCCGAAATTTTGACCCTCTAACAGGCCGATAAATGATTTGGGCGCACTTTCCAATCCATCGACCAGATGTTCGCGATATTTGATCTGCCCGGAGCTTACCCTTTCGGTCATCTCCTTTGCAAATTCGTTGTAGCGGTGGCCGTAGTCATCAAAAATGATGAACCCCTGGACCTTTAAGCGTTTGGCCAGAATCGTGCTCATAAGAAGCGAGAGGCGGTCCGGCCCATCGGGAAGCTGTGTGGCATTGTATTGGGAAATGAGCCCGCAAACCGGGATTCTGGCTTTTGTATTGAGTAGGGGCAGGACGGCATCAAATACTTTGCCCCCTACGTTCTCGAAATAGATGTCAATTCCCTTGGGGCAAGCCTGGGTGAGCTGTCGGGCAAAATCCGACGATTTATGGTCCAGACATTCGTCAAAACCCAGAACCTCTTTGGCGTATTTACATTTTTCGCTTCCGCCGGCCACACTGACCACACGACCCTATTTGTCCTACCGTCGCACCCACCGGGCCGGTGGCCGCAGCGACGACCAAGGTCTCTCCCTGTTTGGGTTGGCCGATATCCAATAATCCCATATAGGCTGTAAAACCTGGCATGCCCAATATCCCCAATGCATAGGAAGGATTCTGGGGGGTTTTTCCTAATCGGATAAGGCCGGAACCATCAGAAAGCGCATAATCCTGCCAGCCACTATACGCAAGGACCCACTCACCTTCCGTGTAATCAGGGTGCTGGGATGTTTCGACCTGAGAAATTGTTGCACCCACCATCACTTGATCAATCTTAACAGGTTCTGCATAAGATGGCGCATCGCTCATCCTTCCACGCATATAAGGGTCAAGGGAGAGATACTCGGTGCGCAGCAGCACCTGGCCTTCAATTGGTTCAGGCACAGAAGCCCTCTCTATACGGAAGTTCTCAACCACCGGCGTGCCGTGGGGGCGCGAAGCGAGCACGATGGAACGATTGTGTTCTCTATTTTGAATCATGATTTACTCCTTTTTCTTTTTTATCCATAGCACAATGCAACGCCTCTTCCATGGCGAGAGTTGAAAAGCACTTATTACATGAAATGCAGGATGCCTTTTTCCTGTCGCCTGCGGCCCATCTTTTGACAAGGCCGGGTTCTCTTATAAGCGGCCTTGAAAGCGCAACATAGTTGGCGAGTCCTGACGTTATGACTTCTTCTGCAATATTAAAGGACAGAAAACCGCCCACAAGAATAAGTGGAATCTTTATTTCCTTCACCGTGATCCCCCCTTCGAGAAAATCCTCCGAGTTGATCTTGACCAAGACCGGGAATGACTTTCCGACCCTTTGCCTGATTTCTTCGTACACCTGGACAAGAAACTTTGCCCGGTTTTCAAGGGTTCCACCATATGCGTCATCCCGCAGGTTATAATAGCCAGACAAGAACTGACTCAACAGATAGCCATGGGCCGCGTGGATCTGAACCGCATCAAAGCCGGATTTTACTGCTCTTTCTGCAGCATCACCAAAGGCTTTTACCGTTCTTTCAATCTCATCAACTGTCATTGCAGACGCTTTTTTAACACCATCCACAATTACGTCTGAAGGGCCCAGGGGTGCATATTCGTCTTTTCCGATGCCGTTTTTTCCGGCATGGGCCAATTGCACGGCAACAAGGCCATCATTTTTGTGAACAGCCGAGGTAACCTGTTTCAGGCTGTCTATCATTGCATTGGAATATATGCCCATCTGTCGGAGGCCTGCCTGACCTTCTCTTGTCACGTGGGCATGCCCAGTAATAATAAGCCCGACTTCACCTCTGGCGAGTTCTGCCATGCAGTCCAACAGCTGGTCATTCACCTTTCCATCAAGCCCTGCCATTGCCTCGTGGGTTGCAGATCTGACAAAACGATTTTTTATCTTTATTCCGTTTACCCACTGGTACTATAGCAATATTCGCTATAGTTAGGGAGGTGCCTTCTTTTAACTCCCAACCCTTTATCGGATAGGGCAACTCGCAACACAAATCATACAATCAAAACCTTCAGAAATTCTCTGGAATTGATCAAGTCTTCATACCCGCTATCGATTGTACGATTGCCATTTGTGTTTGTAACCTTCAGAATTAAACTATTTCCGGTTAAGAAGGTGGCTGGCATAAAACTCGAAAATCGGCAATTTCAAAACTCCATAAAGCAATCTGCAGCCCAAAAAAGCGTGGGCCCAATAAAGTTTTGATCATGCCACCAGATTTTCATGCTTCAATAACCCAAACTTAAAATCGTTGCAATTAAAAAGCTGTTAAACCAAATACATTGCTCCGTTAAAAACGAGTACATAAAATTATAAACTTGTAATATCTCAATTCATATCTTCTGATAATATTAACCCTTACTCTTTTTTCCAAATTACCTTACCTCATTTTTTATCCAAGAAAACTAAAAGGATTCGGATTTAGAATTAATTCTATCTGTTATTTAGAACTTCTTCTAAATTCTGTGGCCATGATAGAAATGTTAACAAACATTATGAAGATATCATATTGATATAATGGCAACTTTTATAAATTGAAATAGTGGCATGAATCCTGCTGAATGAATATTCATAATGAAGATAAAAACTGAGCATCTAATATGGCAAATCTGAAATAGTCAGTCGACGGCATTGACCGTTCAAGAAATATTGAAGGTTAGATGATTATGTACTCCCGAAAACAATTTTTCTGTGTAGCTGCAAGACGATGCTTTGACTTGATCAAAAATTGTCATTCATCTCTTCTATCTCAAGAGGATACTCTATCCAGAGAATCTACTGATTTGAAATGCGAATCCCTCTTTTTTGAAGCGATGCGTTTAGGAATTGATCCTGGAACACTGAATATCAAGCAACAAATAGAGGCTGTCAATATTGTTAAGGAGGTGAGACCTGGAAAAAACACAAGGGAAAAAGAAGGCAAAATCTTATGAAATACAACGGAATCTTTTAAGTATTAAGGAGAAAAAAATGGAACGCTTTGGCACAAACTATTTGGAAGAGCGTAACCTTGTGAAACGATGGCCGCAACCGATTCCAGCTATTGTCGCGTTGTTATTTACACTGATACTCTTTTACGCAACCTGGTGGATTTTTCAGGATCCACGGGGATTGATGCGCATGTATACGCCTTATGTGGGCTATATGTATACGCGGTGGTGGCTCATCGTGTTGATCTGGATGGTGTATCTTTTTAATTACTGGCCTTTTAAAAGGTCTTGGCTGGAAAAAACACATCCGTTAATAAAGGGGACTATTCTTACAGCGATCTCTTTTGGTGTGCTGTATATCCTGATCAAGGGATTCTTCGAGGGGTTATTAGGAAACTTCGGTTTGGCATACTTTAATCCTGATCAGCTGACAAAATTGCCGGGGATTACAGAGTTTTTCGCTATTGAATACGCGGCCTTGGCCTGCCTGATGTTTGCTGCCATTGCTTCTTGGTTGAGTCCTGCCTGGGTGGTTGCTTGTGAGGAGGCACCTTGGCAAAATTTGAAGCAACCTGGAAAAGGCTTCAGTATCCTCGTGATAACGTTTTTCTTAAGTACGATCGTCTATTTCACGACCATGCACTCGCACATGGGAATCTTGTATTTCCCGTGGCAGTACTTTACCTCGATTGCTCCTCCATATTGGGAAAAATTTGCAAATACTGTTTCAGGCAACTTCCATGTTTCATGGATTATGTGCTGTACAGTCTCGGTCTGGCTGGTTGAAACGATCTGGGAACGCTATCCGTTTAATTTGATAAAGAGAAAAGGCCTTCGACGTTTTGTGGCCTTCTTCGGCATCATCGCCATTGCTTTTGCGATGCATTTCTTTTTCTATTTTGCACAGGAGCTGACCTGGGGACCGGCAATTCGCGGCACACGTCGGGTATTTGCACCTGACTGGCGCTGGCTACATGTCGGCGAAATGGCAATATTTTTATTAGTTCCTGCATTATTTCTCACCTTTTACTGCGGGAACTGGCCCAAGAAATACAGTATGCCCGTCAATGTGCTCGTTCGTACAGGAATTGTAATAGTTGCAGGCGTGCTTCTGTATATTTTCTACTATAAAACTTCACACTTGTTCCTGGGCACACAAAAGGGTTTTTCTCATCCGCAGCAGTTTCCAATGATTCCGACCATCTGGTTAATTAATATCTGGCTAGTACACCATTGGTTCATGGATAACTGGCCTGCCTGGAAAATGGTACCAAAAACAGCAGATGAAATTGCTCTGGACCATGCCAAACAGGACGCGATGGTTAGCGATGTTAAATGGAGTCCAAACTTCGGCTGGGGCCTCGGTGCCGGAGCCGTGGCTGGGGTGGCTCTCTATTTCGTAACCATATGGGTGATGCCATTTTTCTACAATGCAATAACCATTATTAAGAAATAGGCGAGTAATATAACCTATCTATTTTTCGAGGAGGAAAAAATGTCTGATCATAAAAAAGAAATTAGCCGCCGCGATTTTTTGAAAGGTGCAGCCACGGGGCTCGCAGGCGGCACCTTAGTTACCATGGGGCTATATTCTTATTCCCCAATGCGCAAAAACCATTTTGCTCAAACAGAAAGGAAACTTGTAGATATAGGGATTTGCAAGAATGTTAAAGTAACAAACATTTCCGAAACAAGCTGGTTTGATAATGCAACCCTTATGGGAGATATCAAAGGGGCCGGCGGTTTGCTGGTGAACCAGTACGATTACAACTGGCCGCCCTTCGGTGATGGTACAGGTCTCGGTAAGGGCTCCTATGAAAAGGGTATTGCGAAGATTAAACATCTTTTGCCTGAAAAACTGGATGAAGCTTGGGACATTATTGTACAAAATACCGTACATCCCGATAATGCAGGTGGTTATGCCGCTCTAATAGAAATGGAAGAGTTAAATGGCAAAAAGCATAAATACCTGCTCGATTCTGGCTGGTCATACAAATGGATGGATGAATGCTTTAAAAGAGAAGGCATTGATAAGATGCTGGAAAATCGAGAGATCGAGGCGCTTTTTATTTCCCATGAACATTTTGACCACTTCTGGGGTCTGCCGGTTACTTTAAAATATGATCCCAAAATCCCGATTATTATTCCTGAAGGCTTCTATCCTGAAGGACTGCAATACATCAAAGACGCGGGCCATAAGGGACCCGTCAAAACCGCCAAAAATGGGTTAAGTAAATTTGACCCCGGATTTGCAACTTTTGTATTTCCAGTCCCCATCATCTGCCGTGTTTACGGGGAACAATCCATGTATTTTAATGTTAAAGACAAAGGGCTTGTAAGTGTCACCGGCTGCTGTCACCAGAGTATCATCCGATTCGCTGAAACAGCCTATAGGGAAATTAAATACGAAAATGACAATCTATATGGCATTTACGGCGGTTTGCATATTTCTCCCTTTGAGGACTGGGACCCGAAATATGATGATCTGGTAATTTCTTTGGGGAAATATGGATTTGAAAAGATTGGATGTAATCATTGCACCGGTATCCTATGTGCCAAGAAATTTATTTCTGCAGGCTATCCGGTCGTCAAGGGTACGGCTCGTAACCGATCAAAGGATAAAGCCTATCTGGGAAATGGCGATAAAATCAGCTTTGGGGTTTAATCTCAACCTTAGCAGATAATCATGACGATTATAGGGGGTGAAAAAACTCATCTCCTATAATCGATCTAATCAGATAAAATCTGTTCGCATTTTAATTAAGGTCGTCGATCATATGAATGTGTTGCCGATGAGAATAATATAGATTACCCAACCATTGGGAGTTTCCAAATGAACCTGCGCAAGTTACAACCGACTGATATTGGATCTTCGCCTGAAACAGGCATTCAGGAGTTAATGCGAAATTTTCTGATACGCACAAATTTTGTTCCGGGCGTGCGTCATGTTATCGGATGGCGCGGGCTGCAAGATGCCTCTTTAACCACGGATGGTTGGACCGCAAAGATTAAAGATTCATTAGGCGTCTATGGAATTTACTTCGAGAATGTCGAAAGAGTTGATGGTTGGATAAATGGTCGATTTGGTCTAAACTACTTTCCTAATCCGGAAGAAGAACTCGTGGAATTGTTTTCTTTGCAGGCAGGCAGCTATACTCAAGATAATAAATACATGTCGCATATTCGAAATTTTTTATCATACCCGCAAATGTGCGAATTGTTTAATATCGGCAAAATAGATTTATGTGTCAACTATTCCGGAAATGCACTTATTCTCGGTCTTGAAAGTAATTCACGACAGCGAGTTATCGCGAAAGATGGAGTTTCCTTTCTTCAGGATGATCATATGGTTGAACTGATCAGTCCTGGTGGTTTTGATCAGGATTTTCCCTCATACAAAATCGCATTGAGCTTTTACTCTGTACTGGCTGCGTCCTTAACTTTTAATCTCGAAGAACCACCTGGTTATTTAAAACATATTTGTCAACCAGCAACAGAAGTTGTCTACGATTTCCACGGCAAGCATTGGGATAATTTGTCCAATGATATCCAGAAAAAATATTTATACCTGGGTTATGGCAAATCAAATTTCGGAAAAGTTATCGATAAAAATAAGAGCAATCCGCCTGTATCAACAGAGACCGAAGCCTGGGAAGAAGGTGATGACCAATTATCAGAATATCAAAATGCACTGTGGTGGAAGGCTCATAAAATAAGTGATTATAAAACATTAGATAAGCAAATTTTAGGAGTCGATGACAGGCCTCAACTGATTGTTCTCACCGGCTTTTTAGGTTCCGGGAAAACAAGTTTTTTACAACATTTCATAGAATATCAAGTACAGCGCAATCGTTTTGTGGCGATCATACAAAATGAAATCGGGGAAATCGGCTTGGATGGAAAGTTGCTTGATCACGATTATTCAGTGACAGAGATCGATGAAGGCTGTGTCTGCTGTACGCTGGTCGGTAACTTAAAAAAAGCAATCCATCAGATTTTGTCGAGCTTCCATCCGGATTATATTGTTTTAGAGACAACCGGATTGGCCAACCCTTATAATCTTTTAGATGAAATATCAGAATTGGAGGAATTGATAAGATTTGATTCCATTACTACGATGGTTGACGGGCTAAACGTTGAACGATCAATAGAAGAGTATGAGGTGGCCAGAGAGCAGATCAAAGCGGCAGATATATTACTGTTAAATAAGAAAGATTTACTCACTGACGACTTGCTCGGTGCAGTTATTGGTAACTTAAAGGGGATTAACCCGGTTGCCCCCATATTAGCGACCGTCCGTGGCGATATCAATCCGGCGATGCTGTATGGCGTTGATATGCAGGAAAATCCACTATTAAATTATAAAAAGGAGCCTAAAACCCAAAGCGGATCCTTGCATCCTTCCCACCAGCACGACAGACTTTCAAGTGTTAAAGTATCTTTTTCAGACCCTTTAGACAGAACGAGTTTTATCAAAGCAGTTAAAACCATGTCCCACAAGATTTTCCGTGTCAAAGGGGTCGTCGATTTTAAAGACACCGACAAACCGTTACTTTTTCAATCTGTTGGGGGGCGCTTTGAGTTTTCCGAGTTTAATAATCTGAAAATGTCAGACCGATTTCTCGTCTTAATCGGTCAAGATATTCAGAAAGGATCTGAACTCATTGAGAGGCAATTGAAAGACGAAGAATGGAGGGAGGAGGAGCAACATGCTTAATAAGGAAGATCCGAATAATTTGATGATAAGCTTTTTAGTAAAGAAGAAAAAATATGGTAGTTGAAACCTGGATGAGCAGACCGGTTATCACAGTCAATACGGATGATTCCATGCAAAGAGCCGCAACACTCCTTAAGGAACATCATAACACTCATAAAAGTCATCACAATAAATGCGAACGAAGCTGTTAGAGATGTAAATCTTCTTATCTTCATAATATCCCCCTTAACTATCTAACAATTGAGGCTCTTCTTTGAACCGCGGAAGCGAGCACATTCCTCGGTGCGAACCAACTTGAGCGCGTTGACAGGTCTTGTCGAAAATCCCGGTTTATCGGGACTGTGCGGTTCTTCACTTGATCAGGTACCCTTATTGATCTCTTTCAGTTTGTGCAAGATTCCCAAGGGAGAGCTGGACAGAGATAGCTTTAATAGCTCATCCATTATTTTCTCTTGGATTTTCTTCCTGTTCATAATCTTTTTTTGTAGGCATTTTTCAGCGCTATGAAAATCCGGTCTAAATCACTTGGCACTCTCTTTCAAGGTGAAGGTAAACTGAAAATGAAAATACAAGGACAAGGCCGCCATGGGCAAAAGAAACGCCAGCAGCAGACCTGTTTTGACTCGGTTCCCCAATTTTAAGGAAATATTTGTACCGACAATGGCGTCAGTTCCTGACATTTCAGGAAATGCCGGCAGGGAAACCGCATCTCTTTCCGGGTTGTTCATTGGATCTGAAGTTTTCATGATGAGAAAAAAGGAAAAAATGCAAAGATCTTTTCGCAAAACTTAGAAACGATCCCGGGACCAGTGAAAGAGGTAAATGGTTGAAAAATAGGATGTCATAGGATACAAGAAAAGGGTTACTTTCCACGAGTCCCATACAGAAAAACCTATATTGTCTCAGAGGCAGAGTATGAAAACTGATGGGGACACGCCCGAACAGTCGGATGATGGGCTAAAGCAGATAATCGCCGAGTTGACCGAGCGCAACAAAGAACTGCATTGCCTCTTCAGCATATCCAGGATCATCGAACAACAGCACCATTCACTTAAAAAGACCCTTCAAGAGGTGGTGGATATTCTTCCTTCGGCCTGGCAGGACCCCCAAAGCACCTGCGCACAGATTATCTTCGAAGATCAGACATTTACGACAGATAATTTTATCGAGACTGCCTGGCGGCAAACATGTGATCTGCTGGTAAAGGGCACTCCTGTAGGGTCCGTGGTGATCTGTCGTCTAGAAAACAGAATTAAAAGCAATGGAGCCCCATTCCTGAAAGAGGAAACCGTTCTGCTTAGAGCAATTGCGGAACGTCTGGGCAAAATGATCGAACGTCGTCAAGCTGAAAGAGCCTTGCAAAAAAGTGAACAGCGATTCAAAAACCTGGTGGAAAATTCGATTACAGGGATATCCATAGTTCAAAACAACCAAGTCATTTACCAAAACAAGGAACAGGAAAATCTGCTAGGGCCTTTGCCAAGAATGGCGGTTCTGGGTGATTTTAGAAACATCCATCCGGATGATGTTGAGACAGTCATGCAGGCCAACCATGATATCCAGAGGGGAAAAGTTCCAAAACAAGACCTTGATTTCCGCTTGTATCCAGCGAGCGGCGACAGAAACCTGCGTGTTCTCAAGCGTGTTTTCTGCCGGATGATGTTCATTGACTACCAGGGCAGGGAATCGGTCCTGGTCAATATGATTGATATGACCAAGAGCATGGAACTGGAGCAGCTTCTCTTCAGACAGGACAAGATGGCTTCTCTGGGCAGGGTTGCAGCCGGTATTGCCCACGAAATAAGAAACCCCCTTTCAGGAATCAATATTTATCTGGATGCCTTGGAGAAGCTGGTTGACAGACCCGACAGCCGGCCTAAGGTGGTTCGGGTTATCGACCAATTACAATCGGCATCAAGAAAAATTGAATCGGTGATTAAAAAAGTCATGGATTTCGCAAAACCCGGAAAACCCAATTTTGTCCATATCCAGATTAATAAACCTGTTGAAGATGCCCTGAACTTGACCGCGGTGACCATGCGTAAGAGTGGTATAGCGATTGAAAAAGAATTTGCCGATAATATACCTAGCTGTTATGCAGATCCCCATCTTATAGAGGAAGCCGTACTGAATTTGATCAATAATGCCGCCGAAGCTATGCGAAAAATGGATGCGGGAAAAAAGATTGCCATCAGAACCGGTGTAGCAGTGGATCATGTTTTCATCAAGGTTTCCGACTCGGGGCCCGGTGTGCCCATGGAACTCAAAAACAAGGTTTTCGACCCTTTTTTTACAACCAAAAACGATGGAACCGGTATCGGACTGAGTCTTTGCCACAGGATTGCAACCGATCATAACGGTGCCCTGGCAATCGATAAAGGCATTTTGGGTGGTGCCGAGTTTCGGCTTGAAATTCCCATTAGAAAGGACGCACATTCCAGTGATTAAATATTCAATATACATAGTTGATGATGAGAAAACCATCCGGGATAGTATCATGATGGCGTTTGATGGGGTTTACCAGGCTGCGGCATTTTCCAACGCAGAGGACGCTCTCGATGCCTTGCAAACAGATCCGCCGGATCTGGTCATTCTGGACATTGGTCTACCCGGTATATCCGGTTTGGATGCCTTGAAGAAAATGAGAGCCGAATATCCACAAGTGATGGTCATCATGGTTACCGCCTTTGACGATATTGACACGGTCATCTCTGCTTTGAGGGCCGGTGCTTATGACTATGTGGTCAAACCGCTGCACCTGGACAGCCTCAAAATTACCATTGAAAACGCACTGGATACCATCCGTTTGCGAAAAGAGGTACAGGCGCTGCAGAAAAAGCATTTAAAAGAACACATCCCGTGCTTCATCAGCGAAAGCAATGCTATTCAAGATGTAATGGATTTTATTAGAACCGTGGCAAAGAGTCCAGACACACCGGTGCTGGTTCAGGGTGAAACCGGAACAGGCAAGGAGTTGATTGCCAGTGCTATCCACTACAACAGTCCTAACTTCCAATCACCCCTTGCAACGGTCAATTGTGCTGCGATTCCCAAGGATCTCATTGAAAGTGAGCTTTTCGGGTATGAAAAAGGGGCATTTACCGGGGCTGGGGCAATTGGGAAAAAAGGCTTGATCGAAGAAGCTGCCAACGGGACCCTGTTTCTGGACGAAGTGGGTGATCTTCGATTGGAAGCACAGGCCAAGCTATTGCGATTTCTTGAACTAGGCGAATTTTATCGTGTGGGAGGAACCAAGAAATATCAGATCAAGACCCGTGTTGTTTCGGCGACAAACAAAAACCTCATTAAAATGATAGAAGATGGTCAATTTAGAAAAGACCTTTATTTCCGGCTGGGTGTCATAAAAGTGCAGGTCCCGTCCCTGAACGAACGGCCCGATGACATCATACCCCTGGCAAAGCATTTCCTGAGGGAATTTTCTGATAAGTTCCATAAGAACTTTATCCGCATATCAGAAAAGGTAGAGGAAATGTTGCTTGCCCAGGACTGGACAGGCAATGTG
>RCNC010002285.1_pt1 | contig 14550 bp, 7 predicted proteins | sample 2041301 | NCBI WGS metagenome assembly RCNC01 (sample SAMN09708231, study PRJNA481090) | Marine sediment metagenome, whole genome shotgun sequencing project. | biome: marine sediment; feature: ocean; material: sediment; isolation source: Sewage treatment plant 13A marine sediment (STP13A) ... | reverse complement strand
ATATCGGTAAAGAGAAAACAGCCATCAGACTTTCGCCCTATGGGGTGGCAAGTGATATGCCCCATTATCCTGAAATTGATGCTACCTATTCCTATATGGCAGAACAACTCAATAAAACAGGCATTGTGTATATTCATATCGTTGATCATTCAGCCATGGGAGCACCCGAAGTTCCAGCGGATATGAAAAGGCTTATTCGCGGTATTTTCCAAAACACCATCATATTGTCAGGGGGATATGATCTCGAAAGAGCCGAAGCGGATATTGCAGGCGGACTAGGAGATATGGTTGCCTTTGGCCGGCCTTTTATCAATAATCCTGATCTTGTAAACAGGTTTCAAAACAATTTGCCATTATCACAAGATTTAAAAATGGATTTGTTTTATAGCGCTGATGAAGTCGGGTATACTGATTATCCGAACTATTAGCAGCTCTAATTGAGAAAGCTTCCCGCATCCTTTATCTGTTCTAAATGATGCGGAAGAAAAGCTCCTGTTGCGTCTACCACAACTTCAATCCATCTACCCGATGGAAACTCATCAATAGTACGTTTCTCTCCTGACCGGAATATGCAACTTAATACCTGATTATACGTCTAGTTTGTAGCGAGGATAAGTATTAACCCTAAATCACAACTGTCATGGAACGATTTGTTCTAATTCGTTTCGATTTGAAAAATGATTTCACATGAGTAGATTTGTCACCCTTTTATCTTTGCTAATACTTATCTCCTGTTCCCAGCGGGAAGCGAAGTTCCCTGTTTATGCCTGGATGGGAGGTCCGGGAGATGCCAGTGATAAGCAGGTCAGGGCAGAATTTAAGGAGCTGGCACACAGAGGTATCACCGGCCTGATGTACAATGGCGGCCAGGATCCGGAGACCTACCAGCGGGTGGGCAGGATTGCAAAGAAGGCAGGACTGGAGTTCCATGCCTGGATCCCCACCATGGTGCAGGGGAAGAATCCGGAACTCCCCCTGGAGCTCTATGCAGTGAATGGTCTGGGCGAATCGGCTTTTGATAAACCTGCCTACGTGGATTATTACAAATTCCTCTGCCCCAGCAGGGAAGAGGTAAGCCATTTTCTTAGCGGCCTGTATGGCCGTATTGCAGATCTTCCTGAAGTGGATGGCATTCACCTTGATTATATCCGCTTCCCGGATGTGATTCTGGCGGAGGGCCTCTGGGATAAATACGGCCTGGTGATGGACCGTGAATATCCCCAGTTTGATTACTGTTACTGTGATCATTGTGTGAACGGGTTCAAAGAGAAGAGCGGGATGGATATCAGAGATGAGGAAGATCCTTCGCAGGTGGAAGCGTGGAAACAGTACCGTTATGACCTGATCACCTCCATCGTTAACCGGCTGACCGATACGGTACATGCCAGGGACAAAATGATTACAGCCGCCGTGTTTCCCGGTCCACATTCCATTGCCCGCAAAATTGTGCGGCAGGAGTGGGACCAATGGAACCTGGATGCATTCTACCCCATGAACTACAATGATTTCTATCTGAAAGGGACCCGGTGGATAGGGGAGGTCTGCCACGAAGGGGTTTCGGCCATTAACAACAGGGTGCCCCTGTACAGCGGCCTGTTTATCTGTCCACGGCCAGAACACAAAAGTGAGGAAGCGGATCCTGAGAACCACGGGCTGGTTCCCGGGGAACTAAAGGAGGCCATTCGTGAATCCCTGGAGAATGGTGCAGCCGGGATATGCCTGTTCACCCCCGGAAGGATGACAGAGGAGCACTGGGAGGCTCTTGAAGATGCGGTTTTTGTCAAGTAAACAGAGATGCCCACGCGAATTGATCATACAGAATTTGGATCCATCACTCTGGATGCGCAAAGATATGATCAAGGAATTTCATCTTACATGCAGTCAGATTAAGCCGAATGAACATGTGTAAAAGAAAGGCAGATATGATTATCTGCCTTTCCCAACCTTAAGACTACTACTGTGATGCGTATGCGTAGTAGAATGCTATTTAGCCCACCAGATCTTGGTGTCCTGGCGGTCTGGTCCCTGGCGTCCGACCACAATGCCATAGTTCTCAGGGTCCTGGGTCTGTACGTTGCTTCCGTAACGCAACCTTTCCGGGTAGCGGCCATCGATATCACCCAGTCCGTAGATTTGGGGATCGGTAAGGGTTGTTGTGAGACTCGAGGGATAACCCGATTTCCTTGCAATGGCCCAGCCTTCGAAACCGTCGGTGTAGCATGCCAGCCAGCGCTGGATACTAACCTTCTCCATATTCTGTTCCTGGGTCCCGTTCAGAAGGGCCATGTCCTCGCTCGCGATAAAGGTCTGGATATCAGCATCGGAAACTCCCCACAGGCTCATCGCATTTTGGATGCCTGCCTGGTAGTGGCCCTCCGCACCCGATCCAAATCCCAGCAGGGCAGCCTCGGCTTGCAGGAAGTAGGCTTCGGCAGTGGTCAGCACGATCTCATCCCACATATTGGTGCCGGAATTCTTCTTGGCGGGGATCTCTGGCGCCGGTCTTGAGAAGAATTCGGGACGGATGTAGGAATAGATGTCGCCTCCCATCCTTGTGGGCTGTCCCACGTAATAGGCAGACTCAGGCATATCGATGGTCACTATCGAGTCTCCCTGGTCGGTTCGAGTGTAAACCACCCCGGCATCGGTCAGCGTCTGGGTCACGAAGTCCACATGCTTGGTGAACAGGGACCTCCCCGGATCCTCTGCAGGCCTTACCAGGTCTAGTACTCCGCCGTCGGCAGGCTCGGCATAGATGGGCAGGCGGGGATCGTTGTTGTTGCGCAGGTTGTCAATTACGTTCTGGCCCACGTTCCATTTGGAACCCTGTCCTCCGAAATTGTGCCAGACATCCCCATAGGCTGCGCTTGACCACTGCGAAATCTTATCATCTTTTGTCATGACACAGTCCTCGCCTTCTGCCAGGAACAAATCTGCGGTCAGAGCTTCAGTGATAGCTGCATCGGCAAAACCGGCCCCCTCGGCCCCATATGCCCGTAGGGCAATCCTGAGCTTCAGGCTATTGGCCAGCTTCTTCCAGAGTTGCAGGTCGCCCCCGAAGTAGATGTCATTGTCACCAAGGTCATTGATCCCTTCACCGGTCATTGTGTTGTCACCAATGGTGGCCATGGCCTCGTCCAGGTCCTCGAGGATCCCAGCATAGATTTCTACCTGTGTGTCATACTTTGGGGTCACGATGCCTTCCACACCTGCTTCCGAGAAGGGGATTTCGCCGAAGAGGTCCGTGTACATCTGGTAATAGAGCCCCTGTATGATCATGCCTACAGCATTCATAAGGTCATTCTCAAAGTCCCCTCCGGGTTCGGTGAGGCTAAGGAAGTTGTCGATGCTTCCAAAATAGCCGCTCATCCATCCCCAGGCAGCATCGGTATAACCTGAACTGTAGGAATACCCAAGTTCGTCGGTCCACCAGCATCCATTGTGTCCGAAGGTAAAGTAGCCGGCATACCTGTCGGCATGGATTAGGTTTGCCCTCCAGTAAGGATACCTGTCAGGGGCATAGAGTCTGTACTGTGGATCAGTAATGAAGTAACGCGCACTGGCTTCTTCCGGCGTAATGGCATTTGGATCGTTATTGATCTCAAGGAAATCCTTTGTGCAGGAAGTCATTCCCAGTGCAATGAATATGAATATGATAAAGCTATAATATTTCATGATCTGTGGAATTAAAGATTAGAACGAAATATTTAAATTGAAACCAAAGCTCCGGGTAGTGGGAAGGTTGTACCAGAGCATGCCCTGGGCATAGTTACTGGTACTGTAACTCGATTCGGGATCGAAGTTCTCGATGTCCTTGTAGATGAAGAACAGGTTACGCCCCACCAGGCCGAAGGAAACACCCTGGATGAAAGATTCTCCAAGAATACTCTTCGGCAGGCTATACACCAGGGTAAGTTCCCTGAGGCGAATATTGCTCTGGCTATAGATATAATTGGAGGAAATTCCACTCATGGCTCCCCAGTAATCCTGCCCGGTAATCTGCAGGGTGTTGGGTTCGTAGGTGGGTTCCTCGGGGGTGCCTGTATTCACCATCCCATCCACGGTGATCCCATCACGGTAGTCCAGCGTCCTGGTAGAAGTACCTGAAGCATCGAGTCCTGCATCAGTTCCGGAAAAAACCTCTCCACCGAAGCGGAAATCGATCAGGGCACTCAGGGTAATCCCTTTCCAGCTAAAGCTATTCATGAAGCCGCCGGTCCAGTCGGGTTGGTAGTTCCCCAGCAGGACCTTTTCTTCTGAAGCCTGCGGACGACCGGTGGCATCAACCACCTTATCCCCGGCTGGAGTCGTTCTATAATCTGTACCCCAGATCTCGCCGTATTCACCACCTACGGTGGCCTGTACAATCACATTCCCCGAATTCACTGTACTGAATTGATAGGTCTGCAGGTCCTCAATCAGCTCTATAAGCTCATTCTTGTTCCTGGCAATGTTTAGGGAGATGTCCCAGGAGAAGTTCTGGGTCTTCACCGGGTATCCTCCTATGAGGAGCTCCAAACCCTTGTTGGTGATCTCACCCACATTGGTATGGAAGGAGGAATAACCGGTGGCCGCCGGAACCGGGATGGTCATGATTAGATCCCTGGAATTAATTTTGTACAGGGAAAAATCGACATACAGCCGGTTGTCTAGCATGCTTAGCTCTAGCCCTGCTTCCATGCTGGTCGCTTCTTCAGGCCTGATGGGTTCATAATAGGTACTGGGCCTCGTGAGGACGGTTAATCCCAGGTAACTGGAGGTAGTCCCCCTCAGGTTATAGGGATTATCGTTCTGATAGGGATCGGTATCGTTACCCACCTGGGCCCAGCTGAAGCGCAACTTGGAATAGTTCAACACTTTGCTCTCGATCCCGAAGACTTCGTTCAGCAGGAAAGATATGCTGGCTGAAGGATAAAAATAGGACCATTGGTCTTCCGGCAGCGTGGAGGACCAGTCATTTCTGCCTGTAAGATCCAGGTAGATGGCTCTTCTGAAGGATACCTGGGCCTGTGCATACAGTGACTGGACGTTTTTCCTCCTCGGCGGAAGATAGCCGGGAGTGTTGATGATATTGGCTCCGCTCACAATGGGTTTGGTGGGAATCTTGAAATCTTCGCCAGAGATATTGGTGTGCCGGTGCATGTTATACCTGGTGCTTCCACCTGCATTTACCGTAAGGCCAAAATCACCCACGTCCTTGTTGAACATCAGGAGGAAGTCGGCGTTGGTCTCCTGGGTGATCTCGGCCCGGAAATTAAATCGTCCGGTCCCATAGAACCAGTGTCCATATTGTTCTATGGTTTCAATGTTCTGGGTGGTCCAGTCCGTACCTATACGCACAAAACCCTGCAGGTAATCGGCGAACTCATAATTCACTTTGGCAAAACCGATTACCCTGTCGCGGGTATCTGAATTCACATCGTGGTTCAGGATCCAATAGGGATTACCGGTGTTGTTCTGGTAGCTTTTTACCGTCAGGTCATCGTTCTGATAGTCCTCCAGGTCGGCGATGGCCACGTTCCTTGGCATATCGTAGAGGTAAGCCATGATCCCTTCGGTTCCAAGTGCAGGCCTCTGGTTGGCCTCTTGCCTGAAATAGGTGACCTTGGCATCCACTGTCAGCCTTTTGGTAAGATGTGCCAGTGACCTGAGATTGAAGTTGTGCCTCCGCAGGTCGGAATTTGGCAGAATGGAGTTGGTCCAGGTATTGGTGTAGGAGAAACGTGTATTCACACTTTCAGACCCATGTTCAAAGGCCAGTGTATTTACAAAGTTGGAACCAGTCCTGAAGAAATCGTTCACATTATCTGGCTGGGCACTGTAAGGCCGCAGGTCATCCTCGGCAGTGAAATAATACTGATTGCTGCCATCCAGCCTGGGACCCCAGGAACCTCCCGTACTGCTCATGAACTCACTGTAGTCACTGGGGATATTCCCGTCCTTACCCTGTCCGTACTCATCCTGATATTTGGGTAGGATCATGGGTGTCTCAAAGGTCAGGTTGGAGGTGAAGGTCACTCCGATACCCGACTTTCGCTTCCCGATTTTGGTGGTAATCAGGATGACCCCGTTGGAGGCACGGGCGCCATACAATGCAGCAGCATTGGGACCCTTGAGGACGGACATGGACTCGATATCATCCGCATTGATGTCGGAAATTCCTGTTCCGTAGTCCACCCTTTTATAATTTGCCGTTCCGGAACCAGCCGCTGAACCTAAACCGGAGTTATCCACCGGAATACCATCCACCACATACAATGGCTGGTTGTTCCCGGTCAGTGAATTGTTCCCCCGGATCACTACACGGGAACCGCTACCCGGTCCCGAGGTGCTCTGGGTGATGACCACACCGGCCACACGACCGGAAAGCTGGTTGATCACGTTGGATTCCTTCACCTGGTTCAGGTCGTTTCCGGAAACTTCTGTGACCGAGTATCCCAGGGCCTTTTTTTCCCTGGAGATACCCAGTGCCGTGATCACCACTTCATCCAGCATCTCAACGGAGGGCGAAAGGGTGATATTGATGGTCGTACGGCCATTGATGGCTTCCTGTGTGGACTGGAAACCGATGAAAGAGAAGGCAAGTGTACCGGTCAGGTCGGGCAATTCAATAGAATAATTCCCGTCTGCATCGGCGATGGCACCGATGGTGGTGCCTTCCAGCACAACACTTGCCCCTGGAAGAGTACTGTTGTCCTCGGCAGAAATGACCACACCGGTCACTGTTTGCTGGGCATACAATCCTCCAACTATTAAGAGCAGGAGGAAACCAATGAAAGTTTTTCTCATAGCAAATTAGTTAGGGTTCAGAAAAGTCTAATAAAGAGTAAAAAGTGCATGGGCAGTGCCATGGCGGAGTAGGGTTGTAGATTCCAGATCTTCTAGTGACCAAAATTTACGAAATAGTTCAATTCAATCAAAATTTTACGCATACTAATAAACATATTCGATTCGGAGACCTTATGTCAGGCAAGCGGAATTCCCCCGGACCACTAACCCGAAAAACCTTGATCTATGACAGAATAATCAAATGTTAGGGAATTATGAACGCTTCACCTTAATATTTGTTATTCTAAGTAAAACGTATGAAAACATTACTTCTCATAGGCATGACCCTCTGGATGAATCCCGATTCGGTGATCGTGGATTTTTCCACTGAAAGCACACTCAGCGCATGGAGTATCTTAGATGATGTGGTCATGGGCGGAAGGTCCGATGGAAGAATGCGGATCAACGAGGCGGGGAATGCCGTTTTTTCCGGAACGGTCTCGCTGGAGAATAACGGGGGGTTCTCTTCGGTACAGCGTAATTTCCCGAAAAGCCCGGTGGAAGCTTACCGTTATATTGAGATCCGCTTAAAAGGTGATGGAAAGCGTTACCAGTTCAGGGTAAGATCGGACCGCTCAGAGCGGCACTCCTATGCCTATTATTTCCAGACCGATGGAACGTGGCAAACCATTGTGGTGCCCATGGAGGAGATGTACCCTACCTGGCGGGGGAGGACCTTGAACTTGCCCAACTACCCGGGCTCGAACCTTTCCGAAATCGCTATCTTCATCGGAAACAATAAAAATGAGCAATTCCAGCTTGAGATCGATTACATAAAACTGACTAAAAATAAATACCTGATCGCTAATAGATAGCTTACACGCTGGCTTTCTTTCTTCCAGTTGCTTTGAACCTATGCCGGAAATTCAGATAAAGGCTAATAAGCAAAGCAATTATTAGTCCCCATAAAGTAACTGCGTCTACCAGGGATTGATCGATTTGCAGTTTGGTAAGGCGCGTAAAGAGAAAGCTCATGTAGGAGTCTGGAAGATTAGTGTATCCAAGTTTCGTGAGGATGTTAAAGTGCCAGTCAGTGAGTGGACAGTATCCCAATCCATAAAAGATTCCCAGGAAAAGCCATGATGCAGCGGTCAGCAGGAGGCAAATAAGATTCAGACGTCTGGTAAGCTTCCAGATCCATCCGAACAGGTTGAAGATTACGAGACAGGTATGAAAACCCGTAAAGAAGATGTCAAGAAATTTCATATGTCATTATTTAGTCGTCGGATAATCAGAGCTTCCAGATATCGCGATTTAATCTGCCTGTTGGCAAGTACTTGCTTGAGAGGTGGAAGTTTCAGAATAACACCCAGAATCCCTGCCAGAGCTCTATGACTCCACAAAACATGATTATCAAAAATCAGATTTTGTAATGTACCACGTTCTATGGCCATCATCACTACCCTGTGCGTTCCATCCAGGGGAGTAATAACTCTCGCCGACCTGGGTTTCAGATGGATCCCTTTCGTTGTACAGGTACGAACGCAAACACCACAGCCCAGGCAAATGTCTTCATTCAACCTTGCCTTTTTCATTTTAGGTTTGGCCGGATCGTTGACGGAAACCAGTGTCATAGCTTCTACCGGACAGGCATCTACGCACTTTCCACATCCATTACAATTCTCTTCATTGATGTGGGGGAGGAAGTTGGTCGTGTGGACCGGATTAAAAATTGCAAACCGTCGGGCGGCAATCATGGCCTCACAACAACATGCGCAACAGTTGCAAATGAAGTTCACTTTCGTTCTTACATTTTCACCAAACTGGACCAGCTTATGGTCATAGGCCTCTTGCAACAGGTCGAGACACTCCTGCAGGTCCACATTGCGAGCATTCCCATGTCTGATTAGCGATGCTGCGGTATTATTGAAAGTCATGCATATTTCCTGTGGAGCTGAACAGGCCCGATCCATATGCTGCATTTTATGACGACAGTAGCAGAGCCCAACTCCGCGATGGGTGGCAGTTTTTATGACTTCGCTTGCCCGTTCATAATCCAAAACGTAAAGTGCATCCTGGTTGGATAGCGCTGGCTCATGAACAAATGTGCGACCCATTTGAGTCTCACCTCTGGTAAACAATTCCCGGATAAAATCTTCTTCAACATTTAAGTATTCAAAAAATAATTCGCTCAGTACTTTCTGTTCAATATCGCCCCGCACACGCATCATAGAAAACTCAAAGAAGCCTGCCATCGGGGGTGGTAAGGAGTAAACGGTCTCTCCATTTTGTTCGATATCAACCAGGATTGCGCGGCCCGCCAGTTTATCAAGCGTTTTGTTTGCATCAGTCAGACCCATTTTCCAGATCCGGCTGGCTTTTTTTGCTGTGAAGGGTTTTATGGGCAGGTACGAAACAAGTTCGGCCTCTTTCTCGCTGAATAGTATTTTAAGAATTGAAAACAGCAGTTCAGTAGGAGGGGCCCCCTGGGGAAATCGATTCAGTCTGTCCGATAAATTTGAATAACCGGACTTGATGGTGCGATGTGCCATATCTATCCGCTTGTCATCTGCTAAATAAACCGCTATCTGTGTTCAATTTACTGCAAATATTAATACGAAACTATCGAATCTTCCTGATCTGGATTATTATCGTACGATTGTGCGTATGCAGGAGGAGAAATGAACATGGATCTGCCACCCACAGCTCCACGACTTGTCCTGTGTTCTGAACCAAAATAAGTAACTGCATAAACCACAGATCAATACCGACATTCATTCTTGCATGGTATCCGAGTTAGGCTCTTTTTAGGAGCCAGATCCTTATTTGGCTCATATTCAGTAAGATTGTATATTGCATTTAACCAACCTCACCTGAAATGACCGGTGAATCCGACAAATCCTTCATTAAGAGGCTTTTATTCTTCATTAGCTTTTTTCTATTCTCAATCCCAGTTTATAGTCAGATCGAATCGATCGTATATGATGGATATACGGGAATGGGGCATTCTTATTTGAATGATACAATTACCGTTTGCTGTATAGCCGAGAAAGGCCCTGCGGATAAAAGTGGTGTTCAGTCTGGGGATAAAATAATCGAAGTTGATGGAGTACAGGTATCAGGGGTAGATCTGAGATCATGGGAAATAGCTAATTATCTTTATGATACAGAAGGAAAAGATATAGAATTGACAGTGCTTCGACATGGTGAAGATTCATCTTTGTCATTTCTTATTCAAAGAGAATTTGACAATTCACAATTACGAGAGTGTTATTTTGAGTATTTGGTGGATAGCTCTGGGAATTGGACTTTTGAAGATATTATCACTGATTCAATCAATAGCTTATTCAGCCTTCCACTTTATAAGCAGGTGATAGTATATAGCGTATCTGAAGGGTCCATTGCGGAGGAATTGGGTCTGATGAAGGGAGATTCGCTAATAAGTCTAATTGACGATATTGATTCATACAAATTGAATAATTGGGATCGAGCTGATAGAATTCCTGACTATTATGAACTTGGAGAACTTACGGAAGATACTTCCATTTCAGTTTGGAGAGATAGTTCCATTCTCAATATCGGAATCAAGGATATAATAAATACGGAGCGTTTAGGAATCGAATCTCAATTCCATCATGATCTTCAGCAATCAATAGTATGGATGAAAATTACAATTCATAACAGGATAAAGGAAGATGCAAATTTTCTATTGAATTTTTATCCTGATGATTCTGTGTCTCTCTTTTATCAAGACTATTCCGGTGAAATTTTTAAAAAGAGTACTGGTTCACTTCTATCACCAAAAAAGAAATCATTGGAGATTGGTAACGTCTTTAAAGTAATATTGAAAAAAAATGAGGTTCAGACATTCTACGTGCGATTTGATAGCAAGCGGGAACGTGTTCACAATTTAACTGCAAATAATATTTCAGCAGACTATTACTTCAAAGTCGATAGAATTTCCCGTTTGATAAGTGGTATACTGTTTGGAATGATGATTATTATCGCAGTTTATTACTTAATCCTGTTTTTCTTTACAAAAGAGAGCAGCTATATTCCATTTAGCATTTTCGTTTTATGCCTTGTTATCGTCTTAATGAAAGATTCAGGATATGCCGGTGAATTTCTATGGTTGGATAGAAGGCTTATTATGTCAGAAGGACAGGCAATCGATACTTTTATTGCTGCGCTTACACTAACATTCTTTAATCTTTTCGGAATTACTTATCTGAAATTACGAGAAGAGCTTAAGATTTGGTATAGAATAATTGTCATCTATCTGGCTTCTCTATGGTTTCTGATTATCACGGATGGTTTCCTGAGTTTTATCCTTCACCTTGGTTATGAATCACAGGTCTATAATGTAAACATTGTCATGCAAAGCATAGTATTAGTATTTTCATCTCTTATCCTTTTGCCACCAAGCATAATAAGGATTATCAAAGGTTTTAAATCCTCCTGGTTCTTTTTACTTGGCAACATAGTTCTTTTAGGCTTAGTATTTTATTATTTAAGATTAGGACCATCAATAGGGTATTCTTCTGGTTCAGCTCTTTCAATTGCTTTTTCAATAGCAAGTATACAAATTGGGGCAGTAATCCAGATTATATTATTTGCATTTGCATTGGGGCAAAAAATAAGGGCATCAGAAAATGCAAATAAATTGGCGCAAGGACGTATTATTGAACAGCTTAAAGATAATGAGCAGCTTAAAGATAAGGTGAATAGGGAGCTTGAAACAAAGGTTAGAGAAAGAACTAAAGAAATCAATGGACAGAAAGAAGAGATAGAAGCTCAACGTGATGAGATTGAGGCTCAGCGAGATGAAGTTGAAGCACAAAGGGACGAGGTTGAGGCTCAACGTGATCAATTAAAGGATCATCGTGATGTACTAGTCACACAAAAAAGTGAGATAATCGATAGCATTAATTACGCTCAAAGGATTCAGTCTGCTATGTTACCTCCTGAAGTATATATCACTGAACTATTAAATGAGAATTTTATTCTACATAAGCCCAGGGATATCGTAAGTGGAGATTTCTATTGGATTAAACAGGTGAAGCAATATATTATATTGTTGGCAGCCGATTGCACGGGTCACGGTGTACCAGGTGCATTAATGAGTATGCTCGGGATTAGTTATTTGAATGAGATTGTTGAACGAAGGGAGATCACCCAGGCAAACCAGATTCTGAATGAGCTAAGAAAGCAGATCAAGTTTTCCCTCAGGCAACATGGGCAACCCGACGAAGCAAAAGATGGAATTGATATAGCTTTATGTGTATTGGATCTAAGAAATATGATGATGCAATATTCAGGTGCGAATAGTCCATTGTACTTGATTAGAGATGTAGACGATGTCCCAGAATTGAAAGAAATTAAGGCAGACAAAATGCCAGTAGGCTTTTATCAGGGCAAGGATAAAACATTTACCAATCATGATATTCAGCTTGAGATTGGCGATACATTTTACATGTTCTCTGATGGATTTATCGATCAGAAAGGAGGGCAGGATAATAAGAAATTCATGAGTAAAAACTTCAAAAACCTGCTTCTGGAAATCCATGATCATCCCATGTATGATCAGAAAGCCATCCTGGATAAAACGCTATCAGATTGGATGGGTGTGAATTCTCAAATGGATGATATCCTGGTAATGGGGGTAAGGATGTAATTTGTCCTTGACTTGCGTGTGCTCATCACTAAATCAATGTAATGCAGATTTCATTTCTAATCTGGTATGGACTGCTTATCTATTATCTATTCAACGACCAGGAATTCATCTGCCAGACGAATGTCTTCCGACGAACTGCCGACCAGTATTTCAAATGCTCCCGGTTCCACAACTCGAATCATTTCGCGGTTCCAGATGCTCAGGTCCATTAAATCAACAGTGAATTCCACCTGCAGATCAATTTTTTCAAATCCCTTGAGCAATTTTACGGGTGTGCTTACGGAGCTTACTTTATCATTCAGGTAAAGCTGCACGACCTCTTTCCCTCTGGCATCTCCGGTATTTTCTATTTCAAGCGAAATTCGAAGGTCCTGTCCTTCACTAATTTCTTTGCTTTCTATGTTCAGATTCGAATACTCAAATTGTGTATAGCTTAATCCATGTCCAAAGCAAAATAGCGGGTCCGGAGTGGAGAAAACATAATCGCGTCCTGGTTCCTCAGGTGTTCCCGGCTGGTGATAAAAGCCGCGGCCCGAAGGCTTATAATCGTAAACGACAGGAATATGGCCTGCACTTCGGGGAACAGATACAGGTAGTTTACCGGAAGGATTTACTTTCCCAAACAGTACATCGGCAATGGCATGCCCTCCCTGTTCGCCCGGATACCAGGCCTCCACAATTGCGGGCAGATGTTCCTTCTCCCAGGGGATGGAGTAGGAGCGACCATGAATCATAACCAGTACCACAGGCTTTCCTGTTGCCTCGATGGCGCGAATCAAATCGGATTGTACACCCGGAGGATCCAGGGTGGTACGGTCCAGTCCCTCTCCACAGGTATTGTGTTTATCGAGCTGCTCATCTCCCCATCCTATGCCGGAATAGATAATGCTCGTTCCTCCAATTGCCAGTACAACTATATCGCTTTTTTTTGCGGCTTCAATAGCTTCGTTAAAACCACTTGTATCCAGATCGCTGATGCCACATCCCCGGGCATAGTTAACCTTAATGTCTTCACCGGTCAGCTCTTTGATTCCCTGCAGGAGCGTGACACCATAGGCATTGCTTTTGGTTACTGAATAATCTCCAAACTGAACCTGGTCAGCATTGGGGCCAATCACTGCAATAGATTTTAGCTCATTTTTATCAAGAGGCAGTAGCTGTTCCTTGTTTTTTAACAATACAATGGATTCTTCTGCCATTGCACGGGCATGCCGGATATGTTCAGGCGTATGGATCTTACTGGCCCGGTCTGCAGAAACCTTGAAGGGCTTATCAAATAAACCAGCCCTGAATTTCGCCAGCAATATCCGTTTTACCGCCTGGTCCACAAGCGCTTCATCCAGTGCTCCACTTTCCACCAATTCGATCAATTCGCCATAGGCATACCGGGATGGAGCCTCCAGATCAACGCCTGCCATCAGGGCCTGCATGGCTGTTTCTTTTTTACTGGCTGCCGTGTAATGAAAATTGTGCAGCATTTCAATGGCGGTATAGTCGGAAAAAACATAGCCTTCAAAACCCCATTCTTCCCGAAGAACATCATTTAGCAACCAGCTGCTGGCATGTACCGGAATACCATCTACTTCGTGGTATCCGGGCATAATAGAATAAATATTTGCCTCCTTTATGGCAGCTTCAAAGGGAGGCATATGCAGGCTTCGCAGGTCTCTTTCACCCAGCACTGCGGGGGCGATATTTATTCCTGATTGAGGAGTGCTATAGGCCACAAAATGTTTGGCTGTACACATCAAATGATTTTCAGGAATTCCGATTTTAGTAATGGCCGGATCGCCCTGCATCCCCGTCACAAAAGCCTTCCCCATTTCCGAAACCAGGAAGACGTCTTCTCCAAAACATTCTTCCACCCGCCCATAACGGGGATCGCGGGCCAGATCAAAAAGGGGGGACAGGGCCTGGTCAACTCCGGCAGCTGTAGCTTCTTTTGCAATAATTTCACCCATTTGATGAATGAGTCCGGGATTCCAGGTACTCCCCTGAGCGATGGCCTGGGGAAATATGGTTGCTCCCAATGCCATTTGACCATGCAGGCATTCTGCGATTTGTATGGCAGGAATACCAAGCCTGGTGTTTTCCCTCAGGTAATTGTC
>RCNC010001785.1_pt1 | contig 14552 bp, 8 predicted proteins | sample 2041301 | NCBI WGS metagenome assembly RCNC01 (sample SAMN09708231, study PRJNA481090) | Marine sediment metagenome, whole genome shotgun sequencing project. | biome: marine sediment; feature: ocean; material: sediment; isolation source: Sewage treatment plant 13A marine sediment (STP13A) ... | reverse complement strand
GCTATAAGCAGTGCGGTTGTATTGAGCCTTATTATTTCAATCACCGCAATACCAACCCTTTCGGCAAAGATTCTGGGAAAAGTCAAACAAAAATCTACCCTCAAAGAAAAACAGATAAGCAAGGTTTACTCTTTTGCAAAATGGTTTGTAGATAGCATTGCAAATTTTATTTATTGGATGTGTGGTCGTGTATCCGCCCGTGTGGGTATCGTTGTCCTTATGATATTTTTGGCACTCGCTTTTGTCTGGGTCCTGGCTCCAAAGACCGAATATCTTCCTGAAGGAAACCGTGAGATGCTCTTTGGTATCCTTTTGCCCCCGCCGGGATACAATCTTGATGAACTTGAAGCCATTGGGAAAAATATAGAAAAGGATATTCTTCCGTTGATTGAACATGAAGGAGAAAGCGAAACTGCAAAGAAACTTAATTTACCACCGGTTAAAAATTTTTTCTATGTTGCTTTCGGACAACAAGTATTTATGGGAATTGTTTCAAAGGTCCAGGAAAGAACACGTGAACTGCTTCCTTATGTTTATGGTGTACTGAAAAAAATTCCCGGCATGATAGCAATTGTCCAGCAACCGGGCCTCTTTTCTCGAGGGATAGGCGAGGGAAGATCAATTAAAATAGAAATCAAAGGACCCGAGCTTACCAAACTGATAAGTCTTGGTAAACAAATATACGGTATGTCATCTGAGGCCCTTCCCGGTTCACAAATACGCCCGATACCGGGCCTGGATCTTGGAAATCCTGAGATGAGGATCCTGCCAAACCGTGACCGGTTAAGCCGCCTGGGCATGACTACAGATGATCTCGGCTTAACGGTGAATGTACTGGTGGATGGGGCCAAGGCAAGCAATTACCGACTTCATGGCGATGAGATAGATTTGGTTATCAAAACTAAGGAAGGGAAACTTAGGCGCACTCAAGACCTTGCCGTATTTCCCGTAATCGCTCCTTCAGGAGAGAAGGTGACATTGGGATCTTTGGCTGATATAAGCCTTCAAGAAGGTCCCACCAGGATTGACCACCTCGATTCACAGCGTGTCATTACAATTATGGTAATCCCTCCCCGGAAAATACCTTTAGAGACCGCTATGGATATTATCAGGGACAAGGTTGTAAATCCCATTAAGGCAAGTGGAGCCTTATCTAATCTCTACAGCTTAAAGTTAGGCGGCACTGCCGATGACTTAACAAGAACAAGACAGGCCCTTATGTGGAATTTTATCCTGGCTATTATTATCAGCTATCTTCTTATGTCAGCCCTTTTTGAAAATTTTTTCTACCCTTTTATCATTATGTTCAGTGTGCCCCTGGCTGCTGCAGGTGGATTTGTAGGCCTTTTTCTGGTAAATTCTTTTATTACTTATCAGCCCCTTGATATAATAACCATGCTGGGATTTATAATTCTTGTCGGCATTGTGGTTAATAACGCCATACTTATCGTTTATCAAACCTTAAATAATATTCGTGAAGGAAATATGAACCCGCGTGATGCAATCGTTGAATCAGTGCGCACCCGGATCAGGCCGATATACATGAGCAGCATTACAACGGTATGTGCCATGCTTCCTCTGGTTCTGTCGCCCGGTGCAGGTTCTGAGTTTTACAGGGGGCTTGGCAGTGTAGTAGTAGGAGGCCTTTTAGCTTCAACGATTTTTACTATATTTTTAATTCCCGCTTTACTTAGTCTTGCTTTTGATGCAGCAGAGGTTATTAGGAAATATCTTAACTTTCGCACTTATAGATCAACATAAAAGAGGTGCGCAGTCTGCCGAATACACTTGGTTAAAAATAAAAAACAGTACATAAAGAAAGTACGAAGCTTGAATATTTTAAATTTACCAAATAATAGCAAGTGCCTTCCCCCTGAAATCCTGGCGCCTGCAGGAAACAGAGCCTCTTTTCTCGCAGCTCTGGCTGCAGGGGCTGATTCTATTTATTGCGGAATGAAGCAGTTTTCGGCACGCATGGAGGCAAAAAATTTTAGCCTTGAAGAACTTGACCGTCTTACTAAATTGGCACATAGCATGAAAGTTAAGGTTTATATTGCTTTCAACTCTCTGTTAAAGACTGTTGATTTGGACAGGGCTGCGAATTTTTTGAATGCTCTCAGCCGATGGGTTAAACCAGACGGTCTTATTGTTCAGGACCTTTCACTTGTTTCCCTTGCAAGGCAGACCGGTTTTGCCGGTGAGATTCACCTGTCAACACTTGCCAATGTGAGCTTTCCGGCTGCTCTAAATCTTGTCCGGAAAGAATTCGGGATTGACAGGGTAGTCGTCCCCAGAGAACTTAATATTGATGAGATTAAGGCTCTTGCAAAGGCCTGCCCGGATGGTCTTGAACTTGAGATGTTTGTTCACGGAGCCCTTTGTTACGGCGTTTCAGGAAGGTGCTATTGGAGCAGTTTTTTTGGAGGAAAGAGTGGTCTCAGGGGCAGATGCGTCCAGCCATGCAGGAGGCTCTATACTCAGAAGGGTCAAAAACAAAGATTTTTTTCCTGCCAGGATCTTTCCCTTGATGTTCTATCCAAGGTTCTTTTATCCATTCCCAAAGTGCGGGCGTGGAAGATTGAAGGCCGGAAAAAGGGACCCCATTATGTTTATCACACGGTTAAAGCATACAGGATAATGAGAGATTTCGGCAAAGACCCTGAAAAAAAGAAATTTGCCCTTAGTCTTCTTGAGCTTTCGCTGGGAAGAACAGGTACCCATTATAATTTCTTACCTCAAAGACCCCAGAATCCAGTTAATGTTAAAGGCCAGACCGGATCAGGGCTTCTTGTGGGTAAACTGCAGGGGGCAGGTAAGACGCCTTATCTTATTCCAAGAATGGAACTTTTTCCTGGGGATACACTGCGTTTAGGCTATGAGGATGAGCCCTGGCATGCAGTCCAGACTGTAAGCAAATACATACCCAAGAGGGGACGGCTTTATCTGAAACTTGCTATGAAAAGAAGGCCTGCGAAAGCTGCCCCGGTTTTTCTTACAGATAGAAAAGAGAGTCAACTCAAAAGGCTTTTGTCCGAACTTGAAAAGAAACTAGCTGATATACCTGCATCTAAAGCAACCCTTCAGGAAACAAAAGCCAGGCTTCCCAGTAAATCGTTTAAAAAAGAGCACTCACTTGAAATAAATATATGCAGAATGCCAGGAAAGGTAAAGACCAAAGGCCAGGAGCCAGGTTGTTGGTTGTCTGCTCAGTCTTATAAGGTGATGCCAGGCCGTCTTTATCCAAAAGTCTGGTGGTTTCTACCGCCGACAGTCTGGCCGGATGGAGAAAATGAGTTAAAATCGCTGGTTACACTTGCTCTTAAAAAGGGAGGGCGGAACTTTATACTAAACGCCCCCTGGCAGAAAGCCTTTTTCACAGATATGACTGCAAACAAAAAATCAGGCAAAAGCCTTAAATTATGGGCCGGCCCATTTTGTAACCTGACAAACCCCCTGGCCATAGATGCTCTGGCATCTCTCGGTTTTTCAGGTGCCATTGTCAGCCCTGAACTGAGCAGTAAAGATTATTTAATGCTGCCCAAACAAAGCCCTCTTCCTTTAGGTATCGTTTTGTCAGGCAACTGGCCCCTTTGTGTTTCAAGGATAATCCCGAAAAATATAAGGGAAAGGGAATTTTTTACCAGCCCCAGGGGGGAGCAGGCCTGGGGCAGAAGTTATGACTCTGATTTCTGGGTTTATCCCAACTGGAAGCTCGATATCAGCAAAAAAAAGGATGAGCTTAAAAGGGCAGGTTATCGTCTTTTTGTACACCTTAGCGAGCCTTTACCTAAAGGTGTGAAACTTAAAGACAGACCTGGGATGTGGAATTGGGATATAGAGCTTAAGTGAGGCACAAATGTGCCGAGTGCTTCGCTTGAAGAGCGCTTCGCTTTAGGCCTTAAATCCGCCGCAGGCGGATGCTCCTCAAGGCCAAAGGCCGCTCCTCAAGTCGCGAAGCGACGCTCAGTGCTTGCCATGGCAAGCACTATCGTTTTTGCCTCAGTCGCTCCATCGCAAGGCGCAGACTGGTTTGCATTAGCTTGATTGCCTGTGCAAGCAGGCCGATTTCATCCCTGGACGAAATATTGATCTTCATGTTGAGATCTCCTAAGCTCATGCGCTCAGCTACCTCGGTTAATTTTTTGATGGGTGTAGCAACAGCTCTCGCGGAGATCCAAGCAATTAACAACACTATCACAACTGTAACTATCAGTAAAATTATGGCAAACTTCTGCATCCGTTTTAAATCTGCAAAAACTTCCTGTTCCTCCTGCTGAATTGCAAGTGCCCAGCCATAATTAATTCCCCTTATGTGCCCGATATACTTCTTTTTATTTTCATCTTTAAAGCCGAATGTTTTTGTTGTCCAACCTTCTTCTCTGAAGGCTGCAACCAGGGGATGGGAGCTTATTTTTTTTAGTTTTAATGCATACTGCTTAACCTGGTGGGCAACAACTTTATCCTTATCATCCACCAAAAAAGCAAAACCTGTCTTTCCCTTTTTCCACCTTGCGACATGCTTCGATAATTCGTCAACGGTCATTGCGGCAGCCATCACACCGACAAGTTTATCTTCGGACATAATGGGAACTGCCAGGACAAGAGTCGGCTTTTGGGATGTTTTGCCTATTAAGGTCTGCCAGCTAAGTTTTTTCCCATCAATTATGTCTTTGTAATATTGCCTGTCACCATAATACTTCACTGTTGCATCATCACTTCTGGCCACATTGCTTCCATCCGGTCCTACTGTGAAGGCCAGGTATATGTAAGGGTATTTTTTTTGGATTTGTTGTAAAACAGGTTCCTGTTTTTGACGATCCATGGAAATAACAGATGGGAGCTTTGCCGCAGATTTAAGCACCCATATATTATTATCGATCCAGCTGTTTACCTGGTTCTCCAGTACCTGTGTAGTCAGGGACATGATAAGCTGTGTGTCATTTCTAATTCTAACGCTGGTTTCTTTAAACGTAACTCCCCAGAAAACTGCCATGGGAATCAGGCTTACAAGCAGCATTACAATAATGATTTTTGCAAAAAAGCTAAAATAAGCCTTTTTCTTAATAAAATTCGGGGAAATTTCTTTTTCCGGGGGGGTATCATCAAAACTTTGGTACAGCTCCACGTATTCTTCAGGCTTGTGTTTGGATACCGTTATTATATTTTCACATGAGTTACACTTTAATCTGACCGTATCTTCTTTAATCTTGTTTTCATTTATTCTATATATTTTCCCGCACTCATCACAGGTGACTTCTATCATAATCCGATCCCTCTGTCCTACAACCGATTTTTTTTCATTACCTCGATCATGGCTTTTTTAAACTCGACTTGATTATTTTCCTCAGGAACTTCCCGTGCTATATTGCTAATCAGCTCAGCAGCCTGGTGCCACGGTATTTCGAACATTTTCAGTTCCATTTCAGCTACTGTATCTTCAATCAAAATCTGGGCCATGGGCCCAATTGCCTGTGACAGGTTTAATCTTAAATCCTCAAGAAATTTTTTGCTGAGAAATCGATTCTTTTTTTCAACGGGCTCAATAAGCTTGAGCTTAAGAAGTTTGGACAGTATCTGGTTCAACATGGAGATATCCATGCCGACTTCATTGGATATTTGAAGGAGGTCTTTATTTTCATCAATTACCATAAGCAGACGAATCATATCGGCATTAAGTCGAATTTCATTGCTGTCTGCCGGAGTAACTTTTCTAAAAAACATTTTTGCCAAGTCGGTGGAAACGATATCCATTGAATACCTGTATGGTTGAAAATACTTAAAATTATTGCTAAATAGTCCATTCTATAATAACGGGAAAAGTGCTTCTATGTCAAGAAAAAATAATTAAACCCCCAGCAAAGCCACATCGACAACTCTTCGGACTTTGCTTTGAATAATGTTCTGCTGTTTAATATATTTTATTTTTTTATTCCAGCATGCGTTTGATTAGGTTTCCGGCATCTGATATATCATCTAATACTCATATGTTTGACATGTTCGAACTCCATTTTTTGTTTTTTATTCGATACAGGCAAATGTATAATAAAAAGGGTTCCTTTGGTGATTTTTCCTTCTTTGTTTCTTTCAGACGAAGGTGGACTCTTGACCTCTATCTTTCCATTGTGCTCTTGAATTATACCGAAAGTGACCGCCAGACCGAGACCGGTCCCCTTTCCTACAGGCTTGGTGGTATAAAAAGGATCAAAGATTTTGTCAATTTTTTCGGGCTGAATGCCTTCTCCTGTATCGAGAACGCTTATAACTATCTCATCAAGCTTAACATAATAGTGTGTTGAGATGGTGATCATACCTTCTCCACTAATGGCATCAAACGCATTATTTACCAGGTTGATAATGGCCTGTTTAATCTTTTCCTTATCCCCCACAATAGTCGGTAAATCAGGATCCAGCCGGCGGACAAGGGAAACCTGGTCAATACTGAAAGTGTGTTCTACAACAGAAAGTACGTCTTCTATGGTATCGTTTATATTTAGCGGACTCATCGTACTTGCGGTACGACGGGAGAATCTTAACAGGTCTGATACAATCTTTTTGCAGATCCTGGTTTGTTTTTCGATTATCTTTAGATCATTATACGCCTGAGTGTTATAATCTCCTTCTTCGAGTAGAAGCTGCACATATCCTAAAATGATGCCCATAGGGGTATTGATTTCATGCGCGATACCGGCGATGAGCTGGCCGATAGATTCCATTTTTTGTGCATGGGAAAGCTGTTCCTGGATCCGTTTGAATTCTGTAATATCTCTACCGCTGCATAAAAGTCCCCCAATTTCTCCGTCAGCCTCATAAACCGGGATTTTAAACATGTGAAGCCATTTACTGCCCTTGGGGTCGGATATATTGTTTTCTTTAACCATCGGTTTACACGATTTCAGAATCTCGCGGTCTTCCTTTAGGTATCTTTCAGCCTGTCCTTTGGGGAAGAGATCATAATCGGTTCTGCCGATAATGTCTTGCTCGCTCCTGCCGACCAGGTCACAAAATGACTTGTTTGCAGCCAGATAAACCGATTGGGTGTCCTGCAGTGAAACAAAGTCGGGAGTGGCATCCAGTACAGTCTTGAGAAGCTGGCGCTGTTCTTTCAAAATTTTTTCAGAATTTTGTAATTCGGACAGGTGTGTTTTTAAAGACAGGGCCATGGAGCCAAAACTTTCTGCCAGGCTCTGAATTTCATCACCTGAGCATTTATGATAAACTTGGCAATTTATACAATTCAATATTTTTTGGGCATATTCACCTTCAACACATTTAGGACATAGAGTCCCTGCCAGATACCAGCAGCGATTATAAACTTCTCCGTATGCCGGACATTCTTTTTTGTTGCAGTTCATAATCTCCCAGCAGTTTTTTTTGAGCAAAGGAGCTGTCTGGATATCAAGGTTGCCCATAAGCGCCTGTTCCGAAGATTCATGAAGAATCTTGACACGGCGGGTGACGGGCAGAGCCATCGCTGTACCTACGAATATAGCAATAATAATGACGATTCCTGTTGACAGAAATGTACTCCACCACAAGCGGTTGATCGCTTCCTGTATTTTGGTCCTAAGCAAACCGATCCGGACGGTTCCAAAACGATCTTTATCAATTATGATAGGGAATGCGTAGTCGTAAATAAGCTGTTTGCCTGTATCAAGAAGGCTGATGCTGTATTTATGGATGTTCGAAACAGTATTTGCTTCTTTCAGTTCAACAGGAAAACCACCCTTGAAAGTATGGACAAGAGGTTTATCCATGTCGTTCAGGACGAAGGTATAGAAGATGTCATCACTTAACTGGACTGTTTCATCCACCAGCGTTTTCATGCGCAAAAAATCCATAGCCAGAATAGGTTCTGCCATACGGGCAGCAAGGGTGCTTCCGATGGAAATTCCACGATTTCGATTTTCTTCCAGCAGTGCTTCTTTCATAATCATGCTGACAACAAAAAAGATAACTATCCCAAGAAGCAAAAGCAGAGAAAAAAGACCTAAATAAATTTTACTCCGAAAACCGAGTTTCATGACATATAGTTCTGTCCAATATGAATTTATGCGTTAAGATTGAAAAGCAAGATATATGAACCGATCCTGCCCCGACGGAATTCGCATAATGACCGCTTCGCTTGAGAAGTCAAAGGCAGAAAGGTACAGAGGCAGAAGTGGAAAAATGAAAAACTGTAGGCCTCAGATTGTTTAGTAAAAATCAATAAGGATAGTAATTCAAAATTTTTAATTCTTACAGATTGCTCCTGCTGCCTTTGAGCCTTTTAAGCTTGTTCCTTTGGTTGCTCAATGATGGTGAGGACTTACTTCTCCAACTAAATTTTATTTTGTCGCAAAAAAGCGCTAAAATGGTTCTCAAGTTCTTAAAAACCCATACCAAGAGTGACTGCCAATTTTCTTACAGGATTAAAATCCTTGTCAACAGAAGGAATGACACCCATAATTCTGGCCGTCTGCAGTATTTGCCTGTGTTCTTTTCGACTTAAGTTGAGTTTCAATAGAGCCTGTTTGATCTTTTCCACAATTTCCGGGGCCAGATCTTTTCTTGCGGAATAGACCCATCCTGGGTACCATCTGGAACTGGCAACAACTCTTATTTCGTTGATGTCAATTTTGTCCGAAACAACGTTTAAAGTTCCTTCCCGTATTGTACCGATATCGTATTTCCCTGCATAAACGGCCAGAACCACCTTTTCCTGTTTGCCGCCTGGCCCTGGAGAAAAGGCAATTTCGCTGAAATCCGACTTTGTGAGACCATGGTTATAAAAATGTCCCAGGGGATAGAGGTATCCGCCTGCGGAAGTACGATCAACAGCAATCCATCGTTTACCCCGGCAATCGGCAATGCTTTTAATGCTCCTGTTGTCAGAACGACAAATGATCTGTCCGCGAAAATTTTTCCTGTTATTCATTTCAACAACACGGGAAAATGCACGGGCACCGTAACTGTTTGCTATTTTTATATAGATAAACGGGTTTGAATAGGAAATGTCGATTCTTCCCTGCCCCACCATTTTTATATGTTCGTTAAATGTGTCGGGAAATATCTGTTTTATATTCAGTCCCGTTTCTTTTCGCAGGTATTCGACCAATAAATGATGCCGGTGATAAGAGACAGTGTGTGAATATTGGGGGAGATAAGCATAGGTGATAATATTTTCATCTTCTCTTAAAATAACCTTCTCTCTTTTGCTCAGGTCTATTCTTTGAGCGGGTTGCTCCTGGCTGCATCCTGCCAGTAAAAAAATCAAGATCAATATCGGGCTGAACAACCTTTTCTTCATCAATTACATGTCCCAAAATCGTAGATTATCCTTGGATAACAAATTAGGATCATCGCATTAATAAAGCGATTTGGCAAGGTTATTTTGAGATTGGCGGGGTTGGTCCTTTTGGGCAAATCATACCAAAAGGTAGATCTATGGGTGACCTCTTGATTGCTGAGAATAGGCTGGCCTGAGGGTTGTTTCAGCTGTTTTGATTTACAGTTTATGGAGGTTATTTATCTGAACAATATGATAGCTTGCATCCTTGATAGAGACCCTGGGACAGGGTCGTTTCACTTGAAAACCGGTCTTTAGCTTTTTAATACGGTTTCCACCTTTTTCTCCAGTTCTTCCTTATCTAACGGCTTAACACAGTACTCGGTTGCTCCCAACCTTAGGGATTCCAGCGCCGTCTCTACGGTAGGGTAACCGGTGAGCATGATGGCGCGTATTGAAGGAGTTATTTTTTTTAGCTCCTGCAACACCTCAATACCGTTCATCTTTTTTAATTTGATATCCAGAATGGCCAGGTCTATCTCATTGGACCTTGCATAATCTAAGGCATCCTCCTCTTCTGTAAAGGTAAATACTTCGTGGCCTTTTTTTTGCAAGATCCTTTTTACAAGGGTACCTGCATCCAACACATCATCTAATACTAATATTTTGGCCATCTATTAACTCCTCTTTATTTTCTCTATCTTTCGAGAAGAAAATGTGTATTATAAAAAACGTGTTTTTTCAATCCTTACCCACAATATCCTATCATTTTTAATATTTTATCTCATTTTTATCCTGATGATGCCGCACATAATAAGGATCTGTTTATAGCTAAAGATAGTTTTAAGGAGGAAAAAATCAGGTAATTTAAGATGAAACCACTTACACGTTAGCCCGTTTTGCTTTGTCAGCAGATAGCCTTTTCTCTCCCTTTGAATCAACGGCCGGGCCAAAGTTGACCCGGCCGTTTAAGCAGACTGAATTTTGCAAGTTATATCTTTTCTACCCTGGTTTTTATGTACTTGAGCAAAGGTGTGCCACCCACATTCTCGGTTGTATTCGGTTTCATTATGCCTGGAGTGTTGACTCCACCGAACTGGGGAAACTTAGGATCAGCTTCCAGTCCCCGGGCATGTCCAAAGCCTCCTGCTGAACCTAAAACTCCCTGCATGATGGACCAGGTGGGTTTAGCAACAATTTCAACTTCACCCCAGGGAGACGTGAGCCGCACCTTGTCATTTTCCTCTATCCCCAATTTTTGGGCATCCAGCGTGTTGATCCACAGAGTATTCGTTCCATTGGTATTCATAAGCTGGTAATTGCTGAAGGTCGATGAATGTTCATGGGTGAATAACCGGAAGTTTCCGAATATGAAAGGATATTTTTCATCAGGCTGCAAATCCTTCTCCGGCTCATTATAGTCAGGCAGAGGGTCTATTCCCTTTTCCTGAGCCACCGGGTTCAAGAAGTTATACTTTTCAGTCTTGCTCGTACCAGAGGAGCCATATCCATCAGGTGTATTGATGGAATTCCACTTTTTATATTTGTAATACTCGGCTTCATCAGTAATGATAAACCCTTTTTCTTTCAACTCGTCAAAAGACCACTGCATACCGGCCATCTGATTCCGAAGAGCTTCCTCGATGTTTTCCCATGGGAAGTGCTTACCCAGGCCAAGTCTTTTGGCCAACTCAACCGTTATTTTCCATATTGGTTTAGAGTCATACATGGGCTTTACCACCTCGGCATAATATGCGATGAATGCCTCATAAAGCCAGTCAGGCTTTATCTGGCTTTGTTCCAGCCAGGTGGCATCAGGAAGAATCACATCACATAAAAGGGCGCTGTTGCACATAAAAGCCTCAATGGCTGCTTTAAACTCCATTTTTTCAATCGCCTTGGTTGTAGCCGCCTGGTTCCCCCAGGAAAGCACCGGATCTCCATACCAGATAATCATACCTTTTAGTTTCCCGGCCTCAACATCGGACAGAAGATAAGCCGGCGCCCATCCAGCCCAGATACCAAATTTGTTGAGTTTGGGAGCAGAACCCTTGGGTGGTTTTTCCTGTCCTTCTCCCCATGCAGGTTTTAATTTTCTTTTAAATGGCAGGGATGGTCCGCCAGGTGCATCAAAAGTGCCACAGAGACCGTTAATGGCCTGGAGCGAGGCGGTGGCATACATGCCATTTGGAACCTGGGCCAAGCCTGTCCAGGAGGCTGCACCTTTGTTTTTAGCTCCAGCGAACTCAAGGGCTATGCGCTCGATTGTTCCGGCAGGAACACCACTTATTTCAGAAGCCCACTCAGGAGTACGGGGATTGCCGTCTTCTTCGCCCATCAATCTTTTCTTGAATTCATCAAACCCGTGGCTCCATTTAGCTACAAACTCTTTATCATAAAGATCGTTTTTAACAATTACATAACACATGGCCATGGCAACAGCAGCATCTGTATTCGGCTTTAAGGGAATCCATTCGGTAGCCGCAGCTGCAGTTTCAGATCTCCTGGGATCGAAGACTACTAGCTTGGCGCCTCTCTTGAGAGCAGCTTTAAGCTGGGCGGTCTTGCGCTGACTATAAGAAGTTGCAAATTCGTTCATTCCGAAGTGGAGAATATAGTCGGATTCCTGATAGTTAATCCAGGGTCTCTTGTCGGTGAGGTTGTGTTCATTAGCCATGCGATTGGCATTGTCACACATAGGACGATGGGTAGTTTTTGGACAGCCCAGGTGGTCAAAGAGGGCCTCGTGAATCCAGTTTGCAAAGTCGTTGCCACGGAAGTAACCCAGTTTATCATGCTCTATACTTTTTATTCCATCAGCAAGTTTATCCAGCGCTTCGTCCCAGGTTGCTTTCCGAAAGCGGCCGTTTTCTTTTATAAGTGGAGATTTCAACCGGTAAGGCGAATAGACGTGTTTAACAGCGGCTGCACCTTTGGGGCACAACCTGCCACCACCTTTAGGGTCACCGTTGAGACCGGATACGCCGGTAAGAATGCCGTCCTTAACCTTGGCTGTCATACCGCAGAGTGCCCCACAGGTATAGCAGTGAGTGGGTATTTTCTTTTCCGCTTCCGCTTCTACGGCACCTTCAACCAGTGTAAAGTAAGCGGGATCAAGGTTAAGTACTTCACAGGCCGGAACCATCTTTCTGGTAACCTCTTCGCCCCTTGTAAAACCCTCCAGCCTCATGCTCTCACACATCATGGCTCCCCGGGTAAAATGGGCCAGCCCCTGATAAAAATCGGTCTTTGTAGATCCAACAAGCTGGTCGCAAAAGGAAGATACCCACTTTGTATACTTGGTTTTGAAAAAATCTCTGTATAGATCTTCATTCCCATTTTCAAGGAGATAGCGAAGAAACTCCATCTGCACTGCAATGTGTTCCTCCAGATCTTTGTAATCTGGATTCTTAGAAACACCTGCTTTATGGAAATACTCTCTGAGCTTAAAAACGGGTTTCTGCATCACCACCGGGTCTCCGGTCACATGGCAGGACTCATACGGAAATACAGGATTGACACCGGCGTTCAGAAAGATATCAGCGTAATCGTAGCTGAGCTCTTTCTGAAGCTTTTCAGCATCATTGTCTTTTAAGCACCTGGTTATCACCTCTGCACCATTTATCAAATCAAGAAACCCGCAACCTGTTACAGATTCGTTGAACCCGTCCAGGAACTCATCCTTTTGCATCGCCTTAATCAGCTCTAAAGATATCTCGTCACGAAAAAGGGTGGAAAGAAACTGGTATCTCTTTGCCCGCGAATTCATATACTCTGCATCCATAAAATCTCCTCCTTAATCTTACTTTTTGAAGTTTATTAAAGCTAAATACCAAACTAATAATGTCTATCAAGAGATAAAAGAAAACAATTTTTAATCTTTGTAGTATAAGCAATATTCGTACCAGCAAAAAGAATAAACTTAAATAATATCAATTCAGCAATGTATGTATAAAAAATAATTAATTTCAATGATATGAGAATATTCAGCTTCACTTTTTACTGTTTTAAATCCTGTCTAAAAGTAAATTTTATAATAAAAGTGCATTATATTTAATGCATTGATAAAAAATATTTGCACCAATATATCATGTTTGATTTACAACTAATTTTCAAGATCATGGATGGGTGCAAAATAATTTATGCGGATTTAAATTTACTCTGCCCGGCTAAATAAATCTTTTTGATTTTATTTTATCAGTATCAATAGCACTGTATCACATTGCTTTTAATACATTAATCGACTTCTTGTTTAAGTATAATCGATTTATTGATTGTTTTTAACTATTAATGGCATATAGCTTGCTTACCTTTTCATAATTTAAGGTTATATCCGGAGCACAATGATTAGCATAAAGGAAAAGGCCCCTTTGCTTGGGAAAGTCGCTTATTGCATTCTTACAGGTATATTCGGCACGGCTGTTCTTATAATCTTTTTAGCGGTTTTCATGGAGCTATACCGTATTGTATCGTTTATACCATGGATAATTGCATTTAATACGGCGATGACTGGATATTCCCTGATAGACAAAACAAGGGATACCTTAAAGTATAAACAGATATCCTCGATTAGTGCAGGTATTTTAAACGTTTTAATTACTTATTTTATTTTAATTATAATATCTTTTTATTTGTTTGGCGAAAACCTGTTTACAAAATTGGATTTTGCGCTTTTTCTGGTAATAGGCATTGTTTGCAGCGAATTGGGTGCGCTGCTGGCAATAAAATATTTTAAATTGAAAAGATGAATTCGTAAAAAAGCGGATTCATCTGGGTTTAAGTTTTAGTTTAAAGTCCCGCCAGGCGGGATTTTATAAATTAGTTAAAATTTAAACCGTTCCTTAAAAGTGGACTTTACTTTTTATGGAATTATCAAAAGAAAGGGGGTCGCTTTTTATAAATGTCGTTTTTTATAAATTGGGAGATGATTTTATTAAACTTAAAAGGAGGAACAAATGAAAAAAATTTTACCATTGTTTAGTGTGTTACTTTTAGCAGCTGCCATTGTCATAGCAGTTCCAGGCAGTTCTATTGCTGGAACTACAATATCTGCTGCTGATTACAAAGCCGGCGACAAGGTTACCATAGAGGGTGCCATCGAACCGGGCAAGGATCTGTATATCGCCATTGCGCAGTCGAAAATGTTTGCACCAGCGGATACAAAAGGAGTCCATGAAGTCAAAAGGTTGAAAAAAGATGGGAAGAAAAAAAAGTTTAACAATGATACAAAGATCCCACCGCTTTATTATATGCTCACTACCAATCCTGATGCCTTTGGTAAAGAGGG
>RCNC010001784.1_pt1 | contig 14558 bp, 11 predicted proteins | sample 2041301 | NCBI WGS metagenome assembly RCNC01 (sample SAMN09708231, study PRJNA481090) | Marine sediment metagenome, whole genome shotgun sequencing project. | biome: marine sediment; feature: ocean; material: sediment; isolation source: Sewage treatment plant 13A marine sediment (STP13A) ... | reverse complement strand
ATTTCAGACACACCACCCAGGTCAACCCGAAACTGGCCCGATCCCCCGCCGATCCAGCACCGCCACCAGGAAAAACGTCACCAGGCTGACCCCCCACAAAAAATACACTGGATGCGGCACCATCCTCCAATCCGCCGGCGCAACCAACCACACCACAAGCGCCAGCTTCGTCATCCCCAGGGTCCAAACAGCCGACCCTCGACGACACCACTGCGGCGCCAGCATGGTCATCAAAACGATCAGGGTATAGCTGGTGGTCAGCGTCAGGGCCACCAGCAGCATCTTCAGGATCCCCGTCACCGTCAGCGCCAGGGCGAACGTCACCAGACTGATGACCGCTACCGTCACCCGGCAAACCCACTGGTCCCGCGAAGCATCGATCTCCCACGGCCCGAACCGCCGGATCAAATCGTTGGTCACCAGCGTAGCACTGCCCAGCAGCAGTGCCGAGGCCGTACTGACATCGGCCGCCCACAATCCCGCCAGGATGATCCCCGCCGCCAAGGGATGCAGCCCCAACACCACTTTGGGAAGGGCTTCGGCCGGCACGATCCCCGGATAGAGAACCGCTGCCGCCATCCCCAGCAGCGCGCTGATGAAACCCACCGGAGCGATGATCGCCGCGCCCAGCAGATATCCCCGCGCGGCCGTCTTCTCATCCTTGGCCGCAAAGCCCACCTGGATCACCGACTGGGTGGAGTGGGCCATGGTGATCATCACGATGAACCAGGCCAGGATCAGCCCGCCACCCACGGCGCCCAGGTCGAACCCGGGATGGCCCGCCGGCAACTTGGCCTGCAGCCCACTGAATCCTCCCAGATCACCCAAGGTTAATATCGCGCCCAGCACGATGCCGACATAGATGACGATGACGTTGACGACATTGGTCAGACCGGCCGCCCAGAATCCGCCGATGAGGGTGATGCCCACGAAGACCACCGCCGTGGCGGCCATGCCCCCGTGGAAGGAAAAGACTTCGGGCATCAAAGAAGAGAGGATGGCCCCGCCGGCGACGTATTGCAGCGAGGTGATCACAACCTGGATCACGAGCTGTCCGAGCACCCCCAGCAAACGCCCGCCCACGCCGTAATGGCGCTCGAAAAGTTCAGGTAGGGTGGTGATTTCCCAGCGGCGATAACGACGGGCGGCGAACAATCCCATCACCACCGCGCCCGCGGCCCAGGCGGCATTGTACCAACCGGCCGAAAGACCCGAACCGTAGGCCCGCTCGGCCACGCCGATCGTCGAGGCCCCGCCCACCGCCAGGCCGGCCAGCAAGGATGCCACCACGATGGTCGGCAGCCCGCGTCCGGCCAGCAGGTAACCCACCGCGCCGCCGCCGCCGCGCGTGTTCAGGCGGCGTGCCCACCAGGTGACCGCAAACAGGGCCACCAGGTAGAACACCACCACCAGCAGGGGAACGAGATGGGCCACGGGTTATTGCACCTTCAGCCGCACGTCCACGGCCACCGGCGCCTGGCCTGAGGGGTAGGCGAAGATCGGGTTCAGATCCATCTCCACGATTTCGGGGAAGTCGGCTGCCAGGATCGACACCCGCACCAGCATCTCCGACAGCGCCGGAAGGTCGACCGGCTCGGTGCCGCGGGCGCCACTGAGCACCTCGAAGCCCTGGATGGCGCGCACAAGTTCATCGGCCTCAGGCAGGCTCAGCGGGGCCACCGCGGCGGCCACGTCCTTCATCACCTCGACGAAGATGCCGCCCAGGCCGAACATCACCAGACTACCGAGGCCTTCGGAGGCCGCCACACCGGCTATGAGTTCGCGTCCCTTGGGCGCCTGTTCCATCAAAAGGAAGGCCTCGTCGGTGCCGAAGCGGGCTGCCATGCCGTCGTAGGCCTTCTGCAACTCGTCCAGGTTTGCGATGTCCAGGACGACTCCGCCTTCATCGGATTTGTGCACCACATCGGCCGATTCGATTTTCAGCACGCAAGGGAATCCGGCGATGTCCGCGGCACCATTCAGCCCCCGGGGTGTCGAAAAACCGGCCATGCGGGGTGACCGGATGCCGTAGGCGCTGAGCACGGCGAAAGCGTCCTCCTGGGTGAGGTAGCTGTCCTTCCCGCGATATCCTTCAATGATGGCTTCAGCCGCAGCGTGATCGGTCTTCAAGTCGGGCAGGTCTTCGCGAACCCGGTCGCGCAGAACTGAGTAGCGGGTCATGGCCGCCAGGGCCCGCGCTCCGTCTTCGGCGAACTCGTAAACCGGCAGGTTGGCCGCGCGCAGCTGATCGATCAGACGGTAGTTCTCGCTGTAGGTTTCCACCACCACGACCACCGGCTTGTTGGACACCTCGGTGGCCTCCTTGATGCGCACAGCGATGGCGTCGATGTCCGTGAACGGCGCGGTCACGAAAAACACCATCACCATGTCGGTGTTTTTCTCGGCCAGCAGGGTGCTGATCGCCGCGTGGTAATGGTCCTGGTTCGCGGTGGCCACCACATCGACCGGGTTGCCCAGGCTGGCTTCGGCGAACTGGGTTTCCTGGAGGCGCTTTTTGCCCTCGTCCGACCACTTCGCGAGCTCCAGCCCCTGCCCGATGGACTCGTCCACCGCCTGGATTCCAGGGCCACCGGTATTGGTGATGATGCCGATGCGATTTCCCGGCGGCGGGTTCTGGGTGGACATGGCGATGGCGGCCTTGATCATTTCGTCCGTGTCGGTAAAGGGCACCACGCCGGCCTTGCGGTACATGGCCTCAGCCATCTTCACCTGGTCGACCAGGGCCCCGGTGTGTGACGACACCGCCTTGGAACCTTCGGCGGTTCGCCCGGCCTTGATGGCCAGGATGGGTTTGTGGGGCGTAATGGCCGCCGCCGCTTCCAAAAACGCGCGGGGGTCCTTGAAGCTCTCGGTCTGCATCATGATCGCGCGCGTGCCGTCGTCCTGGCCGTAGTAGGCCAGGATCTCGGGCATGGTCAGGTCACACTCGTTGCCGTAGGAGCAGTACATCCTGTGCCCGAGGCCGACGTTGTGCAGATGAAGCTTGAGCATCTCGCCCATGCCGCCGCCCTGGGCGATGATGGAGATGTTGCCCGGCTTCTGCGGCACGAAGGTGAAGTTGGCGTAGACCGACACCTCGGGGTCGGCGTTCTGGATGCCCTGGCTGTTCGGCCCGAAAATGCGGATGCCATGCTTGTGGGCCGTCTCGACCATCTTACGTTCGAGCTCCACGCCCTCGGGACCCACTTCCTTGAAACCCGCCGAGTGGACGATGGCGAACTTCACGCCCTTTTTCCCGCACTCCTCCAGCACCCCGGGCACGTATACGTTCTTGATGGAGATGTTCACCAGGTCGATGGTGTCGCAGGGCACATCCAGGATCGACTTGTAGGCCTGGATGCTGCGGATGGTCCCCCCTTTGGGGTTGATGGGAAAGACCGGGCCGACAAAACCGTAGTTGACCAGGTTCTTTACCACGATGTGACCGATGGAGAAGGGGTTTCCCGAAGCGCCGATCACACCCACGGCGCGGGGCCTGAACAATCCGTCGAGCATGCCTGGTTCCTCTCTGCTAGGCGATGGCCAGTTTACGGGCGGTCAGGGCGGCGCCAAGTGCGCCGGTGAACTGGGGGGCTTCAGGTACGACCACCTCCCGGCCCAAACGTCCTGCCAGGATCTCCACGATGACCGGGTTGTGGGCCACCACGCCACCGGTGGCCATGACCATTCCGTCCAGGGGATCCATTTCGAGGATGCGGTCCACCACGGAGATAAAGGCCCCGCGTACGATTCCTTCCACCGGTGCGCCCTGCCTGAGATGGGAAAGGATCTCGGTCTTGGTGAACACGGTGCAGAAACTGCCCAGCCGCACGGGCTCTTCTGTGCTGCCGGCCAATTCGTCGAGGGCCGCCACTTCCAGATTCAGACGCAGGGCGATCTCCTCGATGAAGGCGCCGGTGCCGGCGGCGCACTTGCGGTTCATTTTGAATTCAAGGCGTTTGCCCTCATCGTCCAGGTGGATGACCTTGTTGTCCTGGCCCCCGATGTCGATGATGGAAATCGCCTGTTGAGCGTGATGGTAGCAACCGGCACCATGGCAGTGGATCTCGGTGCGGGTCTCGCCCGCGAAATCGGCGTTGGTGCGGCCGTAGCCGGTGGATACACTCCCCGCGGGGTCTCCCGCCAGGCCGGCTGTGCTCAAGGCTTCATCAAGACATTGCCGCGCCGTGCCGCGGTAGTCGACGCCGGAATGACGTAGGGCCCTGGACAGCACCTTTCCATCTGCATCCAGCAGGACCAGTTTGGTCGCCGACGCCCCGATGTCCACGCCGCAATAAAAGTTTCCCGCCGGATTGTTCATGTGCCTCATCGACTCTCATCGATCTGCTCGACCAGGGCTTCGAACTGGGTGCGGGCCTGCTCTTCCGAGTACATCCGCAGGTCATTGAGATCGCCGTTGATCGTCACATGGGGCAGGCCAGTGGAGCGGGTCATGCGCTGGGGCATGCCGTAACGACAATTGGAATTATTGGGGCAGGTCTTGGCGTCGTGGTAGATGATTCCGTCAATGCCGTAGTCGGTGAACATGGTCTTGAGATAGGCCTCCTTGAAATCTTCGCTGCGCACGATGAATAGTTCGGTGTAACTGCGCGCCATGGCTTCGAAGGGATCGTCAAGCTTCATGGGCTCGAAGATCCAGCTGTTGCAGTACGTCGAAGCCACCACGCAGGCCCCTTGGCCGGCGAACTGCTCGGCGTGATCGCGTAACTTGCCCCAGACAGGCATGCCTTCCCAGTACAAGCGCAGTTTTTCGCCCTCGACGGCGGCCACCGAGTCGGCGATGCGCTGCTCGAGTTCGGCGATCAGCACCGGATAATATTCCTCGGCTGCGGGCGTGCCGCGCAGCACTACTGCCGGCCCCATGTGGATCGTGCAGTCGAAGAACGAAATAGGACTGGGCTGGTGGGCCGCCAGTTCCAACACCCTTTTCCACAACTGGGTGCAACGATACGACGAGGCCACCACTTCCTTCAGCCGGCCGAGGTCGAACTTGCGTCCGGAGACCTCCTCCAGGATCGGGATCAGGGCCTTGTGCTGGGCGATCAGTCCGTCCAGGTGGTCCCGCGTGATCTTTCCCAGACCCCGCTGGGTGTCGATACCGGCCATGGGTACCCCCCACTCCCGCTGGTAGAAGGCGAACCACTCCTGCACGTCCCGACATTGGTTGGTGTTGTAGACCAGTATGTCAGCCTTGGGCACACCTTTCATGCCGAAAGCTTTCATCAGGGGGGTCTGCTTCTTGAGGTACGAACCCACGTCGCTGGTCAGATACGAGCAAATGTCCGGCGAATACCCCTGGGCATTGGCCGCCGGTATCAGATCAGCCGCCACTCGCGACGAGCCCAGCACCGCGCCGTGATTCTCGGGGAAATAGACCAGAAAACCGAAGGATCGCAGCAGCTCCGCCGGCCCCACACTGGTGCACCAGGCGATCTTCGGGCGGTCCGGATCGGTGGAATTCGCAGCCGCGTCGAGTTCCAGAAAGTGGTCAGCCATGAGTTGACGCATCAAGCCGGTGGCCTGGATTTTCTTGATGAGGGGGTCACTCATGGCCTGGGATCTCCTTGGCTGGATTGAAGAAGAGGTTTTCAGGGTTACCTGATTTTGGCAAAATAGTCAAGATTGGTGGGCATTTCGGGCCTCCTGGTGCTTTCCAGGTTGAAATCCCCCCTCCGAAATGGGAGAATGATTTTTCGAAATCAGACCCCCGCCTGTTCAGCCCCACCACACCCAAGGAGGACCCCCATGATCGTCGGCGTCATCGGTTCCGGCTCCATCGGCCCGGACCTTGCCTATGGTTTCGTTTCCGCCCTTGCCGGCGACGCGGACAGCCGGGTTATCCTCCACGACATCAAACCCGAAGCCCTTGAAGCCGGTCTGGCCCGTATCCAGGGTTATGTCAAAAAGGGTGTGGATCGCGGCAAACTCAGCCCCAAGGTGGCCGCGGCCATCGGCGAAAGACTTGTCACCACCGGCGAGCTGTCCGACCTGGCCGGATGCGATTACGTGCTTGAGGCGGCCACCGAGGATCTGGCCATCAAGAAGATCATCCTGGGCAACCTGGAGAAGGTGGTGCGGCCCGATTGCCTGATCGGGTTTGCGACCAGTGGACTGCCCCGGGCGGAGATCGCCGCGGAAACGGTCCACCCCGAACGCTGCTTCGTGAACCATCCCTTTTTTCCCGCCTGGCGCGCCATGCCCATCGAGGTCGTGCTGTCGGACCACGCCGAGTTCAGCGAGCGCATGCTGGCGACCCTGAAACGTCTCGGCAAGGTGCCAGTGATCACGGCCGACGTTCCCTGCTTTGCCGCTGACGACATCTTCTGCAACTACTGCGCCGAGGCGGCGCGCATCCAGGTCGAAGGCCTGGCCTCGGTGTGGCAGGTGGACAAGATCGTCAACGATGCCATCGGGGGCGGCGGGCCGTTCAACGTCATGGACCTGACGCGGGGCAATCTGCTGAACGTCAAGTGCCTGAAACTGATGCAGGAGGCCGCAACCGGCAGCGAATGGTTCGCCCCTCCGGAGGTTTTTTCCACGCAGGCCAACACTCCCTGGCTGGACCACAAGAATCCCGGCGACCCCGCGTACAGCGCCGAGCTGGGCAAACAAGTGCTGGATCGAATTCTGGCCGTCCTGCTGGGCCGCACATATTTCGTTGCCGACAACGACATCTGCGATCCCGCTGATCTGAATTGGCTGACGAGCAACGCCCTCGGTTTCAGCCAGGGCCTGCTGGATCTGGCGGCCGAGTTGGGTGTGGACCGCGTGCACGAGATCTGCACCACATATGCCGCGTCCAATCCCGGCTTTATCGTGCCCAAGAGCATCGGTGATAGAGTTCTGGTGGACTTCAAACGCAACCTGCAGGTGGAACAGGACGGCAACCTCGCCACGGTGACCATCAAACGGCCCGAAGTGCTGAACGCCCTGAACGATCAGACCATGAATGAACTGAGCGCGACCTTCGACGAATTGGGCGCCGACGATTCGGTCGCCGGCATCGTGGTCACCAGTTATGGCGGTTCCTTGGCCGGAGCGGACATCAACGAACTGGCCGCCCTGGCCACACCCGAAGAGGCGGCCGACAAATGCCGTCGCGGGCATGAGGTCCTGCGCAAGATTGAAAACTTCCCCAAACCGGTGGTCATCGCCGTGAATGGGCCGGTGCTCGGCGGCGGCGCCGAGCTCTCCATGGCCTGCCACGCGCGGGTCGTGGGCCCGAATCTGATGCTGGGGCAGCCCGAAGTGAACCTGGGCATCATCCCAGGTTATGGCGGCACCCAGCGGTTGCCACGCCTGATCGGGCTGGAAAAGGCCGCCGGGATGCTGCGCACCGCGAGCACTATCGGAGCGGCGGAAGCTTCCGAACTCGGCTGGGCCGTCGGTGAGCCGGCGGCCGATCCGGTGGCCGCAGCCAAGGCCGCGGTCACCGCCCACCTGGAGGGGTCAGCGCCCCTCAAGCCTCTGGACCCCGGCCCCATCGAAGTACCTTCCACCTTGCCCGACGTCGACATCGGCCACCGTTCCCTGGCCATCGACCGCATCCTGACCGACTCCCTTTTTGCCGGCCTGAAGACCGATCTGGACAGCGGTCTGGAGATCGAGGCGCAGGCCTTCGCCCGCTGCAAGGAAACCGTCGATTACGGTATCGGCATGATCAACTTCATACAGAACGGACCCCGGGTGCCCGCGGTCTTCATGCACGAATAGACGGGAGACGAGCATGACCAGCAACAGCCGATCCATCGTCATCCTCGACGGCGCACGCCGCACCCCGCGGGCCGATATCCTGATCAAGAACCGCGAACCTGGTTTGTTCTCGCGTTTTGCGACCACCGCCCTGGGTGGTCTGGCCATCGAGGCCACCCTGGATCACACCCCGGTGGACAAGGAACTGATCGGGCACGTGATCATGGGGATGGCCTCGCACAGCCATCGCGACAGCATCTACGCCGCCCAGGGCATGGCCTGGCGGGGCGGTTTGGCCGACGACGTGCCCGCCCTGACGGTGGCCCGCATCTGTGGCAGCGGCGCCGAAGCGGTGGCCGTGGGCATGGAGCACATCCTGGCCGGCATTCGCCATGACCGGGAGCGCCCCTTCCTGGTGGTGGGCGGGGCCGAGAGCATGCAGTACCCCTTCAGCGCCTACGATATGCGGGGCCGAAAGGTGGGCACGGCGATCCAGAAGTACGGTCCACTGGATCCGCGCGGCCTGCCCCGCGGCGCCATGCTGCAGGATTCATTATTGCTGGGCCTGTATGATCCAGGCGCCGGCCTGGCCATGGCCAACACGGCCGAAGAACTGGGGCGGAGGTATGACATTTCCCGCGAAGAGGCGGACACCTTCGGCCATCGCTCCCACATGAACGCCAAGGCCGCCCGTGATCAAGGAATGTTCGCCGAGGAAATCGAGCCGGTCACCCTTCCGGGCAGCGGCGGGCAGGACGACGTCGTAGTCGAGCACGACACCCACATCATGGACAATATCAGCCTGGCCAAGATGAGCCGACTTTACCCGGCATTCGAGGCCGGAGGGATCATCACCGCCGGCAACGCCAGCGCCGTGGTGGATGGCGCCGCCGGCATGGTCCTGGGGCTTGAGGACGATGCCAAATCACACGGCCTGAAACCTCTGGCACGGGTGGTAGCCGTCGGCACGGCCGCCTGCGACCCCCGGATCATGGGCTGGGGCCCGGTGCCCGCGACACGGCAGGCTCTGGAACGGGCCGGCCTGTCCGGAAGCGACATCGACCACGTCGAGTTGAATGAAGCCTTCGCGCCCCAGGCCCTGGCCTGCCTGCGGGACTTCGCCGACATGGGCATCGACCCGGAGAAGGTCAACCCGCAGGGCAATGCCATCGCGTTGGGTCATCCGCTGGGCGCGACCGGCGCCATCCTGACCTTGACCTGCGCCTATGCCCTGCGGCGCAAAGGCCAGCGATATGGATTGGTCACCATGTGCATCGGCGGCGGGCAGGGTAATTCGCTGATCCTCGAGTCCTTGTAGTCAGTAAACCTCAACCTGTGAAGGTCGGTCGCCATGTCATTGTCCTACCATTGCCCCAAATGCGATTGTCTTCTGAACCCCAATGTGCGCGTGGTGCTGATCGCCCGTTTCGGAGAAAAGCAGGGCATCGTCCTGATGAGTTCGCAGCCCGGAGACTACCAGGTCATCTGTGACAAGGGCATATGTCACGATGTATCCAAGGGGGATATCATCGATTTCGCCTGTCCGGTATGCCACGATTCCCTGACCTCCGAGTCCCATGAGAACTTTGCGGAGCTCAAGGTCGTGAACACGGTAAAGGCTGGACAGGGGCCCTGTATGCTGCGCTTCAGCCGGGTCAGTGAAGAACACGCCACGTTCCTTTACGATGGGAAATCAGTGAAGGAATTTGGGGATGAAGCCGCAGTTTTTAGAAAGGATATGGCGATTGAGGGGGACTGGGGGTGGTAGATGATACCGAAGGGGTGCCACAGGGCCCCCCGGGGGATCTTTTGCGACCATAACTGATTGAAATCGAACAGATTGAATTTTTTACTCCTGTTTCAAAACTCCATGTGCCGAGATCGAGCCCCAGATTCCAATTGACACTAACGCCCATTTTTCATAAAATACAGTTCGAACGTTCGTTCTAAATTTATAACCCATTGTGATAAATGGTTTTTTCAACAAAGGAAGCCCCCGTGACCCCTTCCTCTCGCACTCGGATCGTGGACTGGGCCACCGAAATCTTCGAAGACCTGGATTTCACAGCTTCCATGCAATGGCTGGACGACCACCCGGGCAGCAAGGCCGCGGGGTTCCTGCCCGTCTACGCCCCCAAGGAAATCATCCATGCTGCCGGGATGCTGCCGGTCGGCATCCACGGCAACGGAGCCATTGAGATCATCCGGGGTGACGCCTATTACCAGAGCTACATCTGCCACCTGCCCCGTTCGGTGGTCGAATTGGCCGAATCGGGCCGGCTGGATTTTCTGTCCGCGGCCCTGTTCCCCTCCACCTGCGATGTGATCAGGAACCTTTCGGGTATGTGGCAGATCATGTTCCCCAACATTTACGTGCGTTACCTGGACCTGCCCCAGGTCGCCGACCCCGAACTCGGCGCCAAATTCTGGCAGCGGGAACTGAATGTGATCCGGGAGGAACTGGGCCGGGTGGCCGAAGTGAACATCACCGACGAGCGCCTGCGGGCTTCGATCGGTGTTTACAACGAGGTGCGCCAGGTCATCGGCCAGCTGTACGGTCTGCGCAACAAGCAACCCTGGAAGGTGCCCACCGAGGAGTTGTACCTGCTGCTGCGGGCGGGTGAAGTCGTGGCTCCGGAAACCTTTCTCAGCCAGGCCCGAGCCTACCTGAAGGCGGCCGAAATCAGTGATGAACACATCAAGGACCGCACCCGGGTGATCATCGTGGGTTCGTTCTGCGAACAGCCGCCGCTGGGACTGATCAAGACCATTGAACGCGCGGGTTGTTACATCGTCGACGACGATTTCCTGGCCGGAAACCGCTTCCTGACCGAAGCCGTGCCCGTGGAGGGCGACCCGGAGGCAAACCTGGCCACCACCTTTACCGGCAGCGCCATCAAGACCTCGGTCCTGTACGAACCTGATCCCCGGGGAAAAAAGGCCCTGATGCAGCAGCGGGCTTCGGCCGCCGGCGCCGCCGGCATCATTTTCTGCGCCGCCAGCTTCTGCGATCCGGCACTGCTGGACCGGCCCATGCTGCGCGAAGGGGCCGAACAGGCCGGCATCCCTTGCATCGCCTTCAAGTTCGCCGAAAATTCGGGACAGTTCCAGCAGTTCCGTGAACAGGCCGGCACCTTCAGCGATTCTATCAAACTCTGGGGAGACGCGTCATGAGCGACAAGAAGGTCCAGGATATCCGGGAAGCCCATAAGGACGACTCCATGATCATCCAGAAGGAGATGATCGCCGAACACTACCAGCGCCTTGAGCGGGCCCCCGATACCAAGGAACCGGTGGTCTACACTTTCGTGCCGGGCAACCTGACCGAGCTGATCCGCTCGTTCGGCTGTCTGCCCGTCCTGCCGGAGATCAACGCCCTGCAGTCGGGCATGCGCGGCAAGAGCGCCGGCTACATCGCAGAAGCCGAAAAGCGCGGGCACTCCGAGGATGTCTGCACCTACGTCAAGTGCGACATCGGCATGGCCATGGCGGGCAACATCGGCCCTACCGGCACCCAGCTGCCCAAGCCCGACCTCCTCCTGCTTTCCTACACCGGCTGCTACACCTTCATGAAGTGGTTCGAGCTCCTGCGCGAGGAATACGATTGCCCCTGCGTGTTCCTGCATGTCCCCTACCAGGGCGAAGGGAAGATAGAACCCGAACACCGGGAATACATGGTCAAACAGATCAAGGACGAGGTCATCCCCGCCCTGGAAAAGATTTCCGGCCGCAAGTACGACGAGGAAGCCCTCAAGGAACGCCTGCGGCTGAGCGTACAGGCCGAGGACGATCTGGTCTGGGTGCTGCAATCGGCCATGAACAAGCCCTCGCCCATCGACGCCTACTTCGGCGCCGTCTACTACGTGGGTCCCATCTTCAGCGCCTTCCGCGGCACCGAAGAGGGGGTCAACTACTACCGGGCCCTGCGCCGCGAAGTACAGGGCCGCCTGGATGCCGGTCTTGGCCCCGTGGCGCCCCAGGGACCCATGGAAGAGGAAAAATTCCGGTTGGTGGTCGAAGGTCCGCCCAACTGGACGCATTTCCGGGAGTTCTGGCAGATGTTCGCCGACGAGGGTGCCGTGGTGGTGGCTTCGACCTACAGCAAGGTCGGCGGCACCTACGATTTCGGTTTCCGCCACAACCCGGATGACCCGCTGGGCACCATGGGCGACTACTGCGCCGGCTGCTACACCAACCACAATCTTCCCGGCCGCATCGACATGCTGTGTGATTACCTGGAAAATTATCAGGCAGACGGCTTCCTGATCAACTCGGTCAAATCGTGCAACTCCTTCAGCGCCGGTCAGTTGATGATACTGCGCGAAGTCGAGAAACGTACGGGCCTGCCGGGCGGCTTCATCGAATCCGACCTGGTGGATCCGCGCTACTTCTCGGCGGCCAACATAAAGAATCGCCTGGAAAGCTACCTTCAAATGGTCGAGGCCCGCCGCGCGGGTGAAGCCCGGAAAGGCGTTTCCGCATGAGCATCGCCTGTTTTGTCGGAACGGACCTCGGTTCGACCACCACCAAATCGGTCATTCTGGATGGCAATGGGGATGTCCTCGGCCGCGGGATAACCAACAGCCGGTCCGACTACGACCGCGCCGCCAAGGTTTCGCGGTCCGAAGCCTTCATCACCGCACGCTTCAATCTGCTCAAGCGCAAGGTTGAACAGGAGGCCGGAGCGGAGCTGCTGCAGCGCCTGCTGGACGCATTCCGCCTGGAGCAGACACTGGCCCAGCTGGACCGTCTGCACAAGTTGGTGTCCGGTGCAATTGCCTTCGCCGTGCCGGGCCATCTGGCCGCCGCCGCCAACGAAGCCGTGGACACCATCGTCGCGCGCATACTCCAGATCGAGCTGGACCGGTTCGCGGACCCGGCATCCACCAAGCGCTCCGACTTCTTCCGCGACAGCGTGGGTTCGGCCTGGAGCAGGATCAGCGAGGAGATCGGCGACCCTTCGGGGGTGACCTTCGATATGTTGCTCGGCTTGTACGACAAGTGCATCATCCAGGTGGAAAACGAACCCCTGGCCCTGGGTTTTTCCGACCACATCGGGAACGCCCTGGAGCGTATCGGAGGCTCCGGACCCGTGAAGACCGGAGTTAAGCGCGCGGTCGAGGCTGAATTCGACGTGCGCGGCGAAGTGGGCACCGGCTACGGCCGGCAGCGTCTGCCATTTCCGAAAGACATGATCCGCTCGGAGATTCTCTGCCACGGCCTCGGCGCCTCGGTCATGTTCGGCGGAACACGCACCGTGCTGGACATCGGCGGCCAAGACACCAAGGCCATCCAGGTCGACGGAAACGGGATCGTGACCAGCTTCCAGATGAACGACCGCTGCGCCGCGGGCTGCGGCCGGTACCTGGGCTACATCGCCGACGAGATGAACCTCGGCCTGCACGAACTGGGGCCGTTGGCCCAGGAGAGCACGCGCGCGGTCAAGATCAACTCCACCTGCACGGTTTTCGCCGGTGCGGAACTGCGCGAACGATTGTCCCTGGGCGAAAAACGCGAGGACATCCTGGCCGGCCTGCACCGCGCGATCATGCTTCGGGCCATGAGTCTGCTGGCCCGCTCCGGCGGGGTCGCCAACGAGTTCACGTTTACCGGCGGTGTGGCCAACAATCCGGCCGCCGTTTCGGCCCTGCGCGAACTGGTGCACGAAAGCTACGGAGACAGGGTTTTGAACATTTCCCCGGACAGCATTTACACCGGTGCCCTGGGGGGCGCCATCTTTGCCTTCAGGAGCGCGAACTGATGAGTATGGAAACAACTGCCCGGACAGAAACCCTCACCGCGGGCCTGGATGTCGGCTCGGGCGCCGTAAAGGCAGTGGTCATGGGCTTTGACGAAGGCCGCGAGGAGTTGCTGGCCAAGGTCAGCACGCGGATCCGCCGACGGGACATCAACGATGTGGTGGACGAGGTTTTCGGCCAGGCCGTCACCGAAGCGGGTGTCGATAACCTGCACTACGTGGCCACCACCGGCGAAGGGGAAGACATTCCCTTCGCGACCGGTCATTTCTACGGCATGACCACCCACGCCCGGGGGGCGTTGTATCTCGATCCGCGCGCCTCGGCGGTTCTCGACGCCGGCGCTTTGCACGCCCGGGCCATGGCCATGGACAACCGGGGCAAGGTTCTCAATTACAAGATGACCAGCCAATGCGCCTCCGGGTCGGGGCAATTCCTGGAGAACATCGCCCGCTATCTAGGTGTCTCACAGGCCGAGATCGGTGGCCTCTCGCTGGCGGCGGACAATCCGGAAAAATGCAGTGGCATTTGCGCCGTGCTGGCCGAGACCGACGTGATCAACATGGTTTCGCGCGGCATCAGTACCGAGAACATCCTGCGGGGCATCCACGAAAGCATGTCCGGACGCTTCGTGCGACTGCTGCGTTCCTTGGACTTCGGAGAAGTGATCTTCGTCAGCGGCGGTCTAGCCAGTGATGTGGGGCTGGTCAAGGCCCTGGCAGATGAGTTTGGCGGGTTGAAGAACCTGAAGGTGCCGGTGCCCGAGATCGCCACGCACCCGGACAGCATTTTTGCCGGGGCCATCGGGGCTGCCATTTGGGGGAATTTTCGGCATGGAAAATTGGGATTGGAGGGGATGGCTTGGTGCAAGGTTTGAGATATTGACCACCCGGTACTGAAATCGAAGATTCCGCCGCCGCGAACGCTGCACCTCTGCCTGGGGCATCGTGACTGGGCACGGTAGCAATCGTTAGCCGGTAGGAACGCGTCGGCTCGCCCCCAATGTGACAATCGCCGACATCAGCAAGCCAGGAAAGATTGCCTCCACCCCCAGCCAGGGGCCACCGCGCCCAAGCGCCAGCCAGAGCA
>RCNC010005241.1_pt1 | contig 14567 bp, 7 predicted proteins | sample 2041301 | NCBI WGS metagenome assembly RCNC01 (sample SAMN09708231, study PRJNA481090) | Marine sediment metagenome, whole genome shotgun sequencing project. | biome: marine sediment; feature: ocean; material: sediment; isolation source: Sewage treatment plant 13A marine sediment (STP13A) ... | reverse complement strand
TCGGCCTGATTCTCTTTGCCTTCTCCACCATTCTGGGATGGAGCTACTACGGGGAAAAATCGATCGAATACCTTCTGGGCGCGAAAGCGGTGATGCCATACCGGCTTGTTTTTGTTATCTGTGTGGGGTTTGGCGCGGTCATGAAGCTGGAACTGGTGTGGTCTTTGGCCGATATCTTCAACAGGCTGATGGCAATTCCCAACCTGATCGGCCTGCTGGCACTGACACCTATCATCGTGAAAGAAACAAAAGACTATTTTAGCGCCAACACAGAATAGGGCAAGCAAGTCAACAACAGCCGGTTCCTCGGCAAAGTGTGAAGTGAATAAGACTACAAAACTCAAAGAAGCAATTAAGACGGGCCTGGCCTTTGCCCTTGTCTTTGGCATCGCTATGCAGTTCGGCTGGATGAACCCTTACTGGGCCGGTTGGGCGGTTGCCGTGATTGCGCTGCCCACGGCCGGCGAGGCCATCCGTAAGGGCACGTTGCGGGTGCTGGGCACCATCCCCGGATGCCTGGCCGCCCTGGTCATCCACGCCCTGGCGCCGCAGGACCGCTGGATCTTCCTGCTGCTCACGTGCGCGTGGGTATTCGGCACCTCCTACCTGATGGTGAGCCGGCCCAAGACCTCGTATTTCTGGGTGATGGCCTGCTATGTCTGCCTGGTCATCCTATTGTCCGACATTGATTCATCGGAGAACATGTTCGAGAGCGCGGTCTTTCGAACCGTCGAGACGGTAATGGGGGTATTGGTTTACACACTGATTGCGGTGTTCGTTTGGCCGCAAACAAACCTGGGGGCGATCAAGAAGTCGAGCGCTGAGCTGGCGGCGGCCCTGACCGACAACTACCGCGCCGGCCGGGACAAGATGCTGGGCCAGCAGACGCCCGAGGCGAGCTTTCAGGGGCTGCAGAGCAAAGTGGCCCAACAACTGGCCCGGTTCGCCCAAGTGCTCCAAGCCGAGGGGTCGGAGAGCTACGAGGTCAACCAGGTTCGGCATGCTTGGGAACGTTTCCAAAGACTGTCCACAGCCTTGCTGGAAACCGCCGCCCGTTGGCAGTCGTGTTTGGCCGAACTGGAACGGATTGACGTTCGTGCCGTACTGCCCGACCTGCCGGCCTTCTTTTCCGAACTCGATTCTCGCTTTGCCACGCTCCCCGAGTTGCTCGCAGGCCGGTCACCGGGTGATCCCCCACGGGCGGTTTGCCTGGATGTTGACCCAGCCGCGCTTCAGCGCCTGGCCAGTTTCGACCGGGCCGCTATCGAAGTTGCCCGGAAGGAGATGGATCGCCTGGAGGCGCTGACAGCGGCGTTGCTCGAATGCGCTCGCGAGCTGGCGGGCGGTGCTGCTGGTGCCAGCGAGACGAAGCCGATGCCGGTTCCCTGCGGGAGAGATCAAGCGACAGGCTTTCCCGTCCCGGATTGGGACCACCTGCGCAGCGCCTTCTTCGTGGCGGCGACCACCGGTGCAGGCTTCCTGATCTGGATTCTCTTTGATCCACCCGGACATTCGGGCTGGTTCCAACTGTCGGGCACCATAGCGCTAATAGTAGCGCTCCGCCCGCAAGTACGCGCCAGCCGGATGATCATCCCAGTGGCGGTGACTTCGTTGATTTGCCTGGCCATCTACGTGTGGGTCATGCCGCAGCTCTCCACCTTCTTCGGGTTGGGGTTGCTGCTTTTCACCTGCATGTTCCTCAACTGCTATCTCATGTCCGGAATGGGGCGGTTCTTTGTGAGCATGGCCATTCTAAACGTCCTCCAGATTCAAAATCACCAGGTCTATGCCTTCGCGGCAATGGCCAACGTGGTCCTGTTCATCGTGATGGCCTTCATGTTCCTTTACGTGATGTCGTATCTGCTGGGTTCGCCGCGACCCGAGAAAGCTGTCTTACGGCTGCTCGATCGTTTCTTCCGCAGTGCGGAGTTTGTGATGTCGCGGAAGGTTCCGGAGCCAGGGCGGGTTTCGGCCTTGGAGCGGTGGAGAATGGCTTTCCACCAGGACCAACTGCGTTCGCTTCCATCCAAGCTCGCAGCGTGGAGTACGGCCATTGACCGTAAACACTTTCCAGACAACACTCCCGAGCAGATCCAGACCCTGGTGACTAGTGTCCAGGCCCTGGTCTATCGCCTCGAGCAGTTCCTGGAAGCCGGCTCGGTCCCCCGGGCCGAGCCCCTCTCTCGCGACCTTCGCGACGACATCATGACCTGGCATGTGGGCATTGAAACCATTTTCGGCAGATGGGCCCGGAATCCCGAAGCGGAGCCGGTCGCGGCACTCAGGCAGCGGCTTGAGACAGGGTTCATCCGCCTCGAGGAACGGATTGAGGAGGTCGTCAACCGGGCTGGGGGGGATCTGACCCGGGAAGAGGGGGAGAGTTTCTTCCGATTGCTCGGCGGATATCGCGGGGTGTCGGAGGCAGCCCTGGCTTATGCCGGCGCCGCGCAAAGTATCCATTGGTCCCATTGGCGGGAGGAACGGTTTTCATGAACAGCATTCCCAGTGAAATCACTGTTGGCGGCGTTTACCTGCCGCCTCTGCTCGTGGCCGGCTGCCTCGGCGCTCTGCTGGCCTACTGGACCGCACACCTGCTGAATCGTTACCGGCTGTCGAGGCACTTCTTTTATCCGCCGCTGGTGTTTCTGGCGTTGGTTGTCATTTATACCGTCCTTATTGGGACATTTGTCGTCAAGATATAGCAAATGAAAAAATTTCTAAAATACCTGCTGACTGGAGTGGTTGTTCTCATCGCCGTTGCCGCGGTGCTTTACAAGTATCAGGATTACGTGACCAGCCCCTGGACCCGCAACGGGCAGGTACGTGCCCAGGTCGTCCAGATCACCTCGCGTGTGTCCGGCCCCATCGTCAAGCTACCGATCCGGGGCAACCAGTTTGTCAAAGCCGGGGACCTGCTCTTCGAGATCGATCCGCGCACCTTCCAGGCCAGCCTGGACCAAGCCCGTGCCCAGCTCGATCAGACCGGCGGTAATGTCCTGGCCCTCGAGAAACAGGTCGAAGCGGCCAAGGCGGCGGTGGATGCCTCCAGCGAATCGATGCGTCAGGCCAAAAGCGCGATTGCGCAGCTCGACGCCACCATTACTAAAGACGACGCCGAATACGAGCGGCAAAAAGTTCTTCTGCCCAAAAAGGCGACGTCGCAAAGGTCGGTCGAGCGGGCCAAGGCCAACCTTGAGGTGTCGGTGCAACAGCAGGTCAGCGCGCGGGCCGGGTTCAGCCAGGCCCGGGCGGCCTTGGCCGGATCCCAGGCCAGCCTGGCAGAAGCGCAGGCCCAGCTGGGCGCCCTCGGGGACGCCAATCCGCAGCTAAGGGCGGCCTTGGCGACGGTCCGGCAGGCCGAGCTTAACCTGGAGTTCACCAAGGTGCTGGCACCGGTTGACGGCTACGTCACCAACTTGAATTTAAGGATTGGCAGCCAGGCCGTCGCCAACCAGCCGGCGCTGGCCCTGGTGGACGTGAACAGCTACTGGATCGACGGGTTCTTCAAAGAAAACACCATCGCAGACATTAAAGCTGGCAACCGGGCAATCGTGACCTTGATGACCTACCCCGACACACCCCTCGAGGGCCGTGTCGACAGTATCGGCTGGGGCATTGCCCAGCAGGACGGCAGCACCGGCTTCGACCTGCTGCCCAGCATCAGCGCGACTTTCGAGTGGATCCGCCTTGCCCAACGGGTGCCGGTGCGCATCCACCTGAACGATGTGCCCGAAGGCATCGCCCTGCGGGTGGGAACGACCTGCTCGGTGCTGGTGATGACCGGCACTGCTGGCAGTGGGCAAGGTAGACAAGTTCCCGCAGCGCCCAAGGCGCTGCAGTAAAGAAAAATTAGTTGAGAGTCTCGAGAGTTGAGAGTTTAAGAGTTGGTGGTGTCGCTTCGCTCCGGCATTAGGCAAGGTAATTTAGGTTGAAGACTGAAGGGGAGATGAATGTTGGGTATATTACAATCGATTCTTAACAGACAGTCCTTCAGTCTTCTACCTTCAGCCTGATCACCTAAAATTAGAGGCGGAATACTGATGCAAAATCTGCTCAAGACCAAGTTGCTGTGCCTCTCTGCGCTGCTGGCCCTGATCGTTTCCGGTTGCACGATGCTCGGCCCCGACTACCAGGTGCCGACCGCACCGGTCGAAACCCAATGGCTCGAATACGAGGACCCGAACCTCGAGACCACGGCGCCGGTAATCCCCGAGTGGTGGAAGACGGCCTTCAACGATCCGATCCTTGACTTGCTCGTGGAAACCGCCCTGGCGCAGAACCTGTCCCTGCGTTCGGCCGGGCTTCGGATCCTGCAGGCGCGCCAGCAGCTGCTGATCGCCATCGGCAGCCAGTATCCCCAGCAGCAGCAACTCGGCGGGCAGGCAGAACTCACGGGCGTCGTCAGCTCCCCGGCCTACAAGATCTACGACCTCGGCTTCAACCTGAGCTGGGAGGCCGACATCTGGGGCCGTTTCTCACGCCAGATCGAATCAGCATCCGCAACGCTGGATGCCAGCCTGGCCGGCTACGACGGGGTCATGGTGTCGCTGATCGCCGAGGTCGCCCGGACCTACCTGCTCATCCTCACCACCCAGAAGCGGCTGGCAGTGGCCAACTACAACCTCGGGCTCCAGCATGAGAGCCTGCGGATCACGACCGCGAAGTACGATGCCGGTGCGACCAGCGCCCTCGACGTGGAGCAGGCCCAGACCCTGCTCCACACCACCCAGGCGTCCCTGGCGTCATACGAGTTGTCCCTGCAGCAGCTCAAGAACTCGCTGGCGATCCTTCTCGGCCGGCCGCCCCAGGACATGGCCCCGCTCCTCGGCCGGGAGCAGCCGATTCCGACCGTGGCTTCAGAGGTCGCTCTGGGCATGCCTCAGGAATTAATCCGCCGCCGGCCCGACATCCGTACCGCCGAACGGCAGCTGGCGTCCCAGAGCGCCCAGATCGGTTTTGCGATCACCGAGCTCTATCCCCACTTCGGGATCGGCGGCACTATCGGCACCAGCGTCTCGACTGCCGGGACCCTTCAATTCAGCGATCTCTTCACGGCCGAGACGACCGGCTACAGCCTGTTGGGCTATTTTCGATGGAACATTTTCAACTACGGGCGGCTCAAGAACAATGTAAAATTGCAGGATGCCCTTTTCCAGCAGCTGTTGGAGGACTACCGCGAGACCGTGCTCCAGGCCCAGGGCGAGGTCGAGAACGCCATTGTCGCCTTTTTCAAGTCCCAGCAGCAGCTCACGGCTTTGCGATTGGCCGCGCAAGCCGCTCAGCGCGCGGCCGATATATCGACCATACAGTACAAGGACGGGCTGGTGGGCTTCAACACCGTCATCACCACCCTGAACGCCCTCGCCAATCAGCAGGACCAGCTCGCCACGGCTCAGGGTTCGGTCACCACCAACCTCGTCGCCCTCTACAAATCCCTCGGCGGCGGCTGGGAGGTCCGGCAGAGCCGGAATCCCCTCGATCTGATCCCGGGCGATACCCGGGAGGAAATGCTCAAGCGCGGCAAATATTGGAGAAAAACTTTTAGGAAATGATTTCTTGATCGCCGAGTCTAAAATACCGAATTTCTGATCTGGTCGCGTTCGGAGTGATGCTCCTCAAATCGGCAGAGCATGCAGGGATTAGCCAGATTCTATCACTCGGTAGGCGAAACCGACGTATAGCTGCTATTAAAGACCGCTCGGGTAAAAAATGAGCCGACCACAATATCTTGTAGTTGGCCGTTATCGATGATTAGTTGACTTTTATTTTGTTATCACAACGAAAAAACGATCGCCTTTTTCCCAGCTCCAACACATCCCTACTCTTGAGACATTCTCCAAAGTGGTGATACCATATATTTCCCTTTATAATTTTCATTCCAAGAAATCAGAATATCACCTAAATCACCATCCTAAACGCGCTGATGACCGCCTGAGCAGGAGATCTTTGGAGAGAGATATCATGGTCTGGGGTTGATAATTATTGTAATTATTGAAAATATTTTTTTTCTTGCTCGTCTGGAATCCTAAAATCTATTTCAAAACGAAAATTTAGAACAATCCCGATCTCGTCCTAAAACTGTAGATCGCGTTCAGACAAACGGTTGTCTTTTTTATATCTGAGCACCATTCATAGCATCGAGATGGATTTTAGGCTCAGTGCAGCCTCAACTGATTTCAAACTGTTTTATTTGGCAGGTCAGATATTTAACAGGGAATGCTGGCTTGTTGAATTTTGGGTGGTTGGCCCTACCTATAAGATTTGAGACAGATTACCAGTATCTATCTTCTTCCCAAACTGAGCCGATCGGTTAAGTTAATGACATTGGGTTAATAATCACGGGGTTAATAATCACGAAATCGGCATACCCCTTGCTGACGTCAATGCCCATGTAAAATGGTTTCATTGGCAACTCTCCTTTTCGGTATAATTGGTGCCAGGAATCATCAAGCTTGTGAGAATCCGGTGTCGCGCACCATGTTAATCACCGATTTAAACCTGGCGGAAGGAAGAAACTCAGTTACGGGCTCGTAGCCCAGCGATTGCCCCTTCTCTTCCTCCAAGTCTAAAGGTTTTACCGAGTAAAGGAAAGTTTAGCTGCTTTCTGGAATTAACTGTATTGGGGCTCCCTCCCCATACAACCATCGATGGTACCCAACCGTAATCGTTACCAATCGACCTTCTTCGAGAAAGGTGAATCGCTCAGTTTGGGTTCTTATTTTATTTAATTACAGTGTGTTGGATGTATGGCAAGAAACCACACGAAGCGGTATGGCTCGTTTCTCTGAGATTACCATAACGTATTTGTCAGGTCATAAGGCCCCCAGAATCTTAACGAAAAAACGTTTATGCCTGCGATAGAAATAACTGCACAAGCTCATATCAATGATCCTGGAAGACAAATACACCTTATGACAACGGCAAGTTGACTGGATTTTCAGCCGACTTTGATAGATCCGGTTCGGTCTGCGCGCAAGCCCAAACCATTTTTAAATTTTCAACTATGGTTAATTGCGACTATAAACCCACCAGTTGATTTGTACAGAACCATCCGGCACTGATCCTGGAATACATCGATGGGCAGACCCTGCGGGATCATATCAGGAGAAAACCGCTCAGCCTGCGTGCAAAAGTTAGACAGAGCGGCCATAGCCGAGCTCATCGAACGCATTGAGGCCCCTGCGCCGGACATGGCGAAGGGGTTGCAGACACTTATGGAAAATTTCAAGATCGGACGAACTCGGAATCTGCTGGGAGATGTGATATGAACTCCACAAGGACATGGATGTTTGTAGGATTGGTGCCGAGGTTTCTATGAACGATAAATACCGATCAGAAGGTTTCGAAGGCGATCTTCCGACACCGCCTGGCTTGAAGAACACAGCATCACGGATGGTGTCCTTACCCAGATGGTTATGCATGGTCCTGGTCGTCTTCCTTGCTTGTGTATCTATTCTATCCTCCAAGACAGTTGCCGAAGATAGAACCAGGCTCAACCCATCGATCGAACAGACTGACAAGACCGCTCGAGCTACGCAGGCCGCATTGGCTCTGGGCAGGGCGGCCATGGTCGCACATATCGATCACCTTGAACCCTGGGTGCCAGCTACGGCCAAGAGTCTGCAGCGGCTCATGGACGGCTTTCAGTTCGGGCGAGTGAGCAATTTTCTCTCAGAAGTCGATGGAATCAATAGTTGAGGTAAAATGAGATGGATTCAAAGACCGGAAAATTGATTCATGCGGGCAACTCGATAATTACCGTTGAAACACACCCGGCGTATACCCATCCGGTGGTGATCAAGAATTCATCCTCACCCTACCCCTCCCGCCAGTTCATTCTATCGCTGGAAAGAGAGTACAAAATGACCCGGGCCCTTGATGGGGTCAAAGGAATACGCAAGACCTTAGAGCACCGCTCGATCGATAACCGGCCGGCCTTGATCATGGAATACATCGACGGGGAGAACCTGCGGGATACGATTGCACTGGAAACGCTCAGCTTTCGAGCAAAACTGGAGATCGCCTTCGAGCTAGCCCGCATTCTGGCAAGCATTCATGAAAGGAATATAATCCATCTGGATCTCAACAGCGGGAACATCCTCGTCAGTCGCGACCGGCAGACAATCCGCATGATCGATATGGGCTCTGCTGCCCCCATCTATCGGAGCGGCCATCAAAGGATCCAGCCCGAACAGGTGTTGGGGACCTTGCCCTACATCGCACCGGAGCAGACCGGACGCATCAACCGCGCGGTGGATGAACGGTCTGATCTCTACTCCCTGGGGGTGGTGCTCTATGAACTTATGACCGGGCAACTGCCATTTGATTCCAAAGATCCGTTGACGTTGGTCCACCACCACATTGCCCGTGTTCCGGTTGCACCCTCTGAGGTGTCACCCGAGATCCCTGACGTGGTCAGCGCCATCATCATGAAGCTGCTGGAGAAGAATGCCGAACAGCGCTATCAGACGGCAGCCGGTTTGGCCGCCGACCTGCAGCACTGCCGCGCGCTGTTACGCGATAACGGGCAGATTGAGGCCTTTCCACTCGGTGAGGAAGATATCAACAACCGACTGCGGATCCCTGACCGGCTCTACGGCCGCCAAGCAGAGAGCGAGCAGATTGTCGCGGCGTACGAACGGGCCGCTGCCGGTGGACGTGAGCTCTTGCTTGTGGCGGGCGCGCCTGGTGTGGGCAAGTCCGCCATCGTGCGAGAGGTTCAACCGGTGGTTACGGCCAAGGGAGGTCTGTTCGCAGAGGGCAAGTTCGACCAATATCAGCGCGTCGTACCATTCACGGCCCTGACGCAGGCCTTCACCTCGCTGTGCCGGATCATCCTGGGCGAGCCCGAGGCTGCGTTCGAGAGCTGGCGCGCCAGGCTCCAAGGAGCGCTTGGTGAGATCGGCCAGGTTGCCGTGGATTTGGTCCCTGCGCTGGAGAAGATCGTTGGGCCACAGCCGGAGGTCCCGCCCCTCGAGGGGCACGCCGCACAGAATCGACTTCGCTATCAGCTCGCCCGTCTGGTCAACGCTTTGGCTGGTCCCGAGCATCCACTGCTGCTGTTCATCGACGACGTCCAATGGATCGACGGCGCTTCGTTGGATCTGCTCAAGTCCTTGCTCCTTGACCCGGAAGTCGACGGGCTCCTGGTGGTGGGCGCCTTTCGTGACAACAAGGTGGACGAGGCCCACATCATCACGACCGCAAAGCGTGGGCTCCGCAGCGAAGGCCTTGCGATCGAGACCCTGACCCTCGGCGACTTGAGCCTCCCCGCTCTGGCCGAGCTGGTCTCGGATACCGTGGGCGATGGCTCCGAAGAGCTCGCCGGCGTGTTGCACGACAAGACCGCGGGCAATCCGCTCTTCGCACAACGCCTGCTCTTGCGCATGGCCGACGAGGGACACCTGCGTTTCGATCTGGATGACCGGCGCTGGCGGTGGGATCTGGGCGCCATCCGCAACCTCCCCTCGAGCGACAACGTCGTGGACCTGTTGACGCTGCAAGTGTCGAAATTGCCCGAAGAGACGCGCGGGTTGCTGGAGTTGGGCTGCTGTATCGGCGATCGATTCGATGTCGGTCTTCTGATAGGGCTGCACGAGATGTCGTCCGAGGACGTCACTGGAGCGCTGGACAGGGCCGTTGCCGAGGGATTCGTGATCGAGCATCTCGGCACCTACCGGTTCGTACACGACCGGGTCCAGCAAGCCACGCACTCCCGAATGAATCCCGAGCAACGTGCTCGTGCCCACCTGAGGATCGGGCGTGCCCTTGAAAGCGCAAGCCGCGACGAAAACCTGCTCGCCGTTGCGGATCACCTGGCGCAGGCAACGTCGCTGCTCGATGAAGTCGAGCTGCTCGAGCTCGCGGAGATCGACCTGCAAGCCGCCCGGGCTGCCGGCCAGGCCGCCGCCTTCGATGCCGGGTTCGCCTACGCCAAGGCCGGACTCGACCTCCTCGGGGAGGACGCCTGGGAACAGCGCTACCCGCTCACCCTGGCGCTTCACGAGCAGGCGGCGCTCATGGCCCATGCGGTGGGCGACATTCCGGGCATGAAACACTATGGCGAGCAAGTGCTTCAGCGTGGACGTGATCCCCTGGATATGGCGCGGGTCCAAAGGTTGCATATCGAGTTCCTCTTGTCCTCAAAGCGTATCGATGAGGCAATTGACTTCGGGCTGGAGGCCCTGAGCATCCTTGGGCAGGAGTTCCCGCCCAATCCGGACATGGCGTTCACCATTGCGAAGCTGATCGAGCTGGTGGAGAGTCTCGAACGCGAGCCCCCCGATTATGTCTCTATGCCTCGTCTGTACGATCAGGATCAAGAGTTGCTTGCGGTTTCGGACATCCTGTGGCCCGTCGGGAATGCGGCCTTTATCTCTCGTCCCGCTCTGGCACCCTTGATTCTCATGCGCAGTCTGGAGCTTTCTCTCGAACGCCAGCTTCTACCGGAATACACCCCGGGGGTGATCGCCGTGGTGGGTATGTTAGCCAACGCCCTCCTGGGAAAGGTCGAAGTTGCGCTTACCTACGGCGAGACAGCCGTGGAGCTCGCGAGTCGGGCGGCCTTTCATTCCCTCAAGTACGCTCCTTTGCACATTCATGGCCTGTACATCTATTTTTGGCGCAAGCCCCTGCGGGATACCCTGGATCTATTCGACCGCGCGCTTCAGAGCGCCCACGATTGTGGCAACAATTTTTACGTCGGAAATGCGATGGTCGGCTGGTCTAAGCACGCGTTCTACGCTTCGATCGAGCTGGCTCAAGTCGAGGAACGTTCCCTCAGGCTTCGTACTTTTGTCGACGCCATCCAATTCGCTACCCACAGCCGGTGGATCAACATCTATGTGACCGCGACCCAGGCGTTGCGTGGAAGCTCATCGGCCCGCGGTACCTCCTGGCGGGGTACCGCCTTCGACGATGACCGGGACCTTCCTGACCTCCGGCGGGTTGAGGACCAACTGGGTCTCCTCTTTGCATATTCTGCCAAAGCCTGGGTAGCCACTCTTTTCGGCGATCACGCTGGCGTCAAGGAGTATTCGGACCTGTCCTGCTCCTTCCTGGTGATAGCTCCCAGCGGGCTGGAGAAAGCCACACTCGCCTTCATCAGTGGGCTCAGACGTGCCCGCGAGCTGCGCGAGAGCCCCGGGAGCGAGCAGGCTCTCGAGGAGCAACTCGATTTGCTCGAGCGCTTCGCCGATCTGGCCCCGATGAACTTCGCCCATAAGCTCTGGCTCGTGCAGGCCGAGGTGCACCGCGCGCGCAGGGAAATGCTGCCGGCCATGCAGGCCTACGAAAAGGCCGCCCAAGGCGCGATGGAAAACGGCTACCTGAACGAAGCCGGGCTGGCGTATGCCCTCGCGGCCGAGTTTTTTCAAGATCTTGGTCTGCACCAGGCAGCGCTTCACAACGCAGCGCAGGCCGCACAGGCCTGGCGAAGCTGGGGCGCTCATGCGCTTATCGAAAACCTGAGAAAGCGCTGGCCGGCGCTTTCGATGCCTGCTGATTCGACCTGGGAAACCACTGAGAGCTCAGGCCTCTCCCACGCGGCCATGGACCTTTCCACAGTGACCAAGGCCTCACAAGCCCTGGCCGGAGAGATTGTCCTGGCACGACTGCTCATGAAGATGATGCGAGTTGTCATTGAAAACGCAGGAGCGACGCAGGGCTATCTCATCCTGAAAAAGGAGGAGCAGTGGGTCATCGAGGCTGTGGGCGATGTGGGCAAGACCGAAGTAGAGGTGCTGCAGTCGATAGATGTGGAAACTCAAGAGGATGTCTCCACAGGCATTGTCAATTATGTGGCCCGTTCCGAAAAGATGCTTCTTTTGCACAATGCCGTCAACGAAGGGGAGTTCACAAATGACCCTATCATTTTGAGTAAGAAGACAAAATCGGTTCTCGGTTTTCCTCTGGTGAACCAGGGGAAGATCAGCGGCATTTTATATCTGGAGAACAATCTGGCTACCGGGGCTTTTTCCCCGGAACGGGTGGAACTGCTCCGCCTGTTGTCATCACAAATGGCGATGGCCCTGGATAACGCCCGCCTCTACAGCAACATGGAAGCGCGCATTGCCCAGCGCACCGCCGAACTGGCCGCATCGTACCGGGAGGTGCTGGACGCCAAGGAGACGGCAGAAAAGGCGAATCAAGCCAAGAGTGAATTCCTGGCCAACATGAGCCATGAACTGCGCACGCCCCTTAATGCCATCCTCGGTTTCTCTCGCAATCTATCCCGGGCCCAGTACCTGACGCCCCAGCACCGCAACGAGGTCAACATTATCCGGCGCAGCGGGGATCACCTGCTGGAAATGATCGATGGGATCCTGAGCCTTGCAAGAATCGAGGACGGACGGGTCGAACTGCAACCGGCCCCTTTTGACCTGGTGCGCAACCTGGAGGATATCGCGCAAATGTTCTCGGCGAAGACGCAGGCCAAAGGACTGCGCTTTGATCTGGACCTTGACGCCAAACTGCCGCGTGTCGTCCAGGGAGATGCGGGCAAGTTGCGCCAGGTGCTGATTAACCTGCTGGGCAACGCGGTAAAGTTCACCCAACACGGGTATGTATGCCTGCGCGCGTGCACAAAACCGTTGGATAATGATCCCGCACGTGTTTTGCTTGAGCTGGCAGTGGAAGACAGCGGGGTGAGCATTCCGGAGGAGCAACTCGGTACCATCTTCGACAGCTTTATGCAAGGCAATCATACCGACGACGTAGCGCAGGGTACGGGGCTGGGACTGGCGATTTGCCGGTCGCTGGTCGACGTGATGGAAGGCCGGATCGATGTGACGAGCAAGCCCGGCGAAGGCTCACTGTTTACGGTGACGGTCCCGCTTGAGCTGGCAGAGGCGTATGCACTTGACCATGGGGCTATTCGCGAAACACAGGTGGTGGGCCTGAAGCCCGGTCAAACGCCGAAGCGCATCCTGGTGGCCGATGATAATGCGGATAATCGTGCGCTGCTGACGATGATGCTGGAACAGGTCGGTTTCACGGTGCGTGAGGCCGTTAATGGTGAAACCGCCATCGAGGTTTTTCGTGCCTGGCGTCCCCATTTAATCTGCATGGACATGCGCATGCCGGTCATGGATGGGTATACTGCGACCAAGGCCATACGAGAATTGCCGGGGGGTGAGCAGGTGAAGATCCTTGCAATCACTGCCAGTGTTTTCGAAGAACAGCGTGACAAGATCATAGGCGCAGGTTGTGATGAACTCGTGTGCAAGCCTGTCCGGGAGAGCGAAATCTTCGATGCCATCGGGCGGCAGTTAGGGGTTGCGTACCGGTACGCCGATACTGTACAACCCCATGTGCCCGAGGTTGGTCCTGAACTTACTGAAAAGATGCTGTCCGCACTGCCTCCCGAATTGATTGCCGAGCTTGGCCATGCCGCACTGGTGCTGGACAGGAAGACTATGGCCGGGCTCATCGAACGCATCGAAGCCCATGCACCGGACACGGCCAAGGGGTTGCAGCAGCTCGTGGATAATTTTCAACTCGGACGAATCCGGGAACTGCTTGGAGATCTGATATGACCGTTGAAAATGACATTCTTGTTGTTGATGATGAAATTCCCAACCTTCAGTTGTTGGCCGGGCTGCTGGAAAAAGAGGGCTATCAGGTGCGACCGGCAGAGAAAGCGCAAACGGCCCTTGAAGCGGCACTGGCCAAACCCCCCGGATTGATCCTGCTGGACGTGCGCATGCCGGACATGGACGGGTTTGAACTCTGTCGACGTTTGAAAAAGGACAAACGGACACAGCATGTTCCCATCCTTTTTGTCAGCGCGTTACAGGACACCGAGACCAGGGTCCAAGGGCTCGAAGCGGGGGGCGTGGACTTCATATCCAAGCCGTTCCAGGAGCCGGAAATCCTGGCACGGGTGAAAACACACTTGCAACTGCACCGGATGCAGCAACACCTCGAGCAACTGGTCGATGAACGCACCCGTGATCTGGATCAAACCGTCAGCGCACTACAGGAAAGCGATGAACGTTATCAATTGTCTCTCGCTGGATCCGGAGCTGGGATATGGGATTGGGACATTTTGTCTGACAAGGTGTTCTTCTCTGTCCGCCTTAAACAACTTTTGGGCTATGCACCCGAAGAATTCCGGGACACGCCGGACGAGTTTTGGGGTCGGTTGCACCCCGATGATTACGCGTCCGTTCGATCAGCCGTTGACCGACATATAGAGGAACGTGTTCCTTTTAGAATTGATTATCGCCTTCAAACCAGGTCAGGAGAATACCGGTGGTATTATGCCCGGGGCCAGGCATTGTGGGATGAAACAGGCCAACCCACCCGAATGTCCGGCTCCATAATCGATATAACCACGCGTAAGAAAGCAGAAGAAGAAATCCTTAGCAGCGAAACGCGTTTCCGAAGTTTAATAGAGCAGTCTCCTATGCCCATTGAAATACTATCGCTGGATGGAAAAATCTTACAGACAAACCCATCCTGGAATAAACTATGGGCAGTAGATGAGGTGGGTGCAGCAGAAACAATTAAAAAGTATAACATGCTTACCGACCCGCAACTCAAGAACCTGGGAATAGACCACCTGG